>Ga0308172_1001225_pt1 | contig 19711 bp, 18 predicted proteins | sample PhyGR2_FD_202134 | JGI IMG/M metagenome (GOLD analysis project Ga0308172, IMG submission 202134) | Phyllosphere microbial communities from UC Gill Tract Community Farm, Albany, California, United States - DLSLSG.R2 | ecosystem: Host-associated > Plants > Phyllosphere > Unclassified | place: USA... | reverse complement strand
TTTGGTAGTGATTCGGTGCGTGCGCTGGCCGTGGATTGTCATAGCGGCAAAGAGCTGCAGAGTGCGGTGTTCAGCTATCCGCGCTGGCAACAGGGCTTATACAGCGATCCGCACACTAACCGTTTTCGTCACCATCCACAGGATTACATCGACGCAATGGAGCAGGCACTGCTCGGCGTTCTGAATGCACTGAGTGAAGATCAGCGCAACGCCGTGGTCGGCATTGGCGTTGACAGCACCGGCTCGACCCCGGCGCCGATAGACCGCGACGGCAACGTGCTGGCACTGCGTCCGGAGTTCGCCGAAAACCCCAACGCGATGTTCGTATTGTGGAAAGATCACACGGCGATAGAAGAAGCAGAAGAGATCAATCAGCTGTGTCATAGCGGCCGCTTCCAGGATTACAGCCGCTATATCGGCGGCATTTACTCCTCAGAGTGGTTCTGGGCGAAAATTCTGCACGTGTCGCGTGAAGATGCGGCCGTGCGTGAGGCCGCGGTCTCCTGGGTTGAACTCTGCGACTGGGTGCCTGCCCTGTTAAGCGGCACCACCGCGCCAGACAAGCTGCGTCGTGGCCGCTGTGCGGCCGGGCATAAGGCGCTGTGGCACGGCGACTGGAACGGCCTGCCCGATGTCGATTTCCTTAATGCGCTCGACCCGCTGTTAACGCAGCAGCTCGACTCGCCGCTGTTTACGGAGACCTGGACCGCCGATCTGCCGGTCGGCACGCTCAGCCCGGAATGGGCGCAGCGTCTGGGCCTGACGCAGACCGTCACGCTCTCCGGTGGCGCGTTTGACTGCCATATGGGCGCAGTCGGTGGCGGCGCCAAACCTTATACCCTGGTGAAAGTGATCGGCACGTCCACCTGCGACATCCTGATTGCTGACGCAGAAAAGGTTGGCGATCGCGATATCAAAGGCATCTGTGGTCAGGTCGATGGCAGCGTCGTGCCCGGTGCTATCGGACTGGAGGCGGGTCAGTCTGCCTTTGGTGATATCTACGCCTGGTTCAGCCGCTTACTGGGCTGGCCATTGCAGCTGGCGGCGCAGCAGCATCCGGAGCTGAAGCCTCAGCTGGCTGAGATGCAAAAGAGTCTGATTAAGGATCTGACCGAAGCCTGGGCTGCTAATCCGCAGCTCGACCATCTGCCGGTGGTGCTGGACTGGTTTAACGGTCGCCGCACGCCCAACGCCAATCAGCGGCTGAAAGGGGTGATTACCGACCTGAATCTGGGCACCGATGCGCCCGCGCTGTTTGGTGGACTGGTCGCGGCAACCGCGTTTGGCGCGCGCGCCATTATGGAGTGCTTCGAGCAGCAGCAGATCCCGGTCCAGAGCATTCTGACCCTCGGCGGTATCGCGCGGAAATCCCCGGCGATTATGCAGGCCTGTTGCGATGTGATGAACCGGCCACTGGATATTGTCGCCTCTGACGAGTGCTGTGCGCTGGGGGCGGCCATTTTCGCCGCCGTCGCCGCCGGTGTTCACGCCAGCGTCCCGGATGCACAGCAGGTCATGGCCAGTCCGATTGCCGTGACGCTGCAGCCCGATCCGGCGCGTGTCGCCCGCTATCAACAACTTTATCAACGCTATCAACAATGGTGCGTGACGGCTGAACCGCAATACGCCGCCCACCCCGCTTCCGCTAAGTAAGGAGTCTTATGGAACAGTCAAACAGTTACAGCGTGTGGTTTGTCATCGGCACGCAGCACCTCTACGGGCCGGAGACGTTACGCCAGGTTGAACAGAATGCACGTCAGGTCGTCGAGGGGTTGAATCAGGCCGGTTTGCCCGTGCGTCTGGAGCTGAAACCGCTGGTTAAGTCACCGGATGAAGCGCTGGCCCTGTGTCGCGACGCTAACTATGACAAGCAGTGCGTCGGGATTATTACCTGGCTGCACACTTTCTCTCCCGCCAGGATGTGGATCGGCGGCCTGAGCGTGCTGAATAAACCGCTGCTGCAATTCCACACTCAGTTCAATGCAGAGATCCCGTGGGACAGCATGGACATGGACTTTATGAACCTGAACCAGACCGCACACGGCGGCCGCGAGTTCGGTTTCATTGGCGCACGTATGGGCCTGCAGCACAGCGTCGTGACCGGTCACTGGAAAGACAGCGCCAGCCAGCAGCGTCTCGGTAACTGGATGCGTGCGGCCCTGGCAAAACAGGCCAGCCAGCAGCTGAAAGTCGCCCGTTTTGGCGACAACATGCGTGAAGTGGCCGTGACTGAAGGCGATAAAGTCGCCGCACAGATTCAGTTCGGTTATTCCGTGAATGGCTGGGGCGTTGGCGATCTGGTTGAGGTGATCAATGGCGTCAGCGATGGCGACGTGAATGCGCTGATCGACGAGTACGAAAGCCTGTATCGCTTTACCGATGTTGCCGCTTCTGGCGGTGAAAAGCGTCAGAACGTGCTGGATGCTGCGCGCATCGAACTCGGTCTGAAGCGTTTCCTGGAAGCAGAAGGCTGCCATGCCTTTACCACCAACTTCCAGACACTGCACGGCATGACGCAGTTGCCGGGTCTGGCAGTACAGCGTCTGATGGGTCAGGGCTATGGTTTCGCAGGTGAAGGTGACTGGAAAACGGCTGCGCTGCTGCGCATTTTCAAAGTGCTGGCAGGCGATCGCAAAGGTGGCACCTCATTTATGGAGGATTACACCTATCACTTCTCACCAGGCAACGATCTGGTGCTTGGCTCACACATGCTGGAAGTCTGCCCGTCGATTGCCATTGAAGAGAAACCTTTAATCGATGTGCAGTTCCTGGGCATTGGTGATAAAGCCGATCCGGCACGTATGATTTTCTCCACGCCAGCCGGTCGCGCGGTTAACGCCAGCGTGATCGATATGGGTGATCGTTTCCGTCTGCTGGTTAACGTGGTGGATGCTATCGAACAGCCGAAACCGCTGCCGAAGTTGCCGGTTGCGCGCGCATTGTGGAAAGCACAGCCTTCACTCGCAACGGCCTCCGAAGCGTGGATTCTGGGCGGTGGCGCGCACCATACGGTGTTCAGTCAGGCGCTGACGCTGGAGGATATGTATCTGTACGGTGAGATGAACGACATCGAAGTGCTGGTGATTGATGAGCACACCACCTTGCCAGCGTTTAAAGATGCGCTGCGCTGGAATGAAGCGTACTACCGTCTGAAACGTTAATTGATGATTAAGCGGCGCTTTAGGGGTTCTGAAAAGAAATCGATTCAGGATCGATAAAGCGCCGTTTGTTTGAAAGTTCGTGCTATTCAGTCGGCAATAAAAGCTCACGTAGCGGAAGTTTAATTTTACTGCAGCTATGCCCTCCCTTCTTTCAATTTCACACTGCCCTTTACAGCAATGATCAAGCCCAACCGGGAAGGGAAGGTATGCCTGAAGAGCAAAACGTCCGCGCCAGGGATGGCGCGGCCGATCCGCATGGATGCGGGAATCCTTTGCGATCAGTCATACCTTTCCTGACCTTTCTCCTCAACCCACAGCGACGAATCTGTCAGTGCTCGAAGCTTAAAAAACAGTACTGTTCGGTCGGAAATAATGGGCGTTCCGTAAAGTCGCCGTAAATACATCCCCGCAGGCTCTGCCGCCGGACTACTCGCCTCATCCCTGAGGCTCGCCCGCAAGCGGGCCAACGCTCCGCGTTGTTCAAAAACGCTCCCGGCGTTTTTGTCCATGCGGCGGACGCTTTACTCCACTGCCCGCCATCCCCTCCTTCCTTACAATTCCGCACGTATTTCTGACAGCAATCATCAAGCCCAACCGGGAAGGAATGGTATGCCTGAAGAGCAAAGCGTCCGCGCCAGGGATGGCGCGGCCGATCCGCATGGATGCGGGAATCCTTTGCGATCAGGCATACCTTTCCTGACCTTACACCTGAATCCCATAGCGATTGTTTTCCCGGTAATACATAAGAGCACCGGTCTCTTTGCTAAAACTCAACTCTTTCATCAACTTGCACTTTCTCCCACAAGCCTGTATTGCTACATACCTGATAAAACAAAGGTAGCCAGCGCCATGCAAATTGCCGATCTGAACCAGCAGCCCGAATACGCGCCGCAAACCGCACAACTGCTGCATGCTGAATGGTCACATCTCCCCGCATGGTCGCATCAGCCCACCATCCTTGAGCGCTTAAAACAACGGAACCAGACAGCCTCGGCGGAATTTACTCTTGTTGCTACGGCGGATGGCGAAACGGTTATCGCGACCTGCAGCGTCATCCGTTATGAACTGGACGACATCGCGGCAAGGGAATACTGGATAGGTGAAGTGGTGACAGACAAAAAATTCCGGGGCCAGGGCGTGGCAAAAGCCTTGATCCAGCGGGCAATAGCGCGAGCAAGACAACAGCAGATTGGCGAACTCTGGCTCTATACCCCCGATCAACAGGCATACTATCAGCGTTCAGGATGGCAGGCGGTGGAACAGCGGCACATAGCGGGTGAAGACGTTACAGTAATGGTGCTGAATCTGGCGCAGTAAAAAGCGGCGCCTGAGAGCCGCTTTTATCCAGAATACCCAATACTCAGGTAGGTATGCGTTTAACCGGTGCGTTCTGCTGACGATCCCAGATTACCGTCAGTAACCGCTGCAGCGCGATAAACGCAAACAGCAGAATCCCGATAGCGATCTTGGTCCACCACGAACTCAGCGTACCGTCAAAGTTAATCCAGGTCTGAATCAGACCCTGAATCAACACACCAAACAGCGTGCCCAGCACCGTTCCGACACCGCCCGACAACAACGTGCCGCCAATCACCACCGACGCGATCGCATCCAGCTCTACACCCAGCCCGGCCAGCGCATAACCTGCCGAGGTGTAAATAGAGAACACAATGCCAGCCAGCGTCGCCAGCGTGGTGGAAAGCATATAAATCTTAATGGTGGTGGCACGGGTTGAAACGCCCATCAGCTGCGCCGACGTCATATTGCCGCCGATGGCGTAAACGCGGTTACCAAAGCGCGTACGGTGCGCCAGAATAATCCCGCCAAACACCACCACCAGCATAATCACTGCCAGCAGACTGAGACGCCCTCCGCCCGGGACTTTCCACGCCAGACTGGACAGCATGGTGTAAAACGGATGATCGATGGGAATCGAGTTCTCAGACACCAGATAACTGCAGCCGCGCAGGAAAAACATCCCCGCCAGCGTAATGATAAAGGCCGGGATCTTCAGCGCATCGATCAGCCAGCCCATCATGGCACCGAACAGCGCGCCCATAGACAGGATCAGCGCAAACGCCAGCAACGGATCGACATGGAAATCGCCAATTGCGCGCGCCAGAAACACGCCGGTAAAGGCAATCACTGCGCCGACCGACAGATCGATACCGCCCGATAAAATCACAAAGGTCATGCCGACGGCGATAATGCCCAGGAAGGCGTTATCGGTCAGGATATTGCAGATCACCCGGGTGGAGGCGAAGCCCGGAAACTGACTCAGACAGAACAGGTAACCCGCCACAAACACCAGTAAGGTGATCATCAGCGGAAGATGACGTTTAATCATGTCGGGCGTCTCCGTTTCAACATCGCAATAAACCGCGGTGACTGCAGTAACAGCACACACATCACCACCACCGCTTTCACCACCTGATTCAGCTCAGGCGGGAAGCCGGAAAGCAGAATCCCGGTATTCATCGATTGAATAATGAGTGCGCCAATCAGCGACAACACCAGATTAAAACGGCCCCCCATCAGCGATGCACCACCGATGACCACGGCGAGAATCGCATCCAGCTCCAGCCATAAACCGGCGTTATTGGCATCCGCACCGCGAATATCAGCCGCGACGATCAGACCCGCAACAGCAGCACAGACACCACTGATCGCGTAAGTGGACATCACCACCAGCCAGCCGGTCACACCCGCATTGCGGGCAGCGCGCAGGTTAATCCCCACCGCTTCGATAAACAGACCCAGCGCGGTCTTGCGCGTCAGCAGCCAGACGGCCAGCGCCACAACCAGCGTGATCCAGACCGGCACCGGCAACATCCACAGCGAGCCGTTACCAAACCAGCCAAGACTGTCACTGTCGAACGTCACAATCTGTCCCTGGGTAATCAGCTGAGCGATACCGCGCCCGGCGACCATCAGAATCAGCGTGGCAACAAACGGCTGAATACGCAGCAGCGCCACCAGCACCCCATTCCACACACCACAGGCTAAACCGGTTCCCAGCGTACAAAGAATAATAAACGGCACACCGTGGCCAGCGACGGTCAGTGTCGCGGCCGTCGCGCCCGCGATTGCCATCACCGCACCCACGGAAAGATCGATGCCGCCGGTGGCAATCACCAGCGTCATCCCAATCGCCAGCAGGGCAACCGGCGCCGCACGGTTAAGAATATCGATCGGACTGCCAAACAGACGGCCATCCTGCAGATGCACCGCAAAAAAGTTATTGGCCACCAGACTGTCGATCAACAGCACCAGCAACAGCGCGGCGATTTGCGGCATCCCTGGCGGCAGTTTCAGCTTACGACGTGGCGTTTTTTCAGATGTCATAGGAGACTCAAGCATGTTTTGCCCCTCCGTCCGCGATAGCATTCACGATCGACGCCACCGAAAGCTGCTCCAGCGGAATTTCTGCCACCTGCTTCAGATCGCGCATGATCAACACCCGATCGGCATAACCGACCAGCTCTTCGAGTTCAGAGGAGATCACCAGCAGCGCCAGACCATCGGCGCACAGGGATTCAATTAAACGGATAATCTCGGCGTGCGCGCCCACATCGATACCGCGCGTCGGCTCGTCGAGGATTAAAAACTGCGGTTTGGTCACCAGCCAGCGCGACAGCAACACCTTCTGCTGATTGCCGCCCGATAACAGCTCCACCGGCTGCTCGGCGTGCGGCGTGCGAATGCCCAGACTCTTAATAAAACGGTCGGCAATCGCCTGCTGCTCGCGCTTCTTAATCGGCCGTAACCAGCCGCGCTGCGCCTGCAAGGCCAGAATAATATTTTCGCGGACTGAGGCCGCGCCGATAATCCCGTCCGTCTTACGATCTTCCGGGCAAAAACCCATGCCAAGCTGTGAGGCTTTCGCCGGGTTGGTGATCTTCTGCACTTTGCCTTTGATCTTCGCAGTTCCGCGATCGGCACGTCGAATACCAAACAACACCTCGGCGGTTTCGGTGCGCCCTGAACCCAGCAGACCGGCCAGGCCGACGACTTCACCGGGACGAACCGACAGATTAAAGGGTTCGATAGTCCCCTTTCTGCCGTAATCTTCAAACGACACCACCGGCTGATTACTGCGCAGCGTGCTGCCCTGACGCTGCAACGCCGTCTCCAGCAGTTCACGTCCCAGCATCAGCTTAATCAGTTCAATCTGCGGCAGCGTGGCGGTATCGCGGGTCGCGATAAACTGCCCGTTACGCAGCACGGTAATCCGGTCAGTAATTCGGTACACCTGGTCGAGGAAGTGGGTCACAAAAATCAGGCTCATCCCTTTGGCTTTTAACTGCGCCATCAGGGTAAACAACATTTCGACTTCACTGGCATCCAGACTGGCTGTCGGCTCATCGAGGATCAACACCTGGGCCGAGAGATCGACCGCGCGGCAGATGGCAATAATCTGCTGCATCGCGACTGAGTAGTGGCCCAGCGGGCGCGTCACATCGAGGGAAAAACCGTAATTCCGCATCAGCGCATCGGCATCGCGCACCATTTTCCGACGATCGATCATGCCAAAACGACGCGGCTCACGGCCAATATAGAGGTTATCCGCCACCGACATGTTCGGCAGCATATTCACTTCCTGATAAACGGTGCCGATGCCCATCTCCTGCGCCTGCGCCGTATTATGCGGCGTTATCGGCTCACCATTCAGGGTGATCGTGCCGGCATCACGGCTGTAAACACCGGTCAGCACTTTGATCAGGGTGGATTTGCCCGCGCCGTTCTCGCCCAGCAGCGCCATGATCTCCCCTTTGCGGATATCAAAGGAAACATTGCTCAGCGCTTTGACGCCGGGAAAACCTTTGCTGACGCCGCTGATGGATAACAGCGGTGTTTCATTTTGCGTGGTCATTCTGCTCACTCCGCCTTACGTCATGAAAAACCGCCCCGTAGGGCGGTCTGCGGCTGGTCTGTGGCGGGTCTGTGAATCAGTAACCCATACCATTTTTCTTATCCAGCTCCTTCTGCGCGTCGGCAGGCAGGAACAGCTTCGACTCGGTCTTGATCACTTTTGGCGGCAGCGTGCCATCTTTCTTAAATTTTTCCAGCGCATCAAACGCCGGGCCAGCCATGTTCGGCGTCAGCTCAACGTTGGCATTCGCCTCACCCGCCAGCATCGCTTTGTAGATATCCGGCACACCATCAATCGAGCCGGTCAGAATATCTTTGCCGGGTTTCAGGCCCGCTTCTTTAATTGCCTGGATGGCACCGATCGCCATGTCATCGTTATGCGCGTACACCATGCAGATGTTTTTGCCGTTGTTCTCGGCCTTGATAAAGCTCTCCATCACCTCTTTACCCTTACTGCGAGTGAAGTCACCAGACTGCGAGCGGATCACTTTAATGTTTGGATGGTTACTGATCGCTTCGGCAAAGCCTTTCTTACGATCGATCGCCACGCTGGCACCCACGGTGCCCTGCAGTTCCACGACGTTACACTGTTTGTCGCCCACGGTTTTCACCAGCCAGTCGCCAATCAGTTTGCCTTCCAGCACGTTGTCCGCCGTGACCACCGCCTGATAGAGCGATTTGTCTTTCACCACGATGGCGCGGTCCAGCAGGTAAACCGGGATTTTGGCATCTTTGGCTTCTTCCAGTACCGGCTCCCAGCCAGTCTGAACCACCGGCGCAATAAAGATGGCATCAACGCCCTGGGCAATGAACGAGCGTACTGCTTTGATCTGGTTCTCTTGTTTCTGCTGTCCGTCGGCGATTTTCAGGGTGATTCCGCGTTTTTTGGCTTCGCTTTTCGCTACGTTGGTTTCCGCTGAGCGCCAGCCAGATTCTGAACCGACCTGCGAGAAGCCGACCGTCATATCTGCGGCAAGGACCGGGCCGGTTAACGCGGCGCTGACCAGCGTGGTCAGAAGTAAACGTTTCCACATAGTTTTTTATCCTCTGAAAGGCGTTTGCTGTTTAGGGTAGAGAGCCTGCTTAGACTGGACTAAAAAAGGGTGCATAATGGCGACACACTTCACAAAACAGAGCAATTTAAAGGGGTTACGTGCACAGGTGCGGGTTCGCTGACAGGGGGGTTATGGATAAAACGGCTGATCAAGATGACAGTGCCCGTTAAATAATTGTAATAAACAGAATCGCTTATGTTTATCGTCACTGGAAACGATTACAGACAGGCGTACAAAACGGGTTATCGGGTTCGGGATGAACAAAAAATGGGTTTTGTGATTGTCCGCACAGTCGCCAGCGACTTCAGTTCAGGAGCGAAACGTTTCTATGGCGGCAGTGGCTGAAGGGTGAATTTTGCAGCGCTGAAAGGGTCAGAAAGAAGGCGCAGGCTCGCTGTCGACGCTTAATGAAATAAAAATAATATTTTACGGCTGTTTTTACGGATTTCTTCCCATGCGCTGCCGTGTGCATTAACGAGCCGTTTAAGATTAAGGCGTTGAGTTAGCCGCTCTGACAATAGTAAAAAAGCTAAATATGGAGTTTTAGTGACTAATAAGGTGCTTTTGTCTGATTTTCGGCATTTTTCACCCTCATGATCTGGACAGCCCAAGCCTGCTCTCTATACTGAGCACTCCTTTGTTACTTCTATCTGTTATGGCAATGATGACTGCGCACGATTACCTGCTTAAATTCCGCAAAGTAAATAATTCAGACAGTCTGGAAAAGCTTTTCGATCATCTTAATTACTCCCTGACCAATGATATGGAAATTATCAATATGTACCGGGCGGCCGATCATCGACGTGCTGAACTGGTCTCTGGTGGAAAGTTATATGATCTCGGCTGTATTCCCAGAACGGTGTGGCGCTACGTGGTCTGATTTCAGGCTGATTTATCGTCTTTTAAACCGCTGACCCTGTCCGGATGGGCGTGCCCTTCTGGACATGTTATTCTGCTGCGCTTCGACTCTCCGAGACAGGAATAACCACGATGAATGAACAGGTTGCTGCGCCGCGTATTGGTGGCTGGCTTTTGCTGCCGCTGGCCTGGCTGATAATGACCCTGTTAACCACCGTTCTGGTGCTGGCGATGTATCTGACACCACTGTTTAATCCGGAATGGCGTGTGGCGCTGTTTTCTCACGGCAGCACCCTCTTCTCTTACTGGGCCATTTCCCTGCTCACCGCCGTGGCGGTCTGGGCCTATAGCCTCTGGATCAGCTGGCTGTTCCTGAAGCGCTCCCGACGTCTGCCGCGCCATTATCTGCTCTGGTTGCTGATTACCGTGCTGCTGGCGCTGAAAACGTTCGCTTTTACCCCGGTCGCCGATAGCCGTGCCCTTCAGACATTACTGCTGTCGCTGCTGGCCGCTGCGGTGTTTGTGCCCTATTTCAAACGCTCAGCACGGGTAAAAACGACCTTTATCGCGCCGTAACGCTGTGAGTTATGTCAGGAATTTAATTCTGAGTGCGGTCTGCCGCCTTGCGGGTGGCGCGGGTGTTGAGATACGCCGCGCTATCAATGATAATAAGCCGCTTTCTGGCTCCCAGGCGAAAAAATGACCGATTATCTGCTTCTCTTTGTTGGCACCGTGCTGGTGAATAACTTCGTATTAGTGAAGTTTCTCGGCCTCTGTCCTTTTATGGGCGTTTCCAAAAAACTGGAAACGGCGATTGGCATGGGCCTCGCCACGACATTCGTGATCACTCTGGCCTCGATCTGCGCCTGGCTGGTCAACCATCTGATCCTGCTGCCGCTGGATCTGGTCTATCTGCGTACCATGGCTTATATCCTGGTGATCGCCGTCGTCGTGCAGTTCACCGAGATGGTGGTGCGTAAAACCAGCCCGTCGCTCTATCGCCTGCTGGGTATCTTTCTGCCACTGATCACCACCAACTGTGCGGTGCTGGGTGTGCCTCTTCTGAGCGTCAACCTTAACCACACCTTTATGCAGGCTGCGCTTTACGGTTTCAGTGCCTCTATCGGCTTCTCGCTGGTGATGGTGCTGTTCGCCGGTATGCGTGAGCGCCTGGTGCTGGCCAATGTGCCTGCCCCGTTTAAAGGCAACTCCATCGCCCTGATCACGGCGGGCCTGATGGCGCTGGCGTTTATGGGCTTCAGCGGTCTGGTGAAATTCTGATGACCGCGATCTGGATTGCTGTTGCCGTATTGAGTGCACTGAGCCTGGTGTTCGGCGCGCTGCTGGGTTACGCCTCGCGTCGTTTTGAAGTCGAAGAAGATCCTATCGTTGAGCAGATTGATGCGATTCTGCCGCAGAGCCAGTGTGGCCAGTGCGGCTATCCGGGCTGCCGTCCCTATGCGGACGCGGTCGGCAACAACGGTGAAGCGATCAATAAATGCGCGCCTGGCGGTGAGCAGACCATGCTCAAGCTGGCCGCGCTGCTTAACGTTGAACCGCAGCCTATTGATGGTGACGAAACGGCGAAAGAGCCGGTGCGCACCGTCGCCTTTATCGATGAAGCCAACTGCATTGGCTGCACCAAATGTATTCAGGCCTGTCCGGTGGATGCGATTGTCGGGGCAACCCGCGCCATGCACACCGTGCTGAGCGATGTCTGCACCGGCTGCGATCTCTGTGTCGCGCCCTGCCCGACTGACTGTATTGAAATGCGTCCGGTTGCGACCACACCAGCTAACTGGAAGTGGGATTTGAATACCATTCCTGTACGGGTGATCCCGGTAGAAACTCATGCTTAATCTGTTTAACTTCCTGAAAAAAGAGAAGGTCTGGGATTTTCAGGGCGGTATTCATCCGCCGGAAATGAAAACCCAGTCCAACGGCACGCCGCTCAGCGAACTGCCGTTGCCGCACCGTTTTATTATTCCGCTGAAACAGCACATCGGACACGAAGGTGAGATCTGCGTTGCGCCTGGCGACAAAGTACTGCGCGGTCAGCCCCTGACGTTTGGCACGGGCCGTATGCTGCCGGTCCATGCGCCCACCTCCGGCGTGATTGAGGATATCGGTCAGCATATGACCGCGCATCCTTCCGGTCTCTCTGAGCTGTGCATCTTCCTGACGCCCGATGGTGACGACCGCTGGATACCACTCGATCCGCTGCCTGACTACCGTCAGTATCCGCGCGCCGATATTGTGCAGCGTATTCACGACGCGGGCATCGCGGGTCTTGGCGGCGCGGGCTTCCCCACCGCCACTAAACTGAAAGGCGGCCTGCGCGGGGTGAAAACCCTGATTATCAATGCGGCGGAGTGCGAGCCTTATATCACCGCTGACGATCGCCTGATGCAGGATTATGCCGCCGAGGTGCTGGAAGGCAGCCGCATTCTCGCCTGGGTGTTACAGGCTGAGCGGGTGCTGATTGGCATTGAAGATAACAAACCTGAAGCGATTGCCGCGCTGAAACAGGCGCTGGGCAGCGAGCGCGACCTGCAAATCCGGGTGATCCCGACCAAATATCCGTCCGGCGGTGCCAGGCAGCTGACCCGCATTCTGACCGGTCTGGAAGTGCCGCACGGCGGACGCTCGACTGATATCGGCGTGCTGATGCAGAACGTCGGCACGGCCTGGGCCGTGAAGCGCGCCATCATCAATGGCGAACCGATTACCGAACGTGTGGTGACGCTGACCGGCGAGGCGATTGCCCAGCCGCGTAACGTCTGGAGCCGTCTCGGCACCCCTATCAGCCATCTGCTGCATCAGGTCGGATTCACGCCTGCGCCGCGTCAGATGGTGATTATGGGCGGTCCGCTGATGGGCTTTACCCTGCCATCGCTGGATGTGCCGGTGGTGAAGATCACCAACTGTATTCTTGCCCCCTCCGCCAGTGAGATGGGCAACAACGATGAAGAGCAGTCCTGCATTCGCTGTTCCGCCTGTGCCGATGCCTGTCCGGCTAAGCTGCTGCCGCAGCAGCTTTACTGGTTCAGCCAGGGCGGCGATCACGATAAAGCGCGCTCACACCACATCGATGACTGCATCGAATGTGGGGCCTGCGCCTATGTCTGCCCGAGTAATATCCCGCTGGTGCAATATTACCGACAGGAAAAAGCCGAACTGCGCGCCATCGATCTGGAAGCGAAACGCACGCTGGAAGCCAAAGCGCGTTTCGAAGCACGTCAGGCGCGACTGGAGCGTGAGAAGCAGGCCCGTGAAGCGCGTCATGAAGAGGCGAAACAGCGCGTGGCCCGCACGGATACCCACGAACTGGCCGCAGCTAAAGCGCGCGTGAACGCCCGCCAGGCCGCTGAGCCGGATGAAGCGACGCTCGAAGCGCAGCGTGAAGCCCGCCATGCACAGGCGCGTCTGCGTCAGGCCGAGGCGCAGGCTGAAACCCAGCCGGTAACGCGTCAGTCCGTCGATCCGCGTAAAGCGGCGGTTGAGGCTGCGATTGCCAGAGCGAAAGCGAAAAAAGTCGCTCCGGCTGATGCGGTGGATACCGGGGCTGAAGCCAGCGTCGATCCGCGCAAAGCCGCCGTCGAAGCGGCGGTAGCCCGCGCGAAAGCGAAGAAAGCTGCACAGGCGGAAGGCGCTGAGGTGACGGCGCCGGCTGCAACTGAAAGCGCTGCTGAAGCCGCGCCAGAAGCTGAAACCGATCCGCGTAAAGCCGCAGTGCAGGCCGCTATCGCCCGCGCTAAAGCGAAGAAGGCCGCACAGGCGGAAACCGCTGAGGTGACGCCTCCGGCTGCATCGGATACTGCAGCAGACGCCACGCCAGAAGCTGAAACCGATCCGCGTAAGGCCGCAGTGCAGGCAGCCATTGCCCGCGCCAAAGCGAAGAAAGCCGCACAGGCGGAAGCCGCGACGGCGCCGGTTGCATCGGATAGCGCTGCAGACGCCGCGCCGGAAGCTGAAATCGATCCGCGTAAAGCCGCAGTGCAGGCCGCTATCGCCCGCGCTAAAGCGAAGAAGGCCGCACAGGCGGAAGCCGCGACGACTCCCTCTGCATCGGATAGCGCTGCAGACGCCGCGCCGGAAGCTGAAATCGATCCGCGTAAAGCCGCAGTGCAGGCCGCTATCGCCCGCGCCAAAGCGAAGAAAGCCGCGCAGGCTGAAAGTGATGCGGATGCCGCGTCACGCGACGCCGCCGCACTGGCCACCGCCGCGCATTTTGCGGTGGAGAACGCGGAGCAGGCTCAGGAGCAGGCCAACAACGCCAATGCTGAACCTGAACAGGCACCTGAACTGAATCAACCCGATGATGCGCGCAAAGCTGCTATTGCTGCCGCCATCGCCCGTGCCAAAGCGCGTAAAGCGCAGTCGTCTACGACGCTTGAGGATTAAATGGCTTTTCGTATCGCAAGTTCTCCCTACACCCATAATCGCCGCAGCACCGGCAACATCATGCTGCTGGTGGTGCTGGCCGCGGTGCCGGGTTTTGCTGCACAGTGTTATTTCTTTGGCTACGGCACCTTTTTGCAGGTTTTACTGGCAACGCTGACCGCCTGGCTGACCGAAGCGGCGATTCTGCGTCTGCGCAAAGCACCGGTTGCCAGCACGCTGGCGGATAACTCGGCGCTGCTGACCGCCGTGCTGATCGGTATCAGCCTGCCACCGCTGGCACCGTGGTGGCTGGTAGTGATCGGCACGCTGTTTGCGGTCGTCATTGCTAAACAGCTGTATGGCGGTCTGGGCCAGAACCCGTTTAACCCGGCGATGGTTGGCTATGTGGTGCTGCTGATCTCCTTCCCGGTACAGATGACCAGCTGGCTGCCGCCTGACACCCTTCAGGCGATTAAACCCGGACTGATGGACAGTCTGAGTATGGTCTTCCAGGGCCACACGCTGGCGGGTGAAACCATGCAGCAGTTACAGATGGGTGTCGATGGCATCAGCCAGGCGACGCCGCTTGATACCTTTAAAACCGGTTTACGCGCCGGTCATAGCGCCGACCAGTTGCTGGCGCAGCCAATTTACAGCGGCGTGCTGGCGGGCCTCGGCTGGCAGTGGGTTAACGTTGGTTATCTGGCGGGCGGTCTGTTCCTGCTCTGGAAGAGCGCGATTCGCTGGCATATCCCTGCTGCGATGCTGCTGTCACTGGCGTTCTGCGCCACACTGGGCTGGTTCTTCTCACCGGAATCGCTGAACAGTCCGCTGATTCACCTGTTCTCCGGTGCCACCATGCTGGGTGCGTTCTTCATTGCCACCGATCCGGTGACCGCCTCTACGACTAACCGTGGTCGCCTGGTGTATGGCGCGCTGATTGGACTGCTGGTCTGGCTGATCCGCAGCTTTGGCGGTTATCCCGATGGCGTGGCGTTTGCTGTGCTGCTGGCGAATATCTGCGTGCCTCTCATTGATTACTACACCCAGCCGCGCGTTTACGGCCATCAGAAGGATTAAGCGATGCTGGAGACGATTCGCAAAAATGGGGTCACGCTGGCAATTTTTGCCGCGATTACCACGGCGGCTACGGCCGTCGTCAATACGGTGACTAAGCCGACGGTAGAACATCAGACCCTGTTGCAGCAGAAAAACCTGCTGGATCAGGTGGTGCCCACCGAATTGTATGATAACAACATCCAGCAGGATTGTTACGTTGTCACGGATGCAGCACTGGGCAATAGCGCTCCGCACCATCTCTTCCTGGCGCGTAAAGGCGGCCAGCCGGTCGCTGCCGCACTGGAGACAACCGCCCCTGACGGCTATTCTGGTGCGATACAGATGCTGGTGGGTGCCGATTTCCAGGGTAAAGTACTGGGCGTGCGGGTGATCGAACACCATGAGACGCCGGGTCTGGGCGACAAGATCGAATTGCGCATCTCTGACTGGATCAACAGCTTTAATGGCAAAGTGGTTCATGGTCCGTCAGATAAAGCGTTTGCGGTTAAAAAAGATGGCGGCGACTTCGATCAGTTTACCGGCGCTACCATTACCCCACGCGCGGTGGTCAATGCGACGAAACGCACCGCGCTGTTGATGAAAACGCTTCCGGAGAGACTCTCTTCGTTACCGGCATGTGGAGACGCAAATGAGTGAAGCTAAAAGTCTGCTGGTAGGTGGACTGTGGAAGAATAACTCGGCACTGGTGCAGCTGCTGGGCCTCTGCCCGCTGCTGGCAGTCACGGCGACGGCGACGAACGCGCTGGGTTTAGGTCTGGCCACTACGCTGGTGCTGACCCTGACCAACAGTTTTATCTCCGCCTCGCGCCGCTGGGTGCCGTCGGAAATCCGTATCCCGATTTATGTCATGATTATCGCCTCGGTGGTGAGCTGCGTGCAGATGCTGATCAACGCCTATGCCTACGGTCTCTATCAGTCGCTGGGGATTTTTATCCCGCTGATCGTGACTAACTGCATCGTGGTCGGTCGTGCTGAAGCCGTCGCCTCTAAGAGCAGCATTCCGCTTGCCGCGCTGGACGGCTTCGCCATTGGTATGGGCGCGACCTGCGCCATGGTGGTGCTGGGTTCGCTGCGCGAAATTATCGGCAGTGGCACGCTGTTTAACGGTGCCGATCAGCTGCTTGGTCCATGGGCGAAATCGCTGCGTATCGAAGTGGTCCACTTTGACTCGCCGATGCTGCTGGCCATGCTGCCGCCAGGCGCCTTTATCGGCCTGGGCATGATGCTGGCGTGTAAATACCTGATCGATCAGAAGATGAAACAGCGTGCAGCCCTGCGAGCGCAGGCCGCTGAAACCGCTGCGCCTCAGAACGCCGTCGGGAAGCCGGTGTGAATCAGAGCAAACGCACCGAAATTCTCCATCGGCTGCAGCAGAACAATCCGCATCCGACGACCGAGCTGAACTTCAGCTCGCCGTTTGAGTTGCTGATTGCGGTGCTGCTCTCGGCGCAGGCGACGGATGTCAGCGTGAATAAAGCCACTGCGAAGCTCTATCCGGTGGCGAATACGCCTGCCGCGATGCTGGCGCTGGGTGTGGATGGCGTAAAGGAATACATCAGAACTATCGGCCTGTTTAACAGCAAAGCGGAAAATGTGATTAAAACCTGCCGCATTCTGCTGGAGCAGCATAACGGCGAGGTACCGGAAGATCGTGCGGCGCTGGAAGCGCTGCCCGGTGTAGGCCGTAAAACCGCTAACGTGGTGCTGAACACCGCCTTTGGCTGGCCGACGATTGCCGTCGATACCCATATCTTCCGCGTCAGCAACCGGACGAAATTTGCGCCGGGTAAGAATGTGGAAGAGGTGGAGCAGAAGCTGCTGAAGGTGGTGCCAGCCGCGTATAAGGTTGACTGCCACCACTGGCTGATTCTGCATGGCCGTTACACCTGCGTGGCGCGTAAGCCCCGCTGCGGCTCCTGCCTGATAGAAGATCTCTGCGAGTATCCCGACAAGGTCGAGTGATACGGCTGACTAACCCGCTGCGGCGGGTTTTTTATTGTCTGGTTAAAAGCTCCGCGCCCTCATTGCCTTCGCATCTCTTTTTCAGCGCACTCTCTGATTCATCTGAATAACACCACGGTTTGTCGGGTTGTTACATTGATGTTGATGATGGAAAATCGCCGCCCCTGACGATAAGAAAAAGTTATGACACGGTGAGTAAAGTAATGAACAAAGGTCCTTCTGCAGGGAGGCATTCGCTGCGCCTGTTTCTGGCACGATTCTGGCCGCATCCGCTGACAGTCAGTAAAAAGCATGTGGTCATCGCTGGCCTCGGTGCAGGCACGGGTCTGGTGCTGACCAGCCTGCTGAGCCACTGGATGCTGGGGGAACTGAATCTGTGGTTTGTCGCCCCGGTCGGTGCTTCGGCGGTTTTACTCTTTGGTCTGCCCGCCAGTCCGCTGGCTCAGCCATGGGCGATAGTCGGCGGCAACACTCTTTCTGCGCTGGCAGGCGTCACCGTCAGTCAGCTAATCCCCAATCCGGCCATCGCCTGCGGCGTTGCGGCCTGTGTAGCCATCCTGCTGATGTTCCAGCTGCGCTGTCTGCATCCACCCGGCGGCGCAGTGGCCCTGACTGCTATTCTGGGCGGGCCTTCAGTGCAGCAACTGGGCTATCACTTTGTCCTGACGCCGATCCTGCTCAACTCACTCACCCTGGCGCTGCTGGCCCTGCTGTTTAACAATCTGGCCGGTCGTCGCTATCCGCATCCGCTGGCGCCCCAGGAAGTTAAACCCGAGCCGGTTGCCATGCCGGTCCCGCTGACACGCGCCGATCTGCATCAGGCATTAGAGGGCGGTGAACTGCTGGATATTGATGAAGATGATCTGCAGGCACTGCTGCTGCGGGCGGAAGAGATTGCCCAGCGCCGTCAGTGTAGCGGCTGAAATCCAGGGCTGGATGTGGGAAAAAGGCAGCACGCCGTGACAGTGTCACAGCGTGCCGGGTCGTTAGCGTTGCGCCAGCGCCGCCTGCATCCAGGCAATTACCAGCGGAGAGTCTTTCTCCTGCAGCGCCGCGCGCTCCGACTGGAACAGCGTTGCGACAAAGAAAGGATGATCGGGCAACTCTACACCGCGTACGTCACCCGCTTCATCCCACGCAGTAATCCGTAACGTGTTGTCGCCCAGCGCATTACTTAAGTCCGGGTTAACGCCAAAGTTACAGTGATAGCCCTCATCACTTTCCAGCGTGCCATAGGCCTGAGCGATACGGGAACCCGCTTCAAACCTCACTAAGCCGCGCTGCTCCACCAGCGAGCAACTCAGCGGAGCAATCACCATCCGTCCGCCGGTGTCGGTCTCTGCATGACTGGCATCGTGCCAGCCCAGTACGTTGCGCGCATATTCGATCACCGCATACTGGAATCCCCCACAGGAACCCAGCAAAGGTTTGCCGCTCTCCCGCGCCCAGCGAAGGGTTGCAAACACACCGTTATCGTTACGATAAGGACTGCCAGGTACGACCCAGACCGCGTCACTGCGCGTCAGGTCTGTCTGGTCAAGCTGGTCGGTGGCAATCCATTCCGCTTCAACGGGGATGTTCAGCCAGCGGGCAGCACGTTCAATGGCAAGGGGTATGGCCTGATGAGCAACCGCATCGGCGTGGTAGTCACCAACGAGAGATAAACGCAGGGGAGACGACATAAACAGATCCTTCCGGGGGAAATTGAGAGGTTACAGTAATGTTAATTTTCTGTCGAGGGAGAGTTGATGCGGCGGCGTATTGATAAGTTATACAACACGACTGGGCGGATTTTGACCCGCTGACCGCGTTGGTTTTATCTCCCTGCCAACACCGCCCACCCTCCATTTCCTCGCCAGACCGCGCTACGCAATCGGTTTCTTTTTTTTCTTTCAGAAATAAATCATCTGTTTGTGCACCCGATCGCTATCTGGCTGTTTTTCCGGCAATGCCAGACCGGTAATGCCTGATAATTCGTCAGATTGACTGTGAATTAGCCAGCAACCTGCCATTAGTGCTGCCTGAATATTATTCAACAAACGATTTATCTGGCTTACACCGCATTAGCAGTTAATGTTAATACTCTCCACCCAGGGGCACGGATACAGAGTATCTGTACTGATATTTTTCTCTGCCTCAACATTTAAAACCAATTAACAGTTTGTTATAAGTTTTTTAACCCAACATTTTCGGGTCTGGTGGGTTGTCAGAAAATTCTTGCCCTGCCGCCCGTAATCAGCCAAATTAGTCGCCGCTTTTCCCTTCTAATAACAATCTTGCGCATGGAAAACTCACATGACGCGGACTTAATTCCTGTCCCGAAACAGGGTATGAAAAAAC
>Ga0308172_1001222_pt1 | contig 19750 bp, 16 predicted proteins | sample PhyGR2_FD_202134 | JGI IMG/M metagenome (GOLD analysis project Ga0308172, IMG submission 202134) | Phyllosphere microbial communities from UC Gill Tract Community Farm, Albany, California, United States - DLSLSG.R2 | ecosystem: Host-associated > Plants > Phyllosphere > Unclassified | place: USA... | reverse complement strand
CTCTCCATTTAGTTTGAGCAGCACGACGAATTCGGGACGTGCCGCGTAAGCAGTCGAATCATTATAGTTAAATTCATGTAGCGTAAAAGGGTAATCAATGCCCTATTAACCATAAGGATTTGCGAAACCCGGCATTAGCAACCCGTTGTTTTTTCAGTGTGCTGTTGCTGACTCAGCCTTTTCTGCCTTATCCGACAGCGCGCGCGGCGCGCTGAAGCCAGGGCAGCAGCCAGCACGCCTCCCGCCCGGATGCCGCGTCTGCCCTGCCCTGCGCGTTACTGACCCAGCTCGCGCAGCGAGTTGTCGAGTGCGCCAACCAGCCAGTCAATGTCGCTCTCCTGGAAAGCCAATGGCGGACGCAGTTTCAGCACATTCCCATACGGGCCGGCAACGGAGGTCAGCACACGATGTTCACGCAGCTTTTCGATCAGGTTCAGCGCCAGCGTTTTGTCCGGCGTTTTACTGTGACGATCGGTGACCAGTTCAAAGCCGATAAACAGGCCGGCTCCGCGCACATCGCCCACACACTCATAGCGATCCATCAGGGTTCGCAGCTCAGCCAGCAGCTTCGCGCCGACCACGCGGCTGTGTTCCTGTAATCCCTCTTCGGTGATCACTTTCAGAACCGCCTGCGCCGCCGCCATCGCGACCGGATTGCCACCAAAGGTATTGAAGTAGGGAATGGAGTCGCTGAAGGCGGCCAGCACGTCGCTTTTTGCCAGCAGGCCGGAAACCGGAATGCCATTGCCCATCGGCTTGCCGGTGGTAATCACATCAGGCACTACGTCGTGGCGGCCAAAGCCCCAGAACGCGTCGCCGGTTCGGCCAAAGCCAGGCTGGACTTCATCGGCAATAAAGATGCCGCCGTTGGCATGCACCACATCGACCGCTTTTTTCAGGAAGCCGCGCGGATTGGGAAGCACACCATCCGAGGAGAAGATCGAGTCCGCCAGGAACCCGGCAAATTTAATGCCGTGCGCCGCCATATCATCAATCTGCTGCTGAATCTGATCAGCGAACCAGTCACCCAGGTCCGGCGCATCGACACGATATGCATCCGGCGGCATTACCAGCCGCGTGGTCGGTGCCAGCGGCTGGCCACTGCCCAGCGCCGGAGAGGCGCCGGAGGTCAGTTCACTGGTGCCGTGGTAGGCCTCTTTACTGACAATAATTCCGGTACCGCCGCTGAAAGCGCGTGCCACGCGAATCGCCAGGTCATTGGCCTCCGATCCGGTGCACATGTACATCGCGCGATCGATCGCCGCAGGCGTGGTCGCCAGCAGCGCTTCGCTGTAATCCAGAATCGTTTCGTGCAGGTAACGGGTGTGGGTGTTCAGCATTTTCATCTGCTGCGTCACCGCCTCAATCACGGCCGGATGACAGTGGCCGATGCTCGCCACGTTGTTGTAGACGTCGAGATATTTATCGCCCGCCGCGTCCCACAGATATTGCCCTTCACCCCGCACCAGATGAACCGGTTTGCGATAGAACAGGCGATAGGATTCGCCAAGCACTTTGCTGCGTTTATCGGTCAGTTTGCGCGTTTCGCTGTCGAGCGCATCGGCATGTTCGGCGCGGAAACTGTTGGTATCCATAATGGTAGAACGCGTGGCCATAATGACTCCCGTGACAAGGATGAAGGAGGAAGAGCTGACCCCTGTATCATGCCTGCGTGATTCTAAAATGCAACCAAATACACAAATACAATAAAATACACATGACGCAGGCCGATCCCCGCGCTAAGCTTGCCGCTGATTCAGACGGAATCTTTCGCTTCAGTGGCGTATCATCCGTGCTCTTCGCGCTTTATAAGGAAACCTCTATGCTGCAGGAAACGCGCCTTCACCGCATCCGTGCCTTACTGACCCGGCTTAATCAGGTCAGTACCGAGCGCATTATCAGGGAGCTGGGGGTGTCACGCGAAACCGCGCGCCGCGATATCATTGAGCTGGAAGCACAGGGTCTGGCGCGTCGCGTTCATGGCGGACTGGTGGCGATTGAAACGGCGGCTGAACCGCCGCTGACGGAACGCCGCAGCACCCAGACCCGCGAGAAGCGCACCCTCGCCCGCGCCGCTGCACAGTTGCTGCAGCCCGGACAGACGCTGTTTCTGGATGCGGGCAGCACCACTACGCTGCTGGCAGAGGAGCTGCATGCCCTTTCCGGCCTGACGATAGTGACCAACAGTCTGCAGGCCGCGCTGGCGCTGAGCGCCGGAGAAGAAAATCAGCCGCTGAATAATCAGATAATTTTGCTGGGCGGGACGATGTCGGCAGGTGCGCAACAGACGCGCGGCGAAATCACCGTGGGCGAGATCATCCGCTATCGCGCCGATGTCGCGCTGCTGTCGCCGGTGGGCATAGAAGCGGATTGCGGTGCCAGTAGTTTTCACCCGCATGAAGCGGCTATTGCCAGAGCGATGGTGCAGCAATCCGCTGCCTGCTATCTGCTGGCCGATCACACCAAACTGGGCGTGGTCAGCCGCACGGTCTATGCGCCGCCGCAGACCATCTCCCTGCTGATTACCGACAGCGGCGGCGACAACACAGCCGCCCTTGAGGCGTTGCAGCAGACGCTGCCAGAGGTGATGGTGGTTTAGCGCAGTCGCTGAGGATGGCTGTAGACCGTGGCACGGCCAGGTTTACTGAACCCGACCAGCGTCAGGTTGCAGCGCTCAGCCACCTCAACCGCCAGGCGTGTCGCGGCTGAAACCGCAAACAGGATCTCAACGCCGCACATGGCGGACTTCTGCACCATTTCATAGCTGGCGCGGCTGGAGACCAGCACCGCGCCCGGTCCCCACTCTGACTGGCTGCGATATCCCAGCAGCTTATCCAGCGCCACATGGCGACCCACATCTTCACAGCCACCGGCCAGCTGCCCATCGGGCTGGATCCACGCGGCAGCATGAGTGCAGCCGGTTTTCTGCCCGACCGGCTGATAATCCTTCAGCTGACCCAGCGCCCGATCCAGCTGGTCCAGCGCGAAGGTCTGGGTAAACGGCAGCGGAGAGAGTGGCTTGCCGATCTGGTCCAGTTGTTCAACGCCACACACGCCGCAGCCGGTCCGGCCCGCCAGCGCGCGACGCTGCTCTTTCAGCGCCATAAAGCGGCGGCTGGAAAGCTCAATCTGAACCTCAATGCCGTGACAGCCCGGCACGATGTCCATGCCGAAAATGTCGCCAGGTGCGTCGATAATGCCCTCTGACAGCGAGAAACCCAGCGCAAAGGCCTCCAGATCTTTGGGCGTGGTCATCATCACCACGTGCGAGATGCCGTTATAGACCAGCGCCACCGGAACTTCGTCCGCCAGCCAGTCATCCTGTGCATCCGTCAGGTCTTTACGCTGCCACACCTGCGTTCTGCTGATGCCGGCCTGAATTGTTAAATCTTCGCCTGAGTCAGGCTGGATAGCTTTCAAAAAATAGGGCCTGTTGTTAATAAATTATGTAATTCAGTGCCCGGGACGGCAGAGCACTGACGCGCTCTGATTCTGCCTTTTAGCCTCTGGTAGTGCAAATAAACAGCGGGGCAATTTATGCGGTTTTCTCCCCCGAAAGGCGTAGCCACGTCCGCTGGCGGGCATAATGATAATGGTTCTCTTTTACGCATTAACATCGGTAAGCATAAAACAACAGTAATAATCCGCGCCGTCTGAAAATCAGCTTGCAGCACAACGCCACCGCCGAAGATTTTTAACAAAATTTAGAAAAAGAATTACTAATGACTAACCTGTTGACCCCGGTCAATTTACAGGCAATCAGGGCTGCTATTTTGCAAGGCTTCGCAATGGAGCCAATAAAGAAGAACGATTAAATGCAGATTAACAGACGGAGTTTTTTCAAAATCTGTGCGGGCGGACTGGCGGGCACCAGCGCGGCGTTACTCGGCTTTGCCCCCACCACCGCGTTAGCCAGCGTCAGAGAATTCAAACTCATTCGCGCCAGAGAAACACGGAATAACTGTACCTACTGTTCAGTCGGCTGCGGCATGCTGATTTACAGCCTGGGAGAGGGTTCTGAAAATGCCAGCGCCTCGATTTACCATATTGAAGGCGATCCTGACCATCCGGTCAGTCGCGGATCGCTCTGCCCGAAAGGCGCTGGCGTCATCGACTTTATTCACAGCGAACAGCGACTGAAGTACCCGGAATACCGCGCGCCTGGATCGGATAAATGGCAGCGCATCAGCTGGGATGAGGCCTTTGAGCGTATTGCCCGTCTGATGAAGCAGGATCGCGATGCGCATTTCCAGGCTACTAACGCCGCGGGCGTAACGGTTAATCGCTGGCCGACCACCGCCATGCTCTGCTCCTCCGCCGCCAGTAATGAAACCGGTCTGCTCGACCAGAAATTTGCCCGCGCGCTGGGTATTCTGGCGCTGGAAAACCAGGCGCGCCTGTGTCACGGCCCGACCGTGGCTGCGCTGGCCCCGAGCTTTGGTCGCGGTGCAATGACCAATAGCTGGAATGACATTAAAAACGCCAACGTGGTGATGATCATGGGCGGCAACCCCGCCGAGGCGCATCCGGTTGGCTTTAAATGGGTGATTAAAGCTAAAACCCATAACAATGCGCAGGTCATCGTGGTCGATCCGCGCTTTAACCGCTCGGCGGCGGTGGCCGATCTCTACGCGCCCCTGCGTGCGGGCAGCGACGTGGTATTCCTGATGGGGGTCATCAACTATCTGCTGCAACACAATAAGATTCAGCAGGAGTATGTTCGCGCCTTTACCAATGCCGCCCTGATTGTCAGCGAAGGCTTCAGTTTCAGCGACGGTCTGTTCAGCGGCTACGATGCTGAAACCCGCCAGTACGATCGCCAGAGCTGGCACTATGCGCTGGATGAAAACGGCCATGCACGACGCGATGACAGCTTTGCGCATCCACGCTGTGTGCTGAATCTGCTGAAAAGCCACGCCAGCCGCTATACCCCGGAAATGGTGACACGCCTGTGCGGCACCTCGCAGGAATCCTTTATTGCGGTGTGCGAGCAGCTTGCCTCTACCTGTGTGCCCACTCGTACCGCAACCATTCTCTATGCGCTGGGCTGGACCCATCACACCAACGGTTCACAGATTATCCGCACGGCAGCCATGATCCAGCTGCTGCTGGGCAACATCGGTATGCCGGGTGGCGGTATCAATGCGCTGCGCGGTCACTCCAACGTACAGGGTTATACCGACCTCGGCCTGCTGGCGCAGAGTCTGCCGGGTTATCTGCCGCTGCCGTCAGAGAAGTTGACTACGTTAGCGAACTACCTGCAGAAGGCCACGCCGGTTGCGACGCTGCCGGACCAGGTCAACTACTGGCAGAACACCGATAAGTTTTTCGTCAGCCTGATGAAGAGTTTCTACGGCGATAACGCCACGGCGGAGAACCAGTGGGGCTACGACTGGCTGCCGAAGTGGGACAAGAGCTACGACTGCATGGCGCAGGCGGAGATGATGGAGCAGGGTGCGCTGAACGGCTGCCTGATTCAGGGCTTCAACCTGCTGGCCGCGTTCCCGGACAAAAACAAAGCGGTCCGGGCCCTTTCCCGCCTCAAATATATGGTGGTGATCGATCCGCTGCGTACCGAAACCGCCAGCTTCTGGCAGCATCACGATGCGTTTAACGACGTCGATCCGGCGACAATTCAGACCGAAGTGTTCCGCCTGCCCTCTTCCTGCTTCGCGGAAGAGTCGGGATCGGTGGCGAATTCGTCACGCTGGCTGCAGTGGCACTGGGCAGCCGCCGAGCCTCCCGCGGAAGCGCTGCACGACGGAAAAATCCTCGGCAATCTGTTCATGCGTCTGCGCGCGCTCTATCGCCAGGAAGGCGGTGCCACCCCTGAGCCGCTGATGGCGATGCGCTGGGACTACCGGGATCCGTACAATCCTGAGCCGGAAGAGGTGGCGCAGGAGAGCAACGGTCAGGCGCTGGCCGATATTTACGATGCCAGCGGCACGCTGCTGCTGAAAAAAGGCCAGCAGCTGAACGGCTTCTCAGAGCTGCGTAACGACGGCACCACCGCCAGCGCCTGCTGGATCTACAGCGGCAGCTGGACGCCGGAAGGCAACCAGATGGCACGACGCGACAACGCCGATCCATCCGGACTGGGCGCGGTCTCAGGCTGGGCCTGGGCCTGGCCCGCTAACCGCCGCATTCTCTATAACCGTGCCTCCGCTGATGCGCAGGGTAAAGCCTGGGATCCGCAGCGCCGTCTGATTGAGTGGGATGGCGCACGCTGGCACGGCATCGACGTGCCGGATTATCCGGTGACGCTGTCGCCACAGCAGCAGGCTGGCCCGTTTATCATGCAGCCCGATGGCCTCGGCCACCTCTTTGCGCTCGATAAGATGGCCGACGGCCCGTTCCCCGAACATTACGAACCGATGGAAAGCCCCCTCGCCGACAATCCCCTGCATCCGCAGCAGCGTCACAGTCCGGTGGTTCGTCTGTTCAGCAGTGACGCTGCGCAACTGGGCGAGGCCGCCGACTATCCCTGCGTCGCCACGACCTATTCCATCACCGAACTGTTCCGCCACTGGACCAAGCATGCCCTGCTGAACGCGATCGCGCAGCCGGAGCAGTTTGTCGAGATCGGCACCGAACTGGCTGAGGAGAAAGGTATTCAGGCCGGAGACAGCGTCAGGGTCACCTCACGTCGCGGCTATATCAAAGCCAAAGCGGTGGTGACGCGTCGTCTGCAGCGTCTGATGATTGACGGCACGCCGGTTGATACCGTGGGCATTCCCTGCCACTGGGGCTTTGAAGGCACCACGCGTAAAGGCTTCCTCGCCAATACGCTGACGCCTTCGGTTGGCGATGCCAACTCGCAGACCCCGGAGTACAAGGGATTTTTAGTGAAAGTGGAAAAAGCGTAACGGTGGATGACAATGGCTTATCAATCACAGGATATTATCCGTCGCTCTGCGACCAATGGCTTTACCCCGCCGCCGCAGGCGCGCGATCACCAGCGCGAAGTGGCGAAGCTTATCGACGTCACCACCTGTATCGGCTGCAAAGGCTGCCAGGTCGCCTGCTCCGAGTGGAACGACATCCGCGATGAAGTCGGTCACAACATCGGGGTTTATGACAACCCCACCGATCTGACCGCCAAATCCTGGACGGTGATGCGCTTTTCGGAAGTCGAAGAGAACGGCAGGCTGGCCTGGCTGATTCGCAAAGATGGCTGTATGCACTGCGCCGATCCCGGCTGCCTGAAAGCCTGTCCGTCGGCAGGCGCCATCATTCAGTACGCCAACGGCATCGTCGATTTTCAGTCTGAGCAGTGCATCGGCTGCGGCTACTGCATCGCAGGCTGCCCGTTCAATGTGCCACGGCTGAATAAAGAGGATAACCGCGCCTACAAATGCACGCTGTGCGTGGATCGCGTCAGCGTCGGCCAGGAACCCGCCTGCGTGAAGACCTGTCCGACCGGTGCGATTCATTTCGGCAGCAAAAGCGACATGCTGACGCTGGCGGAGGAACGCGTGGCGGAGCTGAAGTCGCGCGGATTTGCGCAGGCCGGACTCTATAACCCGGAAGGCGTGGGCGGCACCCACGTCATGTATGTGCTGCATCATGCCGACAGGCCTCAGCTCTATCACGGCCTGCCTGCCAACCCAGGCATCAGCCCGACCGTGACCTTCTGGAAGGGGATCTGGAAACCGCTGGCGGCGGTGGGTTTTGCCGCGACGTTCGCCGCCTCAATCTTCCACTATGTCGGCGTTGGCCCGAATCGCGTCACTGAAGCGCACGATGACAACGACGATCAGCCTGAGGAGCGCAAATAATGAAAAAGCCCGATCATCTGGTGCGTTACCGCGCACCGGAACGCATCAATCACTGGATCGTCGCGATTTGCTTTGTCATGGCCGCGTTAAGCGGATTAGGGTTTTTCTTTCCCTCTTTTAACTGGCTGATGCTGATATTTGGCACGCCACAACTGGCGCGTATTCTGCATCCTTTTGTGGGCGTCGTGATGTTTGCCGCTTTTATGCTGATGTTTTTGCGCTACTGGAAACACAACCTGATCAATCGCGATGATCTTTACTGGGCCAGAAATATCCACCGGATTGCGATGAATGAGGAGGTGGGAGATACCGGTAAATATAACTTTGGTCAGAAGTGTGTGTTCTGGGCTGCTATCATCAGCTTAGTATTGCTGCTTGCCAGCGGCATTGTCATCTGGCGACCTTACTTTGCTGATGCCTTTGCCATTCCGCTGATTCGTCTGGCGCTGATTGTGCATTCGGTGTCAGCGGTGGCGCTGATCATCGTCATTATGGTGCATATTTATGCTGCATTGTGGGTCAAAGGCACACTGACCGCGATGGTGGAAGGCTGGGTCAGCTCTGAATGGGCCAGACAGCATCATCCCCGGTGGTATCGTGAGCAGCGTAATCCGCCAATAAAACAGGAAAAACGCCCCTGATGAGTATTCGCATAATCCCGCAGGACCAGCTGGAGAAAGGCGAAAAGACTACGGCGGAGATGATTCCGCCGTTACTTTTTCCACGGCTGAAAAATTTATACAGTCGTCGTGCCGCGCGACTGCGCGACCTGGCGGCGAAAAATCCACTGGGTGATTATCTGCGCTTTGCGGCGGTGATCGCTGAAGCGCAGGAGATTGTTCTGTATGACCATCCCCTGCACATTGACCTGCATGCCCGACTGACCCAGAGCGCCAGCGAGGGCAAGCCGCCACTGAACATTCACACCCTGCCGCGCGATCCGCACTGGCAACGGCTGCTGCACTCGCTGATTGCCGAGCTGAAGCCGGAGATGAGCGGGCAGGCGCTGGCGGTGCTGGAGAATCTGGAGAAGGCGTCCGCCACCGAGCTGGAGACGCTGGCCAGTGCGCTGTTTACCGGCGAATATGCGCTGGTCAGCAGCGATAAAGCGCCTTTTATCTGGGCGGCACTTTCGCTCTACTGGGCGCAGATGGCGGCCCTGATCCCCGGCAAAGCACGCGCTGAGATGGGCGATCAGCGTCAGTTCTGTCCGGTCTGCGCCAGTATGCCGGTCGCCAGTGTGGTGCATATGGGCAGTCATGAAGGCGCGCGCTACCTGCACTGCAATCTGTGCGAAAGTGAATGGCATGTGGTACGCAGCAAATGTACCCAGTGCGAACAGTCCCGTGATCTGCACTACTGGTCGCTCGACAGCGAAAAGGCGGCGGTCAAGGCGGAGAGCTGTGGCGACTGCGGCACCTACCTGAAGATGCTCTATCAGGAGAAAGATCCGGCGATTGAACCGGTGGCCGATGACCTGGCGTCGCTGATACTGGATGCCAAAATGGAGCAGGAAGGCTTCGCACGCAGCAGTCTCAATCCCTTTATGTTTCCTGGCGAATAGTCACTGAATCCGGAGAACCCGATGAAACTGATTGGCAGCTATACCAGCCCGTTTGTGCGTAAGATTTCGATTATCATGCTGGAAAAAGGCATTACTTTTGAATTCGTTAACGCATCGCCTTACAGCGATGACAGCCACGTGCCGCACTACAATCCGCTGGGCAAAGTCCCGGCGCTGGTCGCTGACGATAAGCAAATCTGGTTCGACTCCAGCATCATCGCGGAATTTCTGGAACTGCGCGGCGAGGAGCCCGCTCTGCTGCCTGACGATCCACTTGAGTCGCTTAATATCCGTCAGCTGGAGAAGCTGGCAGATGGCGTTTGTGATGCTGCGCTGGTGATTGTGCGTGAGCAGATGCGACCGGGGGATTTGCAGTCGGAAGAGGTGCTGCTGCGTAATCGTGAAAAGATTCAGCGCAGTCTCGATATGCTGGAAGCAAAGGCCGCTGAGGGGAAATGGCTTAACAACGGCCAGCTCAATCTGGCGGATATCGCCACCGGCTGCATGATCGGCTACCTCAATTTCCGCCGCGTAGTACCCAACTGGTGTGTTGAGCGTCCGTCGCTGGTGAAGCTGGCGGAAACGCTGTTCCAGCGCGAGAGCTTTGCGCGGACGACGCCGCCTGCGGCGTGATGGGTGCTGTAGCCAGACCCATTAAGAGGGACAATGGTGTCTGGCTCCATGTCAAGGTAATGACTTCGTTAAGAGCAGCAGAAATCTGGAGCCAGGCTATAGATCAGTAAAAGCCCACGAATATTAATTTTACTGGATTATCTTCATTCCTGCCTCTGGACTTTCCGCTCGGAAATTTTAACTATCACTCAGTTAACCCGGATTTATAAAAATAATAATTAATGCGTATAGTTGTTTTAAAATTAATCATAAGTGAACTTATAATTTATAATGTAAGACCCTATTTTATTAGTATGAGCCGTCACCCATACTTTAGTCATACCTTGCTTCCTGTCATTGTATAAATTCGTACGATTTGTACAAAGTTGAAGCCATCTTTTTGTGTGAGCATCTTTAATCCACAAGCCAGCTTCACAATGGCTATATTTCCCAACTGCCGGACCTGGAAACGTAACCTCATATTCAGACTCATACTGAACAATGTTACCAGGAGCGACATAAACATAGACACTGTAACAATTTAGAATGCATATAAGACCAATAGAAAAGCCACATCCAAAAGCTTTCAGTACATAGATAGCTGATTCACCAACTGGTCCAAAATAAACAACTCGCCCCGAAAAAACAAGACCTACTATTGATGCAACAGTAATGTATGTTGTCCACTCGGGAACACTCTTCATTAATACAACACGACTTGCGACGCCAGTTGACCACATCAGATACCATAGCCATGCTGCGAATATGATGAAAAAAACGGAGAGTAATAAATAGCGTTTAACATTGCCTTTTTCATAACCAGAAACAAAACGGCTTCCATGCATTTTAATCTTTCCTTATATAACACTAAAACTTATTTTAACTTCTGGTTGTTAGTGAGCTATCTTCTCATAAATATACTTTCAAACAATTCAATTTGCTAATGGAATTAGCGAAAACTCACTTTGACTTTGATAGTTGACTATAGGTTTTAGAGCGTATTTTTATTATATTTCGTCACTGACACCGTCCGGTACGCCTGTCAGCGCCGAGTTGCAAGAAGCATAAGAGGTTACCGTACCCAGCAACGCGCCCCTATCGCCTGTACTTCCGAATAGTCTTCCGTCAGTTTATTTATCTGCGTTGCCAAGCAAACTGCATCCGTATCGCTTACCACCTGCGCCAGGTTCTTACCCGTCAGCCCCTTCACCGACACCGTCTGGCGGAAACACTGTTTCAGCGTGAAAGCTTTGCAAGGATGACGCCGCCTGCGGCGTGATGGTGTGCTGTAGATGGCAGGTGACAAAATTAAAAGGTGCGGTTTGGGGGCTAATTGTCTAATCCAGCTCTGAAGCGTGCCGTTCTATCTGACGACGTCCTTATGCCTGACAATCTGATGCTGGATGAACAGGCTAACTATCTTTGATAGCGGCCTGATATTTTCCGGGATGTATGAAGTACCCGCAGGATGCGAACGCCATCTGTTTCGGCAACATAGATGATGATGAACGGAAAGCGTGGTACCACCAGTTTATATTGTTTTTCTGTGCCGATTTTTGTTCCGGCCCGCGGGTTTTCGCTAAGCAGACTGGCCAACCGGGTAAACTTATCGTCTGTTGCACTGGCTACCAGCAGGCCAGCCTCACGATACAGATAACGAAATATCGTCTCCCTGTCAGCCTGCGCCTGTTTTTCCCATTGAACGGCTGATATCACAACGTTCCCCGCGCGGCCTGCGCTTTAAGCTCTTCCATGCGGGTATTCATTTCATCGTTACTGATGAACTCACTTTCACCGGCATCATAACGACTGAATGCCGCCGCTATCTGCTCTTCCAGCCATGCATCATGTTTACTGTCCTGATAGTGCCGCTCTTCAGCAGCCAGCTCTTCCGCTCGCTGACGCATAACCTCAGTCAGCGTCTTCTTCTGGCGCTCAGCTGCCTGCATGGCAAGTCGTTTAACGTCGTCATCAATCCTGAAGTGGATAGTGCTCATAGCCTGACTCTCGCGTGGTGTCGTTTGTGGTGTCATGATGCCTGTCATCCCTTTCTCTGTCATCTCCATTTCACTCGTATGCGATGCCGGAAATCGCCACGCTACCTGAACTAAATAGCCGATTACGGGTGCTGAAGAGCATATTGGGAAGAGGATGCAAACGAAATGACAAACGGAAAAATAATCCGTTTGTCAGAGACGCCTCGCAATCTATTACCTGGCTTTCAGCGAATTTACACAACAGGCGGTGTATATTTGAACAGGAGAAAACAGGAAAGGAAGCGCGTAACGAGAGATTTTAAGCGCGGGCTGAAGGTGGTGGAACACCAACAGCCCGCTGACCACAACTAACTGGATTGGAGTTAATTATGGCTGGAAAAGATTCTACGTCAGAACCCGCTGTACCCCAAGCACGCAAAAGCATCGTCGGATATCGCCCCAACGGCGGCAGACCGAATCCCTTGCCTCAACTCACCATCAAAGGACGATGGCTGGAACAGTGGGGATTTATCAAAGGACAGCCCGTAAATATCATCGCCGAACAGGGCCAGCTGATTATTCGCTTCATGCACATCACGGAGGAGAACGTATGAACATCACCTTTATTAAGGAACCCGTCCCGAAGCTGACCATTACAGGCGGTCAGCTGGCCGCGCTCGGGTTTACCACCTACACACCGATCCGGCTGATGCTGCGGGATAACGTGCTATCGGTGACAACCGTGACTCATGAAGCGAAGTGGGAAGAACTCTGCGAAGCCAGCCAGCCAGCAGCGGCAGAATCTGGGAACTGACTGGGTACGGGATAACGGCGAAGTGATTATTGGTGGCAGTTGGCTGACCGGTTTCGGTAGCAATGAGGCGAAACAGCTGGAGGTTACCACTGCGCCCGGTGTGATTCGGTTGCAGCGACGGTAAACGGAAGGATTAAAGGCTTAAATGTAAAAATCCCGGCCAGTATGAAGCGAACTCCGAAAGTTGGCCGGGATCTTCCGCTAAAAAATAGAAGTCTATTTTTTACTGACCTCACCAATATACCAGTGCTCTGAATGATAAAGCTCACCGTCATCGTTTTCACAGACCCTTAGTATTCCTAACTCCGAAAAACCTCTCGGTAATTTTAAACCCCACTCTCTGATTAAACTTCTATCACGCAGTAAACTTAACCGTCCAAAAAAATTAACCCCCGGCGATGTATGCATATCGAAATACTCTTCAGAAGTAAATAAACACAATTCACTTGAAAACATATCAGGCAAAACAATACTGCACGTAACTCTTATATCATTTTCATTAGCAGGCTTAGCTTGATGAATTTCATATGCTGCATTTATCAATGCTTGTGCACAATATGACTGAATATCACGACTGGTTTGCTTCCCTTGAACCAGTGAAAAATGCACCGGGATTTTGACATTCCAGTAGCCATAAGAGTAGTTTTCAGAATTAATCTCTGGAAATTTAGACGCGTACGACTCCGACCATCTCTTTAATGATCTTAATCTGCGTGGTATTCCTCGCAATTTCTTATTACTCATTGCTAGTTGACGCATTATATTTTCCTTCCCTTAGCTGCTTCAGTCTTAACCTTATTAATAGTCCCATCAAGATTTAATACTGCCTTGAATTTACCTTTACTGTCGAATACTTCAAGATGATTTTTATGCTGCCCATCCAGATAGAATTGATCGCCTTTTTTTATCACATCGCCAATGTCACTACGTGCTTTATAAATGCTCTGACCTTGATATATTTGACTACTTTTTTGAGCACTATTTTTTATCTGAGCACCAAGCCCCTGTTGGGTAAGAAATTCTTTCATATTTCCCACGGCTCCAGCATTTGGCACATGTGGAACTTTTTTACCCGGCAATATAATACCGGCTAGCATCCCGCCCGTGGCTTCGAGCGCCACCTGGTTTCCTTCGGATGCCTGTTTGATCGTATCTGCAACCGCAGACCAAGTATCCCTGCTCATCAGCGCCTTAACGCTGTCCGCTACCGCCTGATTCTTACCGGCTAGGTCATTAAGCGCCGTACCGCAGTAACTGTCCCCGGTAGCACATGACGCCAGCGCCATTGCTGCGTCAGCAGCGTAATCAGCTCCACCTAATGCCGCATCGCCGGTATCGGCAAGGGCATTGATAATGCCGTTGGCGATGGAAGAGGTTGTACCCTCACCCAGCTTTTCCCTGACCTGATCCTTCAGGGATTCAGCGGCCTGTTTCGCCGTTGCCCGCGCCTGGTCACCGCTCAGCGAGTTGAATTCGAGCGACGTTTTCCCTGCCTGCGCACCCGCCACAGCATCCGCCGTGCTTTCACCCACAACGCCGCCCGCCAGACCCGCCGCCAGCGTCCCCAGCGCGCTTATCGTCTGGCGCTGCTCTTCGCTCAGGTCTGCACGCTTAACGCCAGGATACAGCTGCTGCGCGATGTACTCGCCCATCGCCGCGCCCGAGGCGCCCGCCAGCGCTGAATTGCCCGCCGCATACGAGGTTACCGCACCCAGCACCGCGTGCGCCATCAGGTTCGCCTCGGTATTCACCTTACCGTTCGCGTCCGTCGTCAGCTCATGTATCTTTTCCGCCACATACGGCGCGGCCGCCCCGCTCAGCGCCTGCGCAACGTTTCCGCCTGACAGCCCCTGCACCGCCGCCGTTACCGCGCTGATGGCCTGCTGCACCTTACCGCCCGTTCCGAACCCGGTCTCCGCAAACGCCTGCTTATAGAGGTTGCTGTAAACCTGGTTATTGACGTCACTTTCGCTGTACTGCTTCGTCGGGTCCTTCGCTTTCAGCTCAGCCAGCGCCCTGTCGCGGTCGGCCTGCGTGGCGCCGGACATCTTATCGTTTGCGGCTTTCGTCGCGATGATCTGGCCCTGCGTCCTGGCAATATCGCCCGCCTGCGCGCCGATTTCTCCTATCAGCTGCGCCGCCTTCAGCCGGTTCTGCTCCTTCTCCTTGTCGAAAATGACGTCCAGCCCCGGATTCGCGTTCGCCACGTCGCGGCTGAGGTCCGCCACGTCCTGCTTCTGCTTCGATGTGTCCCGGATAACAATAGTGCCTTCGCTCACCGCCGACTTCGTGGTGCTGTCCGCACTACCGCTGTCGTTCAGCCCGGCCAGCATCCCGTTCGCCATGTTCCCGGCGAAGTCTCCGCCCATGCTGCCGCCAGTACTCATGCCCGCACTCTGGTGCTCCACCTTATAGTCCGCGTGGTTCTCTATGTCCCCGAACCCTAACGTCCCGGTATCAAGCCTGTTCAGGCTGGCATCTGCCGTACTCGCTATCACCGCGCCGTTCAGCTGCGTGTGATCACCGGTGGTCACATCAAAGCCGCCCTGACCCGCAAAGATGCCCGTCTGCCCGGACACGCTCTGCCAGTTGCTGTGCATCTTATCCCGGCTCACGTTCACGTTCGCCGACCCGGTCATCGAGCCGAAGGTGAAGCTGCCGCCCGCGCTGGCGCTCTGCTGCTTACTGTCGTAGCGGTCGCTGTCCTGCTCCGAGGTAAGCGTCAGGTTGCGGCCCGCGTCCACCTTCACGCTGTTGCCGCTCGCCTGTGCGCCCGTGAGCGTCGTGTCGCGCCCGCTGGTCAGGCTGAGCTGGTTATAAACTTCAAACCCGGTCACGGCCGGAATTTCTTATTCAATAATCAGAGTAATATATAATTTGATAGCTATCCCCTAGCTCTATTTGAAGATATTTAGCTAAATCCCTCCCCTCTCTGATAAAAGCTTGTTCATCTTCTTTAGATTCAAAGCCTGATGACGCAGGATCATCATCATTCAGTATTAAGTCATACTTTTCAGTCCATTCGTTAAGCTTCGACTTTAACTCAGGTGATAGAGGTAGACTTTCAGGATCAATATTACCAACTTCCCCGGGAGAGTTATTCCATAGAGGGAAGCAGTAATAATCCGCCATTAACTTTATTATTTTCATTTCAGTCTCCCTGCCGGATTAGCACCTACCATAAAACCATTACTAGAAACAGTAATTGCAAGACGATGCACTTCGCCGTTTATAACTGTTTCATATATAGGTCGCCCTGTACCTTTCTCTTGATATCCCACAACTTTTCCCTCTGAGACTGCGTTCATCACAACATTAGGGATTTGAGCCTCCGACACGCCGATGTTTGCGAAGTCTTTTGCATGTTCATTGATGATGTGTTGTAACCCTGCCTTATTGTTGCCAGTTTCAAGAAAAACTATCTTCCCATTGAAATCTTTTGCGACCTGTACAATGTTTTCAGGAGTGTATTTTATACCCTGAGAAGTCATTTCTTTCAGCAAAGATGCTTTTGTACTGGCTTCTGTGCTTATACTTCCCAGTTTACTTGCCGCAGCACTTCCCAGTATTGGCGTCACCGAAGCAAAGATAATATCCATGCCCTGCTTCGTTTCTGCATAGCCCCGAGCAGTCTGACGATCCACGCCCAGCACATCCATTGCATACTGCGTCAGCGCATCCTTCACCTGCTGCTGATTCTGCGCATCAACGCTGGTGATATTCAGCAGGTTTACGATATTTCCGTAAGCGTCTGCATACTGCTGGCTGATCTTCGAGTTGTAGGAGCCGGTTTCGTACTCGCTTTTGACTGCGATAACTTTCAGCCTTGCACCGGCACAGGCAGCGCTTCCTGCATTGCCGTTACCACAGGCATCCAGCACCTTCTTGTCGCGGCTGATATTCAGCTCGTTCAGCTCGTTTATCTTCTGCTGAGCCTGTTCACGCTCTGCCGGATCTTTGCTGTTCTGGAGTTTCTGCTTCGCCAGCTCCAGCTCGGTCTTCTCCGATACATGGAGGTGATTCTGCTCTATCGCATTTTTACCCGCCTGTGCCCCCGCCACCACATCCGCCGTGCTGTCTCCCACAACGCCGCCTGCCAGCCCCGCCGCTAATGTCCCCAGCGCACTTATCGTCTGCCGCTGCTCTTCGCTCAGGTCGTCACGCTTAACGCCCGGATACAGCTGCTGCGCGATGTACTCGCCCATGGCCGCGCCCGACGCTCCGGCCAGCGCGGAATTGCCCGCCGCATACGAGGTTACCGCACCCAGCACCGCGTGCGCCATCAGGTTCGCCTCGGTATTCACCTTACCTTTCGCGTCCGTCGTCAGCTCATGTATTTTTTCCGCCACATATGGCGCGGCCGCCCCGCTCAGCGCCTGCGCCACGTTCCCGCCCGACAGCCCCTGCACCGCCGCCGTCACCGCGCTGATGGCACGCTGCACCTTACCGCCCGTTCCGAATCCGCTTTCCGCAAACGCCTGCTTATAGAGGTTGCTGTAAACCTGGTTATTGACGTCTCTCGCGCTGTACTGCTTCGTCGGATCCTTCGCTTTCAGCTCCGCCAGCGCCCTGTCTCGGTCGGCCTGCGTGGCGCCGGACATCTTCTCATTAGCGGCACGGGTCGCGATGATCTGACCCTGCGTCCGCGCGATATCACCCGCCTGGCTGCCGATTTCCCCTATCAGCTGCGCCGCCTTCAGCCGGTTCTGCTCCTTCTCCTTGTCGAAGAATAGGCGAAAAAAATCCCGGCGGCGGTGGCCGGGATTTGTCATTTAACTTTTCAGGCTCTTATAAAAATCTAAAACACTATCTAGATTCGTACTCCATTCAGATATTTTCATACCATCTTCATCATGAGTAGTTCGCTCATCAATAAATTCGTTTATCTTCTCCGGAGAAAATTTTTTGTGCTCCTCAAGAAAGATAATACTATTTTGCACATGAACTATTTCAGCCTTAAAGTATAAGGCCCAAACAAAAACAAAATTTGCTAGCTCAGGCTCATACATTGAGACAGCAAGAGCTGCATGGTTTTTCTTTGTTAATCCCTCGTCAAGTGACTTCAACCAACTTTTTTTATAATCATTAATATTCCAGTAAGTTAAGGGAATATTCATAGATTCTTTAAAGTCGCCAATAACGATTGACGCCGGTGCAAAAAGCGCACCCTCAATGTCAATCTGCTTATCCTCAGGGAAGATACCAAACATATATCAGTCCTTAATTTTATTTAGTTCACTATCGTAAGTACCAATTCGTTTACCTTTGCTGTTGAATAATTTCCAACCATTAGAAACATTATGACTATCAACATCAGGAGTGATGTAATTTTTTCCATTGTAAAACACAGGTTGACCATGTGAATCGAACGGTGCTTTTTGGGGTGGAATCCTACGATCAAAACCTAGATTTTTAGCTGCTTCTTGAGCTTCTTTCCCTTTCAGCGCTAAATACGCCAGATCATCTTTATTCTGTTCGGGGATCGGCGTTATCGTCGTATTACCACCAGTATCCGGCACACCTTCCGTGTTCCCGGTATTTGTCGTTCCCTGACCTGAGGCCTGATTATTGCCTGTATGAGTCGGCACATTTCCAGTGGCCGTCTGATTTCCACCTGTATTTGTTGGCCCTGAGTCAGCAATCTGATCACCACCCGTATTGGAAGGACCATACTTACCTTCCAGCAGTCCCAGATACTTGCTGGTAATATCATCATTGCCCGTCATTTTCAGGGTGATCAGATGATCCAGCTCTTCCGCAGAGATCTTATCCGCTATCTCCTTCGCAACAATCCCGGTGATACCGGCTTTAACACCAATTTCAAGAACCTGTTCTGCAACTTTTGTGCGGCAAGGAGCTGCAATCGCACATCCTTCTACTAGAGCCTTACCAAAGAGGTTATTCTCAACCGCGTTCTTACCCGCCTGCGCACCCGACACAGCATCAGCTGTACTGTCACCGATAACGCCGCCCGCAAGGCCCGCCGCCAGCGTACCCAGTGCGCTGATGGTCTGCTTCTCGGTTTCCGACAGGTCACCAACCGCTTTACCCGGATACAGCTGGTTCATCACCAGCTTCGCCATCACCTCACCGCTTACAGCACCCGCTGCGCCCGCCAGCGCTGAGTTGCCGGATGCGTAAGAGGTTACCGCACCCAGCACCGCGTGCGCCATCGCCTGCGCTTCCGGGTTGCCTTCCGTCAGCTTATGTATTTGCTCAGCCAGATACGGACTGGCCGCACCACTCACCGCCTGCGCCAGGTTCCCGCCCGACAGGCCCTGCACCGCCGCCGTTACCGCGCTGATACCCTGCTGAAGCGACGAACCCGTCCCGAACGGCTTCTGTGCCGTGTCGTAAGCCTGCTTCGCTATCTCATCTGACGTCGGGTTCAGCTTCCCTTTTCCGGCAAGCTCTTCCCTTGCAGCCGCCAGCGCCGAAGGGTCCTGCTGCGCCTTCATGCCCGCTATCTGGCCCTGCGTCCGCGCAATATCGCCCGCCTGGCTGCCGATTTCGCCTATCAGCTGCGCCGCCTTCAGCCGGTTCTGCTCCTTCTCTTTATCAAAGATGACGTCCAGCCCCGGATTCGCGTTCGCCACGTCGCGGCTGAGGTCCGCCACGTCCTGAGCCTGTTTTTCCTTATCACGGATAACGATAGTGCCTTCGCTTACCGCCGCCTTCGTGGTGCTGTCCGCGCTGCCGCTGCCGTTCAGCCCCGCCAGCATCCCGTTCGCCATGTTTCCGGCGAAGTCGCCGCCGGTGCTCATGCCCGCGCTCTGATGCTCCACCTCATATTCCGCGTGGTTGTGGATGTCGCCGAAGCCGAGCGTGCCGGTGTCGAGCCGGTTTTTATCCGCCGTCGCCGTCGAGCTGATGACCGCCCCGTTCAGCTGCGTGTGCTCCCCGACCGTCACGTCAAAGCCGCCCTTGCCCGCAAAAATCCCGGTCTGCTCCGCCACGCTCTGCCAGTTGCTGTGCATCTTATCCCGGCTCACGTTCACGTTCGCCG
>Ga0308172_1001217_pt1 | contig 19856 bp, 12 predicted proteins | sample PhyGR2_FD_202134 | JGI IMG/M metagenome (GOLD analysis project Ga0308172, IMG submission 202134) | Phyllosphere microbial communities from UC Gill Tract Community Farm, Albany, California, United States - DLSLSG.R2 | ecosystem: Host-associated > Plants > Phyllosphere > Unclassified | place: USA... | reverse complement strand
AAGCCGCCGCTGAGCGGCATCTGCAACAGGCCGGACTGCAGCCGCGTGCGCGCAACGTGCGTTATCGCGGCGGTGAACTGGACCTGGTGATGGACGACGCCGGCACCGTGGTCTTCGTGGAAGTGCGTTACCGCGCGCGATCCGATTTCGGTGGCGGTGCGGCCTCAGTGGATGTGCGCAAGTGTCGACGCCTGGCGCATGCCGCGTTGTTGTACCTGCAGGACCATCCCGCGCTTGCCGATGCGCCCTGCCGTTTCGATGTGGTGGAAGCCACGGGCGAACCGCCGCAGTTGAACTGGCTGCGCGATGCGTTCCGGCTGGATGATTGCTGATGTGTACCGTCCACTCTGGTAAAGGCCGACCTTGGTCGGCGCTTCTGTGCCAACCAAGGTTGGCACCTACCAGCGCGCAGCCTGGCCGGTACTACCTAGGTGCGTGACTGATGCCTTCGATCATCACCCATGCCGCTGTACCGCTGGCGCTGTGGTGCGCCGCCGATCGCGGCCGCATTCCGGCATGGCTGCTGGCTGCGGGTGTGGTCGCCGCGATGCTGCCCGATGCCGACGTGCTGGCCTTTGCCCTGCACATTCCCTATGCCGATGCGTTCGGCCATCGCGGTGCCAGTCATTCGTTGTTGTTTGCCGGGGTGTTGGCGGTGTTGGCAGCGTTGTGGGCGTTCTTTGGTAGCGGCCGACCTTGGTCGGCACCACACAGCTCCGGTAGTCGCCGACCTTGGTCGGCGGTTTCGTGCCAACCAAGGTTGGCACCTACCCAGCGAGGGCCAACGTTGGCGTCCACCGTACAGGCGGCGACGTTCGTCTTCATCTGCGCCGCCAGCCATCCCCTGCTCGACGCGATGACCTCCGGCGGCCTCGGCGTTGCCCTGGCCTGGCCGTGGAGCGAACAACGCTTCTTCGCCCCGTGGCGGCCGATCCGCGTTTCACCGTTTGCGCCGCAGTTCTTCAGCGCGCGCGGCATCGCCACCCTGCTCTCTGAACTGCGCTGGGTCTGGCTGCCGCTGGCCGCCGCCGTTGTTGCCTGGAAACTGATCCAACCCGCCCCTGCCGTCCCGCGAGATCCGTCATGAGTACTGCCCTGCCCGCCGCATTGATTGCCGAACTGTCTGCCCTGCTGGGCGCGGAGGGCTGGCGCACGGATGACAACGCACTGGAGGCGAACGCGCAGGACAATTCCTGGCGCCGCCAGCGCCCGGCGGCCGTTGCACTGCCGGCCGATATCGAACAGGTGCAGGCGCTGGTGCGCGCGTGCCGTGCGCATGGCGTGGCGCTGGTCGCGCGCGGCGCGGGCACCGGCACCACCGGTGCTGCCGTGCCGTTGCCGGGCAGCATCGTGCTGTCGTTCACCCGCATGGACCGCATCGTGGAGATCCGTGCCGGTGATCGCTGCGCCGTGGTGCAGCCGGGCGTGCTCAATGGAACGCTTCAGCAAGCCCTGGCACCGCACGGCCTGTTCTGGGCGCCCGATCCTTCCAGCGCGGAGATCTGCAGCGTGGGTGGCAACCTGGCCTGCAACGCCGGTGGCCCACGCGCGGTGAAGTACGGCACCAGCCGCGACAACGTGTTGGGCCTGGTGGCCGTCACCGGCACCGGCGAGGTGATCCGCTGCGGGGGTGCCTACACCAAGGATTCCACCGGCTATGACCTCACCCACCTGCTGGTGGGCAGCGAAGGCACGCTGGCGCTGATCGTGGAAGCCACCCTCAAGCTGACCCCGCTGCCGGTCAGCCAGGCCGGTCTGCGCGTGCTGTACCGCGACGCCGACGCGGCGGCGGCAGCGGTATCTCGCCTGATGTCGCAGCCGGTGGTGCCCACGCGCCTGGAATTCATGGATGCACGCAGCCTGGAGCTGTTGCGCCTCAATGGTGCCGAGGTACCCGAGGCGGGCGCGATGCTGCTGGTCGAAGCCGATGGTGACCACGATACCCTGCCCTACCTGTTGCAGGCACTGGCCACCGCCGCCGAAGGCGACGGCATGATCGAACTGGACGTGGCAATGGAAGGCCGCGCACGCGACCAGCTGTGGGCCGCACGCAAGGCGCTGTCACCCGCACTGCGGACCGTCGCGCCCGGCAAGATCAATGAAGACGTGGTGGTACCGGTGTCGCGCATTCCGGAACTGGTGGCTGGCGTGCAGGCGTTGGCGCGCGACTATTCGCTAACCATCGTCACCTTCGGTCATGCCGGCAACGGCAACCTGCACGTCAACATTCTTTACCACCCGGACGATGCCGATGAGAACGCACGCGCGCATGCCGCGCTGCCGAAGATCTTCGAACTGACGCTGTCGCTGGGCGGCACGTTGTCGGGAGAACACGGCATTGGATTGGCCAAGCGCGATTTCATGACGCAGGCGTTCAGCCCGGCCACGCTGGCGACGATGCGCGCGATCAAGGCCGCGCTGGACCCGGATGGCATTCTCAACCCGGGCAAGGTGCTGCCGCCGGTGTGATGCTAGCGGGCATGAACCGGCGCCACCAAGGCGTGCAGCTGTAGAGCCGAGCCCACGCTCGGCTGCTCTTCGCTCAGATCACGATGCACCCGCGCTTCGCGCGGTGAGCCGAGCGTGGGCTCGGCTCTACAGAGTCCGCGTGCCGAAACGGTTGGGGTCGGATCCCATTGCCAAGCAATGGGCTCCGACCCCCACACGCCCGCTTACCAGGCCATGCGCACACCCACCTGGCCACCCACGTTGCGGTAGCCATGGTCGCCGCGCTGCACGCTCAGGCCGCCCCAAGCGCCCCAACGCTGGCCCAGCTTCAACTCGGCACCGGCCTGCACTTCATAACGATTGCGCGGCACATCCGCGCCCAGCGTGTCATCGTTGAACTGCAACGTGCTGGTGCCGCTGCCACGCAGCCAGTTCACGCCCAGGTACGGCTGCACGGTGTTGCCGGCCGCAGTGCCATGACCGAACACACGCATGCCCAGGCGCCCACTCAGGCCACCGGCATCGGCGTGGTCGATCACCGTGCCATTGCTCTCCACGTGGCGATCCGCACGGTAGTCCGCATACGTCAGCTGCAGCTGCGGCTGCACGTAGAGCGAACTGCCAGCACCCTGCCACACATTGAAGGTATGGCCCATTTCCAGTGACGCAGTGGCCACGCGCGCATCATAGTGCTCCGGCTCCAGGCCGATACCCTGCACACGGTTGTCGAAGCGGCCGAACTGCATGGCTGCGTCCACGTAGGCACCGCCGGTTCCTTCTGCATCCTGCAGCCAGGTGCCGTACACGCCCAACGCAGTGCCACGCACACGCCCCTTGGCGCTGTAGCCGGTCAGCTCGGATAGCACACTGCTGTCAGCGCGCCCGTTGCCCAGCATCACACCGAACGCGGCGTTGCCACGACGCAGCAGATCACTGCCGATCTGCAGCACCGAGGTGTTGCCATCCACCGACAGCTGCCCCCCCACTGCAGTGAAGTCCGCATTGCTGCGACCCACGCGTGCCCATGCAGTGCGCTCACCCGTGAGGGCACCGGTACGGTCATGCATCCGGTGCACGAACATGTTCACCGCAGCCGACTGGTTCGCAAGATAGGCACCCGCCTCCGGGCGCAACACAGGCGGCGGCCGGATCGGGTCGACGATGCCGCCGCCATCCTCACCTTCGCCACCCTCGATCGGGTCCGGGCCCGGATTCACCGCACAGCCCGGCGCCGCCGGGTCGTCCTCGCAGACATCGAACCACTGCGAACGCAGATACCAATGACCATCGGTGGGATCGGTCAGACCACCCTGGAACAGGAAGTATTCGTACGAACCACCCACAGCACGCCCGGTCAGCGCATAGCTGGCCAGCGATGCGCCGTCAACTTCGATCAGCTGGATGCCGTCAACAGTGGGCGCCCCCACACCGCCGATGTTCCTCACCGCAATCAGGGCATCACCGGAGGCATCACCACGCACAAGCAGGTGGTCGATGGCCGAATCATCGCCAGCCAGCGCGCCCTGGAACAGGAAGGTGGCGCCCTCGCTGTGCAGGTCACCCTCCACCGTGAGCGTATTGAAGCGGCCGCTGCCATCGGACAACGCCACCACGCTGTCGCGCGCCTGCAACTCGCCCACGGTCGCATCGCCGGTCAACGTCCATTGGCTGCCGCTTTCAAGCGCAAGCGTCTGCACCAGATTGGAAGACCCCTGCCACAGCGCACCATCCGCCAGACGCACATGCACCTCGGACTGCGGAACCAGCCCGGCGTCTTCGTCCTCCGGCGTGATGACGATATCGCCGTGCAACTGCGAGCCACCGTCCAGCGCCACGTCGAAGCGTCCGGCCACGGCAGCATCCAGTGCCAGGCCGATGCCGTTGCCACCGGACACCACCACACCGTTACTCAACGTCAGCACTGGATCGCGGCTGCTGCGCAACCAGATGCCACCGTGCTGCGCACTCACCAGCGAGCCGCCGTCGATGCTCATCTGGCCGTTGTCGTTGATCACCGCCGCCCAGGCACCTTCGCCTTCAGTGCGCACATGGGTGTTGGCCAGCGTCATTTCGCCCCTGCCCCCCGACAACACACCGTATGAATTGATGCCGGTGGTGCGCACCACGCTGTCGGCAAGGTGTACGGTGCCGCCAAGGCGGGCGATCGCACCAATGGCGCCGTCGCCTTCGGTAAGAATATCGATCATGTTGCCGTTCGCTATTGGTGCAGCAGATACACCGCCTTCGGCATACAACCCATGACCGTTCTGGCCAAGGGTCCGCAATCGGCTGCCGGCAACCTGCGCGGTACCTCCCAGCACCGATATCGCCTGCCAATAAGTGCCATTGGCCGTGATGGTCGATCCGTCGACTACCAGATCGCCATTCGTCACTCGAATGCCAACGCCATTGCGAGTGGTGATGAACGAATCGGTCACACTCGCAACCACATCGCGCTGGTTCATGTCGATGCCGATCGACACGCTGTCGAGCCGGCTGCCGTGCAGGGTAAGGTCCGCGCCTTCGGTCATATGGATGCCGAAGTGACCGGACAGCTCCACCCCATCCAGGCGCAGCACGCCGCCGCCACCGGTGGCGAAGCTGACCGCGGTGGCGTTGTCGCCACGTGCATGCACGCTGCCTCCGCGCATCTCAAGCTCACCGCCGACGAACAATCCCATTCCGGAGCGCTCGTGGGTCAGATCGATGTCGACATCTTCCAACACCACCTTGCTGCCCAGCCCCACCAGCACGCCCGATGCACCGGCGCCGCTGCCATCTATCCGCGCCGAGCGCAGGGTGACATCGCTGCCACCCTGCGCCCACACCCCATGGCCTGCCCCCGCCACAGCGATCTGCAGACGTTCGGCCAGCAGTGTTCCATCACGCACGTCCACCCCATTGGACTGGTCACCAAGAATCTCGATCGCGCTGTCGCGCACTACTGCCTGCCCCTGCTGCACGCTGATGCCATGGGCCAACCCGCCACGGGTAGTGATCCGCACGTTGTCCAGTGACAGCGCACCGGACAGCGCTTCCGCCCCCGACGCTGCCGTGCCGCGCGTTTCGATATGCGTTCCGCTGGCGTGAACCTGGCCGCCATTGGCGGCGGAAAGGCCGGCAGCACCATAGCCGGAGGTCAAGACGCTGCCCGCCTGCAGTTCGATACGACTTCCCGCACCCTCGGCGCGTGCAGCGGCAGCACGCAGCCCTTCGGTAATCAAATTGACCGGCCCGGTTGGAATGAGGCTGCCACCGTTGATGGCAAGGAACGCATGCCCACCCGGATTGCCCGGCTCCACCGGGTCAGTGGTGTGGTAATCGCCCGCAGCCGGGTTCTGTTCGTCGCCATCGGCGATGACCTGCTGTGCCATGGCGACCGACGACGCCAGGGCGGCGGACAACCCCACGGCAAGCAGATGGGGGCGGGGAAGTACACGACGCATGCGGGGGACGCTCCAATGGAAGGGCCCATACCGTAGGAAGCGGCCGCAATGGCGCCTATCGAATTGGTTGCATACCGCAGCCGCTGCGTCGTCCTGTCGCGCCCAAGTACGGACCGGATTCACTGTGCTGAACATCGGCCGACCCGAGCGTCCAGACGGCCAGCGCTTTGCAACTAATTGCATGGGCCGGAGCCGTGCCCGCGGCCAGAATTCGTGCCGATCAAGACACAGGTTGCCTGGTTAGGCTCATCACGCGCGCTTCACGCGAAGAGGTCGAAAAGGCCACATCCGTGAACGAGCGCCTGAACGACTCCCTGTGTCGACTCTTTCCCAGAAAGGACAGGACCATGAACCGTCATCGCACCCGCACTGCTCATCCTCATCAACGCCCGCTGGCGCGTGGCATCGTCCTCGCACTCTGCATGCTGCCGCTGGCCGGCGCCTGGGCCGGTGATCTGGACGGTACCGTTGGGTTGGTCAACAACGGCGACCCGATTGAAGAGTGGACACTGCGCAACAACGCGGTGTTGACAGTGGTCGGTGGGCAGACCAACAGCATCCGTGCGGTTGATTCACTCGTGTACATGTCAGATGCCACCATCAACCGCAGCGGCTCCTACCAGCGTGCTGTCGAGCTGGATGGCACGGCGAGCCTGCAGTCGGAACGCAGCACGTTGCGTGGCGGCGGCATCTTGGTCCAGGGCTCCTCGTCGGCGCACCTGATCGGCAGCCGCATTCTTGTCACCGCTGCCGACGGCCTGCTGCCAGGCAATCCACTCAGCATCGGCCTGACGCTGGGCAGCACCCCCGGCGGCATTCCCTTGCCCGGCGCCTGGTCTATTCTGGATTCCACCTACGTACGTGTGGAAGACACTGCAGGCGGCAGCGATATTGCCAGTGGCTTGGGCGTGCGCATGGAAAATGGGCGCGTGGACATCGTCAATGGCTCGGAAATCGACGCCGACAACGTGGGGGTGTTGATGTACGGCTCGATCCATACGCCCGACACGCTACGCCTGGGTATTGACGGTTCCACTATTCGCTCCGGGCGCGGCGCGGCGATCCGCGTGGGCGCCGACGAGGCTGCCGACTTCGAGATCACCGTGGCAAACGGTGCACGGTTGATCGGGGGGAATGGCAACCTGCTGCAGGTGGACTCGCTTACCGGTAGCAGCACGCCGGGAGCCAGCCATGTGCGCTTCAACGTGGATGACGCGCGCCTGATCGGCAATGTCAGCTTCGATGCCGCAACGGTTGATGGCAGCCTGGACGTCTTCCTGCGCAACAAGGCGCAGATCGACGGCCGCTTCATCAACGTCACCAGCGCCACCATCGATACCGACAGCGCCTGGCTGATGACCGGCGACAGCAGCGTGGGCCATCTCACCCTGGGCGCCGGCGGTACAGTGGCGCTGGGCAATGGCAGCAGCTTCAACACCCTCAGCCTGGACGAGTTCACAGGCAACGGCGGCACCCTGTTGTTCAACACCCAGCTGGGTGACGACGCCTCGCTGACCGACACGCTGGTGATCGCTGGCGATGCCAACGGCCAGGCCAACGTGCGCGTGCTCAATGCTGGCGGTGCTGGTGCCAAGACCGATCGCGGCATCGAGCTGATCGATATCGGCGGCGCCTCCAACGCGCAGTTCGATCTGGTCGGCCGCGCCGTGGGCGGCCAGTACGAGTACTTCCTGGTGAAGGACGCCAACGGCAACTGGTACCTGCGTTCGGAACTGGCAACCACGCCGGATCCGTGCCTGGCTGACCCGACCCTGCCGCAGTGCAAGCCGATCATTGATCCGATTGATCCCATCGACCCGATCACCCCCATCCCGATCCTGCGCCCGGAGACCGGCGCCTACCTGGCCAACCAGTTCGCGCTGGACCAGATGCTGCGCCACAGCTACCGCGATCGCCAGGGCGGCGCCGCGGCGGCGGAGGGCATCCGTGGCTGGGCCCGCGTGGACGGCACCCAGAGCAAGCTCGGTGCAGTGGATGACCAGCTCGACCTGCGCGTGGACCGCTCGCGCCTGCAGCTGGGTGCGGACATCGGCGTATTCGATGACGGCCGTGGCCGCGTCGGCGTGATGGGCACCGCCGCGCGCAGCAGTGCTACCTCGCGTTCGGACGTGACCGGTTTCAGTGCACGCGGCAAGGTGGAAGGTGGCGCGTTGGGTATGTACGGCAACTGGGCCAACGATGCGATGTACGTGGATGCCAGCGTACAGCGCGGCCAGTTCCGCAACCGCGTGCAGGGCGATGGCCTGGCCGAGGAACGTTACGACTCGGATATCTGGCAGTCGTCGGTGGAAGCCGGTTACCGCTTCGGCATCGGCCAGATCAGCAACACCGCGCTGAGCCTTCAGCCGGAGGTGCAGCTGATCTACACCGACGCGAAGACCGACGTGCATACCGAAACCAATGGCACCGTGGTGCGTGCAGCGTGTAACAGTGGCCTTTCCGGCCGTGCCGGCCTGCGCCTGCAGGGTGAATCGCGCTCGGCAGCGGGTGCCTCGGTCAGCCCTTATCTGGCGGCCAACTGGTACCGCGATGGTGCCGGCAATGGCATCGCCTTCGATGATGAAGTGTTGAAGGCCGGCATTCCGCGCAACCGCTATGAACTGAGTGCAGGTGCACGGGTGGAATTCCGTTCCGGTTTCAGTGCCTGGGGCGGGTTTGGGGTGATGCGTGGTGATAGTGGGTATCGCGAGGCGACTGCCAACCTGTCTGTGGCGTACAGCTGGTAATGGAAATAGAACGGCGCCGACATCTCCGGCGCCGTTCCGCTTTCTGTAGAGCCGAGCCATGCTCGGCTACTGTCCGATCAGATTGCGAAAAGCGCCGCGCTTCGCGCGGCAAGCCGAGCATGGCTCGGCTCTACAAGGACGCTGCGCGAATGCTGACGCATTCGCCTCACTCTGGATGACGATCTTCCGCGCGCATGCAGATTGCAACAAACTTGAATTTGAAACTTTTCTCATTGGTACAGCGGCACCTACGTGCGCAAGATGTAGATGCCACCGACAACGGGTGGCACGGGCTTGCAATCCCGTTTGGTAACTACGTTGTTTACGCTTGTCTGTCGGCGTCGCTCATCCATCGGGCGGCGTCGGCAGACATTCTGTCCGCGCTTACATGGCGGACGGTGTGTGGGGGCCTCGTGCCCGCCGGCGTTTCGCGTAGTTACCACCGGTATTGCAACCATGCACCGTCCGCCACCCTCGCTGTTAAGCGGGGTGGCCCCTTGCTTCGCACACAAGGACGCCGCCATGACCACATCACACTATCCCCACCTGTTCGCCACTCTGGGCGAGGCCGCCACGCGCCTGCCTGACGATCTGGCGCGCACGCTGGAAAGCACCTTCGCCGCACTGCAGGAAGACGAAGCGCCCGGCACCATTACGCTGCTGCACTGCCTGCAGCACATCCGCCAGGGCGACGCCGCCGATGGGCAGCCGTGGCCAGGCAAAGGCCGCACGCCAGGGCAGCGGCTGGCACTGGCGCGCATCGACCGCGCCAATGCCGGGCTGACATTTCTACTTGAACTGCTGCACGCCACCGAGCGCGTGCGCGTGGATGGCGATATCAGCCAGCAGGTGGACGATGACGCGCGCGAGGGATTGCTGCTGGCGTGCCGGGGGTTGGCCGAGTATGTGGATGTGCAGCTGCACGCAGCTTAGCGGCTTCTGTAGAGCCGAGCCCATGCTCGGCTTGCCCGGAACCTGACCGAAGAGCAGCCGAGCGTGGGCTCGGCGCTACAGGGCCGTACCGGCTTTCAATCGTAGGCGGCGGTGACCACGATCTCGGTGGAGATATTGCCGGCGTTGATACCACTGGTGTTGGGAATGAAGTAACCCGCGCGCAGCGGATAGGACGCCGTCGCGCCAGAGACAGCCACCGGAATATCAGTGTCGCCCTTCTTCAGGTAGGTGTTGCCGGTCGCGCCGGCCAGCAGCGCGATCATCACGCCCGTTGCTGGCGTGGTGGCGGCGGTGTTCTTCCAGCGCTCCGGGTCGCCGTCGGCGGCCGTGCCATCGAAGGACAGGCGCGCGCGGCTGACGCCCACGCAGCCAGTGAAGTTCAGTGCACCGGCCTTCACGCTGCTGGCGGCACCCGGCGTCATTTCATCGGCCTTCACCGGGTCCAGCGCGATCGCCGGGGCTGCCAGCGTGCAGGTGCCCGGCAGCACACGGCCGCTGATGGTGAGAGTGGCCTGGGCATGCGCGGCTGAAGCCATCAGGCACAGCATCGGCACTGCAATCAGTTGAAATCGGGTAGGGAACATGGCGTTGCTCCTGCAGGTTGATTTGAGGAAACGAGGGATCACGGTGCGGTGATGTCCATTGGATCGGCTGCACGTACTTGCAGACCCTCCGGCGGCAGCGGCAGCGGCACGCACACGGCCTGGCTCCACGACAACCCGTACGCATCCGGCGCCTCGGGCATGCGGTAGTCGATGCGGCAGCGTCGCTTGCCATCGGGGTCGACGATCAACGCGCCGCTGTCCTGCGCACCGCGCAGCTGGATCACCCCGCCCTGCCCGACTGCACCGGCCGGCGCGCCGTCTTCGCCCTGCACCACCGCCGCAAACGGCAGCGGCTGGCCCAGCGCGTCGGTGGCGTCGATGAACAGCGTGCGCTCGCGGCGCACCTGGAACGGCACGCGCACGATGCCACCGGCGGTGGGTGCCACACGCTGCGAGGTCTGCAGCAGCTCCACCTCGATCGGCAGGCCGGAGGGATCCAGGTCGATGGTGTTCCAGCGATAGGGGCTGATGTGCGGCAGCAGCGCGTAGCCGTTGCGCGCCACGCGCAGGTCGGTGCTGCTGCCGATGCGTGCGCCCTGCGCACCCGGCGCCTGCACCAGCGCGAAGCCGTCGCCCACGGGAGCACCCAAGTTCAGGCCACCGCTGTGCAGCGCCACGCTGCCCGATGCGCCAAGCGACAGGCTGCGGTAGTCGCCACTGCGGCTGTAGCCGGCATTGAGATTGCCACGGCTGCCTTGCCACGCGGCATAAGCACTATGGCTGTTCTGTCCGTTGCCCTGTGCGCCGGACAGGCTGTAGCTGAGTGCGCGCGACTCGCCCAGGCTGCCGGTAATGCCCAGCTGTGACTGCCTGCCACTATCGGCCTGGCTGAGCTGGGTGCTGGCACGCGGTGCGTTGGCGCTACGGCCCAGCGGTACGCTGAGGGTGAACGCGTAGCGCGTGTCCTGGCGGCCATCGCCCACGCGGAAGCGCAGCGCGGACACACCGTAGTTGACCCGCCCCAGCGTGCTCTGGAAGCCCAGCTGGAAATCGTTGCGGCGTCGGGCGCTGTCCCAGTAAGACACATGTCCGCCGCTGAGATACAGATTGCTGCGCTGGCCCACCCGCTGCGAGAAGTTCACCTGGTAGCGCTGGCGGGCGCGCTGTCCCAGCCCCCAATCGTCGTTCTGCTCTCGCGCCACGTCGTTGAGGCTGAGAAACCCACGGGTGCTGTAGCGGTACGCAGCCAGGCCAACATTGGTACCGGTTCGCGCCACATAACGCTGGTAATTGAGGCGGAAGCTGTTGCCCGCAATGGTTTCGCTGCCGCGCTGCCGGGCGCGCGAATGGGTGACATCGGCACCAAATGCACCGATGGCGGTGTTGACCGCAGCACCGGCCAGCAGCGCGCGATAGTCCTCACCCAGCTGGGCGCCACCCAGCACGGTAAGCCGGTTGTTCACGCCGCGGGCATAGGTTCCTTCGGTGAAGCGCAGCGTCTGCAGCGTGTTGCCGGTGTCGCGCAGTTCACCGGCAGTGACCGCGAAGCGCGACGAACCCGCGCGAAGCGCCTGCGGAACGGCCGAGAAGTTGACGCTGAAACGCTGCACGCGGCCATCGGCTTCGGTAACGCTGACGTCCAGATCGCCGCCGAAGTTGGTGGGATACAGATCCTCGATAGTGAACGGGCCTGGCGCCACATTGCTTTCGTGGATGATGCTGCCGTTCTGGCGGATGGTGACCACCGCATTGCCTTCGGCGATGCCCTGCACCACCGGCGCATAGCCGCGCAGCGAATCGGGCAGCATGCGTTCGTCGCTGGCCACGCGCACGCCGGTGAACGGCACGCTTTCGAACAGCTCGCCACCGGTGTTGCCCTGGCCCAGCAGCAGCTGGCTGCTCCAGCGCGGAATGTCGCGTTGCAGATGGCTGCTGATGACCTCGTGCCGGGTGCCCTGTCTGCCATGGGTGAACGATGCGCGGTGGCGAAGCCGCCATGCGCCCAGGTTCACGCCTGCCCGCAGCCCAAGGTAACTGCTGTCGCTGCCTTGGCTGCGGTAGTGGTTGGCGCTGTAATCGATGAAGGCAGCGGTGATGCCGTCGTCGCGCAGTTCCGGTGCCACGAAGCCACGCGCGGCGATGGCCTGTGCCGCCTGCGGAATGCTGAGGGACAACTTCAGCTCGCCACTGTCGAAGGTGGTGCTGGCGCCCTCCACCAGCGCTGACAGATCCACACAGGTGCTTTCTTCGGCGGGCAGTGCCTCCAGGAACGCAGGCTTCAACGGCAGCCCGCGTACCAGCGCCGGTGACAGGCATGGCACCGCAATCTGCGGGTCGTCCTGGATGACGAAGCGGATGTCCTGGCTGCGCAGGAACTCGCCGTTCACATGCACGTCCACCGCGTAGTCGCCGGCCGGCAACGGGTTGCCGTTGGCGTAGCGCGCCATGTCGATGGCTTCGCCGCCGATCAGGAAGCCTTCGCTGAACTCGACCGGCGCGGCGGCGGCATCGAACGCCAGCCCCGTCGACAGCACCGCACCGATGGCGGCGCAGAGCGAGCGCGCGGTGGCACAGGTGCGATCAACGGTGTTCATCGGTAGTCGGCGGTCAGCACCGCCTCGCCCTTGACGTCGCCGGGCACGAGAGGGTCGGCCGTACGCAGATAGCGCGCACTGAACGGAATGGCCTGCTGGCCCTTGCTGGACCAGCCGTGCGACCAGACCTGGCCGAACTGCACCGGCTGGCCACCGCGCAGCAGCTGCACCTGCACGCCGCCAGCGGTGGTACCTGGAGCCGGTGCGAGTTGGCCATTGCTGCTGCCAGGGTCATTGGCGTCAGCCAGCGACAGCTGCACATCGATGTTGTCCATCGGGCAGTTCATCGCGACGTCGAAGCTGGATTCCTTCGCGTTGCTGCCGCTGGCGGCGAGTTCGTTGGCAAGAACGTCGTCGAGGGTGTGGGAGGCGTTGGCGAGCGTGCAGGTGACGGGGGGGACGATGATTTCCAGCCGCACATGGTGCTGCATCGACTGGCTTGGATCACCTTCAACCGACGAGGTGATGGTGCCCAGGTCGGTCATGGGAATGCTCTCCATGGCACCGCCGCGGAAGAAGATCACCATGTAGACATCCACGTTCATCGGCTCTGTTTGGGTGACAGATTCTCCGGGGTGTCGGTTGCGAACTCCGAGCTCGATGGGAGGACCGCCATAGCTTCCCTGGCTGCTTTTCTTCACGCTGAAGCTGAAACCAATCAGTGGCGATCTTGGTCCTGTGCTGTAGACCTTATAGAGGTAGCTGTCCATCTGAACATCCCGCACATAGGTGAGACCCGTGAGTGGTGCATCGATGTTGAATGCAGTTTGTCCTGCCGTGCATTCGAAGCCACCAGGAATCTGGCCAGCATTGAACACTCTGTAACGCGTATCCGGCCGATCAATGTTCGGCATCGTCAGCGACACCGTCAGATCCTGATCACCCGGATTCAACCTCACACAGCTCGCGTTGGCCTGCTGTGCTTGCAGCGCCATCGCAGCGATCATCAGTAGCGCCACCAACGCTGGCACACGCGATATGCGCCGCGCAGCGGCGGAGGGAAGGATGGGAACGCACATGGCGATTCCTTCGGCAACGAATCGAGGCCGCGCAGTCTAGGCAGCGGCACTGTCACTTCCTATCGGATTTATTGCAGTTCGCGAACGTCAACGCGCTTTTGCAACTTGTTGCATTCCGCGGCCTGGCGCGCGCATCGAAACTGGTCGCACTGGCTGCCATGGGCGGTCACCGCGTGCCTTCATTCCACAATCGAGAACTGTCATGTCCCTGACGCTCCGTCTGCTGTCCCTTTCCGTCTTCGCCATCGCCGCGCCGTCGGTGTCTGCCGAATCGCTGGAAATCACCGGCGAACTGATGACCTCCACCTGCTCGGTGGGCTCCACCGGCGGCACCATCACCGTGCCGATGGGCAAGGTCGATCTGGCCTCGGTAAACGCCAGCGCCCGTGCCGGCCAGAAGAACTTCACCATTGCGCTGGATTGCTCCGGCTCGGGTGCATCGCAGGATGTGGGTGTGCGCTTCGGCGGCACGCCCGATGGCAGCACCGGCAACCTGGCACTGACGGCAGCTTCGACCGCCACCAACGTGGGCGTTGCGCTGTACGACGCGGCCGGCAACCAGCAGAAGATCGGTGAGGACCCGGCAGTGTGGGTGACGATCGCCGCCGGTGGCAGCGGCCAGCTGGACTACAGCGCGTGGTACGCCTCGCCGGCGAGGAACGCGCAGGCGGGCACCGCTAACGCTTCGGGCGACTTCGTGGTGCTCTACAAGTAATCCGCTTCCGGCAGGCCAGCGCCACGCGGCGCTGGCCTGCATCCCTGAATGAGGTTGACCATGAAACTTCGCGCCAGGACGTGGATATGCACGCTGCTGTCTGTTTCGGTAGCCCTCCCGGCATCGGCTGCGGTGACGCTGCAGGGCACGCGCATCGTGCACGATGCCAGCAAGGGCCGCGACGTGACAGTCAGGGCGAGCAACGTGGGTGAACTGCCGGCGATGACCCAGGTGTGGATCGATGACGGCGACAGCCAGTCGCGCCCGGAGAACGTACGCACGCCGTTCCGGCTGACACCGGCCGAGCCACGGCTGCTACAACCGAAGCAGGGCCAGGCATATCGCGTCACCTACGCACCGCGCCCGTCGGAGTCACCGCTGCCAACCGATCGCGAATCGGTGTTCTATTTCAATCTGCTGGACATTCCGCCCAAGCCCAGCGATGCCAGTAGCAAGAACCTGCTGCAGTTCGCGGTGCGTACGCGGGTGAAGCTGTTCCATCGCCCGGCCGGGCTGCCGGGCAGTGCACGCGATGCGGCGGCCACGCTGCAGTGGTCTGCCGATGGTGATGCGCTGCAGGTACGCAACCCGAGCGCGTACCACGTCTCGTTGAGTTCATTGACGCTGGCCGATGGCCGCCGCGTGGACGTGGATATGATCGCGCCGGGGGCACAGATGCGCTATGCGCTGCCGGAAGGAGCAGCCATGCCCGCAACGGTGGCGTTCAAATGGCTGGATGATTACGGCACGCCCCGTGAGGCCGAGGCGCGCGTTGATCGGTAAACGTAGACCGGGCTTCCGCAGTGCTCCGGCAATGACTTGCACTGAGGGTGGCATACGCGTCACGCTGCACGCCACAGCCTCACAACCCAGGTTCGCACCATGGCGTCACCCTTGGGCTCCGTGCTTGCCACCCTGCAAGGCTTGCAGCGTCGGCTGCTGTTCGGCGGCGGTGCCATCTTGACCCTGCTTCTCCTGGCCGCCGGCTGCGCGGCGCTGTGGCTGCGGCTGGAAACGGTGCACCTCAACGAGCGCGAGGCGCTGCAGCGCGGCCAGCAGACGGTGGATCGCTACATTGGCGAGCGCAGCCGGGCCTACGTGGCCAGCTTGAACACCAACGCCATGCTGTGGGCTACCCAGCAAACCGCACTGGTGGCCGGTGGCCTGCCTGTTGCTGCCCGCTTTTCGGCACAGGATGGCCAGGCCGGCGTGGTGGCACCCGGCGCCCTGTCCGTCCCCTGGCTGGCGTTGTCCCCGCGCGAAGGCCGTCTTCCGCCACAGGCGGAGGCGGCGTACCTGGGCATGGTGCAGACCTATTCGGCGTACATGGCCGCCACCGTAGCGGCGCAGGATTCGCCCACTTCCTTGATCTCCTTCGCCTTCGAACCGGAAGGGCGCCTGTTTGCGATCGCCGGGCTGCATGATGAAGCGCAGCTGCTGCAACTCATGAAGGTGCCTACCCGTGAACATGCACTGGCCGCGCTGGCACAGACCGCCGATGCCGGCTGGCAGTCAGCGGGGGCGGAGTCCGAGCTTCAACTGGCCAGCGGCCAGCTGCGCGCCTACTTCGGCCGCAATCCGTTCACCGGCGAGGATGCACTGGTCACCCAGATGCGCCTGCGCAGCAATGGCGTCCCCTTCATCAACCGGCTGACGTTTGAACCGCTTCAAGGCCTGCGCGAGCGGTTGGAGGAGGCCAGCCCGGGGATGTGGGTGGTGCTGGACCGGCAGGGAAACGATGTTCTGCGCAGCGCTGCGGACGCTGCGATTTCCGGGCCTGCGCTGCGCGCCGCGCCATCGCCCCGGCCTACGCTATTGGCACTGCCTGCCGGCCGTGCCTTCGTGATGTCCGCACCCTTGCAGGGCATCGACTGGACGCTGCTGCGGCTCTACCGCTGGACCGACATCTGGGCGGCGCAGCGGACCTATCTGCTCGGCGGTGGGCTGGCCCTGGCCGCCCTGCTGGCCGCACTGTGGACGCTGTTGCTGCTGGTGGACCGGCGCGTGCTGCGGCCGGCGCTGGAAGAAGCCGCACGGGTGCATGAAAGCGAAGCGTTGAGCCGCACCTTGATCGAAACGTCGCCGGTCGGCCTGTGCCTGCTCGATCAGCAGAGCGGGCAGGTGATCCTGCACAACCAGGCACTGCAGCAGCTGATCGGCGACACCACTGGCAACCTGATGGACGCGCTGGTCGGCCGCCTGGTGCAACGCGTTGACGGCCAGGTACACGGACAGCTGTTCGAGGCGCCGTCCGCGGATGAGCACGGTCCATCGCGCTATCTGCAATCCATCGTGGCCGCCGCGCGCTACCAGCGGCGGGCGATCTGGGTCTGCGCGGTGACCGATGTGACCGCACAGACCGAAACCCAGCAGCGCCTGCTGGATGCACGGCGTCATGCCGAACAGGCCCAGCACGATGCCGAGGCCGCGGACCAGGCCAAGACCGCCTTCGTGGCAATGATCAGCCATGAAATACGTACCCCTTTGAGCGGCGTGCTCGGCCACCTTGAACTGCTTGCCCGCCAGACCATGCCGGCGGCGGCGCACGCGCATGTCACGCGCGCGCGCAGCGCCGCCGATGTGCTGCAGGGGCTGGTGAACGACACCCTGGATCTTTCCCGTATCGAAGCCGGGCTGATGACGCTGGAGCCGGCGCCTTTCGATCCGCGTGCGCTGCTGCAGCAGACTGCGACACTGTTCGAGCCACAGGCCACCGCGAAGGGCCTGCGCCTGGAGCTGCACACCGGCGATGCACTGGGGCCGGCCTACGTGGCCGACGCAGGCCGCGTGGCGCAGGTGATCAACAACCTGGTGGGCAATGCGGTGAAGTTCACCACATCGGGAACGGTGGCGGTCAGCGTTGATGCCTCGCTGCGGCCCGATGGCAGCGAGTGGCTGCACGTGGAGGTGCGCGATACCGGCCCGGGCATCGATGCGGAGGCGCAGGCCGTGTTGTTCAAGCCGTTCGTGCAGGTCGGTGCCGGCTCGGCACGGCAGCACGGCGGCAGCGGCCTGGGGCTGGCCTTGTGCCAACGCTTCGCCGAACTGCTCGGCGGCACCCTCGGCGTGCGCAGCACCCCGGGCACCGGCAGCGTTTTCCGCCTGGACATTCCGGCACGCCGGACCACCGCCGTGGCAGGCACGCCGCCACGGCCAGCGCCTGTAGAGCGCGCGCATTCCCCGCGTGGCCACGCCTTGCTGGTGGATGACAGCGTGATCAGCCGTGACGTGACGCTGGGGCAACTGCATGCGCTGGGTTGGCAGGTCACCCTCGCGGCCGACGGTGAGGAGGCGTGGCAACGCTGGCGCGAGGGCCGGTTCGACATCGTGCTGACCGATCTGAACATGCCACGCCTGGACGGATTCGGGCTGGCCCGGAAACTGCGTGCGGATGACTCCTCCATCCCCATCGTCGCGCTCACCGCCAATGCGATGCCCGAGGACGCGCAGCGCGTGCGCGAGGCCGGCATGTCCACGCTGCTGCTGAAGCCGCTCGACCTGCCGTCGCTGGAGGCCGCGCTGCATGGATTCGACCTCGATCGCTCGGCACAGCCACCCTTACCTCCGGTGGTGAGCGAGGCGGTTCAGCGGCAGATGCGCGAGGCGTTCCTGCAGACCGCGCATCGCGACTACGCGGCGCTGACCCAGGCGCTGGACTGTGCCGATGCACCGGCCATGATCGATCAGCTGCACAGCTTCGCCGGCGCGCTGGTATTTCTGGGAGAGCCCCAGGCGGCGCGCAGCTGCCAGCAGGCCGAGCAGGCCTTGCGCAGCACCGGTGCGACAGATGCGGCGTCGAGGGCGATCGTCATTGAGGCTGTCGGATTGATCGCGGCGAGCATCGAGCGTCAGGTCGCCGCGCAGCAAGCTTGAGCCCGCACCCTCAACCGGCGAAGTGCTGGTAGCCGCCGCCGGCGGCTTCGCCATCCACGTGCACGCCCTGCCCTTCGGCAATGCGGCCGATACGGGTCAGCGGCACATCCAGCGATTCGGCGAGGTAATGCAGCGCGTCGCGCTGGTCGGCAGCTGCCGTGAAGCACAGTTCGTAGTCGTCGCCACCCCGCAGTGCGCATTCGCGGGCGGTTTCGCGCCCAAGCAACTCACGCAGCGCATTCGAGATCGGCAACAGATCGGCATCGACATGCGCGGCCACCGCACTGCGCGTGGCGATGTGGCCCAGGTCGGCCAGCAGGCCATCGGACACGTCCACCGCCGCGTGCGCGAACGCACGCAGGCGCAGGCCCAGGGTGACGCGCGGGGTCGGCCGCAGCAAGCGCAGGCGCAGGCTTTCGTAATCGGCCAGCAGCGTGGCGGTGGCCACGTTCAGCGCACCCTGCTGCCATAGCCGCAGCGCACCGGCAGCGTCGCCGAGGGTGCCGCTGACCCAGATGTCATCGCCAATCTGTGCGCGATCACGACGCAGCGCCTGGCCGCGCGACACCTGCCCCATCGCTGTGACCGACAGCGACAGCGGGCCACGCGTGGTGTCGCCACCAATCAGGGCGATGTCGTGCTGGTCGGCCAGTGCGAAGAAACCGTCGGCGAAGGCCTCGATCCAGTCTTCGCTGGCTTCCGGCAACGACAGCGCCAGCGTGCACCACGCCGGGCGCGCGCCCATCGCGGCGAGGTCGGACAGATTCACGGCCAACGTCTTCCAGCCGATGTCGAACGCCGGCGTTTCGGCCGGGAAGTGCACGCCGCTGTTGAGCGTATCGGCGGTGACCACCAGCTGTTCGTTCGGGCGTGGCTGCAGCAGTGCGGCGTCGTCGCCAATACCGAGCACGATGTCGTCGCGCTCGGCGGTGCGGGCGCGGATGCGGTCGATGAGGGCGAATTCAGCCAGGGACATGGGGCGTTCCCGTGGGGGTGGCGGCGATCTCGGGCATCGGTGCCAACCAAGGTTGGCACCCACCAGAAGCGGAGTCAGGGCCGGTATCGACCCAGCAGGTCACGGCCCGTCCAGGACGAGCAGAACCGGGTCAGTGACCCGATTCGACCTTGCGCCATTCCACGGCGGCACGATCCAGCACGCCGTTGACGTAGGTGTGGCCGTGTTCGGAACCGAAGCGCTTGGCCGATTCGATGGCTTCGTTGATCACCACGCGGTACGGCACATCCAGGCGGTAGCGCAGTTCGTAGGCGGCCAGGCGCAGCACCGCGCGTTCGATCGCGTCCACTTCTTCGATGCCGCGGTCCAGGTACGGGCCGAGCGCTTCGTCGATGTCGCGGCGGTTGTCGAGCACGCCGTGCAGCAGTGCCTCGAAGTACGCCAGATCGGCGATTTCGCGGGCCTGCTCGTGAGCGAACTGGGCGATCAGCGACTGTGCGTTGCCGCCGGAGATCTGCCAGGCGTAGATGGCCTGCACGGCACGACGGCGGGCGCGCGAG
>Ga0308172_1001216_pt1 | contig 19877 bp, 15 predicted proteins | sample PhyGR2_FD_202134 | JGI IMG/M metagenome (GOLD analysis project Ga0308172, IMG submission 202134) | Phyllosphere microbial communities from UC Gill Tract Community Farm, Albany, California, United States - DLSLSG.R2 | ecosystem: Host-associated > Plants > Phyllosphere > Unclassified | place: USA... | reverse complement strand
GGTCCAGGCGGAAGTGCAGCAGCGGCCACAGCGTGCGGTTGGCAAAGCCGTTGTAGTAGCCGTCCACGTCGGGCTTGTTGAGGTCCATGGTGACGTAGCGGATGTCCCCCTCGGTCTGCTCATGCAGCGCACCGCTGGCGTCGCGCACCGACTTGCCACTCCAGCCGAACCACATGCCGCCGCGTTCCTTCAGCGCGGCCAGCAGCCCTACTGCAAGCCCGCCGGGCGCGGCCACGCCGGGTGCCGCGACGCGGTTGGAGACAACAACCAGCCGGCTCATGATGCTTCCTGCCAGCTGCGCGACAGACGCATCGCCGCGGTGATCAGGCCCACGTGCGAATAGGTCTGCGGGAAGTTGCCCCAGGCCTCCCCGTTGTCGAAGGCAAGATCTTCGGACAGCAGGCCCAGATGGTTGCGGCGTTCCAGCAGCATCTCGAACATGTCACGCGCTTCGTCCATGCGGCCGATCGCGGCCAGCGCGTCGATGTACCAGAAGGTGCAGATGGTGAAGCTGGTTTCCGGCTCGCCGAAGTCGTCCGGTGCGACGTAGCGGTACAGCGCATTGCCGTGCTTGAGGTCGCGGCCAATGGCCTCGACGGTGGCGATGAAGCGCGCGTCGTGCGCTTCGATGAAGCCGATGTCGGCCAGCAACAGCAACGAGGCATCCAGACGGTGGCCACCGAAGGTGTCGGTGAAATGGCCCAGATCGTCGCTCCACGCTTCATGCAGGATGCGCGCGTGGATGGTGTTGGCACGGTCGCGCCAGTAGTCTGCGCGGTCGTCCAGCTTCAGCCGGATGGCGATCTTGCACAGGCGGTCGCACGCGGCCCAGCACATGGCGCTGGTATAGGTGTGCACTTCGGTGCGGCCGCGGAATTCCCACAGGCCGGCATCGGGAACGTCGTGCAGCGCGAAGGCCTGGTCGCCCAGTGGCTCCAGTCGCGCGAAGGTGTGCGCGTCACCGGGATCCTGCAGGCGCTGGTCGAAGAACAGCTGCGTGGAAGCCAGCACCACGCTGCCGTACACGTCGTGCTGGCGCTGTACCCAGGCCAAGTTGCCGCGCCGCACCGGGCCCATGCCGCGGTAGCCGTCCAGCGAGGCCACTTCGGTTTCCTCCAGCTTGGCCTCGAAGCCGATGCCATACAGCGGCTGCAGGCTGCCATCGGTGGTGGCCAGGTTGAAGATGTAGCCCAGGAACTGTTCCATGGTGCGGGTGGCACCGAGCCGGTTGAGCGTGCGCACCACGAAGGCGGCATCGCGCAACCAGCAGTAGCGGTAGTCCCAGTTGCGGATGCTGCCGGGCGCTTCGGGAATGGAGGTGGTCATCGCGGCGATGATCGCGCCGCTGTCTTCGTACTGGCACAGCTTGAGAGTGATCGCGCTGCGGATCACCGCGTCCTGCCATTCCAGCGGAATGGACAGGTAGCGCACCCATTCGCGCCAGTAGTCGCGGGTGCGCTGGAAGGATTCCTGCACGTACCCGCTGAGCGAGCGGTTCAACGACTCGTCCACGCCCAGCATCAGGTGCACCGGGTGGCTGAGCACGAACGGCAGGCCATCGCGCACGAACCGCAGCGGCACGTCGGTGGTGAGGCGCAGCACGTGGTCGGGCAGTTCCCAGCGGATGTGGTTGCTGCCCCATGTGGAGGCCGGCACGCGTGCACCCCAGTCGGCCAGCGGGCGGGCGCGCACGATGATGCGCGGATTGCCGGCCAACGGGCGCACCTGGCGGATCAGGCTGACCGGGCGGTAGAAGCGGTCGTTCTGACGCCAGCGCGGTGCGAAATCGATGATTTCCACTGCGCCGCCGTGCTTGTCGTGCAGCACGGTGCGCAGGATCGCGGTGTTGGTGAGGTAGCTCTGCTCGGTGCCGACCAGATCTTCGAGCTCGATCGCGAAATCGCCGCCTTCGTTCTGGTTGGGGCTGAGCAGGGCGCAGAAGGTGGGGTCGCCGTCGAAGGTGGGCAGGCAACTCCACACCACACGCGCCTGCTGGTCGATCAGGGCGCCGAAGCTGCCATTGCCGACCACGCCAAGATTCAGATCAGGTTGTTTCATGGGCACTGCAATCTCGTTCTAGGCAGGCCGCTGCACGCAAGGCCAGCGGCACGTTGGATGGGGCGCCCACGCACGGTGTGGCGTGGGCGGTGAGGGGTCAGTAGGCGTTTTCCTGCAGCCAGGCGTGCACGCTGCGGATGTGCGGCAGCGCGAACACGGCGGCGCTGGGGCTGCGCGCGCCCACCAGAACGCTCCAGCCATGCTGGGCATTGGCCGCATCGAATCCGAACTCGTCGGTGAGGTCATCGCCCAGGAACACCGGCAGGCGGCCACGGAACGGCGGGTGCTGCATCAGTTGCTGCAGGGCGCGGCCCTTGTCGCTGCCTTCCGGCACAAACTCCACGACGTGGTCGCCGGGCTGCAGGCGGTAGCCGGCATTCCCGCGGATGTGCCGCTCGGCGAACGCACGCACGTCGCCGGCTGCGTGCGGCGCGCCACGCCAGTGCAGGGCCAGGCTGCGGCCCTTGTCTTCGACCAGCACGCCGGGATGGCCGTGCGCGAAACGCATGGCCTGCTGGTGCACGGCGTGCAGCCATTCACTGGTGTCGGTGGTGTCAGCGGGACCGTCGAGGCGGCCGTCGGCACTGCGCAGCTCGTGGCCGTGCAGGCCAGCGGCAGGCAGGTGCAGGGGGGCGAACAGATCGTCGAGCTGGCCGAGCGGGCGGCCGCTGATCAGCGCGACCGCGCCTTCCAGGCGATCACTGATGCGCCCAATCGCATCACGCACTTCCGGCAGCAGCGTGACCGCTTCGGGGTCGCGTTCGAATTCAATCAGGGTGCCATCCACGTCGAGGAACAACGCGCAGGCATCGTCCAGCAACGGCGGCGGCGGACGTGGGGGGAGGTCGTTGGCCATGCCCGCCAACATGCCAGCGTGGGTGTGATCGTCAGGTCATGGCATGGTGCCGCGAATCCCGTACCCGGTAGAGCCGACCGTTGGTCGGCTGCACAATCCGGTAGAGCCGACCGTTGGTCGGCTGCACCCCCGGTCAGAACGTATACCGCACCCGCCCGTAGTAATACGCACCATTGCTGCCCACCGGCGACAACACGTCATACGGCAGGTTGCCGTAGTAGTAGATGTCGTCGTTGGACAGGTCCGAGTAGTTGTCGGTCAGGTTCTGCCCGCCCACCGCCACGCTCCATTGCGGGGTGATCTTGAACTCCACTTCCGCATCCAGCTGCCACTCGGCGCCGTAGGTCTGGCGCGGAATGAAGCCGTCGCCGAAGTTGAACACGCGGGTGACGCTGCCATAACGGTTGACCCGGCTGCTCAGCGACCAGCGGTCGTTGCTCCAGCTGGCCGCCACCGAGCCGCGGGTGCGCGGGGTGGCGTCGGTGAGGGTGTTGGTTTCCTCCACGCCGAACAGCACGTAGTCCGGGTCCAGCGCGAGCAGGCTGGCCGGCGTGGCCAGCACGTTCTTCAGCGTGGTCTTGGTGTACGCATAGGTGCCGGTCAGCACCAGCTCACCGTTGCCCAGCGACTGCCGCCAGTTGCTCACCAGCTCGGCACCGCGGGTGCGGGTGTCGGCGGCGTTGACGAAGAAGCTGGCGCTCTGCAGGCCGGCCACGCCGAACTGCTGCTGCACGTAGTCGGTGAGTGCATCGCCGGTGATGCTCTCCGACAGCGCGATGCGGTCGTCGATATCGATCTGGAAGAAGTCCAGCGACACATCGAAGTGGTCGCCGATGCGGCTGGTGAAGCCCAGGCTGGTATTGAGCGACTTCTCCGGCTTCAGCTCGGTGGCCCCCAGCCCGCGTGCGATCGGGTTGTTCACCGACAGCACCCGGCCCTGCACCAGCTGCCCGGCCGCGTTGTAGCCGGTGGAGGTGGATTCGTAGCCGATCTGTGCCAGCGACGGGGCGCGGAAGTTGTTGGAGATCGCACCACGCAGCGCGAACGCCGGGGCGAACTCGTACCGCAGGCCGAGCTTGCCGGTGAGCTCGCCGCCGAAGTCGTCGCTGTGCTCGTAACGCGCGGCCAGGTCGCTGGAGAAGTGCTCGCCGAACTGGCTGGACAGGCTGACGTAGGCGCTGGCCACGTCGCGCGACAGCGTGGTGGCGTCCTGCGGGGTCAGCCCGCCGCCGGCCTGCGAGCCGGTCGGGCGGTCGGTGAACGGACCGGCGGCATAGCTGCTCGGGTCGCCCGGACGGGTCTGGTAGTGGTCGCGCCGCGCTTCCACGCCCAGGCCAAGGCTGTGGGTGATGTTCTCGCCCTGGCTGAACACCCGGCCCAGGTCGAGGTTGGCCACGGTCAGCTCGTTGCGGTAATCGCCGGTCTTGAAGCGGGTCGGGCTGGTCGGGCCCAACGAGGCATTGAGCGAGTTGCGCAGGCGGTAGGTGAAGCTGTTGGTGCCGTAGTCCAGGCTGGCGTCGTAGTTCCACTCGCCCCACTGGCCCTTGGCGCCGGCCACGGCCTGCACGTCGCGGTTTTCACCTTCGGAAATCGGCCGGTAGCCGTTCGGGTACACCTGCGCCCAGTTGGCGTCGCTGTCGGGGTAGCGGAAGTAGTTGGCGCCTTCGCTGTCGCGCTGGTTGAAGGTGCTGAAGAAGTAGAACTTGGACGTCTCGCCGAACGGCAGCTCGCTGTTGATCCAGGCGTTCAGATCCTTGGTCTTGCCGTCGCCCAGCACGTAGTTGCGCTTGCCCTGCAGGGCCAGGTTGGTGGCGCTCTGGTCCCACGGCGGTATCTGGTCGAAGCCGGCGCGGTTGGTGCCTTCGTGGTTCTTCAGCTCCAAGCCCACGCGCAGGAAGCCGCCCTCATCGCCCAGCCGGGTGCCGACCTTGGCGCTGGCGTAGCTGGTCTGGCCGTCGGTGATGGTGCGGTCGATCGGCTTGAGGTCGGTGTGGTTGGCACCGAAGCTGGCCTCGAACGCGCCACCTTCCGGGGCGTCGTCGAGGATCACGTTGATGACCCCGGCCACCGCGTCGGAACCGTACAGCGCGCCGGCGCCGTCGCGCAGCACTTCGATGCGCTTGATCGCGCTGATCGGAATGGCGTTGAAGTCCACCGGCGTGGTGCCCTTGCCGATCTTGCTGTCGGTGTTGACCAGCGCGCTGCTGTGGCGGCGCTTGCCGTTCACCAGCACCAGTACCTGGTCCGGCGACAGGCCGCGCAGCTGCGCGGCGCGGATGTGGTCGGCGCCGCCGGAGTTGGACTGGCGCGGGAAATTGAACGAGGGCAGCAGGGCCTGCAGCGCGCTGCCCAGCTCGCCGTTGACCACACCGGCCTTGCGGATGTCCTCGGCGGTGAGCACGTCCACCGGCGAGGTTGACTCCAGTACGGTGCGGTCCACCGCGCGGGTGCCGGTGACAATCACGGTGTCCAGCGTGGTGGCCGAGCCGGGCGCGTCCTGCGCATGTACGTCCTGGGCGAGCAGGGGGGAGGAGAGGACGAGCGCGATGGCAAGGCCAAGGCGCGACGCGGACGGACGGGACATGCGGACTCCAGCAGGACGACGGGGGGGGAGGAAGGGGTGGGGCAGGGGGACTGGGGTTGCCGACAGGTCGTTGGCACTACCAATCCATCCGGATGAAGCGATATATTATCTTGGCGTGATGACCCCATGTGATGCAAGTCCCATCGCAAAGGGCATCAGCAGATAGCCGTTGGTGATCTGCACGGGAACCGGATGTCCTGCACGCTTCCACCCCTCTGCAAGCCTGTTTCTGGAGTGTTTTGATGAAGTCCCATGCCCTACTGTTCGCCCTCGTGCTGGCCGCCAGCGGTTGTGCCACCGCCGCACCCGCTGCCAAGCCGGTTGCGCCGACGCCCGCCACCGCCACGGCCACCCTGCAGGGCGATGCCGCGCGCCCCGACGCCGCCGCCGGTTGGGTGCGCAGCGAGCTCTATTTCGGCGTGGGCGAGGAAAGCGGCGCCTCCGAGCGCAAGCAGACCGATGCGATCACCGAGGCGCAATGGCGCGCCTTCCTGGACAAGCAGGTCACCCCGCGCTTCCCGGACGGTCTGACCGTGTTCGATGCCTACGGCCAGTGGCTGTTCCGCGGCGCGGCCGAACCCAACCGCTTGCGCACCAAGGTGCTGGTGGTGCTGCACGAGAACACCCCGCAGCGCCGGGCCGACATCGAGGCGATCCGCCTGGCGTGGAAGCAGGCCACCGGCCACCAGTCGGTGTTGTGGGCGCAGCAGGCGGTTGAAGTATCGTTCTGATCCAGTGCGCCCGCGGGGCGCGGCAGGATGCAACGATGAACAAGGTCAAGGGCGGGCGTTACGCGGTGCTGTGCGCCGCGCTGCTGTGGATGGGTGTGTCGGCGGCCGCCGATGACCCGGTGCTGCGCATGGTGGTCGGGCCGGACCAGGTGGCCACCGCGCGGGTGGAAGCGCAGGGCACCCTGGCGCTGCTGCTGCCGTCAGGCCGCCAACAGCGGCTGGACGGCGTGGCCGATGCCGACGGCGGCGCGCGCCTGAGCCAGCTGGACGTCGATTTCGATGGCCGCCCCGAGCTGGTGGCGCGTGCCTCGGTGGGGCAGGTCAACGAAGCGGTGGCCGTCTACCGGTTCGACATCCCGCAGGCGCGGTTCGTGCCACTGGCACTGCCCGCCAGTTCGCACGAACAATGCGGTGGGCTGATGGGGCTGGACGTGGACGCGGCCAACCGCACCCTGAGCAGCAGCTGCCGCAGTGGCCCGATGTGGTACGTGGACCAGTACCGCTACCACGACGGGCGCCTCTACCTGTACCGGGCCGAGCGCACGCTGATGCTGGGCGACGCGCTGGAGGCGACGATCTTCGTCAAGCAGACCGCCGACAGTGGCCCGATGGCGGTCTGGACCACCTATGACCCTACCGGCAAGGTGCTGGAAACAGCGATCTCCGACGGGCTGGTGGCGCCGCGCAGTGACCGGCGATTGCTGGCCTTCAGCGGCCAGGTGGTGCCGGCGCGGCTGCCGCTGTATGCCCGGCCCGGCGACACCGCCACCCGCCGCTATCTGGTGCGCGAGGACCGGGTGGAACTGCTGGATGAGAAGGACGGCTGGGTGAAGGTGCGCTACGCCAACCCGACCCGGGGCGACATTCTCGGCTGGGTCAACGCGAACCCCTGAGTCGCCTCAGTCCCCATCGCACTGGATGTGCAGGCCGTGGCGCTGCGCTTGGTCGAACAGCAGGATCAGGCGCAGGCCCACCTCGGCCAACGGCCCCTCCGCGCCACCGGGTTCTTCCAACAACCGGCCGATCACTTCCCGCACCAGTGCGGCGGCCTGCTCCGGCGAGATTCGTGGCGCGCCGTAGAACTCCCGCAGCAGCCGGCTCAGCTGCGGGTAGCGGCTGTCGTCGGAGATGAGGATGGCTTCTTCGTGGGTGTCGATCCACGCATTCCGGATGCGCGGCCCGGCGGCGTCCAGATACAGGTCAAATGCCATGCGCGCCTCCCGGGCTCAACGGTGCTGCCAGCTCACCGGCTGGCCTTGGCGCTGGCCGGTGGCCAGCCACAACAACAGCCGCAGTCCGCTGCGGCGGACCACCGTATCGGCGGGATCCTGCTCGGCCAGGCAGGCCAGCAGTGCGTCCATTGCGGCCGGCAGGTCATCGGGTGCAACACCGCCACGGGGTGCACGCAGCAGCTGCGCCAGCCACGGGTGCGCAGCCGGGTCGACGGCGTGCAGCCACTGCTGCTCATGGAAAGCCAGGAATTGCTGCGTGGTGGCGCAGCGTAGAACGATCTGCATCAGCCTGAAGGCCAGTGAACGGACCGACCAATGTATAGGCATTTCACGCCACCTGCCTACAGGAAGATCACCTGCGGCTGGCTAGGCTGGGGGTCCCCCGTCCAAGGCTGTTCCCCCATGAGCAAGCGCGTTGCCGAGATCGTGGTTGAAACCCTGCAGGCTGCCGGTGTCCGTCATTGTTACGGCATCGTCGGCGATACCCTCAACTACGTCACCGATGCCATCCACCACAGCGATATCGAGTGGGTGCACATGCGCCATGAGGAGGTGGCCGCGTTCGCCGCCGGCGCCGAATCGCTGATCAGCGGGCAGCTCACCGCCTGCGCCGGTTCGTGCGGGCCGGGCGGGCTGCACTTCATCAACGGTGTATTCGAGACCAACCGCAACCGCGCGCCGATGGTGCTGATTGCCAGCCAGGTGGTCACCGCCGAGCTGGGCATGGAGTTTCCGCAGGAGGTCGATTTCAAGGCGGTGTATACCAGCTGCAGCGTGTTCTGCGAGCAGGTGCACAGCCCCGAACAGGCGCGCCGCGTGGTGGCGCTGGCCTGCCAGGCGGCCATCAGCCGGCGCGGCGTGGCCGTGGTGATCCTGCCGGCCGACATCAGCGAAGCGATGGTCAAGCACGACGTGCCGTTCTCGGTGCACCACACCCAGCCGGTGCTGCGCCCCAGCGATGACGAGCTGCAGCGCATCGCGGCCTTGATCGGCGACGGCAAGCGCGTGGGCATCTACGCCGGGGCCGGCTGCGAGCATGCGCACGACGCGCTGGTGGCGCTGGGCGAGCGGCTGCAGGCGCCGATCGCACACACCTCGCGGGCCAAGGATTTTGTCGAGCATGACAACCCCTACAACATGGGCATGACCGGCATCTTCGGGATCGAGTCGGGCTACCACACGCTGATGGCCTGCGACACGCTGCTGCTGCTCGGCGCCGATTTCGCCTGGGGCCAGTACTACCCGGACAAGGCCACGCTGATCCAGGTCGACCGCGATGGCAGCCATCTCGGTCGCCGCCACCCGGTCACCCTGGGCGTGGTGGGCGACATTGGCCCGACCCTGGATGCCCTGCTGCCGATGCTGCCCCCGCGCCAGGACCGCAGCTTCCTGGACGAGTGCATCGAACACCGCGAAAAGGCGCTGGCCACGCGGGAGAAGGAAGAGCAGCCGGGCGAGGGCGAACTGATCCATCCGCAGCACCTCACTGCCTTGATCAACCGCCATGCCAACGACGATACGCTGTTCACCGCCGACGGTGGCTCGCCGATGGTGTGGATCCTGCGCCATATCCGCACCAACGGCCGCCGCCGCACCCTGACCAGCCTGCTGCACGGCACGATGGCCAATGCGATGCCGCAGGCGCTGGGCCTGCAGAAGGCGTACCCGGGCCGGCAGGTGATCTCGCTGTCGGGCGATGGCGGCATTGCGATGCTGCTGGGCGACCTGCTCACCGCGGTGCAGGAAGATCTGCCGATCAAGGTGGTGGTCTACAACAACAGCTCGCTGAATTTCGTGGAGCTGGAGCAGAAGGTGGAAGGCCTGCTGGACAACTACACCGACCTGAAGAACCCCGATTTCGGCCGCCTGGCCGAGGTGATCGGTTTCTACGGGCGCACCGTGACCCGCTCGGAAGACCTGGAGCAGGCGGTGAAGGATTTCCTGGCCCATCCGGGCCCGGCGCTGCTGGACGTGCACACCAGCCCGACCGAACTGGTGATGCCGCCCCAGGTGGAAGCCAAGCAGGTGGCCGGCACCGCGCTGTATGCGGCCAAGGCGTTGCTGAGCGGGCGGGTGGGCGACGTGCGTGATCTGCTGGCGAACAATTTCCTCAACAAGCCCTGAGGCCGTGGGGCGGCGTCACCACCAACGGTGGTGACCTACCGGGGTGGACGGGCGTCACCACCAACGGTTGTGACCTACCGGGTAGGTGCCGACCGTTGGTCGGGACGGCGCTGGCCGGCTGCCGACACCGTCGGTCCCACCCAGGTAGTGCCGGCCGCTGGCCGGCTCCCGATATCGTCGGACGCATTCTGAGGAGCCGGCCAGCGGCCGGCACTACCGGATGCAACTGCCGCCTGGATCACGGGGCGGCAGCGCGTATGCGCTGACGCGTACACCCCCGGCGTTCCACCCATGCGCCTGTTACTGGCGGCGGTGAGGCCCTACCATCGGCTACCCCCTCCCCACGGCAGTGCCGCGCATGTCCGCCCCCGCTCCCGTCCGCTCCGGACCCCTCCGCTGGTTCGTTGCCGGCGATTTCAATGGTTTCTTTGGTCTGGTGGTCGACAATCTGTCGATCCTGGGCTTCATCGCGATGGCGCTGGTCGGCATCTTCCAGTTCCCGGCCGACGTGGTGTTCGGCCGCATGTTCCCCGGCACCGCCTTCGGCGTGCTGGTCGGCAACGTGCTCTATACGTGGATGGCGCGGCGGCTGGCCACGCGCACCGGCCGTGACGATGTCACCGCGATGCCGCTCGGCCTGGACGCGCCCACCAGCATCGGCATGGCGCTGCTGGTGCTGGGTCCGGCCTTCCTCGCCTTCAAGGCGCAGGGCCTGACGCCGCACGACGCGGCAATCGCCACCTGGCAGCTGGGCATGGCCTCGCTGGTGATCATGGGCGTGCTGAAGGTGATCCTGTCCTTCTTCGGCGAAGCGGTCACCCGCGCGCTGCCGCGCGCCTCGCTGCTCGGCTCCATCGCCGGCATCGCCATCGTGCTGATGGGCTTCCTGCCGCTGCTGGAAACGCTGCGCTCGCCGGTCGTCGGCTTCGTCACCCTGGGCCTGCTGCTGTACGTGCTGATCGCCAAGCGCAAGCTGCCGATCCGCGCGCCGGGCGTGCTGGTCGCCTTCGTGTTCGGCACCGCCCTATATTACGGGCTTGGGCTGGCGGGGCTGGGCGCGCCGGGCTTCCACGTACCGGCCTGGACGCCGCCGCAGGTGGTGCTGCCGTGGCCCACGCTGGGCTTCATCGACGGCCTGCCCACGGCCATGACCTACCTGCCGCTGCTGCTGCCGTTCGGCCTGCTGATGGTGGTGGGCGGCATCAATGTGTCCGAGAGCGCGCGCGCGGCCGGCGACGATTACCGCACCCGCGACATCCTGCTGGTGGAAGCGGTGGGCACGCTGGTGGCCGGGCTGTGCGGTGGCGTGGCGCAGACCACCCCCTACATCGGCCAGCCGGCGTACAAGCACATGGGCGCGCGCAGCGGCTACACGCTGCTGACCGGCCTGTTCGTCGGTATCGGCGGCATCCTCGGGGTGATCTCCGGGCTCGTGCAGTGGCTGCCGCTGGCGGTGCTGGCGCCGATCATCGTGTACGTGGCCATCGACATCACCACCCAGGCCTTCCAGGCCACCCCGCGCGAACATGCCGGCGCGATGGTGCTGGGCTTCCTGCCTTCGGTGGCTTACCTGCTGGCGATCAAGGCACCGGGCTGGATCGCCCCGGCGCAACTGGCGGCGATGACCACCACGCTCGACGGGCACGGCCTGCCGGAACTGGCGGTGATCTTCACCCTGGGCAACGGCTTCATCATCACCTCGATGCTGTGGATTGCCGCGGTGGTGGCGATGATCGACGGCAGGTTGCTGCGCTCCTCCGGGTTCCTGCTGGTGGCGGCGGTGTTGACCCTGTTTGGCCTGATCCACTCGGTGGACCCGCGCGGCGGCATCTACCTGCCGTGGCAGCTGGAGGGGTTGCCGAAGCTCATCATGTGGCAGTTCGCCGGGGCCTACGTGGCACTGGCCGGGTTGCTGGCGCTGCTGTCGTTGCAGAAGCAGCCGCGTGTGGATCACGACCAACGGTCGTGATCTACCGATCAATCATGCGTGGATCACGACCAACGGTCGTGATCTACCGGTCGCCGTCCAATTCCGGGGCATGGCGGATGATCGATTGATCGATCCCGGGTAGGCACCGACCGTTGGTCGGTGCGGAACCATGGCGAGGTAATCACGGCCAACGGTTGTGATCTACCGATAAATACCCGGTAGGCGCCGACCGTTGGTCGGTGCGGGACCGTGGCGGAGCGATCACGACCAACGGTCGTGATCTACCGGTCGCCGTCCAGTTCCGGGTAGTGGCGGAAGATGCCGTTGGTGTTGAATGCCAGCCGGCGGTCTGACGCGAGATAGGCGGCGATGTTCGGTCGCCGTTCCACCCGGTCCTTGAGCGCGCGCAGTAACGGCACGGTGGGCCACAGGGCCTGCATGCGTCGCGGGAACATGTACTCCAGCCCGCTCAGCAGCTGGAACAGCGACAGGTCCACGTAGGAATATTCGCGCAGCGGATGGCGCTCGCCGTTGTCCTTCAGCACGCCTTCGAAGTACCCCAGGAATTTCGGCAGCCGCTCGGCACGCATCGCCTCGGCGCGCGCCTTGGCTTCGCGCTTCTGGTCCTCGTAGTAGGCAGAGGCGGCGATGGGGTGATGGGTATCGTGCACTTCGGCGACCAGGTCGGCGATGGTCAACTGCAGCTGCAGCGCTTGCTGCCGGCGTGAGGCGGCATCGGGCACCAGGCCAAGCTCCGGCGCAAGGTAGTCGAGGATCGCGCCCACCTGGGCGACTACCTGCCTGCCACTCTTCAAGAAAGGCGGGGCAAACGGGCGCAGTCCGTCTTCCTTGCCCTGCAGGAACGGCTGCATCACCGCGTCGCCATGCACGCGCGCCATGTCGGTGTAGGCCGCCCCGGCATCTTCCAGCGCCAGCCGGATGAACTCGCCACGGCCCTGGATGCCGGTCCAGTAGTAAAGCTCGTAATGCATCACGGTGCTCCACAAGAACAGTGCACAGCATCGGCGTGCCCATGCAAAGCGTGCGTGAGTGTGTGGTGGTGGGCGTGGCAGCGGTTCATCGCGCCTGCGGGATGATGCGGTGACAACGCGCGCGCTGCGGTCATGCAGGTGCGCGGGGAACCCCGTCCGACGGCGGGGGTCATACGGTGTCCAGGCACGTGAAACGCGAGGTACCGCAACATGCAGAAGAGTGGAAAGGCGATCTGGCCGTGGGTGCTGGGTGTGGTGGTGATCGGCGGTGCGGGAACGTGGTTGTTCAGCGACAGCCTGCGCGGTCTTGTTGATGACATGCAGGTGCCGGTGCAGGCGCCGGCAGTACAACACGGCGCGGCTACGAAGATACCGCCCGTTCCTGCATCACCTGCGGCCCCGGCGCCGCCTCCCATCCAGCATCCGGTCGATCCCCGTGATGCGGCTGATCCGGCACTGCCCACGTTGGCCGACAGCGACGGCCCGGTGTTGGACACACTGAGCGCGCTGTTCAACGGCGACGGCGCACTGGCGCTGCTGCTACGCGATCATCTTGTCCAGCGCGTGGTGACCCATATCGACAACCTCGACAAGCCCAGCGTGCCAACGCCCGCGATGGCGGTGCGTGCGTTGCCCGGCAGCCTGCAGGTCGAGACGGTGGATGGCACGGTGTACATCGCCACGGCCAATGCCGAGCGCTATTCCCCCTACGTGAAGGCGTTTACTGCATTGGATGCGGGCGCAGCGGGTAAGGCCTATGTGCGCGTCTACCCGTTGCTGCAGCAGGCGTATGCCGAACTGGGCCAGCCCGATGCCTACTTCAACGACCGGTTGGTGGCGGTGATCGACCACCTGCTGGAGACACCGGAGCCGCCGCGTCCGTTGGCGGTGACGCGCGATGAGCGCGGCCGCTATCGCTTTGCCGATCCCGCGCTGCAGGCACGCTCGGTGGGACAGAAGCTGCTGCTGCGCATGGACGCCGCGCAGGCGCATGCAGTGAAGCAGCAGCTGCGGGCGATGCGCGCGGCCATCAGCCGCGGCTGATCGCAGGCGCTACAGGGCGCGCAGGAACGCTTCCAGATCCTGCAGCTCCTGGCGGCTGAGCCCGCGCGGATGCAGCAGCGGGTCCGGTTGCGGAAAGGGCGGCGCGTCGGCAGCAGGCACTGCCGGCGCGCGGGGTCTGCCGTCGCCCACGTTGTAGAACGCCAGCACGCTGTCCAGCCGCGGCAACAGGCCGTTGTGCATGTAAGGCGCGGTGTTGGCCACGCCGCGCAACGAGGGCGTGCGGAAACGGCCGCTGTCGGCCGGGTGTGCGGTCACCTCATAACGGCCCAGGTCCTGGCGCGCGCGGCCGTGGAAATGCAGGCCCAGGTTGTGGAAGCCGTTGTCGGTCAGTGCGGGACCGCTGTGGCAGTTCATGCAGCCGGCGCGCGTGCGGAACAGGTGCAGTCCGCGCAGCTGCGCATCGTCCAGGGCGCTGGACTGGCCGCCAAGAAAGCGGTCGAAACGGTTGCGGGAGGGGGCCAGGCTGCGCTCGAACGCGGCGATGGCCTGGGCCAGTTGGCGGGTATCCACGCGGTCGTCGCCGAACACCGCGGCAAACGCCGTGCGGTAGTCGGCATCGGCGCGCACGCGCGAGGCCGCGTCTTCGGCACGGAACGCCATTTCCTTCGGGTCGGCGATCGGCTCCAGCGCCTGGTCTTCCAGCGTGGCTGCGCGACCGTCCCAGAACAGCGTGTGCGCGTAAGCGGCCATCGCCACGCTGGGGGCATTGCGGCGGCCGGGCTGGCGGTCGTGGCCGAACGACACGCGCCGACCATCGGCGAAACCGAGGTCGCGTTCGTGGCAGCTCGCGCAGGCGATCTGGCCCGAGCGCGACAGGCGCGGGTCGTTGAACAGACGCTGGCCCAGAGCGATCTTGGCCGGGGTGGACGGATTGTCGCGCGGTTGCGGTGGTGGCCCGAGCGTGGCCAGTTCCTGCCACACCACGCCGGGGTCGATGTGCGGGGCGGGCCACTGCGCGGCAGGTTGGGTGTAGCGATAGCGCAGGCACGCGTCGCCGGGCATCGGTGTGTCTGGCAACGCCGGCCCGCAGCCGGGTGGCGGCGCCTGCGGCGTGTTGCGCTGGGCACCCGCCGGCAGCACGCACAGCAACAGAGCGCTGGCTGCCAAGCGGCGCAGCCAGCGGTGCAGGACGCTCGTTCGGGCGGTTGCCGCACTCAGAACCGGTAACCCACCTCAACCCAGAACGAACGGCCCATCTCGTAGTACGGCACCGACACCGGGCCGTTGGATACGCCGTTCACGTTGCTGGCATCGAGCAGGTTGAACACATCCACGTTGCTGAAGACCGTGCCACGCGTGCCCACCGGCAGTTCCCAGGCCAGGCGCAGGTCCCAGGTGAGGGCGGGGCTGAAGCTGCGTTCCTCCCAGATGTCCACCGACTGGCCCTCGTACACGGTGTTGAGGTTGGTGTCGGCCACGGCGCTGAAGGCGGCGCGGTAGCGCAGAAAGTTGCTCACCGTCAGGTGGGCGGCGGGAATGCGCGTCATCGTGGTCAGGCGCGCGGTCCACGGGCGGTTGAAGTTGTCCGCCGGGCGGTCGCGGTAGCGCATGAAGTCACCCTGGTAGCGGATGATCGGGTCGAGGTAGTACATGCGCCCGTCTTCATTCTCATAGTCCGGGGCGGAAGCGCGGCTGTCGGTCCAGTCCAGGGCGAGCATGCCGGTGGTGTAGGTGTTGCCCCAGCGCAGGGCGCGCAGCGGTTTGATCACCAGGCTGTAGATGTCGGTGCGGCTGCGGCCGTCGTTGGTCCAGGTGGTGTAGCTGTTGGACAAGGTGGTATCGTCGGCCGGCGCGCCGAGGTCACGGCCGGGTACCTGGATCACCTGGTCGCGACCGGTGCGGTTGACGTACTTGAACAGCACGTCGAAACCGCCCCACTGCTGCTGCGCACCGAGCATCCATTCGTCGTCGTAGGCCACCTTCAGTTCGTTGAAGCGCACCTGGTTGGTGGCCTGGGTGCCCAGCGTCCATTCGGCGTCCAGGCTGCTGCGCCGCTCGCTGTTGTAGCGCAGGCGGTTGACGCCATCGCGCAGCTGCCAGGTAGCCGCGTTGCGACCGTAATAGCGGTTGGCGCCGGCCAGCAGGCGGGTGTTGCCGGCATCGTGCAGCTGGTAGGCGGCGGCCAGGCGCGGGGCCACGGTGGTCTGGTCCATGTAGCTGTCCGCGTCCACGCGCAGGCCCGGGCGCAGCTGCAGCGCGCCGATCTGGATGTCGTCTTCCAGGTAAGCAGCACCACTGTCCACGTTGAAGCCGATGCGCCCCGCGGCAAAACGGGTGCGCTGGCTGAAGTACTGGCCCGGCCACCCGGTAGTGCGGGCCGCGCCGGTGTCGGTGAGGCCCAGCGAACAGGTGGCGGTGTCGGTGACACCGGCGCGGTTGGTGCAGGTGTCGGTGCGGACCGGCACCACATAGGAGCTTGCGTCCTCGAGGCGCTCGAAGGACACGCGCTCGTGCGCCACCTGCAGGCCGGCCGACAGCCGATGGGTCATGCCCAGCCATTGAAACGCATCGGCGTTGGCGTCCACCTTGTACTGCAGCCGCGAACTCTGCTGCTCGATGCTGCCGTACTCGCCCTGCGTGGACGACGCCGCGGTGCCCCACGGTTTGGAGGCCGAGTGCAGCCAGGTATAGAAGTCGTTGGCGTCGGCCTGCCGCGACTGCTCGGTGTCGCTCCAGCTCAGCTGGTGCTGCACGCGGCCCCAGTTGGCCTGCCAGCTTGCCTTTACCTGCGCCTGCAGACCGCCGCTGTCGATGTCCAGCGCGCCGTCGGCGCTGTTGGAGCGGAAGTAGTGATTCTCACTGGGCGCGTAGGTCACGCTCGCGTCCAGGTCGAGCCGGTCGCTGGCCTCCCAGACGGCCTTGACGAAGACGTTGTCGCTGGCGCGACGCTGGGTTTCCTTCTGCGCGCCGTAGGTATCGACCAGGTGCGAGGAATAGAAATAGCTGGGAATGGTGGAGCGCTTGCGGGTCACGCTGGCCAGCAGGCCGACGGTGTCGGTGACGTAGCCTTCCAGGGTGGCGCGGGTGATTTCCTTCTTGAACTCCGGCTGGCCATCGTTGTAGCTGGAGGCCTTGTTGTAGCTGTCGGCGATGTCGCCGTTGAGGTGGTAACGCGTCCATTCCGAACGGGCCATCTGGGTGGAGACGCTGCCGGACAGCGTGCGGCTCGGGCGGCGCGTGGTGGCATCGACCACGCCGCCGTTGAAGCCGCCATAGGCCGCCGAGATGTTGCTGTCGAGCACCGTGATGTCCTCCAGCAGGTTGGTGTCCAGCGCCAGGGCCTGTGCGCCGCCGGGGACGCTGTCCAACCGGTAGGGCGAAGCGTCGGCGGCCGGGTCGATGTCGTTGTTGAAGCTCACGCCATCCACCAGGAATGCGTTCTGGTAGAACTTGGCGCCGTTGATGCTGATCTCGGCGGGGCTGATCTCGCCCGGGTTGAAACTGCCCAGCTGCGCGTTGTCGAACTGCACCGCCGGGTTGATCTTCAACAGGCTGGTGATGTCGCCATTGCCGGCCGGTTGGGCCTGCACGTAATCCTGGCCGAGCGTCATGCCTTCGCCGAACAGGGATGCGCCCGTGCTGCCCACCCTCAGCGCGGGCATGGTGCCGCCGCGGCTGGTCTGGGCGGGCTGCTCCAGGGTGTAGCTGCCATCGTCGCGCCGCACGGCGTGCAGTCCGGTGCCGGCCAGCAGTGCCGCCAGGCCGTCCTCCAGCGGCAGGTTGGCCGGCACCGAGGGCGCGCGCCGCCCGGCGGTCAGCGCCGGATCGAACGCAAGTGCCACGCCGTGCTGGCTGGCGAAGCTGGACAGCGCCCGGCCCAGGGGCACCACGCGTTGCAGTGCGGGGGAGGTGGACGGCGCATCGGCGGCAGCGGCGTGCAGCATGGGCGTGGACAGCACAGCCAGCGACAGGGCGCTCAGGGTCAGCAGGCGGGAAGATCGGGTCATGGTGGGGGTCTGAGTGCAGGAGTTCTCTGTGTTGCCCCGTGAGATCGAAAAAAGTGTCAGCGTGCCGCCACCAGCACCCACCAGCCGCCCGGGCTGCGCTGCACGCGCACGGGGTAGGTTGCCTCCAGCAGGGCCAGGCTGCGGTCGCTGTCGTCCAGTGGAAAGGCGCCGGACACCGGCAGCAGCGCTACCTGCGGGTCGCAGCGCAGCATGCCGCGGCGGTGGCGGGCGAGTGCGGCCACCACCTCCACCAGCGGTCGGGCGTCGGCCACCAGCATGCCCTCGACCCACGCGCTGGCGCTGTCATCCAGAGCGTCGACGGCATGCGCGCCGGCGGCATCGAACCAGGCCTGCTCACCGGCATGCAGTCGCCACGCGTCGCTGGTGCCTGCGTGGATGTCCAGGCTGCCCGCATACAGGGACAGGTGGGTGCGCTGGTCATCAAGGCGGACGTTGAAACGCGTGCCCAGGGCGCGTATCTGCCCGTGCGCGGTGAGTACCTGGAAGGGGCGCGCGGGCGACTGCGGATCCGGCGCGGTTTCGACCAGGATCTGGCCGCGTACCAGCTGCAGCTGGCGCTGCAGCGGATCGAACTGCATCTGCAGTCGGGTATCGGTGTCCAGGTGCACGGTGCTGCCATCGGGAAGGATCCGCAGGCGCCGCTGGCCAACCGCGGTGCGTTCGCGCTGCCCGGGTGCGACTGGCATGGCCAGCTGCCAGCCGGCCCAGCCGGCCGGAACCAGGGTCAGCCACAAGCCGATGCGTTTGATCGCCGCACGGCGGCTGCCGGCGCCGCCGCGCGAACGGCCCAGCACCGGCAGCGCCCAACCGGAGGGCACCTGCGCCACCAACGCCTGCAACCGCTGCGCGCGCTGCCACGCGCGCGCATGGTCGGGGTGCTCCGCGCACCATTGCGCGCAGGCATCGCGGGTGCGGGTGCTGTCGTCGTCGTGCAGCCGTAGCAGCCACTCGGCGGCCTGCTCCAGCACGGCGGCCGGTAAAGGCGGGTCGGCCGCGGTCGGGTCAGCCGGCATGCGCAAGGCATCCCACCAGCGCCCGCTTCATGTGCCGCTTCACGGTACTCAGCGACAGCTGCAGGCGCTGCGCGATGGCCTCGTAGCGCAGGCCCTCGAACTGGGCCAGCAGGAATACCTGGCGCGCCGCGGCGGGCAGGCCGTCCAGCATGGCGTCGATCTGCTGCAGCGCTTCGCGCACCAGCGCCTGGTCTTCCAGTGAAGGTAGGACGGGCTCGGGAAACTGCGCCAGATACTCCAGGTACGCCCGCTCCAGCGCCTGCCGCCGGAACCAGTTGGCCGCCAGCCCGCGCGCCACCGTGGTCAGGAACGCGCGCGGCTCGCGCAGGGACGACAGGTCGCGGTCCTGCAGCAGGCGCGCGAAGGTGTCCTGGGTGAGATCGGCGGCGGTTTCCCGGCAGCCCACGCGACCGCCCAGCCAGCCCTGCAGCCAGCGGCGATGGTCCCGGTACAGGGCGCCGACGATCTCGCGTTGTGGGTGCATGGGAATCGCCCGGAAGACCAGGCACGGCGATGCCGGCCACTGGATAAGAATGAGAATGATTCGCAAGTATGGCAATACGGAGGCTGTATTGCCAGTGCCGGTTTGTCTTGAATCACTGCGCGACAACCGCATATCCGTTACATCTGCCAGCCACGCTGGCCATGACATGAAAGAGGAATTCCCCATGCGGATGGACAAGCTCACCTCGCGTTTCCAGCAGGCGCTGGCAGACGCCCAGTCGCTGGCCGTGGGCCGCGACCACAACATCATCGAACCGGTGCACGTATTCACCGCGCTGCTGGACCAGCAGGGCGGCAGCACGCGCCCGCTGCTGTCCCAGGCCGGGGTCAACGTGCCGGTGCTGCGCGAGCGCCTCAACGAGGCGATGGATGCGCTGCCCAAGGTGTCCGGGCAGGAAGGCAACCTGTCGATCGGCAATGACCTCAACCGGTTGCTCAACAACACCGACAAGCTGGCCCAGCAGCACGGCGATGCCTTCATCGCCAGCGAGTGGTTCGTGCTGGCGGCGCTGGACGACGGCGGCACGCTGGGCATGGCGCTGCGCGCCGCCGGTGCCGACAAGACCCGCATTGACGCGGCGATCGACAAGATCCGCGGTGGCGAAAGCGTGCAGTCGGAGAATGCCGAAGACCAGCGCCAGGCGCTGGAGAAGTACACCATCGACCTGACCGCGCGTGCCGAGAGCGGCAAGCTGGACCCGGTGATCGGGCGCGACGAGGAAATCCGCCGCACCATCCAGGTGCTGCAGCGCCGGACCAAGAACAACCCGGTGCTGATCGGCGAACCCGGCGTGGGCAAGACCGCGATCGTGGAAGGCCT
>Ga0308172_1001212_pt1 | contig 19936 bp, 18 predicted proteins | sample PhyGR2_FD_202134 | JGI IMG/M metagenome (GOLD analysis project Ga0308172, IMG submission 202134) | Phyllosphere microbial communities from UC Gill Tract Community Farm, Albany, California, United States - DLSLSG.R2 | ecosystem: Host-associated > Plants > Phyllosphere > Unclassified | place: USA... | reverse complement strand
GGTGAAGACACAGATCCAGATCAGGTCCAGGAAGTGCCAGAACAGGCTCAGGCAGGCCAGGCGGCGGCGGACGATGCCATCCAGGCCGAACTTCAGCACCTGGTGGATCATGATCGCCAGCCACAGCAGGCCGAAGGTGACGTGCAGGCCGTGGGTGGCCACCAGGGTGAAGTACGCCGACAGGTAGGCGCTCACGTCCGGGGTGGCCCCTTCATGGATCAGCTCGGCGAACTCATACAGCTCCATGCCGATGAACACCGCGCCGAGCAGCCCGGTGGTGGCCAGCCAGCCCACCACCTGGTTGCGCTTGTTGGCCTGCAGACCCAGCATCGCAAGGCCGAAGGTGAAGCTGCTCAACAGCAGCACCACCGTTTCAGACAACACGAAGCCCAGCTTGAACAGTTCCTTGCCCGACGGACCGTCGGCGGTGCCGTTGAGCAGCACCCCGAAGGTGGCAAACAGCACCGCGAAGATCAGGCAGTCGCCCATCAGGTACATCCAGAACCCGACGACGGTCTTGCTGCCGTCGTCGTGGTGCTCATGGGCGTGGTCGTGATGACCGCCCGCGAGCTGCCCGTGCTGCGTGGCAGCGGTCAGGGTATCGCCACTCATGCTTTGGCTCCTTGCATCTGCGCGAAGTGCGCCTCTTCAATGCGCTTCACCTCGGCGGCGGGCACGTAATAGTCCACGTCACGGTCGTAGGAGCGCCGCACGAAGGTGGCGATCACACCGACCAAGCCAATCGCCGCCAGCACCCACATGTGCCAGACCAGGGCGAAGCACAGCACCAGGCTGAACACCGAGATCACCACACCGGCGCCGGTGTTGCGCGGCATGTGGATGTCCTCGTAATGGTCCAGGCGCTGCCAGGCACTACCGGCCTGCTTGTCGTCCCAATGCTGCTCCAGCGAGGTGATGACCGGCACCTTGGCGAAGTTGTAGAACGGCGGCGGCGAGGACGTGGCCCATTCCAGGCTGCGTGCATTCCACGGGTCGCCGGTCAGGTCCAGGTTGGCCTTGCGGTCGCGCACGCTCACGTAGAACTGGATGAACATGGCCGCGATGCCGGCGGCGATGACCAGTGCGCCGATGGCCGCCACGATCAACCACGGCTGCCAGCCTTCCACCGCGTAGTGGTTCATGCGCCGGGTCATGCCCTTGAAGCCGAGCACGTACAGCGGCATGAAGGCCAGGTAGAAGCCCACCAGCCAGCACCAGAACGAAATCTTGCCCCAGCGCTCGTTGAGAGTGAAGCCGAACGCCTTCGGGAACCAGAAGGTGATGCCGGCCAGGCAGCCGAACACCACGCCGCCGATGATCACGTTATGGAAGTGCGCGATCAGGAACAGGCTGTTGTGCAACACGAAGTCCGCGCCCGGGATGGCCAGCATCACGCCGGTCATGCCACCCAGCGCGAAGGTGACCATGAAGCCGATCGTCCACATCGTCGAGGAGTGGTAGCGGATCCGGCCGCGGTACATGGTGAACAGCCAGTTGAACAGCTTCACCCCGGTGGGAATGGAGATGATCGAGGTCATGATGCCGAAGAAGGCATTCACGTTGGCGCCCGAACCCATGGTGAAGAAGTGGTGCAGCCAGACGAAGAACGACAGCACGCCGATCGAACAGGTCGCGTACACCATCGAGCGGTAGCCGAACAGCGGCTTGCCCGAGAACGTGGCGATGATCTCGGAGAACGCGCCGAAGCACGGCAGGATCAGCACGTAGACTTCCGGGTGGCCCCAGATCCAGATCAGGTTGACGTACATCATGGCGTTGCCGCCGGCGTCATTGGTGAAGAAGTGCATGCCGAAGTAGCGGTCCATGGTCAGCAGCGCCAGGGTCGCGGTCAGCACCGGGAAGATCGCCACAATCAGGATGTTGGTGATCAGCGCGGTCCAGGTGAACACCGGCATCTTCATCAGGTCCATGCCCGGCGCACGCATCTTGAGGATGGTGACGATGAAGTTCAGGCCGGTCAGCGTGGTGCCGATGCCGGAAACCTGCAGCGACCAGATGTAGTAGTCCACGCCAACCGTGGGGCTGTACTCGATCCCCGACAGCGGCGGATAGGCCACCCAGCCGGTGGCGGCGAAGTCGCCCACGAACATCGACAGCATCACCAGCACCGCGCCCACCGCCGACAGCCAGAAGCTGAGCGAGTTGACGAACGGGAAGGCGACGTCGCGCGCCCCGATCTGCAGCGGCACCACCAGGTTCATCAGGCCCACGATGAGCGGGGTTGCCACGAAGAAGATCATGATCACGCCATGCGCGGTGAAGATCTGGTCGTAGTGTTCCGGCGGCAGGTAGCCGGCCGCGTCATTGGCCGCGATCGCCTGCTGGGCGCGCATCATCAGGGCATCGGCAAAGCCGCGCACCAGCATGACCAGGGCCAGCAGGATGTACATCACGCCGATCTTCTTGTGGTCCACCGAGGTGATCCACTCGGTCCAGATGTAGCCCCACTTCTTGTAGTAGGTGATCGCCGCGACGATCGCCGCGCCGAGCAGCAGCGAGCCTGCCAGCGCCGACATGATGATCGGGTCGTGGTAGGGAATTGCTTCGAGGTTCAACTTTCCAAGCACAATCAGTTCTCCGCGGTACGGCTGGCAGGCGCGGCCAGGCTCAACGTCTGGGGTGGTGCCCCGGGCTCTTCGCCCGGCAGGCAGATCTCGTCATCGGCCATGCCGTGGTAACGGGCGACGATGCTGTCGAACAGGCCGGTATCCACGCCACTGAAGCGCTGCAACGGCGCGCCATGGGTAGGCACTTCCAGCGCGGCCAGGCGCGCGGCGCCGAGGTGGTCGTTGCTGCTGCGGGCCTGCTCCAGCCAGACCTTGAAGTCGGCGTCGGTGACCACGCGGGCCGGGAACTTCATGTCCGAGAAGCCCGAACCGCTGTAGGCCGACGACATCCCGGCGTAGGTGCCCGGGGTATGCCCGATCAGGTGCAGGCGCGTCTGCATGGCCGGCATGGTGTAGACCATGCTGCCCAGCTGCGGCACGAAGAAGGCGTTCATCATCGACTCGGAGGTGAGCCTGAAGGCCACCGGCGTATCCACCGGCATCACCAGCTCGTTGATCGTGGCCACGTTGTGGTCGGGGTAGATGAACAACCACTTCCAGTTCAACGACACCACTTCCACGCGCAGAGGGGCCTTGTCCGATGCGATCGGCTTGTAGGGATCCAGCGCGTGCGTGCTTTTCCAGATCAGCACGGCCAGCACCACGATGATCAGGCACGGAATGGTCCAGATCACCACCTCGATGGCGGTGGAATGCGACCAGTCCGGCGCGTAGGTGGCCTTGGTGTTGGAGGCGCGGTAGCGCCAGGCAAAGTACAGGGTGAGGATGATCACCGGGATCACCACCAGCAGCATCAGGCCGGTGCACACCAGGATCAGCTGCATCTCCTGTTCGGCGATGCTGCCCATGGGGTTGAACAGTTCCAGGTTCTTGCACCCGGTGAGCAATGGCAGCAACGCTGCCAGTCCGAACCAGCGTCCGGCGCGGGCTGCACCGGCCATGGCGGCGCGGCGAGCGGGGTGTGTAGCGGGGTTCATGCGGGTCGGCCCTTCCAACGCAGTGCCGGGCCGGGCGGCCCGGATCATGAAAAGTGGCGAACACCCCCCTGCATGACCGATATGCATGGGGGGTGCCCGCCGCAGCCGCGTACGTTAGGCAACGACATGATCCATACATGATGCGACACACTGTCGCAGGGCAGCGCACACCCGGGCGTAAGATGCGCCGATGCAGTGGAACACTCTCATCGCCGACGGCCACGGGCCGGTCTATCTGCGCATCGTGCAGGCCCTTGAACGCGCGGTCTGGTCCGGCGCGCTGCGGCCCGGTCAGCGCCTGCCGGCGCAGCGTGTGCTGGCCAGCGCGCTGGGCGTGGACCTCACCACCGTCACCCGTGCCTTCACCGAGGCGCGCAAGCGCGGCCTGATCGATGCACGCGGGCCCCAGGGAACGTTCGTCGCCCCGCCCCAGGTGGAGCTGGCGCAGTTGGTGGACCTGAGCATGAACCTGCCGCCCAGCCCGGGCGGCGGACAGGTGGCCGACATGCTGCAGCGTGGCCTGGCCACCGTGCTCAGCCGCAGCGACGCCAGCAACCTGATGACCTACCACGTCGGCGGTGGCAGCCGCGCCGACCACCTGGCCGCACAGCAATGGCTCAAGCCGATCCTGGGCAGGCTGGACAGCGACCGGCTGGTAGTCACCGAAGGCGCGCAGGCCGCGCTGTCGGCGCTGCTGCTGGCGCTCACCGATGCCGGCGACGTCATCCTGTGCGAACCGCTGGTGTATCCCGGCCTGCTGCACGCGGCGCGGGTGCTGCAGCGCACGTTGCGGGTGGTGGAATGCGACGAGCACGGCATGCTGCCCAGCGCGTTGCGCCGCCACGCACGTGCCAGCGGTGCACGCGTGGTCTACCTCAATCCCACCGCGCAGAACCCGACCGCGCGCACCATGCCCGAAGCACGCCGGATGGCGCTGGCCGAGGTACTGCGCAGCCTGGACCTGCGCCTGATCGAAGACGACCCGTACTGGCTGCTGGTCGGTGATGCCCCGGCCCCGCTCGCCCTGCTGGCGCCGCAGCACACCTGCTACATCTCCACGCTGTCCAAATGCCTCAGCCCGGGCCTGCACACCGGCTTCGTGCACCTGCCCGATGGCGTGGCACGGCAGCGCGTGCTCGATGCGCTGCGCGCGGTCAACCTGATGGCGCCGCCGCTGATGAACGCGCTGGTGACCCAGCTGATCCTGGACGGGTCGGCGACCACCCTGCTGAAGCTGGTACAGGAGGAAGCCGCCGAGCGTCGCTATCTGGCGCAGTCCACGTTGTCGCCGCGGTTCCTGCAGCACTGTGCCGGCGTGCATGCGTGGTGCCGCCTGCCCGCACAGTGGACCGACGCCAGCCTGACCCATGCAGCGCGGCTGCAGGGGCTGGGTATCGCCCCGTCGTCGGCGTTCACCCCGCAGGGCGTGGCGATCAATGACGCCGTGCGGATCTCACTGGGCGCGGCGGCGAGCCGGCAGGAACTTCACCGGGCCTTGCGGCAGCTGGATCAGTTGATGCACGTGGCCAGCAGCGGCAGCACGGAATGGACCATTTGAGATCCACGCGCATTGGGCGCGGACCTCAGCCAGAAACGGCTTTAGCGCGCTTCCAGACGGTTTCAAATTCGCTGGCCGTGATGCTGTCATCCGAATCCAGGTCCAGCCAGGACAGGGGTTGATCGGACAGCGGGAAGCGCTCATCGGCTTGTCCACCCTTGTCGGCCCAGACCAGCACGCTCCGGTAGCTCTCGACCTGGCGGACGATCACGTCGCCCCGTACCTCGAGGTAAATCGTCCCGTGGCCGATGTCCGATTCGGCGGGGTGCTTATAGTGTTTCCGGGTCGTGCTCATGACGAACGCTCAGGGCGGGCGGTGGGGAGGGCGCGAAATATACCGCGATCAGGGCGCAGCTGGCAGGTTGCCTCACGCCGCCACGCACGGTGTGGCACTACCGGCGGCGTGATGTGGCGCGGGGTTGCAGGGCATCCAGTGCGCCAGCGTTGCGCCGTGCCCAGTCGTAGATCAGCGCAATGGGCTCCACCAGCTGCCGGCCCAGCGGCGTGAGCGAATACTCCACCGTGGGTGGCATGGTGGGAAACTCCGTGCGCAGCACGATGCCTGAGGCCTCCATCTGGCGCAGGGTCTGGCTGAACATTTTCTTGGAGATGTCCGGCAGGCTGCGGTGCAGCGCATTGCTGCGCGCGGTGCCGTCATGGCGCACCGCCAGGGTATGCAACACCATCGAGGTCCACTTGGTGCTGAACAGCTCCAGCACCCGCCGCGGGGCGCAGTCTTCACGCCATTGATCTTCCTCGCTGCCGGTTTTCATTGCCTGGTTACCATTTGGTGCCTTCTTTCGAGGCGTGCGCACCTATCCTACTGTGTGCGCCTGATAGTGGATGGAAAGGCGGCAGCATGAACAACACGGCACTTGTGGTGGGCGCAACCGGCATCGTCGGCAGCGCATTGATCCGGGAACTGCAGGGAGCGGACTGGGCAGTACACGGCCTGGCGCGCTCGCCCGCCGCCCTGCCCGCCGGGGTCGGCGCGGTGGCGGCGGATCTGCGCGACGCGCAGGCCACGCGCGACGCACTGGCAGGCCTGGCGCCTACCCACGTGTTCATCACCACCTGGTCGCGGCAGGCCAATGAGGCGGAGAACATCCGGGTCAACGCAGCGATGGTGCGGCACCTGCTCGATGCCCTGCGCCCGGCCGGTTCGGTCCGGCACGTGGCGCTGGTGACGGGCTTGAAGCACTACCTGGGGCCGTTCGAGGCCTACGCGCAGGGTGCGCTGCCACAGACCCCGTTCCGCGAGGAGCAGCCGCGCCTGGACGTGGACAACTTCTACTACGCGCAGGAGGACGAGGTGTTCGCCGCCGCCGCGCGCGATGGATTCAGTTGGAGCGTGCATCGCCCGCACACGGTGATCGGCGCGGCGGTGGGCAATGCCATGAACATGGGCACCACGTTGGCGGTCTACGCCACGCTGTGCCGGCACCTGGGGCGTCCGTTCTACTTCCCGGGGTCACCGGCGCAATGGAACGGGCTGACCGACATGACCGATGCCGGCCTGCTGGCAAGGCACCTGCTCTGGGCCACGCAGACCCCGGCGGCCTTCAACCAGGCTTTCAACGTGGTCAACGGGGATGTGTTCCGCTGGCGCTGGATGTGGGAGAGGATCGCGGCGTGGTTCGATCTTGAGCCTGCCCCGTTCACTGGCGAGGTGTGGCCGCTGGAGCAGCAGATGGCTGACGATGCGGCTGCATGGTCGGCGCTGGCCGCTGAGCATGGCCTGCGAGAGCCCAACATCCACCGGCTGATATCGCCCTGGCACACCGACGCCGACCTGGGGCGCCCGCTGGAGGTGATCACCGACATGTCCAAGAGTCGCCGGTTGGGCTTCCTGGACTACCAGCCCAGCGACGATGCGTTCTTCGCCCTGTTCGCGCAGCTGCGCGCACAGCGGCTGATTCCCTGAGCTGGCGCGGCACGCACGCGCAACGCGGCGTGCCGCACCCGGGTTACCTTCGACACTGTGGGCGTGCGGCGGCGACCGGCTAGGCTGCGGCATCCGCCCGCCGGGCCCTTCGTGACGCCGCATACCGTGACCATGTCCTGGAAAGTGTCTTCGTTGCTGCTCGCCGCGCTACCGTTCAATGCACTTGCGGCCGACCAATGGATCGTGGCGACCGATCTGTGGGGCAACACGAATTACCAGACGCTGCAGCTGGACGTGCAGGGAACCCAGCTCACCGGCACCCTCGACGGCGACCGCGTCAGCGGCACGCTGCGCGACCGCGACGTGCGCTTCACCGCCACCGGCAACGACGGTCAGGTCTACCACTTCCGCGGCCGCATCGACGAGGCACGCATGCAGGGCCAGAGTGACCAGCCGGACACCAACAACCGCGCCGTGCGTGCGCAGCATGCTTTCAGCGCCTGGCGGGTGCCCGCGCGCACCGGCACGGCCGCGCAACGGCACGTGTTCACCCCGGTCGACTACTCCAACACCTTCAGTGCCGACCGTGCCCCGGTGCTGATCATCCATCCCGGCGATTCGGTGCGGACCAAGACCCTCGACTCCGGCGGCGTGGACGAGCACGGCGTCACCCGTGCCCTGTTCGGCAACCCGCAGGTGGGGCCGTTCTTCGTGGTCGGCGCCGAGCCCGGCGACACCCTGGCCATCACCCTCACCTCGCTCAAACTCAACCGCGACTATGCCGACAGCCTGGACGGCGTGGTCGGCCGGCTGAAGACGCCGCGGGTAGCTGCCGAAACCACCGGGATGGGCAAGCCGGTGCGCTGGGAACTGGACCGGGTGCGCGGCATGGCGCGGCCGAAGGACGCCAGCGGCGCCCTCAAACAGTTCGAAGTGCCCGTGAAGCCGATGCTGGGCGGGCTGGCGGTGGCACCGGGCTTCGGCTACCCACCGTTCTCCACCGGCGACACCGCCGATTTCGGCGGCAACATGGATTTCAACGCGGTCGTGGAAGGCAACACCGTCTACCTGCCGGTGCAGCAACCCGGCGCGCTGCTGTATCTCGGCGATGGCCACGCCCTGCAGGGCGATGGCGAAACCACCCAGTGGGCGCTGGAAACCTCGCTCGATGTCGAGGTGCGGGTGGGGCTGGTGAAGCGCCAGTCGATCGTCACGCCCCGGGTCGAGTCGCCCACCCAGATCATGACCCTTGGGCAGGCCGGCTCCAGCGACGACGCGCTGCGCGTGGCCACCTCCGGAATGCTGCAGTGGCTGCGCCAGGGCTATGGGCTGACCCTGTCCGAAGCAACCCAGGTGCTGGGCGTGGCGGTGCAGTACCACGTCGCCAACCTGGCCGGCCGCAGCGTGGGCGTCGCGGCGAAACTGGACAAGGCCGTGTTGCGCACCCTGCCCGCTCCGCCCCCGGCAAAACAGGACTAGACGACCGGTCTAATCGGGCGTAGAGTGCACCACATGAGCACAGCGACCGCCCCTGAACCCCATGACGTCCGCGACAGGATCCTGGCCACCGGCCAGCGGATTATGGGCGGCAAGGGCTTTTCGGCGGTCGGCCTGAATGAGGTGCTCACCGCCGCCGGCGTGCCCAAGGGGTCGTTCTATCACTACTTCGGCTCCAAGGAAGCGTTCGGCGAGGCCCTGCTGGAGGACTACTTCGCGGACTACCTGGCCGAGATGGACGCCACCTTCCGCCAGCCCGGCCTGAGCAAGGCGCAGCAGCTGGAGGCGTATTTCCGCGCCTGGCGGGATGCCCAGTCGTTCGAGGATTGCCAGGGAAAGTGCCTGGCGGTGAAGCTCGGTGCCGAAGTGGCCGACCTGTCGGCCAGCATGCGCGCGGCCTTGCAACGCGGCACGGCCGGCATCGTCGGGCGCCTGGCGCGGGCGATCGAGGCCGGCGTCGCCGACGGCTCACTCCGCATCCACGGCGATCCCACTACGGTGGCCCAGAGCCTGTACCAGCTGTGGCTGGGCGCCAGCATCATGGTCAAGATCGTGCGTACCCTGCAGCCCTTCGATACGGCGCTGCGCGCCACCCAGCAAGCCCTTCACCCCTCGGCCTGACCGGCCGGGAAACACCGCAGGCACTTCCTGGCGACGTGCCTTTTCATTTGCCCACATCGTAGACGACTGGTCTACTTTCATCGCTACACCCACCTGGAGCTACCGCATGAAGATCCTCATCGTCCTCACCTCCCACGACCAGCTTGGCGACACCGGCCGCAAGACCGGCTTCTGGCTGGAAGAACTTGCCGCGCCCTACTACGCCTTCACCGATGCCGGCGCACAGATCGTGCTGGCCTCGCCCAAGGGCGGCCAGCCGCCGCTGGACCCCAAGAGCAACGAGCCCGACTTCCAGACCGACCTCACCCGTCGCTTCGAGACCGATCCGACCGCCACCGCGCAGCTGGCCAGCACCGTGCGCCTGGACAGCGTCCGCCAGCAGGACTTCGACGCCGTGTTCTATCCCGGCGGCCACGGCCCGCTGTGGGACCTGGCCAACGACAGCCACTCCATCGCCCTGATCGAATCGTTCATTGCCGCCAACAAGCCGGTCGCGCTGGTCTGCCATGCCCCGGGCGTGCTGCGTGACGTCAAGGCCGCGGACGGTTCGCCGCTTGTGGCGGGCAAGAAGGTCACCGGCTTCACCAACAGTGAGGAAGCCGGCGTCGGGCTCACCGACGTGGTGCCATTCCTGGTCGAAGACATGCTCCAGGCGGCCGGCGGCCAGTACTCCAAGGGGCCCGACTGGGGCTCGTATGTGGTCAGCGATGGCCTGCTGATCACCGGGCAGAACCCGGCATCGTCGGCGGAAACGGCGGCCGTGCTGGTGAAGCACCTGGGTACGTCGGTCAACGCCTGAGGCCTGACCGCAGCAAGGCCGGCGCGCGATGACGCGCCGGCCTTGCTGCATTCCGCTGGTCATGCCCTCCGGGCGCGTCAGCTACCCGCGGGCGCCGCCACCGGGGTGATGCGCCAGATCGTATTGGCCAGGTCGTCGGCCACGATCACCGCTCCGCGCGGATCCAGCGTGACCCCGACCGGACGGCCGCGGGTCCGGCCGTCATCGCTGCGGAAACCGCTGGCGAAATCGATCGGCTCGCCCGCCGGGCGCCCGTCACGGAACGGCACGAACACCACCTTGTAGCCCACCGGCGGGTTGCGGTTCCAGCTGCCGTGCTCACCCACGAACACCCCGTCGGCGAACGCGGGACCCATCGCCGCTGACGAGAAGGTCACGCCCAGCGCGGCCACATGTGACCCCAGTGCGTAATCCGGGGCGATGGCCGTGGCCACCTTCTGCGGATTCTGCGGCATCACCCGCACGTCCACGTTCTTGCCCCAGTAGCTGTAGGGCCAGCCGTAGAACGCGCCCTCGCGTACCGAGGTGAGGTAGTCCGGTACCAGGTTGGGGCCGATCTCATCGCGTTCGTTGACCACCGCCCATAGCACGCCCGTGCCCGGCTGCACGGTCAGCGCGGTGGGATTGCGCAGGCCCGTGGCATACACCTTGTGCGCGCCGGTCTGTGCATCCACCTGCCACACCTGCGCACGGTCGATTTCCACCGCCATGCCGCGCTCGGTGATGTTGCTGTTGGAGCCGATACCCACGTACAGGTAGCGCCCGTCGGCACTGGCAGCCAGCGACTTGGTCCAGTGATGGTTGATCGCCGCCGGTAGGTCGGTGACCTTGCTCGGCGCCCCGCTGGCCTTGGTCTGGCCCGGCTGGTAGGCAAAGCGCACCAGCGCGTCCTGGTTGGCCACATACAGCGCATCGCCGATCAACGCCAGGCCATACGGCGCATTGAGATGGTCGGCAAACACGGTCTTGAGTTCGTACACGCCGTCGCCATCGGCGTCACGCAACAGGGTGAGGCGGTTGCCGCTTTTCACCGCGGTGTTGCCCTTGGACTTGATGCGGCCGGCAATGACGTCCTTGGGTTTCAGGTTCGGGGCGCTGCCGCCGCGCCCTTCCGCCACCAGGATGTCGCCGTTGGGCAGCACCAGCGTCTGCCGCGGAATGGCCAGGCCGGTGGCAATCGCCGAAATGCGGTAGCCCGTCGGCACGGTGGGCGTGCGATCGCCCCAGCTGGCCGGCTTGGCGATGGTCATGTCCGGCATCAAGGTACGGTTGGGCGCGGGCAGTTCGGGGGTGGCGCCGTACTGTTCAAGCTCGGGTGCCTTGTTGCTGCACGCCGAGAGCGCGATGGCCAGCACCGATACGGTGAGCATGGCGGTCTGTGGGCGCTTCATCGTGCACCTCCCACGCGCAGGCTGGCGAATCCGACCCAGGTGGCCAACAGGGCCAGCACCGTGACAATCGCCGACAGCACCAGCGCCCCCGGCATGATGGCCCAGGCATCACGGGCGTGATGCAGCGAATTGAAGAAGCCCACCGCCCAAGTAAGCACCAGCAACGCAGTGTAGGCGCGCGCGCGGCTGCCGCGCGCCAGACCCACCAGGGCGCACAGCAGCGCCAGGGTAGTGATCACCATGGCGCCCACCAGCAGCCAGGCCGCGAAGTTGCTCCATTGGATCTCGTAGCTGCTCCAGTAGGCGTAGTCGGCAAGCAGCGCGCCCAGGAACAACGGCAGTACGCCGCCCAGCACCGCTGCATGGAAAGGATGGAGGGCCCATGGGCGGGCCAGCAAGGCAGTCGAGTTCACGGCGGTCTCCAGATGGACGGATGTCCGGACCCCACCGATGCTGCCAGCCGACGGTGATACGCCATGTGATGCACGGCGACGGCGCGGCGCGGATGCCGCGCGCCGTCGTAGGAATCAGGTGCCCGCGCCGGTCAGCGGCTGGTAGGAATCCTCGAAATCCAGGTAGTCCTCGTGCAGCCCCTGCACCAGCCGCCCTGTCGGGCCGTCGGGCCCGGTTTCCATCAGTTGCCACCCCGGCATCCGCGGGTCGTCGCTCATGCCGCCCTCATCGAGCACCATCACGAAGTGATTGCCCAGCGCCTTGGCATACGCGCGCAGCAGTGCGTGCAGGGCGACCGGATCCACCGCGGCGCGCAGCGTCTGCAGGGTCTCCTGAAGATCCGGCTGATCGTCGAGGGCGTCGGACAGGACGTGCTCCACGTCGTCGGCCAGTACGTGGACGTCGTGCAGCACGCGGAACCGGGCGAACTGCGCGATGTTCTCGGACAGCTCGCTGCTCACCCAGTCGCGCGGGGCGGTGCACCCCGCTGCCTGCATGGCGGCGGTGAGCTCGGCACGGCGTTCGGTCTTGTCGTCAGTAGTACGCATGGAGGTGGCGTCCTTGGCATGCAGCGTGGGAGTGGACCCCCCATGCTACCCAAGCGCGGCCCTACGCGCCTGCCTCGCATGGTCGCCTCAGCGCGCGACCGGGAAGCCTGCTTCGGCCAGCGCCGCCACGAACACCGCTTCGCTCAGGGTGCTCTCCACCCGCACCTCGCGCGCCGCCGGATTGGTCTCGATGCGCGCGTCGGGGTCTGCGTCCATCAGTGCCTTGGTCACGGAGCGGGCACAGCCGCCGCAGGTCATGGTGGGAATGTCGAAACGGAACATGCAGGACGCCTTGTGGGAAAAGTGTCCGCTTACTTTCCGGCCTGACAGCATGGCAAGGTCAAGCGGTGTCGTGCACGTGGCAAGGCAGGGTTCACTTTGCCGCACGACGGCGCGATGCCACCGGCCCATCGGTGCCGAAACGCGGCGCGCGATGGGGCGCCACGGTGCCCGGTGTGGCAGCGGCGTCGGCCTGCTCGGCGAGGTCGGCAATGATCGGACAGTCCGGCCGATCGTTGCCGTGGCAGTGCGCGGCGAGGTGTTCCAGGGTCATCGCCATCGCCTCCAGTTCGGCAATACGCGTGCGCAGGCCCGCCACGTGCGCCAGCGCCACCGCCTTGACGTCCGCGCTGGCGCGGTCGCGGTCGTTCCACAACGTCAGCAGTTCGGCGATCTGTTCGACCGGAAACCCCAGGTCACGCGCGCGCCGTATGAAGCGCAGGCTGTGCGCGTCCTGCGTGCTGTAGGTGCGGTAGCCCGCTGTGCTGCGTGCGGCCTGCGGAATCAGGCCGATCTGTTCGTAGTACCGGATCATCTTCGCTGACACGCCGGAGAAGGCGGCCGCCTGGCCAATGTTGAACATGGTGTGCTCCTGGGAAACCTGCCGCCGCCCTGCGGGGGGACTTCGTTGTGGTCCATGCAAGCCGGGCAGAGCCCGGCTCTACGGGGTGCCGTGCATGCTTGGCGCCAGCCGGGCAGAGCCCGGCTCTACGGGCCATCCACGGGACTATCATCGCGCCGATGCCACCGTGGATGTGAATGCTCACCGACCGCCCTGCCCCGGCAGTGCCGGGACAGGCGTTGGCACGTGCTCAGGCCGTTGCGCCACGCGCGTCGGTGGCCATCGGCGCGTGGAAGCGCTTGAGGCGCAGCGCGTTGCCAAGCACGAAGATGCTCGACAAGGCCATCGCCGCGGCGGCGAAGATCGGCGACATCAGGGTGCCGTTCAGTGGATACAGCACGCCGGCTGCCACCGGAATCAGCACGGCGTTGTAGGCAAACGCCCAGAACAGGTTCTGCTTGATGTTGCCGATGGTGGCGTGGCTGAGCGCGATGGCGTTGATCACGCCGCGCAGGTCGCCGGACATCAGCACCACGTCGGCCGCTTCGATCGCCACGTCGGTGCCGGTCCCGATCGCCAGACCGACATCCGCTTCGGCCAGTGCCGGCGCATCGTTGATGCCGTCGCCGACGAAGGCCACCCGCGCACCGTTGGCGCGGAAGGTCTTGAGCGCGGCCACCTTGCCGTCCGGCAGCACTTCGGCCGCCACCTCGTCGATGCCCAGCTGCCGGGCGATCGCCGCGGCCGTGGCGGCGTTGTCGCCGGTGATCATGGCCACCCGCAGGCCCAGTGCGTGCAATGCGTTGATCGCCTCGGCGGTGGTCTCCCGGATCGGATCGGCCACCGCGATGATGGCCGCCAGGCGCCCGTCAATGGACGCATACAGCGGACTCTTGCCTTCGTCGCCCAGCCGCTGCGCCGCCGTCTGGAACGCACCCACGTCCAGCCCAAGCCGGGTCATGAAGCGGTCGGCTCCCACCGCGACCCGACGCCCGCCCACCGTGGCGGCCACGCCGAACCCGGGCGTCGCTTCGAAGCCCTCCATCGCCGCCACGTCGAGGCCGCGCTGCGTGGCGGCGACGACGATCGCGTCAGCGATGGGGTGCTCAGAGCGGCTTTCCACGGCGGCCACCAGCGCCAGTACTTCGTCATGGCTGAAGCCGTCGGCAGGCACCAGGTCGGTCAGCTCGGGGCGCCCCTTGGTCAGCGTGCCGGTCTTGTCCAACGCCACCACGCGGACATCGCGCAGTGCCTGCAGCGCTTCGCCCTTGCGGAACAGCACGCCCAGCTCGGCGGCACGACCGGTGCCCACCATGATCGAGGTGGGCGTGGCCAGCCCCATCGCACACGGGCAGGCGATGATCAGCACCGCCACCGCGTTGACCAGGGCGAAGGTCAGCGCCGGGGCCGGGCCGAACACCAGCCAGGCCAGGAAGGTCAGCGCCGCGCCCGCCATCACGGCCGGCACGAACCACATGGTCACCTTGTCCACCAGCGCCTGGATCGGCAGCTTGGAGCCCTGCGCTTCTTCCACCAGGCGGATGATCTGCGCCAGGACCGTGTTGGCACCCACCTGGGTGACACGGAATCGGAAGGCACCGGTCGTGTTGAGGGTGCCCCCGACGACGGCGGCGCCTGCCTCCTTGGAGACCGGCACCGGTTCGCCGGTAATCATGCTCTCATCGACATACGACGCGCCGTCGACCACCTCGCCATCCACCGGCACCTTCTCGCCCGGCCGCACCAGCACCACATCACCGGTCACCACCTGCTCCAGCGGGACCTCCACCGTAGCGCCGTTGCGTTCCACCCGCGCGGTCTTGGCCTGCAGGCCCACCAGCCGCTTGATCGCCTGCGAGGTGCGGCCCTTGGCGCGCGCTTCCAGCGTGCGGCCGAGCAGGATCAGGGTGACGATCACCACGGCAGCTTCGAAGTAGACGTTGGCGGTGCCGGGCGGCAACACGCCCGGCAGGAACGTGGCCACCACCGAATAGCCGTAGGCCGCTGCCGTGCCCACCGACACCAGCGAGTTCATGTCCGGCGCACCGCGCAGCAGCGCCGGCACCCCCTTACGGAAGAAGCGGATGCCCGGCCCGAACAGGACCAGGGTGGCCAGCGCGAACTGGATGTACCAGCTGGTCTGCTGGCCCAGCACGTGCATCACCCACTGGTGCATGGCCGGCACCAGGTGCGAGCCCATCTCCAGGACGAAGACCGGCAGCGTGAGAGCCGCGGCGATCCACAAGGCGCGCCGCAGCTCGCGCGCGTCCTGCTCGCGCCGCTCGGTGTCCTGGTCTGCCGCGCTGGCGGTCGCGGCACCGGCGCGGCGCGCGGTATACCCGGCCTTCGCGACGGCCGCATCGAGGCTGGCGAGGCTCACCACGCCGGAAAGGTGGCGCACCCGCGCGCGCTCGGTGGCCAGGTTGACGCTGGCCTCCAGCACCCCGGGCACCTGCGCCAACGCCTTCTCCACCCGGCCCACGCACGAGGCGCAGGTCATGCCCTCGATCGACAGCTCGGTCACCTCCTCGCGCACGCTGTAACCGGCGCCCTGGATGGCACGCACCACCGCCTGTGCGTCGGCCGGGCCGGCAAAGCCCACGTCGGCGCGCTCGGTGGCCAGGTTGACCGCTGCGCTATGCACGCCCGGCACCGCCTGCAGGGCACGCTCGACGCGCCCGACACACGAAGCGCAGGTCATGCCTTCTACCGGCAGGCTGAGGCGCTCAGCGCCCGTGGCGGAGGCAGGCGTGCCGTCTCTGGGGGCGGTGGATGACATGGCAGGATCCGTTGGCTGAAGAAGGTACCCGCCACCCTAAGGATTCCCACCATGGGAAGGTCAAGCCTGGGGCATCCGGCGGGCCTGCAACCGTTCACGCAGGATCGCGTCGGCCGATGGCACACCGCGCAGCTGTTGCTCGATCACGGTGGCCACGGCGCCGAACATCTTCTTCTGGACCAGATAGCAGACCAGGAAGAACGGCAGCATCACCAGCATCGCGGCCGCCGCCGGCCGCACCACCATCAGCGGAAAGATCAACAGCGAGATGCACAGCGCCCACCAGCTGCAGCGGCCCTCCACCCTCACCTCACGCCGTCCGGGGTCGACCACCACCCGGCCGCGCATGAGCGAGTAAAAGCGCTGGGCGAAGCTCTCGCGGAACGCATAACTGCCATCGGGCAGCGGGCGGAACACCAGGTGCAGGTACTTTCCGCGCGGCACATCGTATTCCAGGCTGCCCAGCGACAGCCGCTCGCGCCAGTCGGCCGGCGCCGCGATCCGCCGGTTGAAGATGCGGATGCCCCAGCTGAAGTAGCGCCGGTTCCAGGTGAACTGCAGCACCAGTTCGATCAACAACAGGGCACTCAGGGCAAAGACCATCGACTCTCCATGGGCGAGCGGCCGCCAGCACCCCGCGCGGGTGCGGCGGGGCGGGCGTGCATTGATGCGGCGCAGCGCATCCCCGCGCTGCGGCTGTCAGCATACGCCAGATGCCCAACGGCCGATCAGCCGGCCGCTACCCCGGGCCGGCGCGGTACGCCGCACCCCCGCGCAAGGAAATGCGTCGCTCCCACCACCAGAACATCACCAGCAGCACCGTGCCCATCGCCAGGAACACCAGGCCACTGAGCAGATGCACTTCGACGCTGGTGTCCAGCGCCTTCATCACCTTCAGTGCGACATGGCGTTGGTAGTGGACAAGATCGCGCTGCGGGTGATCGACAAAGTAGCGGTCCAGGCTCCCGCGTACGTTGATCCATGAACCGCCGTGATCGGAACTGTCAAAGGCGTACACACCGAACGCCATCTGCGCGACACCGGCCAGCATGCAGAACAGGCCCATCACCAACAGGATCCAGCGCATTGTCGTTCCTCGACGATGGGGCCAGCAGGTGGCCGTCCAGCACAGGGGCGGCAGGCGCTGCCCAGCGCGCAGCGTAATCCCTCTCCCCACCGTGCGCACGCCCTGCCCGGCCCCACCGGTCCCGAGCAGGCCGCCGTTGGTCCCTTGCCCCCTCCCTTCGTCCCGCGCCCCATGACGGCGGGGTGTGGCGGGCACACACTCGCTGCCATCGCTACCGGCTCAGCGCCAGGGAACACTCCGATGAAACGACGTGACTGCCTCAAGGCCAGCCTGGCCCTGCCCCTGCTGCCGCTGGTCCTGAAGGCGGCGGCCGCCGCGCCCCTGGCCGGCCCCCGGGTACGGCCGGGCACTGCCGGGTGGCCGGGCCGGGCCGACTGGACCCAGCTGTCGCAGGCGGTCGGGGGGCGGCTGTCGGTGCCGCAGTCGCCGTTCCTGGGCGATGCAGCCACGCGTGCCGAAGCGCTGGCGCAGATTCACAACCCCTTCTACATCGGGGACCAACCGGGCCTGACCCAGACCAGCGGATACTTCGGCGCATGGCGTTCGGTGCCGAGCGCGCAGATGGTGGCCGCCACCAGCAGCGCCGACGTGGCCGCGGCCGTGAACTTTGCCCGCACCCATCGGCTGCGGCTGGTGGTCAAGGGCGGCGGCCACAGCTACCACGGCACCTCGTGTGCGCCGGACTCGCTGCTGGTCTGGACCCGGGCGATGAACCAGATCCAGCTGCACGATGCCTTCGTGCCGCAGGGCGCGCGCCCCGGCACGGTGGCGCAGCCGGCGGTGAGCGTGGGCGCCGGGGCGATGTGGATCGACGCCTACAACGCCGTGACCACCCACGGCGGGCGTTACGTGCAGGGCGGTGGGTGCACGTCGGTGGGCGTGACCGGGCTGGTCACCGGCGGTGGCTTCGGCAGTTTCTCCAAGGCATTCGGCAGCGCGGCAGCCAGCCTGCTGGAGGCCGAGGTGGTGACCGCTGACGGCCGGGTGCGGGTGGTCAATGCGGACAACGACCCGGACCTGCTCTGGGCATTGAAGGGGGGCTGTGCGGCCAGCTTCGGCATCGTCACCCGGATGACCCTGAAGACCCATGCCCTGCCCGATACATTTGGCGGACTCTCCTTCAAGGTGCAGGCCAGCACCGAGGAACAGTGGCGTGCGCTGGCGGCGCAGGTACTGCGCTTCTACCGGGACCGCCTGTGCAACGCCCACTGGGGCGAGCAGATCACCTTCGCCGGTGACCGCACCCTGTCCATCTCGATGGTGTTCCAGGGCCTCAGCCGCGAGGCGGCGGCAGCCACGTGGCAGCCGCTGCTGGACTGGATCACCGCACACCCGGGGTACACCGTGCGCGAACCGCTGCAGGCGCTGGCGATGCCGGCGCGCGACTTCTGGGACGCGGACTTCTTCCGCCAGCATGCGCCGACGATTATCGCCGAGGACACCCGTGCCGATGCGCCTGCCCACCACATGCTGTGGAAGGGCGACCAGGGCCAGGTCGGCTGGTTCCTGCACGGGTATGCCTCGGCGTGGATGCCGTCGGCGCTGCTCGGCGAAGACCAGGTGGTGGCCGCCGCGACGGCGCTGTGTGCCGCCGCGGTGCACATGGACGTGGGCCTGCACTGCAACAAGGGCCTGTTCGGCGCACCCGCCGACGCGATCGCGGCAAGTGCCGACACCGCCACCCACCCGGCACTGCTGGACGCCTTCGCGCTGGCGTTGATCGGCACTGCCGGCGGCCCGGTCTATCCCGGCTGTGGCGGCCACGTGGACGAACCCGGCGCGCGCCGGGGCGCGCTACGGGTGCGGCGTGCCTACGACGCCCTGTCGGTGCTGGTGCCCAAGGCGCCCACGTATGTGTCCGAGTGCGACTACTTCCAGGCCGATTGGCAGCAGGCCTTCTGGGGCCCGCACTACCCGCGCCTGCTGGCGACCAAGCAGCGCTACGACCCGGACGGGCTGTTCGTGATCCATCACGGCGTGGGCAGCGAGGCCTGGAGCGCGGACGGCTTCGCGCCGCGCAGCGGCTGACGCTTCGCTCAGGTGCGCGCAGGCGTTCTCGGCGGGCGCGCAGACGCCGCCTACGGCAGGGCGCGCGTGCCCCCCTGCACGTGCAGCCCCTGCTGGCCTGGCGTAGCCTGCGCGCAACCCGCCACCGGAGATGCCCCGTGATGCCGTTCCCGACCGCTTCCGCCCTCCCCGCCCTGTTGTCGCTCGCCATCGGCGCGGCGTTGGCGCTCACCGCGCCGTCCACGCACGCGCAGGCAGCCGCTGCCGCGTCGATGCCGCCGGCGACGGTACCCGGCGCGCCCATGCCGGTGTCTTTCAATGCCCTGCTCGACGCACAGACCATGGCCGCGATCAACGCCGACCCGGAACTGCGCACGATGCTCGGCATCAGCGGCGACGGCCAGGCCGACAGTTCCGACCAGCTCACCGATGTGTCGCTGGCACGGCGTGAGGTCAACCGCCGGTTCCTGGCCGACAACCTGGCGGCGATCACGCAGTGGCAGGGCGCCCCGCTGGATGCGCAGCAGCAGCTGAGCAGCGGCCTGGCGCGCTGGTTCTACCAGACCCAGATCGACCTGATGGCGGTGCCGTGGTCGGCGGCGTGGTTGCCGGTGGGCGGCAGCACCTATGCGGTGGACCAGTTGTTCAGCCTGCCGGTGAACCTGCCACAGTTCATGGACAACCAGCATGCGGTCACCGATGAGACCAGCGCGGCGCACTACATCGCCCGCCTGCAGGCGATGGGGCCCAAGCTGGACCAGGTGCGCGCCAACGTGGCCATGCAGGCCGCGCAGGGCGTGGTGCCGCCCGAAGTGGCGCTGCAGGGCGCCGCCGACCAGTTCCGCACGCTGCTCGAACCTGCGCCGAAGGACAGCCTGTGGGTGCAGTCGCTGCAGCGCAAACTG
>Ga0308172_1001209_pt1 | contig 19972 bp, 16 predicted proteins | sample PhyGR2_FD_202134 | JGI IMG/M metagenome (GOLD analysis project Ga0308172, IMG submission 202134) | Phyllosphere microbial communities from UC Gill Tract Community Farm, Albany, California, United States - DLSLSG.R2 | ecosystem: Host-associated > Plants > Phyllosphere > Unclassified | place: USA... | reverse complement strand
CCAGGAACACGCCGATGAAGCTCAGGCCGATCGTCAGCCCGTTCAGGGTGAGCACCAGCCCGAAGGCCACCAGCATCAGCACGGCGAACAGCGCCAGCGCCGCACGGCCGCTGATCGCCCCGGTGGCCAGCGGGCGCGCCTTGGTGCGCTCCACGTGCGGGTCCAGCCAGCGGTCGGCGTAATCGTTGATGACGCAGCCGGCAGAACGGGTGAGCCAGACGCCCGCGGTGAACACGAACAGGGTCCACAGCGGCGGCAGGCCGCCAGCGGCCAGCCACAGCGCCCACCAGGTGGGCCACAGCAGCAGCAGGGTGCCGATCGGGCGATCGGCGCGCATCAGAGACCAGTAGTGACGCCAGCGCGGCGTCGGCGCCGGATGCGGCGCGGAAAGAGGGGTGTCAGCCATGGCGATAGGATACTCCTGCGCTGGAGGGTCGGCAGCGCGGGCCTGGAAAAGACAAGGCCCGATGCGCCTGCGCGAACCGGGCCCCGGTGTCCTGCCCTAACGCAGCGGTGAACTCAGACCTTGCCCCATGCTGCTGGCGCGTTGTGCCAGCGCCAAGCGCTCTCAATGATTGGCGCCAGTTCTGTCCATACCGGTTGCCACCCCAGTACCCTGCGCGCACGCTCACTCGAAGCCACCAGCCGCGCGGGATCACCGGCCCGTCGCTCAGCAGCATCGTAGGGCACCTGCAGACCAGATACAGCCTCAGCCGTCTTGATCACGTCCAGCACGGAAAAACCCTGGCCGTTGCCAAGGTTGAACGCATGGGCACCGGGCTGTGCATCCATGTAATCCATCGCCAGCGCATGGGCTTGGGCCAGGTCCTGCACATGCACGTAGTCCCGTACGCAGGTTCCATCCGGTGTTTCGTAGTCGCTGCCAAACACCTTGAGCCGCCCGCCCTGCCCCAGCGCCGAGCGCAATACATTGGGAATCAGATGAGTCTCGCAGGCATGCGCCTCTCCGATGCCGTGCTGGGGCAATGCCCCTGCGGCGTTGAAGTACCGCAGGCATACCGAGCGCAGACCGTAGGCTGCAGCAGCATCCGCCAGGATGCGCTCGGCCATCAGTTTGCTCGCCCCGTAGGGGTTGATGGGCTGCTTGGGATGGTCTTCGTCAATCAGCGCCGAGCATGGCTCGCCAAAGATCGCCGCCGTGGAGGAAAACACAATGCGCTCCACCTCGTGAGTTCGCATTGCCTCCAGCAGATTCACCGTGCCGGTGACATTGTTGGTGTAGTAAGCATAGGGATCACGTACCGACTCACCCACCAGCGACCGGGCCGCGAAATGCATGACTGCATCAAAGCGGCGGGCGCCAAAAAGTCGCTGCAGAGCAGAAGCATCCAGCAAGTCGCCCTCTACCAGCTCTCCCCACGCCACAGCGCCACGGTGCCCCGTGGACAGATTGTCGAATACGGTTACCCGATGCCCCTGCTCGGACAAGTACTGGGCCATGTGGCTGCCGATGTAGCCAGCACCGCCGCATATCAGAACGTCATGCATGGGGATCTTCCCTGATCTGATGGAAAGAATGCCTGGAGCACCCTACCCCTGGAATGGACGGAGGGTCGGCATCCTCATGCCGACCCTCTACACGCCGTCAACAGCAGGAATTTATTCCTTGCCGTCAGACTTGTACTCGTAGTAGCCGTAGCTGTAGTAGCCCGTGGCACGCTTCTCGACCGCGTTGAAGATCGCACCCTTGATCTGCACGCCGTTCTGCTCGAAGCGCTGCAGGGTCAGCTCGATTTCCTTGGCCTGGTTCACGCCGAAACGGGTGACCAGCAGGCTCGAGCCGGCGTGGGTGGCGACCAGCGCCGGATCGGTCACGGCGAGGATCGGCGGCGTATCGACGATCACCAGGTCGTACTTGCCGGACATGTCCTGCAGCAGCTGCGCGAAGCGCGGGTGCATCAGCAGCTCGGCCGGGTTCGGCGGAATATCACCACGCACCATGTAGTGCATGTTGTCCAGGCCGGACACCGGATGGATCACTTCGTCGGTGCTCAGCTTGCCGCCCAGCACGTCCGACAGGCCCTTCTGGTGCGACACACCCAGGATCTTGTGCAGCGTGCCCTTGCGCATGTCGGCGTCGATGACCAGCACGCGCTGGCCCGCCTGCGCGATGACCGCAGCCAGGTTGGTGGACACGAAGGTCTTGCCCACGCCCGGGCGCGGGCCCGAGATGGTCAGGATGTTGTTCTTCGCTTCCAGCATGGCGAAGTGCAGGCTGGTACGCAGGCTGCGCAGCGCTTCCACGGTCGGGTCGGCCGGGGCGGTCACCGCCAGCAGGTGCTGGCGACCATCGGCCACCACGCGCGTACCGTGCTTGCCCTTCCGCAGCTTGGGCAGGGTGTTGGACACGCTCAGCGGGATCGCGGCGTAGACCGGCAGGCCCAGGGCTTCGATGTCCGCCGGGTCTTCGATGCCCGGGTTGAGCATGCGCTGGAGCAGAACGAAGGCAATCGAAAGGAACGCGCCAAGCAACGTGGCGATAGCGACAATCAATCCCTTGCGAGGTGCGACGGGATGGGCGATATCAACAATGGCTGGATCAACGATTCGGACGTTTCCGACAGCACCCGCGCGGGCCACATCCAGCTGCTGTGCCTGATTCAACAGCGCCGTGTACAGCTCATTGCTGACCTGCAAGTCGCGAGTCAAGCGCAGCAGTTCCTGCTGGGTTTCTGGAAGATCGCCAACCTGCTTCTGGAAACCTCCCTTGCGGCTTTCCAGGTCGCCGATCTGCCGCAGCAGGGCGCGATAGGCAGGATGCTCGCGCGTGAAGCTTCGATCCATCTCGGCCTGCTTCAGGCGCAACTGCTGAATGCTGGCCTCCACAGCGACTTCCTGCTCAAGCAGCCCCTTGGTCTGCATGGTGATATCCACCGACCGGGACTGCGACTGATAGGCGCTCATCGCAGCCTGCGCCTGCTCCACCTGGCGGCGGATCGTCGGCAACTGATCCTTGACAAACTGAAGTTGCGAGGCAGCTTCAGCAGAACTGCGATCTACGTTCTGACGAACATATGCATCGGCAACATGCTGAACCAGAGCTTCGGCCATAAAGGGGTTGGCGCTCTCATAAGAGAGGAGCAGAATGCCGGACTCCTTTCCTTGCTCCGTCGCCTTGATGTCGTCCTGCAGCTGAGCGACCACGTCCAGCCGACGAAGACGCGTCACTTCGAATTGCGTCCCGGGGTTCGCCCGCAGCGTATCGACCTCCAGGGTCACCCCGCGGCCCTTCGCAGGTACGCCAACTTGCCCCTTTAGGAGAAGGTCGCCGTCTTCGTCGAATAGCGAGTAATCCTTCCCGCTATCCCCAACCTCCAACATCATGGTGGTATCCACAAAGGCCAGGGGAACTTCAAGGCGATGGATGCCCAGAAGCTCTCCGCCCCAGCCATACCGGGACATGCCCAGCTTTGGCAAGGCCACTTGGCCCTCTGTCTCTGGCTTGAAATGGCGAACGAAGAAATCGCCGAAGATTGGAAGACGCTTCGGCTCGATCTGCACTTCCAAATTGAGCTTGTCTACTGCGCTGCCGATGACAGTTCGGGATGTCAGCAACGCAACTTCAGTCGTTGCCGCTGTACTGCCACCGCCACCCAAAGAGGCGAGATCTGCCAAACCAGGGATGCTGGGCACTTTGGACTCGACCTGCACCATCGACTGAGCTCGATAGATCGGAGGAGCCAGGACCGCATAGCAGGCACCAAGCACGCAGAACAAGGCAGTGGCACCTGCCACAAGCCACTTGCGGTCAATCAATACACCCAGCAGCTCTCGAAGGTCGATCTCATCATCCTTGATTGCACGGGCGTCCGTCTGCTTAGTCATCGATTCCACTTCAAGTCAGGAACGATCGATTGAGTCCGAGCGTTCGCATAGAGGGTAGTTGCATGGTGCAGGCATGGTTGAGCAAGGCCGGCGCAATTTCATGAATGCGCGCCCACCTCTTCCCCCAACTTCCCGCCAACAGCTGAGCATGACAGTCTACCCCATGTTCGAGCACCATGAACCTAAGCTCACTGGCGAATCACGAGCATCGGGCGACAGCTTGTCGGGCAGGCTAGTCCCGAGATTGCTATGATCCGTGCCGCTGGCAGTCAGCCCCCAACTCCACCAAGGCACCCACTGGCTGCAAAGCTGGTCGGTCTTCGTGGACTGGAGTGTCCATAGACAAGTGCCCGAACGCCCTTCCAAGCTCTGTAGTAGCATCCGTGCCCCGAGAAGCTAGGCATTTGCTGGGAAGGGCGCGAATCGGCGCGCCCCATTCCACAAGCTCCATCGCAGGGCAGTTGCAAAAGGAATTGAGATGAAGATCGCTGTTGTAGGAACTGGGTATGTCGGCCTTTCGAATGCGGTACTTCTGGCGCAGAAGCACGAGGTAGTTGCGACAGACATCAACAAAGATCGCGTGGCCGAGCTCAATTCCCGGCGGTCTCCGGTGGAAGACGCCGAAATTTCGGAGTATCTGGCCACCAAAGAGTTGAGGCTCAAGGCCACCCTCGACTGGAGCGAGGCATACAAGGACGCCGATCTCGTAATAATCGCAACGCCAACCGACTATGATCCTGGCACCAATTTTTTCGACATCAGTTCGATTGAATCGGTAATTCAGAATGTGTTGTCGGTCAATGAATCGGCATTGATGGTTATTAAGTCGACACTTCCAGTCGGCTGCACCAACTCCCTTCGCGCACGTTTTGGAAGCGACAATATCATTTTCTCACCGGAATTTTTGCGTGAGGGAAGAGCGCTTTATGACAATCTCCATCCAAGTCGCATCATCGTAGGCGAGCGCTCTGAAAGGGCAAGCGCATTTGCCGAACTGATGAAGGATGGCGCGCTCAGTAGAGATGTACCGGTCCTCCTTACGGACTCGACCGAAGCTGAAGCCATCAAACTGTTCGCCAATACATTCCTGGCAATGCGCGTTGCGTATTTCAATGAGCTGGATACCTACGCAGCAAGCCACGGACTGGACACCCGCCAGATCATTCAGGGGGTCAGCCTTGATCCGAGGATCGGCAGTCACTACAACAACCCCTCTTTTGGCTATGGCGGCTACTGTCTCCCCAAGGACACCAAGCAGCTCCTTGCCAATTACAGCGATGTCCCCCAGAACCTGATTCACGCCATCGTTGAAGCAAATCGTACCCGCAAGGATTTCATTGCAGATGAGATCATCGCGAGGAATCCTCGTGTAGTCGGCGTATACCGACTGGTGATGAAATCGGGGTCTGACAATTTCCGGGCCTCCGCCATACAAGGAGTGATGAAGCGAATAAAGGCCAGAGGAATTGAGGTTATCGTTTACGAGCCAGTGCTCTCCGAGGCCGAGTTCTACAACTCTGAAGTGATAAGGGATCTGGAAGAATTCAAGGCGAGGGCCGATGTCATCGTAGCGAATCGATTCCCCTCTTCACTTCAGGATGTCGCCGAAAAGGTTTACACACGCGACCTCTTCGGCGCCGACTGATCCGCCAGAATATATATGTAAGGAATGGAATAAATGACCAAACGCGCATTGATCACAGGCATCACCGGCCAGGATGGCTCCTACCTGGCGGAATTGCTTCTTGAAAAAGGCTACGAAGTGCACGGCATCAAGCGCCGGGCCTCCCTGTTCAACACACAGCGTGTTGATCACATTTATGAAGATCCGCATAAGCCGGATCCGCGCTTCCATCTGCACTACGGCGACCTGACCGATACCAGCAATCTCACTCGCATCTTGTCGGAAGTTCAGCCCGATGAGGTCTACAATCTTGGCGCGCAAAGTCACGTCGCGGTGAGCTTCGAGGCGCCCGAGTACACGGCCGATGTGGACGGCATTGGCACTCTGCGTCTTCTTGAAGCGATCCGCTTCCTGAAGCTCAAGGATAAGACTCGGTTCTATCAAGCCTCGACATCGGAGTTGTACGGCTTGGTGCAAGAATCCCCGCAGCGGGAAACCACTCCTTTCTATCCTCGTAGCCCCTACGGGGTTGCGAAGCTGTATGCATACTGGATCACGGTAAACTACCGTGAGAGCTACGGCATGTACGCCTGCAACGGCATCTTGTTCAATCACGAGAGCCCGCGCCGCGGCGAAACGTTCGTTACGCGGAAGATCACCCGCGGACTGGCAAACATCTCTCAAGGTCTTGAGGGCTGCCTCTACATGGGCAATCTGGATGCGCTCCGCGATTGGGGCCACGCCAAGGATTACGTCCGGATGCAGTGGATGATGCTTCAACAGGACGAGCCAAGAGATTTCGTCATCGCGACGGGAGTTCAGTACAGCGTCCGCCAGTTCATCACGATGGCTGCCCTCGAGCTTGGAATCGAGCTTTCTTTCGAAGGAAGCGGAGTTAACGAGAAGGCAGTTGTTCAGCGCGTGAACGGAGACATTTCGCCAGGCGTAAAGGTCGGCGACATCATTGTGTCGATCGACCCCCGCTACTACCGACCAGCCGAGGTTGAGACTCTTCTTGGCGACCCCGCTTTGGCGAAAGCTGAGCTCGGCTGGACGCCACAGATTACGCTGCAGGACATGGTCTCGGAGATGGTTCAGGCTGACCTGGGCTTGGCGAAGCAGATCTCGCTACTTCGCAAGGCTGGCCATAATCCCCTGGTCGCTCGCGAATAGTCCAAGTGCACGTTCGCGCCAAAGCTGCATTCTTCGAAGCCAAACGACTGGCTGAGTCGCGGTGGGCGTTCATCTGTAGTGCGCTGGTGCAGGTCACAAGCAGCCTAACCACACTAGCTATCACTATCTATCTTCTCCGCGCGCTTACCAAGACCGAATTCGGTGAGTACGGGGTCATCTTCGCGGCGAGTTTGCTATGCCTTGGCATTGCAAACTCGCTGATTCTCATACAGATGACTGTGCTTAGCCCACGCAAGCCGGAGAAATTGAGAGCAAGTTACTACAAGCGAATCTTCTGGCTCTGTCTACTGTTGTGCCCACTACCAATGCTCTCGGTGTCGGTCCCCGGTGTGTTTATCTGGGGCTATCACGAGCCGGCGAATGCCCTACTGATTGCAACTGGGTTTACACTTTTATCCACGTCATCAATCTTGAGAGACTGCCTACTCCGAGTATATTTTTGCACCGGACAAGAAGGACGTGCCGTCGCGCTTTCTCTGACGATTGCCATTACAACCGCTGTCATTTTCTACCTGCAGTACATCTCCAATCAGAAGATTACATCTGTCAGCGCCGTACTTATGACAAGTGCAGGTCAGATTCTTGGAGTGATCGTCGGTTACTTGCGTCTGCCAACGTCAAAAAAGCACCGACGACCTGCCAGCGCCCTTAAAAGGGACACCTTGGAGTTGTGGACCGGAGGCAAGTGGGCCGGCATGACGGCTCTTGTCTCATGGCTTCATGGTCAGTCGTATGTGTATGCAAGCGCGCTGATGATTGGCCCCCAGGCAGTCGCCTACGCGAACGCCGCTCGAATATTTGTCTCCCCATTCCAAGCTTTCCTGGCATCTGTTTCCCGAGTGATGCTTCCAAAGCTTGCGAAACTCAGAGAACCCTCCGAAATAATCAAGACTGCCGTGACTTACTCACGCAATCTACTATTCCTATTAGGGGCATACTCAGCTTGCTGCTTCTTGGCTTACGCAGTGAAGCCTGAGATTACTGGCTCCTATTCAGGGCGCACGTTCGAGATTGCACTCGCCTGCTGGATACTCATCTTGGCCGCCCAGGCACTGAAGGAGCCTCCGTCGATTGCAAGCCAGTCGATGGGCAAATTCCGCTCGGTATTCGCCTCATACTCCCTTGCCGCATCGATATCCATCACTCTATCGTTTGTGCTAGCCCCGGGGCTGGGACTATTCGGCCCACTAATTGCCGTAGCCGCTGGCGAATTTGCCCTCTGCATCACCCTATGGGCCAGACTCTGGTCTAAGAGTCGCCAAGCAGCCCCGGCCCAATAACACGATAGATCGACAACAATGATCGAACTGCTTCTACTTTCAAGATTCTTCGTGGACTATGCGTGGAGCATCAAGGCCGCCAATGTGGTTCACACCGCATTGGTCATCGCGCTTGCGCTATTCTTCTTTTATCGAAACATAGCACGCCACCCAAAAGTAAAAACGGTGGATCTTCTGGTATTGCTATTCGCCATTTACATAGCATTCGCATACTACATCAACAGGTCGGACAGAGCTATCTTCGATCTCGCCAAACTGTCCCCGTGTGTCGCGTACTATGTAATTGGTAGATTCTATTCCAGAGAGCCTGACTTTACTTTCACTTCCCGGACGTCCATCTTCGCGATCGCTGGAATTTCACTGGCTGCGGCGCTTGGAGTTGGATATATCGACTGGGGCGGAATCAGCACATTCACAGCAGGCTACTACTTCAAGACAGACGTCGCCTTGGGGACCATCATCTTCGCGTCCTTCGCAATGCTCGCGACCCGTCGGACGTTCGTCCATGCGATCATCCTGCTCGCAAGCGCTTATATTGTTTTCAAAGCAAATTCGCGAATAGCGATCCCTCTGCTTGCGGTACTCCCTTGCCTTCTGTTTCTTAGCAAGAGGGAGCTGTTCGCAAAAAGCACCAGGGCAATAATGGCTACTGCCGCGTTTGCCACTATTTCTCTGTCGGTATTCTCGCTCATCGACTTTGATAGCATGCACCTGCTAGGTGTGGATTTTTCAAATCCGTTCTCTGATAAGAACACGCAGGGGCGAAACCTCATTTGGTCAGCCATCCTCAGTTACTATAATTCGTTCGGACTTCTCCAGAAGATGACAGGGGCGGGGCTGGCAGCCGACATTGTCGCGGCTTCAAGCTTCTATGAGAGCGATTCATTCGTTGAGTCCAGAGCCCACAACAGTTTTCTCTGGCTTCTGGTGTGCTTCGGATGGATTGGCAGCGCAATCTATCTGTCGATGTTCGGGGCATTCCTCAAACAGGCGCACTCACTGGCATCAGTCAACCCCAGATCCAAGGTTCTCTTCATATTTGCCTGCCTAATGGTTATTTTTCTATTTTTCTCCATATCCAATGAGGCAGTAGTCAAACCACAAATCACCTTCCCCCTGTTTCTGTTTGCGGGACTCTGCTGCAATCCGGCTTCAAAACTGAGGGATTGAAAGTGAACCTAGTTGAGACTCTAGTCCACTATCGGCGATTCCGTTTGGTTAAGTGGATCCTCTCGCTGCTCTGCATTGAATTCCCCGCTAGCGTCCGGGTCGGCAACAGGCTACGCATTGTCCATCGGGGATTCGGCCTGGTAGTACACCCTCTTACCGATATAGGTGATGACGTCACCCTATACCATGGCGTAACAGTAGGCCGCGCAGATGCACACATACCTTTTTCCCGATCAGCCATGGAAAAGATAGTCATTGAAGACGAAGTAGTTCTTTTCCCAGGATGTATTGTACTAGGCGGCCCGGGAGTGACACGAATCGCTCGGGGAACAATCATTGCAGCAAACGCGGTCCTTACCCAGTCCACCCAAGAGAACGAGATTTGGGGCGGTGTTCCGGCCAGGCGAATTGGTGTTCGCACTTCCGGATCTGGAGAAGTGTCAGCAAACGAGAATGGGCTATAGGACTCACCCGTGACCAATCAGGTTAAGCGCGCACTTGTAATCCAGCGCCGAATGACTCACTACCGTGTCCCGTTCTTCGAAGAGCTCCGGCGGAGCCTATCGGAGAGGAGCATCGAGCTTACGCTGGCTTACGGGAATGGCACCGCACCGGAGATGGCCAAGAAGGATTCCGCGCGATTGCCGTGGGCTCATGAGCTTGATACCCGATACTTTGCAAATGGTAAAGTTTGCTGGCAACCTTTTGGCGCGCTCGCTAAAAATAGCGACATCATCGTAATTACACACGAGAATAAGCTTCTCTACAATCTCGTAGCGCAGTATGCATGGTCACGCTCAAAAAGAGTTGTTCTGTGGGGGCACGGCGCAAACCTGCAGGGTAATTCGCGAAGTACTGCTGAACGAGTCAAGAAGCTTACCGCCAAAAAGGCTGACTGGTGGCTGGCCTACACCGCCCACAGCAAACCGTTGATTGAGCGATCTGGTTTTCCAGGAGAGCGAATCACCGTACTCAACAATACAATCGACACGACCTTGCTGTCCCAGGACATCGCCAACATTGATGAAGGGCTGATTTCCGAATTCAGGAACACTCACTCGATTTCTGATGGTCCAATCGGACTCTACTTGGGATCTCTCTATTCCGAAAAGCGGATTCCATTCTTAATTGAGTCTGCAGTCAAGATAAGAAGCAGAATCCCCGACTTCTCGCTTGTGATTGCGGGCGCTGGCCCGGAAGATGACATCGCGATTTTGGCTGCGAGAACACATCCCTGGATTCACTTCATCGGGCCAGTGAAGGGTAGGCAGAAAGCCGCAGCATTGGCGGCTGCCCGAGTACTACTGAATCCCGGACTGGTAGGGCTCGGGATTCTTGATTCATTTGTAAGCGGAACTCCAATGATAACAACGGACTGCGGAATCCACAGCCCCGAAATTGCCTATCTTGAAAGCGGCGTCAATGGGATAATGACTGCAAATGACGGGGATGGGTTTGTACTGGCAGCATGTCAGATGATCGATAATCACCTCCTACGTCAGTCTATCTCGATCAATGCAAAGAGGAGCTCGGAAGAGCTGACCATCGCCAAAATGGCAGAGAACTTCTCTGCGGGACTGAGTTCGTGCCTTGCCCAGCCTGCATTTAGATAGAAATTAGATCTTTGATTTCGAAAATTCGCCCCGTCCAACTCAACACAGAAGATCAGGCAGCATCCCCGCCTCATGAAGATTCTAATAGTACACAACTCGTATCAGCAGGCAGGCGGGGAGGATAGAGTCGTTGACCTCGAGTCCGTGCTATTGGAGAGTCATGAGGGCAATGTAGTACGCAAGCATGTCATCTCAAACGACGGAATAGCAGGACCTTTCGCAAAGCTCTTTGCGGCCCTTTCCAGTCTGTTCTCCATAAAGTCATACTTCATGATGAAGCGACTTATCGAGAGAGAGCAGCCTGACGTTGTTCATGTCCACAACACTTTCCCACTACTGTCCCCGTCAATTTTCTACGCATGCAGAGCGTCTGGAGTTGCTTGCGTGGCAACACTGCACAACTACAGGCTGGTCTGCCCTACGGCACTTCTGATGCATGATGGAAAGGTGACAGAGCGAAGCCTCACACATGGACCTTGGTGGGCAGTAAGACACCGAGTGTATAGAAATTCCGTTGTTGGGACGCTTGTATTGAGCGCTCTGATTTCTCTGCACAGAAGACTGGGAACATGGGAGCGCACAGTCGATAGATTTATCGTACTGAGCAATTTCTCGATATCAAGAATTGTTAAGGGAGGATTACCAGCCTCCAAATTGGTCGTGAAGCCTAATTTCGCCTCTGTCCCCATGCCCAGCTATCGTGATAGGGACGGACTCCTGTTTGTGGGCCGAATCTCGGAGGAGAAGGGCATTGAGACCCTGCTTGCTGCTGTGGACGGCTTACCACCCGGTAGCTTGCGGATAGTCGGGTCCGGCCCATTGGAAAGTGCTGTCAAAGCTCGCCCAGTGGTCGACTTTGTGGGCCCACTGAATAATGAATCTGTGCATGCAGAGATGGTCCGCGCAACATGCCTGATTGTCCCCAGCCTCTGGTACGAGGGATTTCCAATGGTCGTGGTCGAGGCATTCGCAAATGGGCTACCCATCATTGCTAGCCGAATTGGTGCGCTGGGCGAGATCATAGAAGACGGTGTGACAGGCCTCCTCTTTGACCCAGGCGATGCCGATGCGCTTTCCATGAAGATGGAGTGGGCGCTGAACAATCCCGAATCGATGAAGCAGATGGGCAGGGCAGCCAGGCTCCGGTATGAGGAAATGTACACTCCCGAACGGAACCTCGAGATTCTAATGGAGATATATAAGAGCGCTATGGAGCATTCGGTGGGATCACGACAGTGAGCAGCAAAACATCAAGAGTGACCGCGTCAGTTATTGGCTCGCCAATCGACTGCGTAGATTGGGAAGGATCCTTGGCCCGACTGCAGCTATGGGCGTCCGAGCATGAAAGCCGCGTAGTCTGCATCTGCAACGCCCACTCCGTCGTCACAGCACGTCAGGACAAGGAGTTCGCAACAGCCGTGAACTCTGCCGACATGGCAACGCCCGACGGTGCGCCGGTGGCCTGGCTCATGAGACGTCTTGGGGCTTCCGGACAGCAACGCATCAATGGTCCCGACCTGATGCTCAAGTACTGCGAGGCAGCCGCCAAGCGCGGCGAGTCCATCTACCTCTATGGTGGCGCTGAGACGACCTTGAGCATTCTCCGCGACGAGCTGCCCAAGCGATTCCCTGGCTTGGTCATTGCCGGCTCGCACTCACCGCCCTTCCGCGCACTCAGCGAAGAAGAGGATGCTGCCATCGTGCGCGACATCAATGACTCTGGTGCCGGGACGATCTGGGTCAGCCTCGGCTGTCCGAAGCAGGAGAAGTGGATGGCGGCGCACCGTGGCCGGATCAATGGCGTGATGATCGGTGTCGGGGCGGCATTCGACTACCATGCGGGTGTTATCTCCCGGGCCCCGCTCTGGATGCAGAACAATGGCCTCGAGTGGCTGCACAGGCTTGCGAGCGAGCCTCGTCGGCTGTGGAAGCGCTACTTCGTCACCAACACCCTCTTCATTTGGCACGCTGCGCGCCAGCTTATGACGACGCAGTCGAAATGACCCACTTGACCGAGCTTCCACCACGGCACTTGAGTGCAGCTGACTTCAAGGCCGTCGTTCGGGACACACCTCTTGTGTCGATCGATCTTCTGGTCATGGATCCACGGCAACGCATGCTTGCGGGGTTGCGCACCAATGAACCTGCACGCGGATTCTGGTTTGCGCCGGGTGGGCGCATCCGCAAAGGCGAGAACCTCAGCCAGGCATTCTGCAGGCTGACTCTGGCTGAGCTCGGGCAATCGCTGGAGATCAGCGAAGCCGCCTTCGTTGGCGTGTATGAGCACTTCTACGCCGAGGACTTCACCGGAGCATCGGATGCAGGTACACACTACGTGGTGCTGGCCTACTCCATCAGCGTGGATCCCGCGGGAATGGCTCTGCCGGAGGAACAGCATGCTGAGTACCGCTGGGTAACGGCAGAAGTTGCTTTGTCCGATGCCTCGATCCACCCCAATACCCAGGCATACGCGCGCAAATGAAAAGGGCCAGCGAACGCTGGCCCTTCCATCCAAGACCTCAAGCGGCGCGCAGGCGCCCTTGGTTGTCGAGGAACCAGCGATACGTCTGTTCGACGCCTTCCCGAAGCTCGATCGAAGCCTTCCAGCCCAATCCATTCAACCGTGAGACGTCCAGCAGCTTGCGCGGAGTGCCATCGGGCTTGCTGGTGTCATTGCGGATCTCGCCCTTGAAACCTGTAACGTCCTTCACCAGCTCCGCAAGCTCGCGAATGCTGATGTCATCACCGACACCAACATTGACGATGTCCGAGCCTTCATAGGTCTCAGTCAGATAGACCGTTGCGGCTGCCATGTCGTCTACATGGAGGAACTCACGGCGTGGCGTCCCCGTACCCCACATGACGACCTCGCTGTCACCGCGCTCAGCGGCTTCATGGAACTTCCGCAGAAGCGCCGGAAGCACATGCGAGTTCTGCAGATCGAAGTTGTCGCCCGGCCCATAGAGATTGGTCGGCATCAGGCTGATCGCGTTGAATCCATACTGCTTGCGATAAGCCTGGCACATCTTGATGCCCGCAATCTTTGCGATCGCATACCACTCGTTCGTAGGCTCCAGACCTCCGGTCAGCAGCGAATCCTCGCGGATGGGCTGCTCGGCGAACTTGGGATAGATGCACGACGAACCGAGGAAAGTCAGCTTCCTGGCGCCATGACGGTACGCTGCGTCGATCACGTTGTTCTGGATCTGCAGGTTCTCAAACAGGAATTCGGCAGGGTACGCATCGTTTGCATGGATGCCACCTACCTTGGCCGCAGCCAGGATGACGATTGCCGGCTTCTCCGCCTCGAACAGCGCTTCGACCGACGCGCGATCCCTGAGATCGACGCGCTCGCGCCCTGCAAGCAAGAGGTTGTCATAACCCAATGCCTGCAAACGACGCACCACGGCTCCACCCACCAGTCCCCGGTGTCCTGCGACAAAAATCTTATCGTGCTTGTCCATGCCCTTTCCGTTCAACTGCTGAGTCAGGGGTCGAATTTTAGCAGACGACCTCGGCCCCATTTGGGCCCGGGCCGGCCTGCGGACGGGTGGGTTGAGATTTATGGGGGGAAACCAGATAGAATGCCTTCCTCACGCCGCCCTCCGGGTGTCGTGATGCCCGCCCCAGCACGTTTCCAGGGCGACGGTCTACAACGCGCCCGTAGCTCAGCCGGATAGAGTAGTGGCTTCCGAAGCCATTGGTCGGGGGTTCGAATCCCTCCGGGCGCGCCATCTTTCCCTGCTCCTGTCTGCCCTTGCAGACCTTGCCTCACAGCAGGATGTTCCCCCAAGCAACACCACGGCTCCCGGACCCGCACCGCTCGGCGGCTCGGCCGCTCGCGCCCGTCACTCAAACCCTTGCAGCGCCCGCAGCTCAGGGGCCTTCTCCACCAGATGCATGGTGAACAACTGCGTCGCATCCCGCGACCAGCTCCCCTCCAGCCAGCGCCACGTCGACGCATCCACCCGCGGCAGCTTCCGCTCCAGGTAGTAGACCCGGCTGCCATCGCCCGAAAAGTACCCGCCCAGCAGACGCCAGCGCGCGCGATCCACCCCGGGCAGCGGCTTCCCATCGCAGTAGACGTTGCTGTCATCAACGGCGTACAGCGGGTCCTCTGCCACCCCCTGCAGCAGGTCCCCACGCCGGCAGTGCTTCATCCGCCGGCCGCAGTACCAGCCCCCCTCGTTATCGGCGCCATAGCCACCACCGATGTCGCGGAACGTCGTGCACTCCGCCCCAGGCAGGGCCTTCAGCGAAGTCTCGTACTCGAAGTAAACGGCGCGGTCATCCAACCAGTACGCGCCGCACTGGCGGAAGCTGTCGCGATCAATGGCAGGCAGCCGCGTCCACGCGTGGTAGACCGCATGGGCATCGCGACCCATGAAGTGGCGCGCTGGCATGAACTCGAAACTGGCGGCGTCGGCGTTGCGCAGCGGCCGCCCTTGGTGGAAAACCTGGCCGTCGTGGACGCTCCAGTACTCGATGCCGTACGAACCGATGAAACGCTGGTCCGGCAGGGCGATGATCTTCTGCCATGGCATGGGTTGGGCTCCGCCGGTGGTGGGGCCACAGTGTAGTGCGGGCGGCTGCAGGAGCAGTCGAGCAAGCTCGAATCTGCAGGGGCGCGCTGCCGTGCAGCGAAAGGCAGCCGAGCATGGGCTCGGCTCTACAGGAGACAGGGACGGATGAAACGCTGGTCCGGCAGGGCGATGATCTTCTGCCATGCCATGGGTTGGGGCTCCGCCGGTAGGGTGGGCCGTAGTGTAGTGCAGCCAGAAACAGCAACGCCGGGCATGGCCCGGCGCTACCGTGGGGGCACAGATCAATACTTGCCGTCGAACGCGAAGATCGGCTTGCGCTGCTTCCACGCGCCGGCGGTGAAATCCGGGAACTCCAGGGTCTGGAAGCTGTTGGCGATCGACTGCTCGGACAGCGGCGTGATCGCGCTCCAGGTCACCGCATCGTAGATGTCGATGGGCATCGGTGCCTTGGCCTTCAGCGCTTCCACGAAGGCGTGGATGACGAACCAGTCCATGCCACCGTGGCCGGCGCTGGCGGCGGTGTCGGCGTTCTGCTTCCACAACGGGTGTTCGTACTGGTCCTGGTAGGTCTTGAACGCTTCCCACTGGTGCGGCGGGCTGCGGCCTTCGATGTGGATCGACTGGTTCACATCCATCCACAGGCCCTTGGTGCCCTGCACGCGGAAGCCCATCGAGTACGGGCGCGGCAGCGAGGTGTCGTGCTGCAGCAGGATCGTCTCGCCGTTCTCGCACGCCAGGGTGGTGGTGACGATGTCACCCAGCTTGAACTTCACCTTGGTGCTGGGATGGGTGGCGCCACCACTCTTGGCCACCGTGTACTCGTGCAGGCCGCGCGCCTTGCTGGCGAACGCGTTGATGTGGGTGAAGCGGTTGCCGCGGTTGATGCCGGTGTACATCGCGCACGGGCCGATGCCGTGGCTGGGGTACAGCTCGCCATTGCGCTGCACCGAGTGCTCGGTGCGCCAGCGCGCTTCGCTCCAGCCCTTGGGGCCGAACTCCACGCCGCTGTCGTAGGGCTGGCTGGGATCGCCGGAATTGAACTTCACCCCGCGCAGGTCGTGCTGGTAGCCGGCCTGCAGGTGTACCAGTTCGCCGAACAGCCCCTGCCGCACCATCTGCAGCGCGGCCATCACGTCGCGGCGGTAGCAGACGTTTTCCAGCAGCATGTACGGCGTGCCGGTGTCGAGCTGGGTCTTCAGCACATCCCAGTGGTCCTGCAGGGTGATGCCGGCCACCACTTCGCAGCCGACGGCCACGCCGGCCTGCATCGCGGCAATCGCCATCGGTGCGTGGTATTCCCACGGCGTGGCGATGACCACACCATCGATGCCCTTCTGTTCCAGCAGGCGCTTCCACGCGTTGGTGTCGCGGTCCTGGCCGTAGGTCTTCGGCGCGGGCTTGCCGGCCTTGGCCACCATGTCCACGGCACGGCCCAGCATGATCGGCTCGATGTCGCACAGCGCGACCACTTCCACATCGTCCCGGCGCACCAGCTCCTTCAGCAGCACCAGGCCCCGCATGCCGGTACCGATCAGGGCCAGGCGCACCTTGCGCCCTGCCGCCCAGGCGGGCGTCTGCGGCAGCAGGCTGCTGGCGGCGACGGCGGCACCGGCCGCGATGAATTCCCTACGCTTCATGGCAAACACTCTCCTCTTGAAGGTGCGCCGGCCACGACCGGCGCACCCGGGTCACACGAACGGAATTACTTGAACCGGTAGCCGACGGTCACACTGTAGCCGCGGCCGAAGATGGTGGCGTAATCGCTGGAATCGCCCAGGAAGCTGTTCGGATCGTAGAACGGCAGGCGATCGAACAGGTTCTTGACGGTGAAGCTGAGGTTCCAGGCATCGTCCGGGCGCCAGGTGACGCTCAGGTTGGCGGTCCACCACGACGGTGCGCCATCGCACTTGCTGGCTTCCAGGGCCAGGAAGCCGGCGGTGCAGGTGTCCTTGTTGTTGTCCACTGCGTCCACGCGGTCGCGCGCCCACTTGGTGCCGCCCACGTAGTTGACGAACATGCTGGTGGTCACCTGCTTGTAGGTCCAGTCGGCGTTGAGCGTGGCGCGCAGGCGCGGGTTGTTGTAGTAGCCCACCACGTCGCCGTAATACCAGCCGCTTTCGTCATCCATGTAGTAGCGGTTGCGGTTGGCGATGGTGGCAGCCAGGCCCACGTTCAACCCGCCCCATTCACCCAGCGGGAAGCGGCTGCGTGCATCGATGTCGAAGCCATCGACCAGGGTCTTGCCGCGGTTCTTGTACTGCCCCACCACGCTGGCCACGTTGCCCACGCTGTAGCCGGGCAGCACGGCCGGGCAGCTCACGCCGCTGGCCGGGTCGGCGCACATCGCCGCCAGCTGCGCCAGGTTGGCGCGGTCGGCATCGGTGATCGGCGAGCGCGAGGAGGAGATGATGTCGGTATCGCGGCTGAAGTCCGGCGCGACGATCTCGTTGTTGCGGTAGATGAACCAGTAATCCGCCGACACTGACAGCCAGCTGGCCGGCTCGTAGACGAAGCCCAGGGTCGCGATCTTGGCCTTTTCCGGCTTCAGGTCCTGGTTGGGCTGGGTCATGCGGGCGACGGTGCGGCTGCAGTCGACGTTGGCCAGGCTCTTGCCCAGGTCCACGTCACCGGCACGCTGCGACTGCCGCAGCAGGTCGGCGATGGCGTTGGTCTCGGCGCAGCGCACCTCATCGCGGTAGCCGCCCAGCTGGGCGAACACACCACCGCTGCCCGACTCGGCCAGGCTGGGCGCGCGGAAGCCGGTGGAATAGGTACCGCGCAGCATCAGCTGCTTGAAGGCCTGGTACTTGAAGCCGATCTTCGGCGCGACGTTGGCGCTGAAGTTCGGGTACTTGTCCACGCGCAGCGCCGCGTCCAGTTCCAGCTTGTCGGTGATCGGCGCAACGGTTTCGGAGAACAGCGCATAGGTGTTGCGCGCACCGTCGAACCACGAGCCACCCTGCTGGGTGATCAGGCCGGCGGCGGCATCCGGGTTGCCCGGGGTGTAGAAGGTTTCGCGGCTGGCGTTGAAGCCGAAGGCCGCGCGCATCTCACCGGCAGGCAGCTGGAACAGCGGGCCTTCGATCTTGCCGTCCAGGGTGTGCAGGCGCGTCCAGGACTGGATGTCGAAGGTCGGGAAGGCTTCGCGGATCAGCGCAGCGTTGGCCTCGCTGATCTCGCCGAACTTGTACGCCGGGTGGTCGGAGATGATGACGCGGCCAGTGCCCGGGTCCACCGAGTACGGACCGAAGGCCTTCTCGAAGCCCTTCAGGTTGACGTTGATGGTCTGGTAGGTGGTGGAGTGCGTACCGGCGGTGGCGAACGCGGTTTCCCAGTTCCAGTCGCCGACGTTGCCACGCGCGCCGGTCAGCACCCGGTAGCTCTGGTCGGTGTTGCGCTGGCCGAAGTAGTTGGCACCGGCATCCTGCAGCAGGTACTGCAGGCCGACCACACCGCCCATCATCGCCTTCAGTTCGGGGCTGGCGTGGTTGTACTCGTTGTTCGGGCCCAGGTACGGGTACAGGAACTGATTGACCGTGGTGCCGGTATCGCGCGAGAACCAGCTGCTCGGGTTGCCGGTGGTGGTGCTGTAGGTGCGCGGCGTGCCGCCGTTGGCGCGCAGGTCGATGTCGGTGTAGGTGGCCTCGGCGAAGATCTCGGTGTTGTCGCCCACCAGGAAGTTGCCGTTGAGGTAGGCGGTGTTGCGCTCGGATTTGGCGCCGGCATCGATCTCGTTGTTCATCCACGTTTCCCAGACGCAGCTGGGGCCTGCAGCCTGGCCCTGCAGCACGTTCTGGCAGCCCGGTGCGGCTTCCTGCACGCGTCGGCCGGTGACCGGATCGAAGGCGAAGTAAGTTCCCGGATTGAACTGGCCCGGCTTGCTGCCCACGCCCAGGCGCAGGTTGGTCAGGTAGTTGGGGTTGTTGACGTAGTACTGGCTGGGCCGCTTGTCGTAGAAATCGCTGAGCGGAATCGCATCACGGCGGTACAGGTTCACCGCGCCATAGACGTTGAAGCGGTTCTCGGTCAGGTCGCCGAAGCCGGCGGTGATGCTGGCCTGGCGCTCGCCGTAGGAATCGATGCGCGAGGAGGTGTCGTTGGTGAAGTTGATTTCCGCGCCCTGGAAATTGCGCTTGGTGATCACGTTGATGACGCCGGCCACCGCATCGGTGCCGTACACCGCCGAGGCGCCGTCGGTCAGCACTTCCATGCGTTCGATGGCTGCGGCCGGGATCGCATCGATGTTGACGAACTGGGTCTGGAAGCCCGCCGGTGCGCCGTAGTACGACAGGCGGCGGCCGTTCAACAGCACCAGCGTGCCCTGCGCGCCGAGGCCACGCAGGTTGGCCTGCGAGGCGCCGTCCGAGCCGGTGAACAGCGAGCGCGAATCCTGTTGCGCGGGCCGCGCGGCCGGCAGGTTGTCCAGCACCTGCAGCAGCGTGCGCGCACCCATGTTCTGGATGTCCTGCTTGCTGATCACCTGCACCGGCGATGCGGTTTCAACGTCGGTGCGGCGGATGTTGGAGCCGGTGACCTCGATGCGGGCCAGGTCGGTGGCGTTGTCCTTGCTGTCCTGGGCGGCAGCAGGCAGGGCGATCGAGAACAGCACGCCGGCGATGGCCAGCGACACCGGAGCGATCGAGCGACAGGGGGGACGGGGGTGGCGTGCGGGCAACATCGGGGTTCTCTCCTGGCAGGGGT
>Ga0308172_1001208_pt1 | contig 19989 bp, 15 predicted proteins | sample PhyGR2_FD_202134 | JGI IMG/M metagenome (GOLD analysis project Ga0308172, IMG submission 202134) | Phyllosphere microbial communities from UC Gill Tract Community Farm, Albany, California, United States - DLSLSG.R2 | ecosystem: Host-associated > Plants > Phyllosphere > Unclassified | place: USA... | reverse complement strand
CGGCCTCTTGCCGCAATCGTCTGTTACGCCGGGAGGCATCACCGTCGCCGATCTTGTGGCGCGCGGCCGCTACCCGCACCAGTCATTCTTCCGGCAATGGTCGAAGGCCGACGAGGAAGCCGTCGTCAAGGCGATGCAAGCAACTCGCGTCACGGACCTGTCGGATCGTCTGGTGGATGAGCTTTCCGGCGGCCAGCGCCAGCGCATCTGGGTTGCCATGCTACTGGCGCAGGAAACACCGATCCTGCTTTTGGACGAACCGACCACCTTCCTCGACATCGCCCACCAGATCGAATTGCTCGACCTGCTGGCCGATCTCAACCGACACGGTCGCACCGTCGTCGCCGTGCTGCACGATCTCAACCATGCCTGCCGATACGCCTCGCACCTGATCGCCATGAAGGACGGCGCTATCGTAGCCGAAGGAAAGCCGTCCGCCATCGTCACCGAGAAACTCGTGGAAGACGTCTTCGGCCTGCCGGCCGTCATCATTTCCGATCCGGTGTCCGGAACGCCGCTGATCGTTCCGAAAGCTCGGCAAAGGCTCGATACGGCGAAAACCGCACAGGTCGCGCCTGCCGACACATCTGTTGGCGCAGGGAAGGAGTTACCTCGTGACTGACTTGCTGAAGCGTCTCAAGCTTTTACTCGCAGCTGAACTTTCTTCGTTGCATTCACGCGATCCAGTTTCATTGGAAACACCTTAATTCTGTGTCCACGAAACCGGCAGCAGGCCAATCTATGTAAGCTTGAGATTGGGTTCAGACGCATTTAAGAATACAGCGCCTCAGAACGTCTGGACGGACCTTTTTGCCGAAAACATGCAGGAAGGTGATACTCTCAAGGCCTGCTCAGACCTGCGCTAGAGTTCGAGCCGCCTCGGGTATGCCATCGACGTCCTCTTGTTGAGGCACAAAGTTATCTTGGATTTGGCATTTGGAAATCCGGCCCCGACGTACTTCTTACACAGGTCGCTGATCCCGGGCCAGTCGTTCATCAACAGGGTCATCGCCAAGCGGCCTAAAATTGCCCGATGCGGGGACCCAATCAAGTGACATCGCAGATTCCACTCGACATGGCTGAAGGTGAAGATTAGCCAGCAGGGCTGCCTCGAGTGCAATTAAAGCTACAGGCCTGGACACGGTGTTTCTTCACGGAATGCCACTGTATTTTTGCTCTGTTTGAACCTGCATACCCAGTTCTCGGTATGCCTGAAGAAGTTAACAGACGACAGCCCTTGAGCGAGAAGCCGCCATTGATATCTTGCCCGAACGATAGCGGCAGCATGTGTATTGAGGAGTACGCGGCCGCGTCCGGGGAGGATATCATGAAACTTCTACTGGCCGTTTCGCGCGCCATTGATGCTGCCAATTCAGCAATTGGCAAAGCAATTTCCTGGCTGCTTCTAGCGGCTATTTTCATTAGCGCCATCAACGCGATCATGCGCAAGGCGTTTTCTATGAGCTCAAACGCCTGGCTTGAATCACAGTGGTATTTGTTCTCTGCGGTGTTCCTCATTGCTGCAGCCTACACGCTTCTTAACAACGAGCATGTGAAGGTTGACCTAGTCTACGGAAATCTTCCGCGCAAAGGGCAACTGTGGGTCGACATTCTCGGGACGATCTTCTTCCTCCTGCCTTTCTGCCTCATCACGGTCTACCTCTCCTGGCCGGTCTTCCTGCAGAAGTTCGCCTCCGGTGAAGTATCAAATAATACGGGCGGCCTAATCCAATGGCCGGTCTGGGCACTGATACCGATCGGCTTCAGCCTGCTCTCCTTGCAGGGAGTGTCAGAACTCATCAAGCGCGTCGCTATCCTGCGCGGCGATATTCCTGATCCGGTTGCAGCGGCGGACGCCGAAGCGGCAATGCTCTGATCGAAGGAAAAATAACTATGGCATTCCTTGCGGAAAATCTCGCCCCGATCATGTTCGCGGCGCTCATCATCGTGCTCCTGCTGGGTTATCCGGTGGCCTTTGCTCTGGCTTTTGTCGGCTTTTTCTTCGGTTTCATCGGCATCGAACTCGGCCTGCTACCGGCAACCCTGTTTCAGGCCATTCCCGATCGCATATTCGGTCAGATGTCCAACGAGACGTTGCTCGCCATCCCCTTCTTCACTTTCATGGGCCTGATCCTTGAAAAGAGCGGCATGGCGGAAGACCTTTTGGATACGATCGGCCAGCTGTTTGGACCAGTACGTGGCGGCATTGCCTTCGCGGTGATTTTCGTTGGCGCTATTCTGGCGGCAACCACCGGCGTTGTCGCCGCCTCGGTCATTTCGATGGGCCTCATCTCTCTTCCGATCATGTTGCGTTACGGTTACGACCGTAAAATCGCGGCCGGCACAATCGCAGCTTCCGGCACGCTGGCGCAGATCATACCGCCAAGCCTCGTCTTGATTGTGCTGGCGGACCAGCTCGGTCGCTCGGTAGGGGACATGTACAAAGGCGCCCTCGTTCCGGGTCTCTTGCTCGTTGGTGCCTACACGCTCTACATCATCGTGACCTCGATCATCAGTCCGGCAAAAGTGCCTGCACTGCCTTTGGGGGCACGGACCCTGCGGGGCAGCAAATTGCTTTTGAAGGTGATCACCTCGCTGGTTCCGCCGCTCGTCCTGATATTCCTCGTGCTTGGTACGATCTTCCTCGGCATCGCCACGCCCACGGAAGGTGGCGCCATGGGAGCGGTGGGCGCACTCGCCCTTGCGCTCGCCAATGGCAAGCTCAACTTGGGCCTCATTCAGCAGTCGCTATACGCGACGGCAAAACTGTCGTCCTTCGTCCTGCTCATCTTGCTCGGCGCGCGAGTCTTCTCCCTGACTTTCTATGGCGTGAACGGCCATGTCTGGGTCGAGCATCTGATGACATCGGTTCCGGGCGGCGAGATCGGATTTCTGATCGTCGCAAATCTGCTGGTTTTCTTTTTGGCCTTCTTTCTTGATTATTTCGAGCTGGCCTTCATTATCATCCCGCTTCTGGCTCCGGTCGCGGATGCGCTTGGCATAGATCTGATCTGGTTCGGCGTCATGCTGGCGGTCAATATGCAGACCTCTTTCATGCATCCGCCCTTCGGTTTTTCGCTGTTCTTTTTGCGGTCCGTCGCGCCGACAAGGGCCTACAAGGATCGCATCACCGGGCAGACGATCCAGCCAATCACATCGAGCCAGATCTATCTCGGCGCCATTCCCTATCTTTTCATCCAGCTAGCCATGGTCATCATCATCATCGCGTTCCCCGGCATCGTGATGCACTACAAGTCGGGCGCCAAGGTGGCCGATCCTTCTGCCGTTCATATCAACGTACCCATGCCCGGCGCGGGAACGGACGCAGATCCTTTCGCCAACCCGTTCCTCGCGCCCGGCAACACGGCGCCGAGCTTCGGCAAGCCAAGCACACCGTGACGATTGACCGGGCAGGCAAGCGCCCGAGCACGCCACCCGTATTCAACAGGAGGAGGTAAAACTATGAGGGATAATCCAGGCCGCAGACAATTCTTGTCGGGCGGTGTGCTTGCGGGAGCGGCAGCGGCTGCTTCGACGCTTGCAACACCGGCAATAGCCCAATCGTCACCGACCGTTCGCTGGCGTTTGACGTCAGGTTTTCCGAACAATCTCGACACGATTTACGGCGGTGCCGTTGTCATGGCGAATGCCTTGAGGGCCATGACGGGTGGCAAGTTCGACATCCAGGTCTTTCAGGCCGGAGAGATTGTTCCCGGCGCACAGGCCATCGATGCCGTAAAGGCCAACACGGTGGAAATTTCCCATACCTGCGGATATTATTTCACAGGCAAGGATCCGACATTCGCCATCGGCTCGACCATCCCCTTCGGTCTGAATGCCCGTCAGCAGAACGCATGGCTTTACCATGGCGGCGGCAACGAGGCCTATAATGAATTCCTGTCCGACTACGGCGTCATCGGTATTCCTGGTGGTGCGACGGGCGCCCAGATGGGGGGCTGGTATCGCAAGGAGATAAAAAGCATTGAGGATATCAAGGGCCTCAAGATGCGAATTGCCGGGGTCGCCGGGCAGGTGCTTGCGAGGCTTGGCGCCGTTCCACAGCAGCTTCCGGGCGGCGACATTTATCCAGCACTGGAACGTGGTACCATCGATGCTGCGGAGTGGGTCGGCCCTTATGACGACGAAAAGCTCGGTTTCTACCAGATCGCGCCCTATTATTATTATCCAGCGTTCTGGGAGGGTGGTCTGACTATTCACTTCTTCGTCAACAAGGATCAATATGCGGCCCTGCCTGACGAATACAAGGCAGCGCTTGACACCGCCTGCAAGGCGGCCAACATCAACATGCAGGCTCTCTACGACGTCAAGAACAAGGATGCGATCCGCTCGCTCGTTTCCAAGGGCACGCAGCTTCGCCCGTTACCCCGGGACGTGCTCGACGCCGCCTATAAGGCAACCTTCGAGCTCTATGACGAGTATACGCAGAAACATCCCGCATGGGCCAAAATATATCCCGGCTGGAAGAAATTCCGCGATGAGAGCTATGAATGGTTCCGCGTCGCCGAATATACCTATGACAGCTATGGCTATGCGATGCAGACTGCCGGCAAATAAGCTGGCGTAACTGATGTCGAGGCCTCCGGGTGACAACATTCGCGGGGCCTCGATCCCATCGCGCTATTCCTTGATGAGCCCGTGGTCTATCGCATAGCGAATAAGACCGGCGGTCGTCGCAATATCCAGTTTCCGCTTGATGTTCTTGCGATGGGTTTCCATCGTGCTCTCGGCGATATCGAGCGCCACAGCGGCGTCGCGGTTGCTTTTTCCCCTCGCAATTAGTAGCAGAACGTCCTGCTCGCGGGTGGTGAGTTCCTTCAACCTGCCAGTGGCGCTCTCCATCAGCACGTCCCGGACTCCTGACGAGAAATAGGTGCCACCCGCCGCAACGGTGCCGATGGCTACCACTATTTCCTCGGTAGCCACATCTTTCAGGATATAGCCGGCGGCACCATACATCACCGAGGTCGAAATATATTCCCGGCTATCATGCATCGACAGCATCAGCACCCGCGCTGAAAGCTGTTTCTCCTTGAACAGTTCGAGTGCATCGATGCCATTGATCTGGGGCATGTTGATGTCCATCAGCACCACATGGGGTTGCGTGGCCACAGCCGCGTCAATACCCGCCACGGCAGACACTGCGGTTCCAACGACAGTGATGTGCTCGTACGTTTCGAGCACCGCCTTCAACCCGTCGAGGATGAGAGGATGGTTGTCGACAAGAAGAACCCGGATAGGATGAACGTTCATTCCGCAGCCTCCTGCACACGGTGGCCGCGGTCCTTCATAGCCGTCATGGGCAGGACCGCTCGCAGAACCGTTCCCTTGGCAGAGCTTTCCACATCAAGCCTGCCCCGAAATGGGTCATGCGTTCCTGCATGTTTCGCAAGCCAAGCCCCTTGTCGGTCGCCATTTCGCGCTCTTCGCGGGTGGCCGGAAATCCGCGGCCATTGTCGCTGACGATCATCTGCACGCGTTCATCCCGGCTGGAGAACCTGATGGTGACCCGCGTCGCATTCGAATGACGCTCAATATTGGTCAGCGCCTCCTGCGCGACACGATAAAGGGCGACACGGGCTTCCGGAACTAGCATGTGCTTGAAGGCCACCGATTCCAGCGTTGCCGCGATACCGGTGCGTTCGGAAAAGCTTGAAATCAGTGCTTCTAAAGCCGCGGTCAATCCCAGGTCATCGAGAACACGTGGGCGCAGGTCGTGTGAAATACGACGGACCTCCTTGATCGCCTCGGTCAGTGCGGCCGCCCCTTTGCCGATAGCCTCTACAGCACCGACATTGTCCGGCGTCACCTTGCGCCGTGCAAGATCGATTGCGAAACGCACGCCGACAAGATTTTGAGAGATGCCGTCATGCAATTCCCGGGCAATGCGCAGGCGCTCCTCCTCCTGTGTATCAATCACTCGCTGCATCAATTCCTTGAGCCGACCATCCGCCATCCTCTGCTGGCGCAGATTGAGCAGCATGCAGGTGGCAAACACCAACAGCACGGCAGGAACTGCAAACAGCGCAACGATCAGAAAATTCCAGGTGATGGAATGGCGCAATTCTTCCTTGGCCGCCGCGGTCGCTGCAAAAACGTCATCCAGATAAACTCCTGTCCCGATCATCCAGCGCCACTTGTCGAGACCAGCCGCAAAGGACAGCTTGTCGGCCGTTTTCCGGGTCGACGGTTTCTCCCACTTGTACTGAACAAGCCCCCCGCCTTCTTTTGCCTTGAGGATCAGGTCGTAGATGACCCGATTGCCGTCAGGATCATAAAGATCCAGCCAATTATTACCCGGACGGAAATTTTGCCGCGGATGAACGACGTTCAACCCGTCATAATCATAGACGAAAAAATAGCCGTCCGTGCCGTAGTCAAGGTCCATCAGAATGCGCTTGACCTCTTCCTTTGCTGCGTCGTCACCAGGCCCGGCCTTGTCATAAACGGAGCGGATAGCAGATAGGGCAAGATTGGTGAGGTTGAGGAGTTCCGCCTCCTTAGCAGCAAGCATGTTTCGTTCAAACGCGTCGATACTCGTGCGCGCCAGCGTCATTGACTGCCATGTTATGAGTGCTGTGATGATGATGATCGCAAGCACTAGAGGCCCTATGGCCAGCGCAAGGATCTGGTTTCTGAGTCTCATGCGGCCCTCCGACACATTCGCTCTGACGCACCATCACCTAACAATAGTTCGCGCGGCAAGTCGAGCATGTCGGAGGTGATTGCAGGGATAGAGCATAGCACTGGGCACGTGAAGGACGTCAGCCTATTGTCAACTCTGATGTAAGTTCACAATCATCGAAATGAGCCGATATATTGACCTATCAGATATTTCAGGTGGTTCCGGGTCAACCGGCCACCGCCTGTGGCAGCTTTCGAGATGGCGTCACCGCCGCTGCGTGAAGGCAACAGGTTGCTCAAGACCTGCCTGCCAAACGGCCGGCAGCGACGATCTTGGCCGCGCTTGATCGGACTGTCCTTGCCCGACTGTTGCCGGTCCTGGACGCATCATGATCGCCGTTCCGGGCGCGTGCCGCGACTGAATTTTTTTCATTGTATTCGTGGGCTCCAACTCCGTTAGAAACACCTTAATTCCAGTGTCCACGAAACAGGCAGCACGCCAGACAAGCACTTGCGCCGTTGCGACCAAATAAAGCTTGTTAAGCCTGCTCAGACCTTATCGCTAATTCAACCTGCAAAAATCGGCATTGTCCGGCGCCTCCTGCAAGCCTTTGCAGGAGGTACGCTTCAGTTTGTCGTAAGCAGTTGAGGCGCGAAATTCGATCTCGGCGCTCAATGCCGGCGTGACCCTTTTCGCGTCAGAGGCCCGAGACGCAGGTAATATTTCCGTTACGCCGTCACTTGATTGTCGCGCAACTCAGCTGGTTTTCAGCCGGTTGACGCCTGCTCGATAGAGTGAGAATAATCGCCCCAGCGACACCTGAGACAAGTGATCCCATCAGGATGCCGATCTTCACGTGATCCTGAACAGAGGGATCGTTGAAGGCGAGCAAGCCAATAAACAAAGACATCGTGAAGCCAATACCGCACAAAAGAGCAGTGCCCGTAACCTGACCCCAGCTCGCCTGCGCAGGAAGTTGTGCAAGCCCAAGCTTGACCAGTAATGTGACGACGCCGAGTACTCCGACCAGCTTGCCGAGCACGAGACCACCTGCAACTCCCATTGTCAGAGGCTCGCTGAATACCGACAAGCTAAGGCCGGAGAGCGAAACGCCAGCATTAGCGAAGCCGAAGATCGGCACGATGATGAACGCAACAGGCTTGTGCAGCGCATGCTCAAGGCGATGGAGTGGGGATTCTTCTGGCGTTGCTTCTGGCGTGCCAGGGGTAAGCTTCAAAGGGATCGTCAATGCCAGCATGACGCCAGCAAGCGTCGCATGAACGCCTGAGGCAAAGACGAGCACCCAAAGTACAGCTCCCACCACCAGATACGGCCACAGTACCTTCACCTTCATCTTGTTGAAAATGAAGAGATTACCCCAAACGAGAGCAGCGCCAATGAGAGCAGTAAGGTTCAGATCTGCCGTGTAGAACAGAGCAATAACGATGACCGCTCCGAGGTCGTCAATGATAGCAAGCGCCGCAAGGAAAATCTTCAGCGACGTCGGAACACGTGATCCGAACAGTGAGAGGACACCGAGAGCGAATGCAATGTCGGTCGCGGTTGGGATCGCCCATCCTTGAAGTCCTGCCGGGTTGTCGCGGTTTAAAAGAACATAGAAGAGCGCCGGAAACAGCGTGCCGCCTGCAGCGGCAGCACTGGGCAGGACCCTGCGGCTCCAGGTGGAGAGTTGGCCGTCCAGCATTTCACGTTTGATCTCGAGTCCAACCATCAGGAAAAACACAGCCATCAGGGCGTCGTTGATCCAGTGCTGGAGGTTGAGAGGCCCGATGTAGACGTACAAGATATGGAAGTAATCCTCAGCCAAAGGTGAGTTGGCCGTGATGATCGCCAAAAGCGCGACGGCCATAAGAACAAGGCCACCTGAGGCCTCATTGTCGAGAAACTTGCGAAGTGTGGAATTAATGCGACCTGGATTTGATGTCGAAGACACAGGTTCACGCTCCCTTAGCTGGAAGTTGATCTTAGTCTCCGTGGATTTCGGGGGAACCCGCAGCGCACGCAGCACGCGCTGTAGGCCAGCTTTATACTAAACCTCTGAAAAGTTTTCCACAAGAACCGAGGCCGTAATCAAAAAACCGCATCGTTTGCGCGATCTTACGGCTCACTGATTGTCATTTGGGCTGTTCAACGGAATTGCCAAGTTGTGTGGCGTTGGGTGGCATCGACGCCGTGTCTCAAGCTGGACAACCGCTCAGGCGCGATCTGGCCGACCGCACGCCGAGCACCTTTGAATTCGTCAATTTCAGCGACTAGAGACAGGATTTCGGGCGTGATCCGGACAATCGCCGTTTTTAGAAATTCCATTTCCCCATCTATTCCCATCCAATTTTTCGGCAGAGCTTGTCAGATCTGACAGTTGATCGTGAGCCTTCCGATTGATGAGTCGTCCCCTGTATCCACTTATGCAGCGAGACGAGAGACGATGTGCCAGAACGACAGCTCTCAAAAACTCGGAACCGACCTCCGGCGCGGTTCAGAGACCGCCATTTGCGCGGGCTATTATACGAAGCGGCTTCGGTCGTTCTCACGCGCAGTTCCAAACAGAGTTCATTGCGAACACGGGGGCTTCAACTGCGAGAGGGGATCAGCTTTTAAAAGAGCTGCCGTGGCTGTCGCGCGGAAGCTAGCTGTCACCATGCTGAAAACCGGAGAGTTCTTCAATCCGACTGCGGGCATGACCAAATAGTACCTGATAGCGCTCAATAACTGAGCGCTTGAAGCGGCCCTGCCGGGACGTGAGCCGTGCCATTCCGTTGATGGGGTTGCATCGCTTTCGCAGCTGAATGCGTCGTCCACATCGAAGGCTCGTGCTGCGTGGCAACATCATGCGGCGACTGATGTCGACCGCGAAGACTACCATGCACCCGGCAGCGATCTTCAGACAAATTCAATCTTGACGCCCCAGCTGCGATTAGACAACCCCATCAGTTCAGTCCTCTAACTTTAATACACCGTTGATGCCAGGATGAGCGGCGTTCGTATCCTATCAACTGGCCGATTTTTGAATAGCGAGTTTGACGGCTCGACTGCCTTCAAGGCGAAAAGACACTTTGTCGCAAAACGGAGTGGACTATAAAAGCCAGCTTCGTCATGAAAGTCTTTTCTGAAAAAGTTTTGGTTATCCTCGGGCTTCGACAAGTGAAAGCAAAAGGCGCTGCAGCTTGAAGAGCGACGTTAGAAATCGCGACGCGCTTTAAGCATTTTATTCAATCAGTCGCTTCGCCATCACGATCGATGGTGTCCGGTCAATTTCCACAAAGCCGAATTTGGCGTAAAATGCTACGACCTTTTCGTTATACTGATTAACGCCTAGATGGACGCCTCTTACGTCAGACCTCGTTAAAGAATCCAGTTGATGTCGCAGTAGCGACGACCCATGGCCGCCATTTTGGATCTCAGGCAGAAGATTGATATGCAGATGGGCGGGGTAGGGCCGCGTGACCTCAGCCGGGGTCTTTCTTGCACTTCGAATATAGGAAAGAACGTTCTCATCCTCTACTGTCCGCGTTTCGAAATCGCGGAGCTCTTCCTGCAAGGACGGCCACCATACGGCCTTGAGCCAATTTTCATAGGCAATCGTATCGGTTGCGGCGACACAGTAGCCCATGACGACGTCATCCTTCGTCAGCACGAATGCAGTTTCTGCGCAGAAGCGGACATAGGGCAGCGCCCATAAGAGTCCGGGAAGTCTCGGGTCAGAGTAGTATTGTGATCCGTCTTTGCCTCGATCTGAAGTGCGCACACATATGTCGAGGATCGCCGTCTCATCGGACGGTCGGGCGTTGCGGATGATTACGGAGGATAAAGACTCTGGCATGGTCATAATCGTGGCCTCAGGCAGCCACATGCGGGGTGCGAAGCGCGTCATCGAAGCGCTGCCAGGTTTCAGCAAGCTCGATGGTGCGCCGGACCCGGCGTGCCTCATCAATCTTGATTGCCACGAGCCCCGCTTCCAAGGCTGAGACGATATTGACGGGCAGCGGAGAGGCCTCGGTCAGATGCCTGTAGATATCCGAGGCCATCTGATCATCTGCGCCATAGTGATCGCTTTCGTGCCCCTCGTAACGCCGCTCGACTAGCTTTTCGCCTGTTATTGCAGAGTGCACCTCGAAGCGATTGCGGATGAAATCGCCCTCGGCCATTCCCTTGCTACCGATCACGCAGAAGCGGCGGAACTGATCTGGAACGTTGAGATTGGTATGAAACGTCATCGTCGCCCCGCCATTATATTCGATAATCGCGGTCTGATAGTCGATAATATCGCCATCACTCTCAAATACCGCGCCACCCTCTAGCCAGCCGCTCGGCTTTTTATAGAATTCCCGCTGTTGAAACGCGGAGAACTGATCCGGTTTGTTTTCCGCGATAAACGACTTTCGGCCGCCGAAGCTGGCAACGGCCATCGCCCGCTGCCCAACAACGCTGCCATAGAGGTCGAGATCGTGGCAGCATTTCTCCAAGATAAACGGCCCGGCGTAGCGCGTATGCCGTCGCCAGTCCCGCATGAAGAATGCTCCGTGGTAGGGTGCGATATGCTCGGATGCTTCAATCGACGTGATGGCGCCGATTTGACCTTGCGTCTGCGCTGCGCGCAGATCCCGATAAAGGTCAGAGTACCGCAGAACGAGCCCCACCATAACGCTTTCATCGCCATATTCGGCAAGCAGACGCGCCATCGTCATTGTCTGGTTTTCGTCGATCACCACCGGTTTCTCCGTGAAAACCCGCACGCCTGCGCGCAATCCGGCGGTGATATGTTCCAGATGGAAAAGATTGGGCGAGCCGACCATAAGAAGATCCGGCTTCGTCTGCGTCAGCATAGCCTCGATGGTTTCGAAACGTCGCGGCGCCGCCATGCCTGCGGACTGAATGGCTGGCAGCCCAGCAGGCTGCGGGTCCATCAAGCCGACAATTTCCAGTTCAGGGCAGGCCTTGCGGAAGGAGGCAATGACATTGGCAAGCCGAAAGCCGAGCCCGGCAATTGCGATTTTCATGTTTTAGTCCTGTCGGCAAGAGTTATGTAAATCAGGATGACGTGTCGTCATCCGTTGGCGCGCCTGCGACCCGATCGAAGCGTCTTTCGAAATCGATCGTCTGGCTGCGTCCGCGCATGGATGAGAGGCGCCTGAAGTCTGGGCTGCCATGAGCAATCAAAGGTAGCATGGCAGCGCCGATCGCGGCGGCCTCCGGCCCTAGAGCGCCAGCACACAGCCGGGGAATTTCGCGGTGGCTTCGGGCGCTGACTGACGGCAAAAGGGGATAGGCCCGGTCGATCAGGGAATTGATGAGCGCTGGTGGAAAGTGCCCTCCAACCACGATGGTCTGCGGGTCCATGATGTTTTCAAGCAGCGACACCAGCAACCGCAGACGCTTTGAATTGAGATCGAGCCATCGCATCAGAATACTGTCGCGTTGAGCGTAAAGCTTCTCCAATGCCCCAGGCCGCGCAATCTCCTTGCTTTCGCACGACAGCATCGCTGCAAGCTCGTCGATCGAAAACGGTGTCTGTTTCCCCGCATCTGGATTGGCAAGTTCCGCCGGCCATGTCAGGAGACCGATTTCTCCGGCATTGTTCCAAAATCCCTGGAGCGGCATGCTGTCATTGATAATGCCTGCCCCAAGTCCGTGCCCGACGAAAATATGGACGTAGTGGCTCAGTCCTCCGGCACTTCCCACCCTCAGTTCGGCAACTGCTGCGGCTGTGGCGTCATTCTCGATGATGGTGGGGAGGCCACATGCATCTTCGATGGCTTCCGCCACCGGCATACGGCTCCACGCATCCCAACCCGGCGGGCCGACGGGATGTTCGAATTCCGCCTCCTGCAATGTGGGCATCGCGATGCCGATGCCCCAGGCGGGACGATCCACGGTAACCGACCGCAGACGCTGTGTCATATCGGCGATGGCACGGATGGTGTCGGATGGATCTTCGAGCGATGCGGATGCGGTTTCGCGACCCAACTCCCGCCCCGCCAGATCGCAGACGATGCCCAGAAGCCCGTCGCGATCCACGTGAATACCCAGGCAGCAACCGGCCTCGGCCCTGACCCACATCTTCTTTTGCGGCGCACCGCGCGCGCCCTCTTGTTGGATGGTTTCCACAACCACTGAACGGTCTATCAGGTCCTTGCAGATATTGGACATGGTTTGCGGCTTCAAGCCTGTCACATCAACAAGGTCACGCCGGCTTATGCCATTGCCAGATCGGATCAGATCGAAAACGAGGCGACGGTTGTAGCGGCCGGAATATGTGTGATTGCTGCCCATCAAGCTCATCGGGGGCCAATTCCTATTTAATAAATTAAATGGAATTTATCAGCCCAGCCTATGGGCGTCAAGCAGTTCGCAATGCAGATAATCTTAGCCTTCAGTCATAATACTGTAACGCAAGGACCGTAATTCCGCAGGAAAGGCGGCTTGATTTTTAATCTGGTAAATGGATTAATAGGGTCGCCTTCTTCTCAGTGACTTTAAAAAGGGAACATAGTCATGCTGAAATGGACCTTGCGGCGTATCATAGCGGGCGCGTTGGCGTCGGCGTCGATCATCAGTGTTGCGAATGCCGGAGAACTGGTGGTCTACACCGCTCATGGGGAGGCGACATCTGCCCCCATCCTCAATGCTTTTGCCAAGGAAAATCCGGATGTGAAGGTGACTGTCGTGCGCGGCGGTACTGGCGAGCTGATCGAGCGCCTGCGCGCAGAAGGTGGCAATTCCTCGGCAGACGTCATGTGGGGCGGACCGACGCAGACCTTCGAAGAAAATGCAGCGCTCTTCCAATCGTTCGAAAGCAAGTCCGACGCCGACATGGTGACTAACGATCCCAATCACATCTGGCATCCGTTCACGGTGCTGCTGCAGCCGCTGGTCGTCAGCACCAAACGCGTCGAGGCCGGCTCCATACCCAAGACGCAGAAAGATCTCGTCTCACAGGACTTCGCAAAGAACGGTGGCCTAATTATTCCAGACCCTGCAAAATCCGGCACCGGCTATGTCATTCTTTCCGCTCTTGCTGGCAATTTCGGTTGGGATTTCGTCGGTCAAATGGCCAAGGGTGCGCGCATTGCTCCCGGTTCCGATGACGCCTTCAACGCCGTACGCGACGGTGAAGCAGCAGTTGGCTGGATTAACGAGGATCTGGGTGCCAAGTGGAAGGCTCAAGGTCTGCCGATCGAAATCGTCTATCCGACCGATGCGGTTACCGGCCAGATCGATGCGCAAGCCATAGTCAAGGGCGCGCAGCACATCGAAGACGCCAAGAGCTTCATCGATTTCCTCGGCAGCAAGACGGCGCATGAAATTGTTCGCGACGCCACCGTTCGACGCTCGGCACGCAAGGATGTAACGCCTCCCGCCGCTCTGCCTGACATGGCTACGCTCACGATCGTATCCGCTGTCGATCCGCGCCCTGTGGTCGTGGCTCGCTTTCAGGAGCTTCGCGGAAAATGAAGGTGCTGCGCGACAATTGGCTGATATTTTCAATCGTCGCGCTCGTGCTCTGCGGCCTGACGATTGTTGTCCCGCAGGTTCGCCTCATGGCCGCCTCCCTCCTGGAGGAGGGCGGCCGTTTTACTCTTCTGCATAATAAAGACGGCTTGCAATTCGTCCCGGAAATGACCGCCCGATACAGCGTTGCTAAACTTTCTGACGGCGTTGCGATAACGTTGAGTTCGACTGACAGTCTGACTGTAGACGTCCAGGATGACCGAACGCTGCGCCTCTCTTCGCAACAGCCGATTTCGGTTGGTAAGGACGAGGCAGGTTTACTTGAAATCGATCTGGGCTCGGCTCGGTTCACGCTTTCGCAGCAGGCGCCCCGGGGGCTATTCGCGACAACTTCACCAGCGCCTTTAGATATCAACGCGCAGTCGCTCAACGCCGTCCTGCTCTCACATGCCGCGAACGCCTACATCACCTTCGAAAACAAATCGCTGTCGCTCTCTGCTGTCCACTATACCGACTTCTTTACACGCTCGGAAACCCTTTCCGCCACGGTAAACAGCCTGCTGATCGCGTTGACGTCCACCGGACTTGCCGCTTTGATCGGCGTATCGCTGGCTTATCTTATCGCACGTTACCGGGTCGCGGGCAGCACTGCTATCGTCTTTCTTGTCACTATGGCGTCCGTATCTCCACCATTTCTGGGGGCGTACGCCTGGCGCTTGCTCCTGGGACGAAACGGCGTTCTGACCAACTATCTCGGCCTCGATGTCTCGATTGTCGGCTTGCATGGCGTCATTTGGGTCATCACCTGGCTGGTCTTTCCAATCATCTTTTTGCTCAGTCACAGCTCGTTTCAGAGTTTGGACGCTGGCCATATCGAGGCAGCGGAAAGCCTTGGTGCCAAGCCGCCTCGTGTGCGCATGACGGTCGAAATTCCGCTGGCACTTCCCGGCATCATCACCGGTCTCTATCTGGCAACGATGGCAGCCCTGTCTGACTTCGGAACGCCGCGCATTATTGGCCTCGATGTCAACGCACTGCCGGTTCTGATCTATACGTCCTTCCTGAGCGAGGCTGGACGCAATCCGGCGCTTGCGGCCACAGGATCGATTGTGCTCATCACCATCTCGAGCCTGTTCCTCATGGCGCAGCAAATCTATTTGGCGCGACGCGGTTTTGCCGTGGTGTCGTCGCGGGCGCTGGAACGCAAGCCGCTATCGCCTCTTGCTCATGTCACAGTGCTTGGCGCGGTCATCATTGCCCTTCTCATGGCATTCATGCCCCACCTGACGGTGCTGGTTTCCAGCTTCATGGAATGGCGGGTCGGCCTACCCAGGGCGAACTTTACGCTGGAAAACTACGCCACTATGTGGCGCACCGGCATGGGGCCGGCTTGGGTGACTTTGTCGCTTGGTATTGCCGGAACGCTGGCGGCAACAACAATCGGGTTGGGGATTGCATATGTGATTATACGCAAGCGCTACCGGATTATCGCGCCCGTTCTCAGCCTCACCGTCATGATGCCCTATGTCATTCCTGGCACGGTGCTCGGTATCGGTCTCATCATGATGTTCAACAAGGCGCCGCTGCAACTGACCGGCACCTGGTTCATCCTTCTCCTTGCCTATCTCATTCGAAACCTGCCGTTTACGGTGAAGGCGTCGGAGGCCGCCCTGAGGCGCGTTCACCCGGCTCTCGAAGAGGCCGCAATCAGTCTTGGAGCGCGTCCATTCAGGGTGTTCTTCACCATAACGGCACCTCTGGTTCTGGCGGGTGCGGTAACCGGTGCAACGCTCACCTTCCTTCACATCGTCACGGAGCTGTCGTCTACCATCGTTCTCTATCGTCCGCCGTGGAAGCCGATGACAGCCGTGATCTTCGAAAACACGCTGGTCGATGCCGATTTCGGTGTCTCCGCGGCACAGACCATCCTGCTGATGCTGATCATTTACATCCCTCTCTATTTCATTGTCCGCTACGGCCAAATTCGAGGAAATTCCGGTGGTTGAAACCTCATCTTCCAAAACTCCAACCCAAGGCTGCGAGGTCGTCATCGACGCCGTCTCCAAGACCTTTGGCAATCATGCAGTTCTGAAAGACATCAGCCTCACGATCAGGCCCGGCGAATTCTTCACGCTGCTAGGGCCGTCCGGTTGCGGCAAGACGACACTTTTGCGCGCCATTGCAGGCTTCCACCCAATCGATGGCGGAAAAATCCTGTTCAACGGGCAGAACGTGACCTCGCTCGCCGCCTGGGACAGAAATATCGGCTTCGTCTTCCAGAACTATGCGCTATGGCCAAACCAGACCGTGTTTGACAATGTCGCTTACGGGCTCAAACTGCGTAAGGTTCCGAAGAACGAAGTTGCTGAAAGGGTTCGGGCCGCACTGGCCCAGGTCGAGCTTCACGGCGTCGAGAAACGCTATCCCGCAGAAATGAGTGGGGGTATGCAGCAGCGCATCGCGCTGGCGCGTGCACTCGTCATCAACCCGCCGCTGCTTCTCATGGACGAGCCCATGTCCAACCTTGATGCGCGTCTTCGCGTGGCTCTTCGCCATGAACTGCGCAGTCTGCAGAAGAGACTCGGTCTCACAGCAATCTATGTGACGCATGATCAGGAAGAAGCCCTCGAAATGTCGGACCGGATCGCCGTGATGCAGAATGGAATCGTGCAGCAGCTTGCAGATCCCGAAACAATTTATTCGCGACCGGCGAACCGCTTCGTTGCCGAGTTCGTCGGCAGCGCAAACTTTCTGGAGGGCGAATTTGATGAGGCCGGCTTCCAGATGGCTGACGGATCGCGACTTCCTATCACAGGAAGCGGCCACTGCGGTAAAGGCACACTTGTCGTGCGTCCCGAACAGGTAATGACCCGCGAAAACGGCAGCGCTCTCGTCAATGCAACGGTGAAAGATCGCCGCTTCATGGGCAAGGCCTGGACGCAAAGCCTTCGACTGGAGAACGGTGCGACCATCTCGGTGGAAACACGACGCGCACTCGATCTCGACTCGCGCGTCGGTGTGGATTTCGAGACGATAACTTTTCTACCCTCGGGAGTATGAGATGGCGGACCGGTCGCTTGACGAACTGATGCAGCTTGCATTGTCCGCCGCACTTGCCGGAGGCGCTGAACTGAAGACGCATTTCGGCGCCATGTCCCGCGATAGTGTTCAACGAAAAGCTTTGGGTGATTATGCGTCCAAGGCCGATCTTGCTGCCGAGGAGGCTATTGCCGCAGTTCTGGCAAGGGCAGGTGATCGCTACGGTTTCGTGGGTGAAGAAACCGGTACGCGCAAGCCAGACGCACGACGCCGCTGGGTGGTAGACCCGCTCGACGGAACCAGCAACTTCATCTGGGGCATTCCCTATTTTGCTGTCAGCATCGCTCTTTGCGACGACGATGGCGAAATACTGGGCGTCGTCCTTGACCCATTGCGGGACGAGATGTTCACGGCAGTTCGAGGGCAGGGTGCCCGGATGAACGGTAAGGAACTGACACGATTGGAAGAGAAAAAGCCCGAAGAATCCATCATATCTCTATCTATGCCGATCCACGGACAGTTGAAGTCGATGGACCGCAGTAGTTTCTTCCGGGCCCTGGATGCCATCACCAACGAGACAGCAGGCATCCGCAGACTCGGCTCGGCCGCACTTGATCTCGCATATGTTGGCGCGGGCAGGCTAAATGGCTATTTCGAAGACGGCCTTAGTCATTACGACTACGCGGCTGGAAAGATTATTGCCCAGGAAGCCGGAGCGCTTGTTACCTCCCTCAATGGCGGTGTTGTAAAGGACGGCGGTTCACTGTTGGCGGGAACGTCATCCATACATCAGTGGCTCAAATCCAAGTTTCAGCAAGGGGAGACTCCAAGCTGAAAGGTCTCACAACCGCAGGCCGCTTTTGATGTCGCAACTGTCAAGCTTTAGACCTGACTGCTCTTAGTTCGCCGTAGATACCTAGAGACGCGTAACGTTTTCAATCTTCGTATCGATGCATCGTGCTTTTTCCAGAACACGGGTTTGGGCGGTGATGAGCGTGCGCAAGTCCAGGCGCCGAAGCTTTCGGGTGGTCCTATGCGTTATCAGACGAGATGCGTGCCCCTTGGTAACATCGACAGACTTCTCGTGGCTGCGTTCAGGCAGCCACCGGCGGCACTCGGCGCTGGCGCGCCACTTTTCTCACGGGGCTTTTCAAGGCCACAGGACCTGTGTCGCTCAGGGCCGACAAGACGGCCTGCGTCAGCGAAGCGGCAACGAAGTCGGCGCTTATGTCTTGTGGGTCGATTGGCGCTTCGCGCCCGCTTTCTCCCATTGGCAACAAAATGCCGACACGAAGAGAAGGTCTAACACGCTTCAAACGACGCACGATCTGTCGCGCGTGCGATTTCGAGTTTTCATTGAGAAACGTAACGACAACGGTGTCGATATTGTCAGCCACCAGAGCCTTCAAATCTCGCCCTTCAATCACTGTATAGTCTGCTTGTCTGATCTGCGCACCCTGAACCAAGAGAACTTGCGATAACATCGCAGACGCTGCGTCGTCCATGGCCCCTCGGCCTCCCAGGGATAGAATGGATCTGCCTTTACCGTCCGGTAGCGCGATTGTCTCTTTGGTCTCTGCCGCGGAAGTCTGTTCGTCTTCCGACAATCCCTCGTTTTCCTCTTCGCTCGCAATCTCTGCAAGATTTTCAATGAGGGCATGGGCGCTGGAGGCAAGAAGCGCGATCTGAGCCTCTGTCATCACGCCGCGCTGGCGGTCCGCTTCGCCCAGGATCAAGGCAGGAAGACCAACTTTTTCGTAGTAGTCGATGAGATATTCCTCTTCGAGAAACTCTTCGGCGTTGTCAGTCGCTTCGTTGGGGTCGCCGGAGAGCAGCCGCTGGTAAAGCTTTTCCTGCGGTTGGAGGACTGGTTCATTTCCGAGCAAAACGTCCAGAAAACTGAACTCGGGGACATATCTGCCAAGAACGACCAGACACACCGTGAGAGGTGTCGACAGCATTAACCCCAGTGGTCCCCAAAGCCAGGACCAGAAGATTGCGGAGATGATGATCGCCATCGGAGACAAGCCGGTGTGGCTACCATAGAGCCAAGGCTCAACGACGTTATTGCTGATCAGTTCGGTGATGATGAAAAGTGCCGCGACCCACGCGACCAACGACCAGCCGGGAGAGATTGCAAGGGCGAGGAACAGCGGCAACACCATTCCGATAACGGGACCAATATAGGGCACGAAACGCAGAACCAGCGTCAGCAGACCCCATAGAATCGCGTTCGGAATGCCAAGCACCCAAAGCCCAATGGTGATGGGAAAGGCGTAAAGGGCATTTACCACCAATTGCATCAGAAGGTATTTCCCAACCCGTTTTCCAGCGTCCTGCAGCGCTGCCGTCGTGCGATGCAGGTCACCAAGTCCAACCAGCCTGATAAACCTGTCGCGAAGGTCCTCACGCTCGATCAACATGAAAATAACAAGAACGATGACCAAACCTGCCGTTGCAAACGGGCTGATAAGCGGAAGAATGAAATTGCCAAGTGTCTCGACCGGATGGGATCGCGTGACGATTTCAACGGGCATCGGCTCTCGCATGGTTGGTGCGGTCGACTGCTCGTCCTGACTTTCGACGGCGCGTGTCTGCAACTCGGCGCCGACACGCTCGACAACCTTGCTCAGATGTTCGAGCACACCATTCCCTGATCCTGCCTGGCTGAGCGCCTGAACCTTGGTGACGATATTGCGCTGATATGTCGGGATGTTTTCGGCAAGATTTGTCACCTGCGTGGCGACGACGAAACTGAACAGCGCAATTGCCATGAAGGCTGAGGCGACCGCCAAAATAACGGCGGCAATCTTGGGCACAGAGTGTTTTCGGAGAAA
>Ga0308172_1001196_pt1 | contig 20239 bp, 32 predicted proteins | sample PhyGR2_FD_202134 | JGI IMG/M metagenome (GOLD analysis project Ga0308172, IMG submission 202134) | Phyllosphere microbial communities from UC Gill Tract Community Farm, Albany, California, United States - DLSLSG.R2 | ecosystem: Host-associated > Plants > Phyllosphere > Unclassified | place: USA... | reverse complement strand
TTCTTCTATTCTCTTAATGATCTTCTCGATGATTCGTCATCATCAAGCTAGGTCGGCTATGTTACTCTAAATCTCTTCAAAGTCAACAGGTCATTTCGATATTTTTAAAACTTTATCTCCAAACCCACAACCTAACCACTCAAGCCAAGTTACTGTTTTTCAACAAGTTTCTATCTGCATCACCGCCGATGGATGTGCATTCTACACTATTTCTTATCCCTTGCAAGCCTATTTTTATAAAAAAACAAATAAATGTTTACTTATTAACCCATTTGGTTCAATATTTCGAATGAGCAGCTATTTTTTATTCGAATATTTCGATAAAATATAACTAATTCACATTTTTACAAACAATCATGAAATGTATCACAAAGTGATATCAAGGTTCTTTTTACTGACACTTCTATGCTTATGTATAGAAGTATCCTTTGCTTCGCCTGCTCAAAATTTTTATACATTAACATTGTCGATCATGAGTTATAGCAAACTCTCAACAGGAAGCAATACAACATTGTGTGTGATTAATAATCCAGCCGCTGCGGGGATTTTTCAGACACAAATTAAACAATCTACATATGGATACAAAGTCCAATCAATTCCTGCAAGTAGTCTTGTTAAAACGCAATGTCATGCTGTTTACTTTTCTAGTCAAACGCCTGCACAACAAGAAGCACTCCTTAATAGCTATCCTTCTCGTTCACTACTTTCTTTTAGTGCCAATAATATCGATTGTGAAATTGGAAGTATTTTTTGCTTATATCAACAAAAAGGGAAATCTACTTTTAAAGTTAATTTAGATACGCTCAGTCGCTCCCAAGTTCGTATAGATCCCCGCGTTTTACTTTTAGCTAAAAATGCGGAGTAAGTTATGATTTATCGGCTGTATAAGTCCAACTCATTGCATAGCGTATTCCGCAGATCTCAAGCAACGATTTTTGCGATTACCTTAATCATCTGCTGTTTTACCTTTGTATCAATTTCCACTTTTACTATGGAAACATACACCAAGCAGAATTTAAATATTTTAAGTCTAGCTGTCAGCGAGCGTATACAACCTGCGGTGGTTTTTCGGGATCAACAAACAATTTCGCAAATTTTAAATGAATATACCTCACAGCACTCTATCCGAAGCATTGAGGTTTTCGACAATCAAAATATTCAATTAGCCAATAGCACCAAGAGCAAAGCTTACTATTCAAAATTACAAGTTTTACTTGATCATGTTTTTTTAAAAGATCCCATTAAACTTAAAATTTTTCATAATAACCAGCAAGTCGGGCAACTGATCATCTACGGAAGTTCAGAGCGTATTTTACAATTTATTGTCACTATTTTAATTGGATTGGCAGTGGTCATGTTATTTATGATTATTGCGTTGTGGTGGTCAACCAACTCCACCTATCGCTATATCATGCAATCAATGCAACCACTAACTCAAACCGCACAAATTGTTAGCGATCAAAAGGCATACAACCTTCGCTTTCCAAAAAATAATATTAAAGAATTTCAAGATCTAAATGATGTGTTTAATCAACTTTTACATGAGATTCAAACCTGGCACACACATCTTCAAGATGAAAATCATCAATTGTCTTTTGAAGCCAAGCATGATCATCTTACCGCATTGCCGAATCGCAGTTATTTTTATAGTCAACTGTTACATTTGTTTGAGCAACCGAGCTTACGCTCAAATTCGGCTTTAATTTTTATCGATAATAATCAGTTCAAGCGAATTAACGATCAATACGGTCATCCGGCAGGCGATGCAGTTTTAATCGAAATGGCCCAGCGTTTAAAATCACGTATTCGTCAGCATGATTTTATTGCGCGTTTGGGTGGTGATGAATTCGCCATACTTTTAGAATCTGTCCATCAACGTGATCATCTGATTACGATTGCCGAACACTTATTAGATAGCTGCAAAAAACCGCTCAGTTTTAATGAGCATCAGATTTATTTCAGTTTCAGTATTGGTATTGCTTTTTCCCAGTTTGCCTCGACTCCTGAGGAACTGATTACACAAGCCGATCAGGCCATGTATAAAGCAAAACATCTCCATCATCATTGGTGTATCCACACCCCCTAACCGACAGGCCCCTTATTATGTTTAGTCATCCGTTTAAGATATCGATTTTGGCTGCCATTTGTCTTGTACTTTCCGGCTGTCTAAGCTTTGGGCCGCTAAAGTACAAGCAAGTTCAACTTTTGAAAAAGGAAGGTTTTGTACAAACTGAAGAAGGCTGGACACTTGGCCTACCTGAACGTTTACTCTTTGATTTTGACAAGTCTGAAGTCAATCCGAACCATCGAAATGAACTGGTGCGATTGAGCAATCAACTCAATAAGTATGGCTTACATAAACTTAAAGTGATGGGATACACAGATAATGTTGGCAATACTGACTATAACATCAAACTCTCGCAAGCACGCGCTCAGAGCGTAGCCACTATTTTTGTTGAGCAAGGTTTTGTGCGTAGCAATATTCAAACGATTGGTCGTGGTGCTTCTCAACCGTTATTACCTAACACCACCGAAGCAAATCGTGCAGCAAATCGACGCGTAGCGATTATTATTGTGCCGTAATTGAATTGTTCATGAAGTTAATACAAAGTTAAATACCGCTTTGTATTAACTTTATAAAATGATAAAAACAACAGACGTAAAAAAACCGCAATAAAGCGGATTTTTTATTGACATCTTTAAGTTTTTTTAAAGATGGTCGGAGCAGTAGGATTCGAACCTACGACCCCCTGGTCCCAAACCAGGTGCACTACCAGGCTGTGCTATGCTCCGAAATTGGGGTGAATGACGGGATTCGAACCCACCATAATCTATGTATTAGCTCTATATTTATTAATAACTTAGCTTACACGCATCTGATAGATGGGTTAAATATGGGAATTTAGTCATATTTAGATCTGAATCAAACTTACTCAGACTTCCATTACTGATGTTTTTTCCACCATTAATTTTCAATGACTTATACTTGTTTGTTGAATAGACTTAAAATGGAGTAATGGAGTAATAAATAAAAAAAGTGCCTTAATATTTAGGCACTTATAGTAAAAATATTATGTCTATTTTGAAGTAATTAAAAAGTAAGTTTCATTACATCGAAATATAGTTATTCAGCTTTGTGATGTAGTCAGGCAGATCTTCTGCGATTAACTTTCCATAATGCTTATAGATCATTGACGTATCACTATGGCCAAGCTGCTCTGCTATCCACTCCGGAGGAACTTGGCCGGAGGTTAAAAGCTGGCTGGCAAAGGTATGCCGACCTTGATTGATTCCACGCCCACGTACCTTCGCTTTTTTTAAATGTTTATTCCAGCGGTACCTGAGTTCATGGTATTCGAAGTGATTTGAGCGTTCATGATTGACCCAAACAAAGCGGACTTTTTCTATACGTTTAGTCTTGTTGTCACGCTGCAGTACTTCGATAGTTTTTGGTTTGGTATTCCCTGTGCTTTGATATTGTTTTTTGAGTGCTTGTATTGCTGGTTCGAGCAGCTTGATTCGTCTTTTTCTACGTCGGTTTTTGGTGACTCGATAAATACCACGGACGTAGGATCTGGATATTTGAATGGTACCGTTTTCCAGATCGATATCTTCCCAAGCGATGGGAATTTGTTCTGACATTGAAAGTCCAGTCCAGAATAAGCATGGCAATAGATTTTGAATATCGAGATCTGTTTCAGTATTTAAAATCATTGCGATTTCGACTTTACTAAATGGATCCGGCTCTGGTGGATCAAGCTGATGAATCACAATATTTTCAAATGGGTTATAGGGCATTTGCTTTTCATCTCTCCAGATCGCATGGATCTGCGCGAACCGAGTAATTATTTCTCGCACTGTTTTGTTGTTTAGCGTCTCCTTAAGATCTTCAATCCATCTTTTAAGCATGTTGGTATTGATATCTTTTGGATGAATTTTCCCAAATTTAGGGACGATATGGTTGTTTACATGGCCACGATAAGAATCATATGTACTCGGTGCAACTTCTCTTATGGTTTGATCAAGATATTGCTGGGCATAGTAGCTGACTTGATTTTTCTTAATATTTTTAGAGTTTGGAAAGTGTTTGGCCAGTTGAAATTGATCGAGCTGTATCTCCAATTTAATGAGGTTGGCCAGCTTCTCTGCACGTTCCTGATTTTCTGGTGTAAATGGCCAGTCGAGTGTTTCTTTAATCAATGGTTCTGTTGCGATTGGTCGCATCCAGATGCGCATCGATTTTCCGCGAATTTCTAATCCTGCAGACATGGAAAGTCCTACATTTAAGTATCTTGAATGATTGGGGTTATTTTAAAAGATTGCACCTCCGTTCGGAGGTGCATGAAAGGTGCTTTTGAGCAGCTTAAATGAAAGGAAGCTGCTCTTCTTCGCGTGAATGAAGTTCAGCTTCGATTGCAGTCAGTAAATATTGATCATCTGACTTTCTTGCAATGTATTCAAGATCATAGCTGGATAAATCTGCAATGGCTTTACCTCGATGAGGTCCATAAAAAATATGGGTGGGTATTCTGGCCATTTGTGAAAATTGATAAAGCTCTTCCATTGATTTGATTTGTCTTACTCGGACAATATTCAATAAAAGTGCATGTGTTGTTTTGCAATCATTCAAAGCAGAATGAGCACCTCTTACACCTCGCCTTGTTGCTTTCCGATCACAGCTTAATTGATAAGCCAAAGCTGTTAATTTATGAGACTCAAAATGTGGCCAGAGGTATCTGGCCATTGCTAATGTGCAGATCCGCTTGATGCTCGATGCATCTGTGCCAGCACGTTCAATCGCTTCGATGTCGTAGTCAATATTGTGGCCGATCAGATATTCAATATTATCTTTTGGCAATTTGAACTTTGTAAATGATGGGCATTTAACAAGATCTTCATCAACAATATGATGTATGGCCATTGCTGCGATTGAGATTGGCTCACTTGGTTTATAGCGTTTTGTGAAATCAAACATAGTTGGAATGATTGGATAATCAGTAAATGGCTGAAACTGAACTTCCATCGCTGCAGCTTCAATAATATCACCATGCAACTTATGTGTTTCTGTATCAAAAATAAGGGCTGTCATGGCTTAACTACTCCTCTACTATTTGTGATTATTTCTTCTTCAGTAGCAATTCGGATTAGATCTCTAATGGCAAATTTACGGTCGTCATCCATAAAAATCCCGTCATGATCAAGACTCGATACCGTCATAATATGACTTGGCATGTCATCATCTATAAAAACCACTTTAGAGCCTATTTTTAAAAAATTTGTATTATTGGATGTCATTGTTTTCATATTTAATCTCTCATACTGCACTTGCGATTGGAGCACTATCAAGCGACTGAAGTGAGATAACTTTCACTTCTGTGATGTAGTTTTCTTGTCGGTTTTGATCTGTCCATTTACGTGTGTGTAATGAACCTTCGATGTAGACTTTTGAGCCTTTTTTTAGGTATTGGCATGCAATTTCACCCAAACGGCCATGCGCTACGATGCGGTGCCATTCGGTGTTTTCACGCCATTCACCCGTTTGTTTGTCTTGCCAACGTTCACTTGTGGCTATGGAAAATTGCGCGTAACCGCTGCCGTTCGGGAAATGCTTAGCAATCGGATTTGCGCCGAGTGATCCGACCAGGATAACTTTATTGATTCCTCTCATGCCGCTAGTACTCCCATATCAATCAAACCTTGACGTTTCATCACGTTTATTTTTGCATGTACGCCCATTCGATCACGCTGAAGTACTTCTGCAATACGGTGCACCGGATAATGATCTTTAAGCATTGAAAGCAAGACTTTTTCTTCGCATGGCCACCATCCACCACGGGTGATGGCAAATTTTGAGTTTTTAACCATTAGACTTCTCCTGGTCTAATTCACAGCGACATTTACAATGATATTTAGACATGGTTAGGCTCCCAGTACTGCATTGCTTGGCATATTTAGAATGATTGCAACTTGTTTAAGCGCCCATCTCTGACGAAATTTTTTTTCATAGTCAGACAATGGCCGTGGTACCAGTGGTTCCTTTCTTTTTTTATGTGCATAGTTGCAACGTTTGCAGTAGTCGCTACCACCAGAAAAGTTTGGATGGTTTAAGTGCGGTGTTAGAACTGCAGTAGAGATATCATTTGGCATCTGATTTCTCCTTACGTTCAACTAGTGTGAAAACAGAACACTTGCAACGTGGACAAACGTTATCATTCATCCCATTTTTTTTATTGAACTTAGAAGTAAGTTCATTGCGATTTCCAACCCAACGGCAGCGGCGACATTTCCAGTCCATCTGATCATATTTACTCATGATGAAGCTCCTTCTGCTTGAACCGGTTCAAACTCAAAATCTTCCTCTCTCACAAAGCTTTCAAAATATAGTTTGGTGATTTCGAAGCAGTTAGAAAACCAGCCTTCTTGATGAAAAATTGAATTAACCCCATATTTTTCATGTAATGAACTCGAATCATTTTCATAGCACCACCAGAAAACGCTACATCCAATCATTTTTAGAATGACAGAAACAATATCTCCATTATTTTCATTTAAACGATCTTCAGCTCCTGACCAGAACTGATTGTGTTCATGTAGCATTTCATCTGTGCATTTGATAACAACTGTAAATTCAAGCTCACAGGTATCGTTATGCCAGCTATTAAGTTTGATTTTGTAGGTACGTGGGTCACAGCGAAGGTATTTAGGAATTTCCGCTTGCGGTGTTTCTACGTTAGAATCGTGTTGCATTGTTTAGTCTCCTGACTGGGTGATGTAGCACATACAGAAGTGGCCGCTTTTGTATGTGCGCTAAAAACTCTCAACTAAGTTTAGAAAGTTCCTGATCAATGATTGTTTCAATGGATGTTAATGTTTGTTCAGAAGCTCCATATAAATATGGGTAGCTCAATTCACTCCGGTTCTGATTCTCTTTAGTTTGCATCTCCCGAAAGATTTCTATTTTTCCTTTGATTGCTTTAAATACCACCTTGATTTCAATCATTTCTTTATCGATCATATCTGTATCCTTAAAGTTTGATTTCGTTAATTTTGATGGTTGCATCTGGAAAGGCTTTGGACAGACCTTGTTTAAGATCCTCCATTAAATTTTTCTCAAGCTCACGTTTTTTATCTTTTTCTTGTTTAATTTGCTCCTCTAATTTTTGGTGAATTGATTGTTTTTCTTGCTCTGAAATTGTGGGTAGATTAAAGGTTGGATATAGTTCAGATTGATATGCCCAGTGTTTAATAATGACTGGACGTAATTCACCGCCTTTATAGTTCCAAGTGTGATCGTCTGCATCGTAAATTACAGGTGAGAAAATCATGCCTTCAAAATCAACAACGACTAATGGCTCACCTGCTTTAGGAACGACTGAGATATTTTTAAAAACTTTTGATGGATTCTGTTGAGTGAGTTCAGTGATCTCCATCGAAAAATTATCCTTGTTACTTTCTTCTAAAACGCGTTTCAATAAATTTGCAAATTTGTTTTCTTGATGTGGCATAAACAGAAGGCCGATTTGAATTTCTAGACGTGTCATTTGAACTTTACGCTGCACATGATTTTCGACCTTTTCTAGGTCGATCGCCCAAGCACCAGCACCATTTGTTTCTTTAATTAATACGCGATACATGTGTATCTCCCTTAGTTGTGGGATTAGTCCCGTTGTGACGCTGGTTTTTCGAAGATCCAGCATCGTTTGGTTGAGTTAGTAATTTTGCTTTGTATGGCTTTATTAGCTTCAACAAAGCGGTAGTGAATACTGTGTCTTAAAGCAGCCTGTAGCTCGTTCAATTCGGGTAATGAATAACGATAATCCGCTGCGACCTTGTATAAATGTGCAAAATTGAGTGCAATGAGATCTGGTTTAGCCGAGTGATTTACATTTGTATCTTTATTGGCCACTAGACGTATTTCAGATTCCATTTCTTCAATGGTGTTCCAAAAATTTTGAACAATGATTGAATCTGACTTGATAACTTTGTCGCGTGTTTGAGCCATTGCAATAATTTCATCTTGAACTTGCTTCTGGATCTGCAGTGGTATCTCGACAATGTGTTTACACAATGCATCAAATAGAGCCATGAACTGAGCGTGGTTTTGTACAACACGAGAACTACGAATACTGTATTTTTCTTCATGTAGCATGGCATCGTATTTTTCAAAACCTAGTTGGTAAGATTCCAGTACTGCAGATTCTTTTGCCAAACAATTCAAAATAAACTGGCTGACTTGTTCGGGTTCATACTTTTCCAATCGACGGGATGCATAAAGACTATTTTTGGTGAGTTGCTCTTTGGTAAATTTTGTCTGTACGATACGTTCCATAATTGGAGTGGTAGAAGCTACTTCAGCATTTTGACTGATAATTACGGTACCCATGAATGGTGGTTCATACGTTTCATTACCACCATTTTTGACACCTTGTGCCCCAAGTGATCCGCCATCAGATAATGTTTTAAGCGAATCCCAATCAAACTGTTTAATCACTCCTCGCTCGTTTTCACGCTCTGACTCAACAAGAACCACTGGTAAGTTTGAAACTTGCCTAAAGGTACGGATGAGACCTGATTTAGAAGATTTCACAGGATCAATACCTTCATAGCCTATACGGCCTAACAACTTCCATAGGAATAAAAGAAGCGTAGATTTACCTGTTCCTGGTGCGCCAACCGCCTCAAAAAATGGAAATGATTTATTCATTTTTCGGATTTGCTGTGCATATAAGCTGCCAAAATATGCGGTGAGTGTTAATAAGCCTCTCACTTGATACGCTTCAATGTAGTCATTAATCCAATTTTTGTTGTATTCATTCAGCTTTGAATTAATTTTCAAAGAAAATGGAGCCTTACATTTCAAATTAGTGTTCCGTGGTAACTCAAAATAGTCCTCTTTATTGATGATGAATTGACGGCCTGCCTGATAAGCAATATCACCTAAAACATAAGCTTTATGATCTGCGTTGTACCCCACATAATTGATCAATTCGACACGTTTAATATCGGTCAATTCTCTTTCTAGAAATGCATCAAGCTGATTGCTATTGCCTTTGTAGAATTTACCCGGAGCGACATGCAAAAGGCGTTTTTTAAATTCTGATGATGACGACAGATGGGATGCACTGAATGTGTTTTTAATCGTTTTGGCACCGCGCGGAAAGTCGATCTGGAAGTAATAGTCAGCTTCGTCAATTTCTACCATGTATTGGTAGTACAATCCGCGTGGACGGCAATCCATAATCAATTTTGCTTCTGCTGCAGCTAAGATTGCTGCAGCACGACGTTCTGCTATGGCTTGGTCCTTTTCTTCTTGCGCCCAGTCTTCATTGTCATTGGGTTCTGCTTCAAGACCTTTTAAGTAGGTGTCATATTTTTCATTGTCTAATTTGAACCAATACACTTGATTGTTGAAGTCAAATGGAAATGACTTGGTACCTTTATGCTTGTAGATAAGTATGCCTTTATCCACAGCTTTTTCTGCAATAAGCAATGAACCGTAATATTTGTAAGTTTCAATATCTGTAAATTTAAGTCGATCTTGTTTGTATAGATCGTTCCAGTCGGTTTTTTTACGTCCACTCGGTGGAAGTGCTGCTTCACATTCAAAGCCATCGGCTCTTGCCAGTTCGATATTTTTTAAAATTCCGTCATGGCCAGCTTGGTCATTATCAAATGCCCAGACCAATTTCGGTAATGGTTTGCCTGTTTCGGCGCATTTGGCCAGAATTTGATTGAGAAATATAGATGGATAGTTACCTGCAGCTAATGCTGAAAAGCTGGTGATACCAGATAGCCAAAGCGCGATGGTGTCGAAAATACCTTCTGTGATCCAAATTTCTTTTGATTCAAAATAATTGGTGTTAGGTGTGAGCCATGCATGATTTTTTGATGACCACCCAAATTTGAAGGTCGTTTTCTTTAAGACGCCTTGTTCGTCTAGGATGCGTTGCCACCAGCCTTCGTTACCTTCTTCATCTGTAATGGGAAATCGTAAGGTAATCGATCCAATATTTAGATCCTGGTCTTTGTAGTACTCTTGGGAGTACGTCAGTGGTTTAAGTTGATCGATCGCAAAGCCACGACCTTCAACCAAATAGGCGTTTACTGTTTTAAGTGGATCTTCTTGCGTTGGTTTAAAGCGTTTTTCCCATTTTTCAAACAGTTCGGGAAATAGTTCTTTAACATGGTTTTCGGTACCACAGTTATTTTTGCGTGGGCAGAATACTACCCACGGCTCGTCAGGATGCACCCATGCTGATGCTTCTTTGTGATTGCACGACGGACATCTGCCACGCAATTTATTACCACTTTTTAACTTAAAGCTATAAACGTCCATGAGTTTGTCTATAACTAAAGCTTTGGTTTCTGGAAACATCATCTTGTTTGAACTGCCTAGAAATGTTGTGTTTTACGTTTAATTTCATCCCCAACAAGCTTGGAAAGCATTTCGCGAATCCTAGCTCTGGCTAGAAATTGAATGGTTTCTTCAATAGTTTGATGACCCATTAATTTTTGAACTTCTTGAATCAGTTCTTTCTCTTGGTCTGAGAGTGCGACATCATTGTTTGGCATATCTCAGTTCCTCGAAAGGTGCTCACCTGCGCCTTTCTTTAACACTTCATCTAAGTTAAATTCTTCTTCGATATCCTGTGCGATTAAGATTGCTAATGCTTGTTTTACGATGAGCTGGCGGAATATGGTTGCTTTTTTTACGCCAGTTAATTTTGAAACGGTTTCAAACAAATTTGACTCATCATCATTGAGATTGATGTTGTAACGGTTGTGTCGAATTTGTCTTCTGTAATCTGCGCTCATGAATTTTGCTCCTTAGCTTTGCCTGCGCTGTAGCGTTCTCCAGCAATACTGGATTTGCTTCGATTTGATTTTTTTGCAAGTTCTTGAATTTCTTCGAACTCACTGAGAGGTAAGTAAATAATCACGCTTTTTCGTGGTTCATCTAACTTGGGAGCGCGACTTACAAACAGAGGTGTTTTTTCTGTGCTCATGCGTTATCCTTGGAAATAGTGATTTGCTATGAATCACTATAGCACATTATTTTGTTCTTTAAATACATAAAGGAAATATTTTTATGCCTTCTATTGACCCTGAAGTTTCAGGCGAAATTGCTCATCGCTTCAAAGTTGAGCTAGATAAGAAGCATTTACGTGCTAAGACATTGTCACGTGAGATTGGAGCAAGTGAAAATACGCTGGGAGCATATGTACGTGGGAATGTGCCGGACCAGTGGGTATATCTAAACCGATTGCAGAAACAAGGCGTTGATATTCGTTATGTGTTGCTTGGAATAGATCCGGACTTTAGTGGCTTAACCAGTGAAGAAAGTGTATTGCTTAAAGCTTATCGACAATTGAGTCCTGAAGGACAGGCTGCATTACTTGGCTTAAGTAAAGCGTATGCAAAAGATGTAGAGAAAAAATAATGTATAACCAATAAAAAACCCACGTTTCCGTGGGTTTTTTGCTTTAGTTGATACTAAACCTTGGCTGTTTTCCCAAGGCCTTTAATGCATCGATGACCGTATCAATTTTGGTTGTATGACTTAGATTCACAATGCGCTGGATTTCCTGTTTTGGCTTATGTAACCGTTTTGCCAATTCAGTCTGTGTAATATGCTGCTCGAGCATAGTATTTAGCAGTAGAATTTTAGACCAGACACTTAACGGTAGAGCAATTAAGTGTTCGTCTTGTTCTGGCTTACTTGGCATTGGCACTGGACGATTATCTTCAAAGTAAAAATCCATAGCTGTAAGTAAAGCGTCTTCTGCCATTTCGTTTGCTTCTGCAAGTGAATAGCCTTGTGTTAACGCCTCAGGAATATCCCGAAAGCTCACTACATAGCAACCATCTTGCAAGTCAAATTTTGCAGGATAAAACATACATGGCTCCTTTAATGAAAAAATCGTGGTTCGGTTAGAAACCGAGAGCTAACTCTCGATTCCTAGTTGTTTTTTTATTCCCTTAACAAGTCGATCATCGATCTCTGTGTGTCTTGGGATAGTGCTTTGTTTATTGTTTAAGAAAACTTTTGTATGTTTTCCGCCTTCTTTAAACTCAGCTCCTAGTTGTTCCAAATACCGAACTAGATCACGCCTTTTCACATTTTCCTCTATTTGTTTAACATAGTGCTATAGTAATCAAAAAAGATTACCAAGTCAACAAAAAAGATTACTTTTAAGGTTTAAATTTCGCTTTCTATTTAATCATCAAGATGATTTTGCACTGTTTTGAGCTTGTCCTCCAAATCTAACAGCTTGTAAATTAGATCGTTGTTGTTGTAAGTCACCTGCGTGTCGTTTCCAACGGCTTCAAGTGAATTTCTCCAAATACGCAATGTGGCCAATGCTTGATCTAATAGAAAGTCGTTGTCATAAGTTTGCATGTTTTTATCTCTCGCAATTCGATTTAATTGAAATTGCCAGACTGCAACCGAGGCCTTATTCCAGATTGGACTGGTAACCTGATGTACTCCCAAATACTTCGGGTAAATTAAATCATTTAGAGCTAACTCTAAGATTTTTATATCTAATTTATCAATTGAATGATCAGTTTTTGAAAGCTCTTCAATCAAATCATTAATTTGCTCAGGACAAATCGATAAAAATCCGATTGTTGTGTCGTGATTAAATGTGATTTGTGCTTTGACCAACTGATCGACCATGGTAAAAAACTGCTGGCAGATAAGCTGGCTCTTTTCATTTGTTGATTGAACCCGGTCTGCTATAGGCACGTATGGGATGATGAATTCATTGAGCATGTTCCATTGCCTCCTTGATCCGAGCGATATATTGATCTTGTTCGGCTTCGGTAATGGTACCGTGCTCTTCAAAAGCATGAATCACACCTTTGGCATACTCATAGTATCCATGAGGATCTTGTTCTGCATCTTGAACGATGTCTTCTAACCAATCGATTAAATCTGTTTTGGTATTCATAGCTGCCATGCTCCCACCAGTAAGTACATTGAGCTTAATAATAGAAAAAATAGAAATGCGATGATGGCTGGATGCATGACTACTCTCCCAAAAATAATAAGGAGAACGTAAGAAAGCAGATGCAGAAATAACCCATGCAATCGAATAGGATTTTTAGGCGTTTTTGGCGCTGGAGCTGACGGAGGCGTTGGTTGTAGGCAGTTAAGCTATAGATAGCAGTGTGCTCTTGCACATGATTGATTTTTTTCATGATGATTACTCTTGGTAGTTCCGTAAAACTACCTCCATCACTTTCCTAGAATGATGGAGATAGACCGACAGGGCTAGGAAAACCGTACCAAGAGAAACGGCCAGCGCGAAGCTGCCCTGCCGATCTACCATAGCGAGTATAGCCGATCAAACATTTTTGGCAAAAAAAAGCCGCTATTGAGCGGATGTTTTCTGCTCTCTTGGTTAGTTTTACAGGTTTCCTAGGCCTGTACGCAGATTTTGCTGCGTAGGTCCATCTTGCCAATAGTGGCACACTATGTCAAGATAGTGATTCACTATTTTTATAAGAACTTGAATAATAGGGGTATTTTATGGGATTTCAGCCCAAAAAAGTTTCAATTCCATTGGCGATTGGTATTTTTATTATTCCCTTGATTTTTGCTTGGTTCACTTTAAGGAAGGGCTATAGCAATACTGCACGTATCCTCAGTTTTGGATGGCTTATATTGGCTATTGTAGTTTATTTCGCTGTTCCTCAATCTGCATTAGAAAAACGTGCATTTAACGATACAGAGATTCATCAAAAGCACTCTTAATTTTATTGGAATTTCTTCATGAAAATTTTACCCATTATTCTGTTGTGTAGTTTCGGTTTTATAGGATGTTCAAGTAGTGATAATCAGCCAACTGAAAAAACACAGGCAGATAAAGATCAGGAAGCCGCTCAGATTCGTCAGCAATTTGAAGATCGGAAAGCAGAACTTGAAGAAGAAGATAAACCGCATTTTGACTGGCCACGTGTGGACTATACAAAAACTGTGGCCAAAGTTGACTTGAATAATGACCAGGCAATTTTAAAAGCTGTAGGTAAGCCTGTACAAGACACAGAAAATGGTGGTGATGCCAATGGTGAACCAATGAAAAGTTATTGGTTTAGTAAGCAGCCAGCTTATGGTTTACAAATTGATTTGAGTCGTGAAGCAATTAAAGTGATGTGGCAGTTTGACGCTAAAGAACCAGCCAAAGCCACGGCAGCATTTGAAGATGGCCAAAGAATCACCCGTGCATTGCTTGGTGGTAAAGTCGGTAGTGAACTTTATGAGAATATCTCCAAAGGTCTTAAATATGATGAAATTACAACTGATGATGGAATTGTTATTAAGAATGCCAGATGTGGTGCTTGGGCTTGTCGATACGAGATATTACGATAATGAAAAAAATATTGTTATGTTTAATGATCACCGCTGTATTGCCTACATTGACCTTTGCCAAATACTGCAAAGACTTTAAGACTCATCAGGAAGCTCAAGCTTATTTCAATGCAAAGAAACCAGGATACAAACGTCTGGATCGTGATGGTGACGGCAGTGCTTGTGATTGTTTACCTGGTGGGAATGGTACAAAGTGCCCGAAGAGTAAGAAATAGGTATAAAAAATGGTAACGATTACATTAGCAAAGTCTTTAGAAATTGGTCAAATAGTCACTACAGCAGAAGCAGATCACCAACGTGAATTGGGAAATATTAAATCTAAATATGCATTTGAATGTATAGATGAGAAATGCGATGCGCAGATAACTTGTGCAAATTTATTAAAAGAGGTTAAGGAACGGAAAAAAGACCCATATTTTATATATGTTGGAGAGCATAGTGACGAATGTAAAGAAAAAGAGAAAATTGAGATCTTAGAACGCGAACAACAAGAACGTCATGATTCTAGACCACGAAAATATGTTTCCGAAAAAGTTGCGCTTTTCAACTTTGACAAGCCCTCAAATAAAAAAGTTGAAACTACCTCTGTTGGTTCAAATGCTTCCGTCTCTACTAGGACTGATCAACCAAATGCTACAGAAAATAGTAAACAAGAAGGTACGCGTCCTTCTAAGAAAGCCTTATCTACTTGGGTTGAACTCTTTAGAAGAAAGGATTCCGATATTTCAGTCATCTATAATGATGAAGAAATTCATATTCGAGATTTATTCATTAATATTGATGAAGTTAAAGATCTTGCAGATTTGGAAGATGAACCTAGAATTTACTATGGAACTGCATGGGTTAATCCCAATAAAAATGGAATTCAATTTACTTTCCGTAGGAAAAAATTTAATGAATTAACTCAAAATCCAAGCTTGATGTTATATTCAAATAAAATTCAAAATGAATCTGAAAACGGTCGTTTTTCAGAAAAAACACTAAAAAAACTTGCTGCAAGAAGAACTATAAATGACAAACCGCAACCTATTACTGTTTATATTTTTAGCCAATTGCCTCCTCAATTAAGTAAAAATGGTAAATTTATTAATTTCTACGCCAAAGAATTAACTTATATTTATTATGAAAAATGAGACTATTGCGTCTCATTTTTCTGGCACTGTCTATACCCTTTCAACCACATCTGCGGTGCTTCTGCCCAACTGCGTAAAGACCTCGTTTCTTCTACACCGTAATAAGCTTTCATAAAGCGTTCGCGCCACCAGTGGCGCATCGCTTCACAATGATGTTTCATACCTGGTGGATTCATATCGGTTGTGATGTCTTGAAAGAACAATTCAAAAAGCTGTTCTGGATTCATAGCTCTTTACCCAAATCCCATCTACATTCATATTGAGCAGCAAACTTGGCTTTCTGATCAACACAATGCGAAAAAAATGAAAAAGCATCTACCATATGATCCGACCAAACCTGAGTTGCCCTTTTCATTAATCTTGGCCACTCATCTCTCCAGATCTTTAATTTAAGCTTCGGTATGGGTTTAAAAGATTTTTTATATAGCGCAAAAGCTTGATAGCAGGCTTTACGACGCTTGCGATCTGGTAATTTTTTGATTTTTTTCGGATTAAAACAGAACTTTTTTGAGAAATCCCAGTCAAGCATGGGCAGAATGCCAGAACAAAACATGCGATACACATAACTTTTAAACATTGGTCGACTTTGGTTTAATACGATTGAATATCTAGATCGACAAGTTTCTCCCTTCTTTTTTTTGATAGATCTATTGGCAATTATTGGTTGATTCATAATTGAGGAAATTATGGGAGAGAGATAATCAGGTTTAATCATGGCTCTATCTCCCATTTTTCATCATTTGCAGCTTTAAGTTCTAACAATGTAGGTATGACGATTGTTGGATCTGGCTTTGCGCTGGGCGATATGGTGTGCGTGATTTCAATGTGTCCACCACAGGTGAAACCACAGAATAAGTTGGGACAAGTGAGCCAGACATCTTTGAGAAGTGGATGTCTTTGCTCACTTGATCTGATTTTTAAATTTGTGCTTTTGCAATGAGGACAGATAATTTGTGGCCGAGAATTACTTTTATTGATTTTGTTGTAATTATTGGGTGAATTCATTCAGCACATCCTAAGAATATAATTTTGTTTATTTTAAATTAAAAGAACAAATATTTGTTCTTTTATTCAATTTTTTATAGTATTTACACGGTTTTTCTTATGCAGAAAAATTTATGCAAAATTTAAAATGCCAATGCTGTTTTAAATTGTTGGCAAAAAGTGCGGCATTTGATCAAATTGAAATTAAATGCCCTCGCTGTAAAACTCTCAATACTTTCCAGAGCACCTTGAGTGCCTTACCTGAATGCCCAGAGCATCCGACCTCATCAGGTAAGATCCATGACACAAAACCTCTCACCGCAATACAATCCTAGTGGCCACAGCTTCAGTGGCTGGCTTGGCGGTAAATCTCAACTGGCCAGAACGATTATTGATATGCTGCCCGCACATAAAACTTATGTTGAAGTGTTTGGCGGTGCTGGCTGGGTACTTTTCAAAAAGACGGCTTCCACGGTTGAAGTAATTAACGATATTAATGACGACTTGATCAATTTATATCGAGTATTGAAATTTCATTTTGATGCATTTCTAGCTGAATATGAGTTGCTGCTATTTTCTCGAACTCAGTTTGATGATTTTAAGCGCGATCAATCTGGTCTGACTGATATTCAACGGGCGGTGAAGTTTTATTATTTGCTACGCTCTGCGTTTGGATGTCAGCTCGATGGTTCATTTACCTATTCGAAGGATCGAGCGAGCCGTGTGCGCTTGGGCAAACGTTTACGTGAACATCTGGTGTCGATTCATGAACGTTTGCAGAACGTCGTTATTGAAAATCGATCTTATGATTATGTGATTAATCGACTGGATAGCCCAGATACTTTGTTTTATCTGGATCCGCCCTATTGGGATTGTGAAAACGTCTACGGCAAAGGCATCTGGAGTAAAGATGATTTTTACACGCTGAAGGACAAACTGGATCAGATTAAGGGCAAGTTTATTTTGAGCTTGAATGATGTGCCAGAAGTGCGCGAGCTATTTAAAGATTATCAAATGACACATCGTAAGATCCGCTGGTCCGTGAACTCAAAAGCTGCTCATGAAGAGCATAACGGCAATGAATTGATTATTTATAATTTTTGATTCGTTCATAAAACAAGGCCAGATTCTGAATCTGACCTTGTTGTTTTATTTTGCTTCCTTTACTTGCTCCAGCATGTTTTTCTTCGCATTGAGTCTTGGCAATTCCCGTTTTAAGCGTTTTTCTGCCGCTTTTTTACTTTGCATTACCGCATTGATGACTTTTGGATTGGTTTGATCACCCAATGTTGCCCAATGGCGCGGACTTGGAGTTTTTCCATTGGTATATTGAACTTTTAGCCCGGTATAGGGTTTTTCATCAAGTTGATTATGTGCAGCAAATTTACCGGTTTCGAGATCCAGTAAAGCGAATTCACGATCTAGGCGTTGCTGTGCACCAGCACGAGTCAAATATAAGTAAGTAAAATGCTTCGCGTTGGATATATCACCTTTGACCAATTGAACTGCCTTTTCACCGTCTTGATAATACACCACCACACCCGTCCATTTTTTATCTTTTTCTAAGACAAACTGATCTTCAAATAGTTCGGATACATCGTCTGCATCTGGAAAAAATACTTCGAGCTGCAGATCTGTGGTGTAACCGCTTGAACCATCCAATGTGTCCGTAATGGTGGTCGCGAGCCAGTAGATTTCATCGATCTGCTCCTTAACCCCAACAAATAGAAAAGTCTGCTCTGGTATGATGTCTGGCACACCTCTGGCCAGCTTATAACTGAGTGTTTCACTGGTACGTTTGAAATGGTTCAATTTAGCTGAAGCAGCTAGTGTCGCGGTTTGTTTGTCTCGATGAATATGACGTAGCTCTTTGATGTTCTGGTTCGATTGATCCCCGACAATGACCTCAAGCTTTTTAGCCATTTTATCATCGTAGTAAAATGCGCGAATTGCAGTGACTTCTTCACCGCCATCGCTGTAGCTATAGCGATGATCATCACCCATTGCCCTGGTCAACTTGTAAGTCGGTAGATCTTGGCCAGATATGGTCTGACTCTGGCCTTTGGGCATAAAAAGTAAGGTACCATTTTTGATGGTCGCAATCGCGTCGTGTTCATCGGCTAAACGAGTAATCAAATTCGCATCTGACTCGTTTTGATCGATATGAATGATTTTATGGCTGGCCAGATCTGCTGCAACACTATCGTTAAGATCATGCTCAAGGGCAATCAGTCGTATTAAATCGCCGAGGGCAATATTATCGAAGCTACGCTCTTTTTTCTGTTTGAGTGACTTTTTCATATCTGCACTGGTTGCGCGAATACGAAGAACATCGGGCGTACCGGCATGCTCGACCTCTTTGACGATGTAACTGCCTTTGTAGACCAAGCCAGAATGCTGCCAGCCTATCCATGCCTGTAAGACTGCTCCTTTTGGAGGGATTTGTAGCAATCCGTCGTGATCGGATAGCGATAGGTCTAGCGTATCGACTTCAAAGCCACGTTTATTTTCGATACGCATTTGCATGAATCGATTGTTGATCTTTGATGAAATATCTAAGCCATCGACGATGAGCTTAAAAATGGGAACTGGGTTTGCTTTTGCAACATCATCGGCCAGATCATTGAGTGTGGAAAGTACAGTCATAGTAAGCCTATTAATTTTCCTGCAGTGTTACCAATGAGCGTTCCTGGTTTCTGTGCCTGCGTCATTTTCAAACTGAATTCGATTTTTTTTGGTGTGCCATCTGGGAAAAAAATAGTCTGGGTTTCCTGAAGGTCATCGATGTGATACAGCCCAAATACTTTACCTGTGCCTGCAATCAGTGGAAATGCCTTACCTGTGTCGCCCATTGTGCGAAGTGCTGTAATGCTCATTTGAGATCCAAATTCAGGCACGATACTGCCCTCAAGCGAAATAGTATCTTCGCCACGGCCAGTGAATTGATACGCTGGCATATCACCGACACGGGAGTTGCTTGGATGTCGCCAATTGGTGCTGCGCTGTAACTGTTGATACACCGCAGTTGGAATGCTAAATGGGAACATGCCTAATATCATCATCATAAGTTTTACTCCTGATCGGCCATGATGGTGCGCACACGTGCCAGTTTGTCGCGCTGAATTCGCATGACGACTTGTTCAATTTTGCGTTCAAGATCTTGGACGATTTGTCCTGGTGCAGCATGGATATGAATCGTGTATGTGTCACCGGCCACCGCCACGGAAGACTGACGACTTGGGATTAGATTGGGTGCTGTCTGGATCTTAGACATTACCGGCGCAGCGATATCGATCTGGTCCAAAACTGGTGACTGAGATTTATTGGTAAATAGATTGAGGACCTGATTGTATTTGTTCTTGAGCTCAGGAAATGCCTGAGTAAGACCCATGCCAATACCACCGATGATATGACCGCCCAAACCTGCCATGACACGGCTTGGCGAGTGGATATCCATTCGTTTACGCATAAAATCTGGCATGTAGCTATTGATCATGCCCCACACCGTTTTTAACTGATCAAATCCTGATTTGATGCCGTCAATCAGACCATTAATGATATTGCTGCCAATCGACACAAATTTGTCTTTTAGACCGATCAGGAATGCGATGATTTGATCAAAATTGGAAATAATGAATCCCAATGGGGTCATAGTCAGGAATATATTGCATAGACTCGCCCATGCCACTGAGACAATATTTTTAATAGTTGCCCAGACACCTGTCATAAAATTGCTGATGCCTGTAAA
>Ga0308172_1001195_pt1 | contig 20244 bp, 13 predicted proteins | sample PhyGR2_FD_202134 | JGI IMG/M metagenome (GOLD analysis project Ga0308172, IMG submission 202134) | Phyllosphere microbial communities from UC Gill Tract Community Farm, Albany, California, United States - DLSLSG.R2 | ecosystem: Host-associated > Plants > Phyllosphere > Unclassified | place: USA... | reverse complement strand
GGCTCCATCGCCGACCTGATCGCCTACCGCCTGGCCACCGAAAAGACCGTCGAGCGTGTGGACGAGCGCGACATCGATACCGAATTCGGCCCCTTCAAGCTGGTCACCTACCGCGACCGCATCGCCCACGACCTGCATTTCGCCCTGGTCCGTGGCACCCCGGCGGCCGATACCCCGACCCTGGTGCGCGTGCAGGTGGAAAACCCGCTGGCCGACCTGCTGCACTGGCGCCGTGATGATTTCGGCGTGGCCGCCACCGATGCCCTGCGCGCGATTTCCGCCGAAGGGACGGGCGTGATGGTGGTGCTGTCGGCCCCGCGCGACGGCGAGGCCCTGCTGGCCCGCCTGCGCCAGCAGCCGGCGCCGGTGGTGCCGGGCAAGGACAAGGATGTGGGCCAGTGGCGCCGTAATGGTGCCGGCTCGCAGATCCTGTCCGACCTGGGCCTGGGCAAGCTGCGCGTGCTGGGTACCCCCCGCCGCCAGGTGGGCCTGGCCGGCTACGGCCTGGAAGTGGTGGAGACGGTGACCCTGTAACGGTTGCCCGATGGGGTCGAAGCCCGCGGCGCGGGATCCGACCCCGGTAGCGCCGGGCCGTGCCCGGCAGATCGACCCGTCCTCCGATGGGTGCCGACCGTTGGTCGGCACACCATGCGGTAGAATCACCTCCTTATCGAACCCCCAAGCCGCATATGAGCCACTACGAAGGCGATCTTCGCACCCCCGAGTCGGCGCGCTTTGCCATCCTGGCCAGCCGCTGGAACGCCCGCATCACCGATACCCTGGTTGCTGGCGCCCGCCAGAGCCTGGCCGGCAACGGCATCGCCGAAGCCAACATCGACGTGATCCGCGTGCCGGGTGCCTGGGAACTGCCGCTGGTCGCCGCTCGCCTCGCTGCCGCCCATGAACACGCTGCCATCCTCACCCTGGGCTGCGTCATCCGTGGCGACACCCGCCACTACGAACACGTGGCCGACCGCTGCGCCGAAGGCCTGATGCGCGTGCAGCTGGATTTCGGCGTGCCGGTGCTGAACGGCGTGCTGGCCGTAGAGCGCGCCGAGGATGCCGAGGCACGCGCCGGTGGCAGCCACGGCAACAAGGGTGAAGAAGTCGCAATCGCTGCATTGGAAATGGTCAACCTGCTGGAGCAACTGCCATGAACAAGAACCCCCAGGGCAAGCCCTCCGGTAAACCCGTCCGCCGTGATGGCATCGACCCGGTGCTGCGCTCGCGCGCCCGCCGTCGTGCCGTGCAGGCGCTGTATGCCTGGCAGATCTCCGGCGGCAACGCACAGTCGCTCATTGCCCAGTTCGCCCACGAACAGGCCCGCGAAATCGCCGATCTGGCGTATTTCGAAGCGCTGGTGCATGGCGTGCTGGATAACCGTAAAGACATTGACGAAGCCCTCGGCCCGTACCTGGACCGTGGCATCGAAGAAGTAGATGCGATCGAACGCGCCGTGCTGCGCCTGGCCGGCTACGAGCTGCGCTACCGCCTGGACGTGCCGTACCGCGTGGTCATCAACGAAGCCATCGAATCGGCCAAGCGTTTCGGTTCCGAGCATGGCCACACCTACGTCAACGGCGTGCTGGATCGTGCGGCCGTGGAATGGCGCAAGGTCGAATCGGGTCACTGACCCCTGCGTCCCGCCTCGGTCATTGAACGGCGCGGGAATCTGCTTCGGTAGAGTCGACTGTTAGTCGACTGCTCTTGATCCGGCGATAGGACCGCTGATCGAAAGGCAGCCGACTAACAGTCGACTCTACCCAGTCGGTTCCACGCCCGCCGGTTCCATCCGATCGGTACGATCCGCCCGCATTTGCGCCCGCCGCCCATCCATGCAACCCGCCGGAGCGCCCCATGTCCCTGGCCGAATTCGCCCTCATCGACCGCATCCGCGCGCGCACCACCGAGCGCGACGACATCCCGCTCGGCATCGGTGATGACGCTGCGCTGCTGCAACCGCGTGCCAACGAGCAACTGGTAGTCACTGCCGATACGCTCAACGGCGGTGTGCATTTCCCCGGCGAAACGCCGGCCTTCGATATCGGCTGGAAGACGCTGGCGGTCAATCTCTCCGACCTTGCCGCGATGGGCGCGCGCCCGGCGTGGTGCACGTTGGCGTTGTCGTTGCCGGATACCTCCGAAGACTGGATCGAGGCCTTTGCCGACGGCTTCTTCGCCCTGGCCGACCAGCACGACATCGCGCTGATCGGTGGCGACACCACACGCGGTCCGCTGTCGTTGTCGGTGACCGCGATGGGCCAGGTGGGGCGCGGCCAGGCCCTGCGCCGCGACCGCGCACAGGTAGGCGATGACATCTGGGTGAGCGGTACGCTGGGCGATGCCGCCGGTGCGCTGCGCCTGTGGCAGCAGGGCGCGCTGAACGTGGCTGCGGCCACGTTGCTGCCTGACTACGAAACACTCCGCCTGCGCCTGCTGCGGCCGACGCCACGCGTTACCCTCGGCCTGCGCCTTCGCGCCTTCGCGCATGCGGCGGTGGATGTGTCCGACGGCCTGCTGGCCGACCTGGGCCACATCGCTTCGCGCAGTGGCGTGGGTGCCCAGGTAGACACCGATAGCCTCCCCATCTCCGCTGAGCTGCGCGGCCTTCTGGGCCGGGAAGACGCTCGCGACTGCGCCCTGCGTGGCGGTGATGATTACGAGCTTTGCTTCACCGTCGCCGCCGACCAGCGCGACGCGCTGCAGTACCTGTCCGATTCGCTGAACCTGCCGCTGACCCGCATCGGTCGTATCACCGAAGGGCAGGGCGTGCAGGTGGATGGCGAAGCGGCCGAGGGCGGTTACCAGCACTTCGCCTGATGAAGAACGCCGGGCATGGCCCGGCGCTACCGAACTGCTCCGGTAGGTGCCAACCTTGGTTGGCACGAATGTGTCAGGCACCCACGCCAACACCGTGTCGACCAAGGTCGACACCTGCCAAAGCGGTAACGTCACACGTGCGGCACGGGTGCACCGAAACGGTTGCCGCCCGGCGTACCCGGCAGCAGCAGGAACACCAGCACCACCAGGCCCACGAACGGCACCAGCATCAGCAGATACCACCAGCCCGAGCGATCGGTGTCATGCAGGCGGCGCACCGTCACCGCAATCAACGGCACGATCACCGCCAGCCAGAGCGCCACGCTCAGGCCGGTCGAGACCAGCGCCAGCGTGCTTGAGCCTGTGTAACCGGCGTAGAAGCTCAGAATGTACAGCGGGATCGATACGATCACGATGAACAACTGGAACCACCAGAATTCGCTGCGGCTCGCGCGTCCGTTGAATTGGGTGTAGCGCTTCAGCGGCATCATCATTTTCAGCATGGGAACATTCCTCAGAAGAAGCGGGAAACTATCTCGCTTCAGAGGGAGGGGCGCCATCAAAAACATTGTAATTGCCGGCAGCGCGCCGCCGCCTCGCGCAAGGCAATGCCGAGCATGGGCTCGGCACCACACAATCGACGGGTGACCTTTGCCTCGGCATCGCGTGATGTGCCGTAGTCATCCAGCCACTGGAATTTCAGCGTGTCGGGCACCGCTACGCTGGGGGGGGGCGCATGAAGCAGCAGAACAGGGTTCGGCCGCACAGGCACCGTAGCCTAGAAATGGCGACCGAAAGCGACGTTCACCTGGCTCGCAAGCACACGTCTGCCCGCCAATGGTGCAGCCGACGTGCTCTTGCCGGTGGGACGCAGCACATTCCATTCGGTACGCACGAAGCTGCGTTCGCCCAGCCGCATGTTCGCGCCCAACCCATACTGCAGCGCCAGCGTGCCGGACGTGGCCTTGTGATCGAAATCGACGGTGCTGGCGGTCAGCGAGGTACGCATGGCACCCAGGCCAGCACGTCCAAAGACTTCAAAGCGATCACCGAGAGGCAGCACGCCCAGACCTGAAAGGGTCAATGCACGGCTGCTGCTGCGCACATGGGTATCACCGGCCTGGGTTGGCTTGCGGGCCTTGCTGCCACCGCCCTGCGCCTGCCCTGCCAGTTCAAGGGCGAAGTGGTCGTTGATGCGGTAGCCCGCGCCGGCCTGGAAGCCGAGCTTGCTGTTCTTCCAGCGGGTGTCCTTGTACTCGGGGGCCACCTTGCTGCTGGCCGGAATCGTCACCGAGTAAGCGCCAACACCGGCGAAACCGTAAACGCGCTCACGATCATTTGATTGGGCGCTGGCCAAGGCGGGCAGCAGGCAGGGAACGAGGGCCAGCAGGGAAAGCGATTTGCGCATGGAGTCATCTCCTGTGATGGGAGCAACCATGCTGCCCGGGGTGACAGACGGCTTCCTCAGTTCAACCTGGGTGGACCTGTGCGCACGGCCGACGCTGTGTGACCGTTCTTGACCGGCCGACCGATCACAAGGAATTCGATGTTTCCCTCGACAGCAGCCGTCCAGCATGGTGCCTCCTTTTGCAGGAGTTACCCTATGTTGTCGCCTCCTCCCAGACATCATGCTTTGGCCGTCGCGCTTGGACTGGCCCTGGCAGCTGCCGTGGCCCCGGCATCGGCCCAGCAGGTCATTGCCGATGGCGATGAGCAGACGCCCGCCGCCGGTGATTACACCACCACCGAACCCGTGGAGCCCGGCAACCCGGCCGGCCATGCGTTCTACGCAATCAATGGCGGCAGCATCGTTCCTGCCGGCCCGGTGACCTTGCGCACCCAAGGTCAAACGGCTGCTGGCGCTGCAGCGGACGGAGTGGGCAGCCGTATCTCACTTGCGGGCAGCACCATCGAAACCAGTGGTTTGGGTGGCAGCGGGTTGCTTGCCCGCAACGGGGCGCATGTTGAGATGAGCGGTGGCAGCATCGCTACCCGCGGTGCGACGGCCTCCGGCATGGAGGTCATCGGCGGCAGTGCAACGCTGGACAATGTTTCCATTACGACGCACGGCGGTCTATCTCATGGTTTGTTTGTCACCGACGGCAGCGCGCAGGTGCGCAACAGCGTAATCACTACCCATGGCAGCAGTTCCAACGGCATCGAAACCCGCGGCAACGCATCTTTGCAGGTGGAGAACCTGCGCATCGAACACGGTGGCGGCGGCACTGGGGTGTTCATTTCCGGTACCACCGATGCGATGCTGCGCAGTGTGCAGATCAATGGAAATGGAGCCGGCAGCAACGGCGTTCTGGTGGCGCGCGGGAGCAGGGCTGTGCTGGAGAACGTGGATGTAAACCTCAATCATGCGAGGTCTGGCGCCGGCCTCGATGCGGGTGGCAGCGTCGAGATGCGCGGTGGCAGCCTTCATGCCCGCGGTGACAATGCGAGCATCGCCAATGTTGCCGACCAGGGTGTGCTGGTGCTGGACGGGGTTGAGGCCTCCGGCCACTTCGGCATCCGCACGTTGCAGGGTTCGGCACTGACCCTGCGCAATACCATGCTGTCCTCTGAGCGGGCGGGTATCGACATCAACCAATCCAACGCCGTCGTCCAGGTAGTCAATTCGTCCATCACCACTGGGCGCAATGAAGGGATCATCATTGGCGGCAACAGCCGGCTGCTGGTGGACCAGTCGGACATCACCACGCACGGCGCGAGCGCTGCGGCTATTTCCGCATTGAACGGCGAGGGCACCATCAAGCAGACGCGCCTGCGCACCACTGGTGACAACGGGCACGGCCTTTACGCCGATGGCAACAACGGGGCGGCCCCGCTGATGCGCTCGCACAGCGTGGATGTGCTGACCGAAGGCAGGGGGGCAATCGGTGCGATCGCACGCCTGGGTGGCAGCAACGATCTGACTGACAGCCGCGTGCGCACCACCGGTGCCAGCGCCCATGGTGTGCTGTCCGGCGGCAGTGGCGCGATGGCGCTGCGTGACACCCATGTACGCACCGAGGGCGAAGGTGCTTGGGCGGCGGTCATCAATGACCGAGGCAGCCTGGACATCAAGGGCGGCTCACTGGTCAGCGCGCAGCATGGCGGCGTATGGGTGCGCAGCAGCCGCGATGCCGGTCTTGCGCTGGGTGGGGGGGCCATCGTTTCAGGCGGTAACGGCATCGGCCTTGCACTGGATGCAGCGGTGGCCGGGCGCTTCGATGTTTCGTTGCGGGACCGTGCGCAGCTGCACGGCGATATCGTCATCACCCCTGATGATGTCGACGCTGGCCTGGTGCCTCAGTCGCAGGTCCACGCGCAGTTGTCCGGGGGATCGCTGTGGGTAGGCGCCTCCAGCCTGCTGCAGAGCGTGTCGCTGGAAGGCAGCAGCCTGTGGACGCTGACCGGTGACGCCCGCGTGCAGGGCAAGGTTGCGTTGATGGACAGTGGCATCGCCCTGTCCGATGGCAGCGGCCGCTTCAACGTCCTCACCATTGATGGCGATCTGCACAGCGAGCGCGGGTCGTTCCTGTTCCAGGGTGCGCTGGGGGATGATGGCAGTGCCATCGACCGTCTGCACGTGCGGGGGGATGCGACCGGCGACGCCAGCATCGCCGTGCAGAACATCGGTGGTCTGGGCGCGCCGACCCGCGACGGCATCCCGCTGATCCAGATCGATGGCGCGTCGCTGGCAACCTACCGCCTTGCCGGGCGTGCGGTGGGTGGCAGCTATGAGTACTTCCTGCACAAGGGCAGCGTTTCCCGCCCTGGCGACGGACAGTGGTACCTGCGCTCCGAACTGGGCGACCCGTGTGACCTGGACCCGACGGCGCCGGGCTGCGTGGTCGATCCGGGCCCGGGTCCGGGCCCAGGTCCCGGCCCGGACCCCACTCCTGGCCCTGACCCCGAGGACGGTGGCGAGGGTGAGGTGATCACGCCGCCGGCCGTGCTGCGGCCCGAGGCCGGCGCCTACCTGGCCAACCAGTCCGCGGCGTTGGGCATGTTCAGCCATCGCCTGCAGGATCGCGGTGCATTGTTGGCAACCGCGGGCACCCGCGCGGCGTGGGCACGCGTGGGCCACCACCAGGCCGATGCCCGCGCGGTGGAGGGGCAGCTGGCGATGCAGGGGGGCACCTCGCTGTTGCAGATCGGCGCGGACGTGTGGCGGGCCGGCAGGACCTCCTTCGGCGTGATGCTGGGCAGCGGTCGCGCCAGCACCACGGCGGTATCGCAGCTGACCGGGTACAGCGCCACGGGTCGGGTGCGGGGCACGGCGGCAGGGCTGTATGCAACGTGGCACCAGCAGGACGATGGCGCGCTGGGCGCCTACGCTGATCTGAGCGTCCAGCACGGCCGCTTCGACAACCGCGTCCAGGGCATCGGCCTGCCGATGGAAATTTATGCTGCCCGCAGCACGTCGGCATCGCTGGAAGCGGGCCATACCTTCACTGCATGGTCGGGTGCAGCCAGCAGGTTGTACGTGCAGCCGCAGGTGCAGGTGTCGCACAGCGATTACCGCATGGCGCGCCACGTTGAAGGCAACGGCACGGTGGTCGGCGGTGCCGATGCGGGTGGTCTGAGCGGACGGCTTGGCGTGCGTGTGTTCGGCCATGCTACGTCGGCAGGCAACAGGGTGCAGCCCTATGCCGGCGTGCATTGGCTGCGCGCCAGCACGACCGGCAGTCTGCAGTTCAATGGTCAGACGATGGCTGCGGATATACCGCGCGACCGCTATGAAGTACGGGCCGGTGCCGAGCTCAAGCTGGGCCACCGCTGGGGTGCGTGGGGTGGCCTGGGCGTGCAGCATGGCAGTGGTGGCTATCGCGAGGTGAATGGACAGGTGGGAATGCGCCTGGCCTGGTAAGGAACCAACGCTGGAGCCGGAGCTCATCGCCGTTGCGATGGGCTCCGGCTCCAACCGCTTTGCGCGCGGCCTCCAGTAGAGCCGAGCCCATGCTCGGCTGCTTCCACCGCGGTCGAGGCCGGGAGCAGCCGAGCGTGGGCTCGGCGCTACAAGAGCGGGATGGACGGTCGCGCCGAAGCATGCCCGGCGGCAATTGAAAGCACGTCAAAGCGGTAGCGCCGGGCCACGCCCGGCGGCAATTGAAAGCACGACGAAGCGGTAGCGCCGAGCCATGCCCGGCGGCAATCGAAAGCACGTCAAAGCGGTAGCGCCGGGCCATGCCCGGCGGCAATTGAAAGCACGACGAAGCGGTAGCGCCGGGCCATGCCCGGCGGCAATTGAAAGCACGACGAAGCGGTAGCGCCGGGCCATGCCCGACGGCAATTGAAAGCGCGTGGAGGCGGTAGTGCCGGGCCATGCCCGGCGGCAGTCGAAGACCGGGGCGGTCAGGCCGCGTGCACCTGCAACCCCACGTACTCGCACAGGCCACGGCAGGCCAGCAGCAGCGCCTCGCGCCCCCTGTCGCCCAGGTACTGGCTTTCCTCCCCGTCCACGCGCACGCGTTCGCTGGCCTGCAGCAGCTCCAGCAGGAAAGTCAGTCCGGCGTTTGCACGATCAATGCGCGACAACGCCCAGCGCTGGCTCTGCGTGCGGCCCTGCGCCGGCAACGGCTGGCCGTCGGCCGCATCCACCGCGTGGATGTCCCGCAGGGCGCTGAGCAGGGTCAGGCCGCCGTTGGCGGCCGTGCCCGCCTGCAGGCCGGCCAGCGTGGTCTCGAGAGTGCGTGCCAGGTCATCGGGCAGGCGCGTGGCGGCCTCGCCCAGGGTGGCAAACAGAAAGGAATAGTGACTGGCGCTCCTGGTGGCGTCCTCATGCGTGTGGCAAAGGGCCCCCCGCTTGGCAGCAAGGGTGGCGGACGGTGCGTGGTTCCAATACCGGTGGTAACTATGCGAAACGCCGGCGGGCACGAGGCCCCCACGCACCGCCCGCCAAAGAAGCACAGACGGATTGCCTGCCGACGCCGCTCAACAAAAAAAGAGCGACGCCGGCAGACAAGCGTAAACATCATAGTTACCAAACGGGATTGGAAGCCCGTGCCACCCGTTGTCGGTGGCCCCACATGATTTGCACGCAGCGTTTGTGCTGCCAATGAGGAAAGTTGGAAAGGTCGAAAAACTCGCAAAGCGATGACACGCCGGCCGTGCGTGCCGATTGCGACAAACCTGTAGAGCCGAGCCCATGCTCGGCTGCTTTTGCCGTGGTTGGCGCCAAGAGCAGCCGAGCATGGGCTCGGCTCTACAAGAAGCAGAAAGCGGAAAGCAGAAAGCAGAAAGCAGAAAGCAGAAAGCAGAAAGCAGAAAGCAGAAAGCAGGGTGCACCGGTTGGGCCGGGCCAAAACAAAAACGGCGCCGGATTTCTCCGGCGCCGTTCTTTCACCTACCTCACCAGGTGTAGGCAACGCTCAGGTTTCCCGCGGCTTCGCGGTAGCCATGGTCGCCGCGCATCACGCCCAGCCCGCCCCATGCGCTGAAGCCGGAGCGGAATTCCACGCGCGCACCCGCGCTCAGTTCATAGCGGTTGCGCGGAATGCCCGCCTTCAGTACTTCATCGTCGAAGGCAATGCCGGTGCCGGCATCGTCGCGGTACCAGTTGGCCGCCAGATACGGGCTGACCGATGCGCCTAGGGCCGCGCGCGATTCGCCCTGCAACCGCAGGCCGGCACGACCCGACAGCCCAGTGCTGCCCGCCGCGCGGACGACGGTGCCGTTGGCTTCGGTATGCACTTCCGTCGTTGCGTCGGTGTAGATCAACTGCAGCTCCGGCTGCAGGCTCAGCGCGGTAGTGCCGATCTGGCCGATGCCAACGCGGTAGCCGGCTTCGACCGAGCTCTGCCAGATATCCGAGTCATAGCGCTCCTCGGCCAGGCCTTCGCCCTGCACCCGGTTGCGGAACTGTCCGCGCTGCACGCTGGCATCCACATACAACCCATCGCTGGCCCAGTTGCCATAAGCACCCACCGCGCCGCCGTCCAGCTTGCCGCGCGCGCTGTAGCCGGTCACGTTCGAGCGCGAGGTGACGCTGCTGCGTGCGGCGGTACCCATCAGGCCTACGCGGCCGCGCCCGTCATCGAACACGCCGATGTCTGCGCCGAGTTGCAGACGCGAGCGGTCCACGCGCAGATCGAGCTGGTCATCCACCGCACCGAGCTTGCTGTTGGTCGCATCGACGCGGGCCCAGCCGCGGATGCCGTCTGCCGGAGCAGCACCACCCTGGCGGTCACGGTAGGTGTGGCGCAGCACCCGGTCCAGCGCGAACTGGTTGGCCAGGTAAGCGCCGGTTTCGGGGCGCAGGATCGGCGCCGGCGGTTCGATCGGGTCCACCGGGTCCACCGGATCGATCGGTGTGCATCCGGGCAGGCTCGGGTCGGTCACGCACGGGTCCGGCGCGGTGGCCTGCTCCGAACGCAGATACCAGTTCCCGTTGGTGTCCTTGACCAGGAAGTACTCGTACTGGCCCCCCACCGCGCGGCCGACCAGGTCGAACCGCGCATTGGACGCGCCGCCGATATCGATCAGTTCGATGCCATGATCGGTCTTCGCACCCGTCCCGCCCGCGTTCAGCACGCGCACGTTGGCATGGCCATTGGCATCGCCGGCAATGGCCAGTCGGTCCGTCAGCGAGGTGTCATCCCCCAGCCGGGTGTTGAACAGCAGGGTGCCGCCGGCGCCGGTGAACGTATCCAGGCTGAGGGTGTTGAAGGCGCTGCCATTTCCCAGCGCCACGGTGCCGCCAGCGTCCAGTCTGAGGCGGCCGACATTGCTGTCGCCGGTCATCAGCCAGGTGCTGTCGCCGCCGATGCTGGCGCTGGTGACATTCATGAAGCGGCCGTCGATCCGCGCCTTGTTGCGCAGGGCGACGTCCAGCGTGCTGTTGCTGAGCTGGGTGGTGTCCATCACGACATCGCCGGCCACCCGCGTGTCGTCCAGGGTGAAGGACACCGTATTGCGCAGCGCGAAGGGATTACCCGACCAGGCATCGAAGTGCAGCAGCGTGCCGTTGCCCGCCAGTACGCGGGTGTGGTTGGCCAGGGTGATGTCAAACTGGCGGTCGGCACTGCGCGCAGCCACACGGATGGCCGCACCACGGCCGGACTGCAGCTGCGTATCGTCTGCCCGCAGCGTGACGGGGGTAGTCGCGTTGGCCGAGCCGAACATCAGTACGGCATTGTTGGCGGCGTCCACGCGGGTGCCATTGAGGAGATCGGCCGTGCCGTGCGACATGCGCAGGCCAATGCCGCTTGAGCGATCCTCGGCCACGTCGGCATCTTCCACCAGGATGAGGCTGTTATCGATGCGCGCGTAGCCGTTGATGCCGCTGGCGGAGCCAAGGTCCACCATGTCCACGCCGACGGTCAGAATCTCGCCGGGGCGCAGGCCATCGGCACGAGTGACGCGGATGACGCTGTTGGTGAAATCGGCGCGTGCCTGCCCGCCGATCAGTACGCTGCCCCCGAGCAGTCGGCTGTCCTGTGCGACCAGCGAAGCGTCATCTCGCAGGGTTATCGCTCGCTGCGACGAACCACCGCGCTGGATCGTCGCATTCTGCAGCTGGATCTGCGACGTGTCTTCCGCCTCCAGCGTCAGCGTCTGGCCACCGGAGACCTGCAGTGCGGCGCCATTGATCAGCGACCAAGCCTCGGCAGCATCACCTTCCACCACCGTGTGCTGGCTGCCATCCAGTTCGCCAGCCAATGCAGGGCCAAGTGCCATGCCACTGAGGGCCAGCACAAGACCCTGTGCCAGCGGGCGCTTGCGGAGAGCGGCGGAGAAAGGGGAAAGGAAATTCATGGCGTGTCCTGTCAGTTCCGGGGGGGCTTGATCGGACGCATGGTGGACGTGGTGACGCGTTCAACCCATGCAATTTGTTGTAAAGACGGCTTTGCAGAGCTCAGGAGTGCTGAGTACACCAGCGTCTGTTAAGCAAGGTGATGAAGGCTGATCTTTTCGGAGCTTTTCGATAGTGCCCAAGCGCTCCCTCGCTCACCCTGCGGCCCCCTGTCTGGAGCCCTGCATGAACCCGTTTGAAGTTCCCCGTCGCATACTGGTCGCCGCGATCTGCAGCGCGCTTTCCGTCCCCGCGGTCAATGCCCAGCAGCTTGTCGCCGACAGGGCTTTCGTGCCAGCCCCGGGCGGTGAGTACGCCACCCTGCTGCCCGGTGAGCATGTCTTCCATGCCCTCAACGGCGGTGTCATTCTCGCCAGGTTCCCGGTGCAGCTGCGCGCCAGCGGCAACGGCGCCCACGGCGCCCACGCAAGTGGCGAAGGCAGCGTGGACCTGTATGGCGGCAGTGTCGCCGTCAGCGGCAGCAACGCGGCGGGTCTGTCCGCCAGCAATGCCCTCGTGCAGGCCAGCGGCGTGCGCATCCTGGCCACTGGGCGCAGCGCGCGTGGCGTGCTGCTCGATGCGGGGCGGTCCCGTCTGCACGAGGTGCACATCGACAGCCGGGGGGACGGCATCTCGATGACCGACAGCACCCTCTGGATGACCGGTGGCGGGATCCAGCTTGCCGGGTCGGGTGGCTACGGGCTGTATGCTCGGGGCGGTCAGGCGGATGTCAACGGCAGCTACATCCAGTTGCAGGGCGATACGCATAATGGCCTGTATGCCGCCGGCGATGCGGCCATGACCCTGCGATCCTCCCGCATCAGCGGCACGGGATATGGAATGACCGGCGTTACGGTCCAGGCTGCAGCGACCATGACGCTGGACGATGTGGACATCGTGTTCGAGGGCGGTTCAAGCACTGGCATTGCTACGGCCGGGCGCACGGAGGTTGAGAACGCGCGGATTGCGCTCGCCGGGTTGCATTCGCGTGCCGTGGAAATGGACGGTGGAGAGCTGAGCATCCAGCAGTCGCAGATGGCGGCCGATACGGGCATCCGCATGATGGGCGCAGGCGTGCTCGGCGTGTCCGGCAGCGAGGTCCACGCGCGTTACCACGCGCTGGACCTCAACCTCGGCGCCTCCGAAGCAACGGTGACCGACAGCCTGCTGTCCACGTCCGATGGAACAGCGATCTTCATGCCAAGTGCGTCCTCGCTGCAGATCAACGGCTCGCAGGTGCATGCACGTGGCGATCAGGGCCTGGCGCTGGACATGCGCGCGGGAACAGCCGAAATACGGCGCTCGTTGCTGAGGAGCGAAGGCAGCAACGCCCACGGCGCCTACGCTGATGGCGGCGGTCGCCGCAGGCCCGTGCTGACGCTCGCCCACAGCGATGTGTGGACACAGGGCGAGGGCAGCGCTGGCGCCATCGCGCGGCAGGGAGGGACAGTGCACCTGCAGGACAGCGTTGTGCTCACTGAAGGCAGCCGTGCCTATGGCGTATTGTCCGGTGGCGCCGGCGAGATGACGCTGGCCAACACCCATGTGCGCACGAAAGGACAAGGTGCCTGGGCGGCGGTGATCAACGACAGTGGCCGCTTGAGCATTGACGGTGGCTCATTGGTCAGCGACCGGCACGGCGGCATCTGGCTGCGCAGCAGCCGCGATCCGGCGCTGGCGCTGAACGGTGGCGTGGTGGTGTCCGGTGGCAATGGCATCGGCCTGGCGCTGGATGCTGCCGTCGCCGGTCGCTTCGACGTGGCCCTGCAGGGGGCCTCGCAGCTCCACGGCGACATCGTCATCACGCCTGAAGACGAGGATGCCGGCCTGGTGCCGCGCTCGGAGGTGCACGTCCGCCTGGCAGAGGGATCGCTGTGGCAGGGATCGTCCACCCTGGTGCAGACAATGATGATGGAAGGTGGCAGCCAGTGGACACTGACCGGTGACGCTACGGTGGGCGCGCTGGATGTGCGCGGCAGTGGCGTCGCGCTGTCCGGCGGCGGCAGTCGCTTCAATAGGCTCACCGTGGACGGTGACCTGCACAGCGAGGGGGCGACGTTCCTGTTCCAGGGCGCGCTGGGCGGTGACGACAGCGCGTTTGATCGCCTGTACGTGCGCGGCGACACCTCGGGGGATGCCAGCATCGCGGTGAAGAATATCGGTGGCATAGGTGCGCAGACGACCGATGGCATCCCGTTGATCGAGGTGGACGGTGCGTCGCTGGCCACCTATACGCTGGCGGGACGCGCGGTAGGCGGTTCCCATGAGTACTTCCTGTTCAAGGGAGGGGTGGCTGATCCCACCGACGGCAACTGGTATCTGCGTTCGCAGTGGTTCGATGTCTGCCAGGACGACCCGCACGCGCCCGGCTGCGTGGTCGATCCGGGTCCGGGTCCGGGCCCGGGACCGGATCCGGATCCGGATCCGGGCGATGGCGGCGAGGACGGTGGGATCGGCGACCCGGTTCTGCCGCCGCCAGTACTGCGCCCGGAGCCGGGCGCCTACCTCGCCAATCAGTCGGCCGCGCTGAACATGTTTGCGCACCGGATGCACGATCGGGGACCCGTGGCATCGCCTGATGATGGGCGCCATGCATGGGCGCGGGTGGGTCGCAGCACTGCTGATTTCAGCGCCGTGGGTGACCAGCTGGCGGTGGATGGCTCGACCTCGCTGCTGCAGATCGGCAGCGATGTGTGGCGTACCGGCAATGCGGCGCTCGGGGTGATGTTGGGCAGTGGCCGCGCTGACAGCAGCGTGGTCTCGCGCTTGACCGGTTACAGCGCCAAGGGGCGGGTGCGGGGGACGGCCGTGGGTGTCTACGGTACGTGGCTGCAGAACCCCGGTGCGCAGGAAGGCGCGTATGTGGATGCGACGGCGCAGTACGGCCGGTTTGCCAACCGCGTGCAGGGCGTGGGTCTGGAGCGCGAGTACTACGACGCGCGCGTGGCCAACGCGTCTTTGGAAAGTGGTTATACGGTGGGTGTCTGGCAGGGCCGCGGCGGCAATCTGTATGTGCAGCCGCAGCTGCAGTTGTCCTACGCGGCGTGTGCCGCTGACCGCCACGTGGAAAGCAACGGCACCCGTATCGAGCGCGCCGATGCCGGCGGCCTGAGTGGCCGTGCGGGCGTTCGGGTATTTGGCCACCGCGATGGCATCGCTGGCCGGCTGCAGCCCTATGCAGGCGTGAACTGGCTGCGGGGCAGTGGCCGCAGCACGCTGCAATTCAACGGTGAACGACTGGCTGCCGATGTGCCGCGCAACCGCTACGAGCTGCAGGCCGGTGCCGAGCTGATGTTGGATGCGCGCTGGAGTGCATGGGGTGGCATCAGCGCACAGCGCGGTGACCACGGTTACCGCAACATGGGCGGCCAGGTAGGCATGCGCATGGCCTGGTAAGGCGCGGTGGTGGGGTCGGAGCCCATTGCTGCGGCAATGGGATCCGACCCCTGGCCGGGTAGAAGGTCGTGTAGAGCCGAGCCCACGCTCGGCTGCCTCTCGCGCAATCGAGACCAGAAGCAGCCGAGCATGGGCTCGGCTCTACACGCGCGGGAGGGGCGGTAGCGCCGGGCCATGCCCGGCGACAACCGATGACCGTGCACATCAGGCCGCGTGCACCTGCAACCCTACGTACTCGCACAACCCCCGGCACGCCAGCAGCAGCGCCTCGCGGCCGTGGTCACCGAGGAACTGGCTCTCCTTGCCATCCACACGCACGCGTTCGCTGGCCTGCAGCAGTTCCAGCAGGAACGTCAGTCCGGCGTTTGCACGATCAATGCGCGACAACGCCCAACGCTGGCTCTGCGTGCGGCCCTGCGCCGGCAATGGCTGGCGCAGGGCCGCATCCACCGCGTGGATGTCCCGCAGCGCGCTGAGCAGAGTGAGGCCGCCGTTGGCGGAATCGGCCTGCAGGCTGGACAGCGTGGTTTCGAGTGTGCGGGCCAGTTCGTCGGGCAGCTGCTGGGCAGCTTCGCCCAAGGTGGCGAACAGAAAGGGGTAGTGATGGACGCTCATGGCGGCCTCCTCATGCGGGTGGCAAAGGGAGCCACCTCGCTTGGCAGCGAGGTGGCGGACGGTGCGTGGTTGCAATACCGGTGGTAACTCAGCGAAACGCCGGCGGGCACGAGGCCCCCTCGCACCGCCCGCCATGAAGCACGCGGACGGATTGCCTGCCGGCGCCACGCACAGGAGGGCGCGACGCCGGCAGACAAGCGTAAACAACTGAGTTACCAAACGGGATTGCAAGCCCGTGCCACCCGTTGTCGGTGGCCCCACATGATTCGCACGCAGCGTTTGTACTGCCAATGAGAAAAGTTGGAAAAGTCGAAAAACTCGCAAAGCGATGACGCCATGCACGTGCGTGCCGATCGCGACATGTCATGTAGAGCCGAGCCTATGCTCGGCTGTTGCCAAGAGCAGCCGAGCACAGGCTCGGCTCTACAAAAGCGAGGAGCAGCCGAGCACAGGCTCGGCTCTACAAAAGCGAGGAGCAGCCGAGCATGGCTCGACTCTACAAAGTCGGCGCGCGGCGAAACCTCACGCTGGCGGCAGCACCTTGCCGGGATTGAGGATGCCATCCGGGTCCAGCGCCGCCTTGATCGCACGCATCGTCGCCAGCGTGGCCGGGGTGAACGCCTCCGCCATGAAATCGCGCTTGGCCAGGCCGATGCCATGCTCGCCTGACAAGGTGCCACCCAGCGCCAGCGTGAGCTCGAAGATCTTCGGCAGCGCGGCATGCGCACGCGCGTTTTCGTCGGCGTCTTCGGGGTGGTAGAGGATGTTGACGTGCAGATTGCCGTTACCGGCGTGGCCGAAGGTGACGATGGTCAGCGTGTACTCGCGCGCCAGCGCCTGCACGCCGGCCACGAGATCCGGGATACGCGATACCGGCACCACCACGTCTTCGTTGATCTTGCCCGGCGCCACACTGCGCAGTGCAGGCGACAGCGCCTTGCGAGCGGCCCACAGCTGGTCGCGGGCGCGGCCTTCCATCGCCACGTCCAGTTCGATCATGCCGTCGCCCTCGGCGGCGCTGGCCAGTGCCTGCAGCAGATAGGGCAGGGTGTCATGGTCGCCGTCGGCCTCGACCAGCAGCATCGCGCCGGCGTCGGGCACGCCGGCCCCATTCAAGCGCAGCAGCTGCAGGCTGCGCGCATCCATGAATTCCAGGCGGGTGGGCACCACCGGCTGCGACATCAGCCGTGACACCGCAGCAGCGGCGGCATCGGCATCGCGGTACAGCACGCGCAGGCCGGCCTGACTGACCGGCAGCGGGGTGAGTTTGAGCGTGGCTTCCACGATCAGGGCCAGCGTGCCCTCGCTGCCGACCACCAGATGGGTGAGGTCGTAGCCGGTGGCATCCTTGGTGTAAGCGCCGCCGCAGCGGATCACATCGCCGGTGCCGGTGACCGCCACCAGGCCGAGCACGTTGTCGCGGCTGGTGCCGTACTTCACCGCGCGCGGGCCGCCGGCATTGCAGGCCAGGTTGCCGCCCACGCTGCAGATGTCGGCGCTGGACGGGTCCGGTGCCCAGAACAGGCCATGCGGCGCCAGCGCGTCCTGCAGGGTGCCGTTCAACACGCCCGGCTGCACCACGGCGCAGCGGTCACTGGCTCGGATCTCGACGATGCGGTCCATACGGGTGAATGACAGCACGATGCTGCCCGGCAACGGCACGGCCGCGCCGGTGGTGCCGGTACCCGCGCCGCGTGCGACCAGGGCGATGCCGTGCGCGCGGCAGGCACGCACCAGCGCCTGCACCTGTTCGATGTTGGCCGGCAGCGCCACGGCTGCCGGGCGCTGGCGGCGCCAGGAATTGTCCTGCGCATTCGCCTCCAACGCACCGTCATCCATGCGCCAGCCCTCCGTGCCCAGCAGGGTGGACAGTTCGGCAACCAGGGCGGCGGGCAGGGTAGTGCTCATGAGGGATTCCGGGGGACGGCAGGGGCGGGTTGGATGAGTTTCCAGGCAACCACGGCGGTGGCCAGCGGCAGCCACACCCAACGCAGCTCGGACAGCAGCGTGGCCAGGCCGCGTGCGCTGAAGAACTGCCGGGCAAACGGTGAAACACGGATGGGTCGCCACGGTGCGAAGAAGCGATGCTCGCTCCATGGCCAGGCCAGGGCGACGCCCAGCCCGCCGGAGGTCATCGCATCCAGCAGCGGATGGCTGGCCGCGCAGACGAACACGAACGCGGCGGCTTGTAGGGGCGATGCCACCGTTGGCCCTGCCTTGGCAGGTGCCAACCTTGGTTGGCACCGAACCGCCGACCAAGGTCGGCGACTACCAAAGAACGCCAACACCGCGGCCAACGCCGCCAGCAGGCAGGCGAACAGCAGCGAATGGCTGGCGCCACGGTGGCCGAACGCATCGGCGTAGGGAATGTGCAGGGCGAAGGCCAGCACGTCGGCGTCGGGCAGCATGGCGGCAATCACGCCGGCGGCCAGCAGGCGCGGCGGAATGCGGCCGCGGTCAGCGGCGCACCACAGCGCCAGCGGCACGGCGGCATGGGTGATGATCGACGGCATCAGTCACGCACCAGGGTGGTGCCGGCCGCTGGCCGGCAACAGGTAATCATCAGCAATCATCCAGCCGGAACGCGTCGCGCAGCCAACGCAGCTGCGGCGGGTCGCCACTGGCGTCCACCACATCGAAACGACAGGGCGCATCGACCAGGGCAGGATGATCCTGCAGGTACAGCAGCGCGGCATGGGCCAGGCGCCGGCACTTGCGCACATCCACCGAGGCGGCGCCGTCACCAAAATCGGATCGCGCGCGGTAACGCACTTCCACGAACACCACGGTGCCCGCGTCGTCCATCACCAGGTCCAGTTCACCGCCGCGGTAGCGCACGTTGCGTGCACGCGGCTGCAACCCGGCCTGTTGCAGGTGCTGCTCGGCGGCCGCTTCCACCGCCGAGCCCCGTTGCAGGTGCTCAGCGACCACCGACGATCGGCATCGGGCGGCCACCGCTGAAGGTGGACCACGCCGGCTGGCGCAGGATGTTGCCGTTGCTGTCCAAGTACAGCGTGCCGGTGGCGCCATCCAGGCCGCCCTCGTTGGACAGCTTGTCCAGGTAGGCGCTGATCTTCCACGCATCGGCACCGAAGGCGAACAGGCGGCCGGCGGCACCGCGCGCGCTGGGCAGGGTCTGGCCCACCTGCGCGGCCGACGGCAGGCCGGACACGCTGCGCACGTTCCAGGCTTCGTTCGGGTAGATGATGCCGTCCAGCGCCACGTCTTCCTCGGCCTTGCCGCTGCCGGTGGTCAGCTGGCTGGTGCCCACCCGCGTTGCGCCACCGGCACCGGCCAGGGCCAGCTGCGGTGCCAGCAGGCGTGCCTGCGGGGCACGCACGGCAAGGAACACGGCATCGATCTGGCCGGCATTGCGCACCTGTGCGCTGACATCACCCACGGCGTCGACTACAGCGATCGTGGCGGCCACCTGGCCACCGCGCTGGGCGAACCGCTGGGCAAAGGCGGCGGCGGCACGGCGACCGGTGTCGTCATTGCTGCTGATGACCAGGGCACGGTTGCGCTCGCGGCCACGCAGGTACTCGGCAGCGACGATGCCGTCGTCTTCCGGCGCCAGCGAGAAGCCCGCGCTGCCGGCTGGCGGCGCATCCTTGCCGCGGTTCAGGGCCAGCACCGGCACCTGCAGGGGCTGGCGGCCGTAGACCGCGTCCACTTCATCGCGGCCCAGCGGGCCGACCACGAAGTCGGCACCGGACGCCACGGCCTTGTCGTAGGCGGCCAGTGCACCGGCCGGGGTACCGGCGGTATCGAAGAAGTTGATGTCCGGGCGGCGGCGGCTTTCACCGTAATACGCGGCCAGCAGGCCATCGCGCACCGGCTGCGCGGCGGTGGCCAGACGGCCGCTCAGCGGCAGCAGCACGGCCATCTTTGCCGGCGGACGGTAGCCATCGCTCATCGCCGGTGGACGCTTGCTGGTATCGAACTGGGCCGCGCCTTCGCGGTCGAACGGGCGCGGCAGCGGCAGGCCACGGGCAATCAGCGCGCGGCCGGCGAAGTTGTACAGCGGGTCATTGGCCGGCAGGGCGGCTGCACGACTGCGCAGGGTGGCGTCGTCCAGCGTGCCGAGCAGGCCGGCGATGGCGGCCTGGTTCTCGCTGCGGGCGGTGCCGGCCAGGCCGGCATGGGCGCGGGCACGCTCGGCGGCGGCAGCGAAGTTGTCACCACTGGCCTGCAGTGCCTCCGCGCGGGCTAGGTACCAGCGCGTACGCAGGCTGGGGTGCACGTTGTCACCCGATTCCTTGAGCAGCGCCAGGGCCTGCGCCGGCTGCTTGTCGGCCAGGGCCAGCTCGGCGCTGGTCAGCTGGAAACGCTGCAGGCTGGCGCCGGACAGTTGGCGGGCGGTCAGCTGGCCCAGCAGGCTGCGTGCGCGGGCGCTGTCACCGGCCAGGTGCCAGGCCCAGGCCGCATCGGCCAGGGTATTGCTGCGGGCACCGCCGCGCAGGGTGGCAGCCTGCGCTTCCAGCTGCAGGGCAGCGTCGCGCGGCTTGCCTTGTTCGATCAGCGCCAGCGCCTGGCTCTGGGCCGGCGATTCGGGGGCGCTGGTAAGGCTGGTGGTGGCACAACCGGCCAGAAGCATCAGCGACAACGACAGGGCGGAGATGCGTGCG
>Ga0308172_1001165_pt1 | contig 20859 bp, 19 predicted proteins | sample PhyGR2_FD_202134 | JGI IMG/M metagenome (GOLD analysis project Ga0308172, IMG submission 202134) | Phyllosphere microbial communities from UC Gill Tract Community Farm, Albany, California, United States - DLSLSG.R2 | ecosystem: Host-associated > Plants > Phyllosphere > Unclassified | place: USA... | reverse complement strand
CCGGCGCGCGCGCGACCATCTTCAGCAGGCCGTCGATGCGCAGGCGCACGCGGTAGTCATCTTCGTAGGGTTCGAAGTGGATGTCCGAAGCGCCCTTGCGGATCGCATCAACCAGCACCTTGTTGACGAACTTGACCACCGGGGTGTCGTCACCCTTGGCGTCGATGCCACTGTCGCTGCTGCCAGCGAGATCCTCGTCGCCACCGCTGATGTCGAGGTTGGCCATGCCCTCGTCATCGCCACCGAGCGCGTCGGACATGGTGTCATGCTTGGCCTGCCACTGCTCCAGCGTGCGGCGGATCTGGTCCTCGTCGATGAGGATCGGCTCCACCACCAGGTTGGTGTGAAACTTGATCTCATCCAGCGAATGGGTCGGGTTGCTGGTGCCGACGAACAGGCGCCCACCGCGCTTGAACAGCGGCAGCACGTTGTGCTTGCGCAGCAGCTCCTCGCTGACCAGCGCAATGGCGTTCTGGCTGCTGTCGAACGTGGACACATCGAACAGCGGCATGCCGAATTCGACCGAATTGGCGGCGGCCAGCTGCGCGGCGCCCACGACCTTGTTCTGCGCGAACCAGGTCGGGAGGGGCAGGCGTGCGGCGGTAGCCTTGGCCATCGCATCGCGGGCAGCAGCTTCATCCAGCGCGCCATCCTGGACCAGGCGGCGCGCCAGGCCGGTGATGCCGACGAGATTGGCGGTGGTTACGGCGTTCATTGAAATCCTTGGCTCGTGGGGCGGGCAATGCCGTGGCTCGTTCACGAGGCCACGCCACGGGGTCCCAGGACATGCCACGGCCGCTGACCGCCCTCCTGCGTCCAGCCTGGCAGGCACAATCCTGACTCCCCGGGTGATGATAGCTCTCCCGGTGCCCGGCCAACACAGCAGCGGTGAACATCCCCCATTCCGGGCCTGCGGACTGGAACGGCCAGCACCCCATTCAGGCATCGCGGCGGAGTAACATTACGGCGGGGAAAAACGGGGAAACACCTTGAACCAGCTCAGTATCATCCTGCCGGCGAAGAACGAAGCCGAGGGGCTCCAGCGCACGCTTCCGGCACTTCGCCAGCACTACCCTCACGCGGAGATCATCGTCGTTGATGATGGCTCCACCGACGCCACCGCGGCCATCGCCCGCGAACACGGCGTCAAGGTGCTTTCCAGCCCCTACTCGATGGGCAACGGCGCATCGATCAAGCGCGGTGCGCGCGAGGCCACCGGCGAAATCCTGGTGTTCATGGATGCCGACGGGCAGCATCATCCGGCCCACATCCAGGCCCTGCTGGACAAGCTGGCCGAAGGCTATGACATGGTCGTGGGTGCCCGTGACAGCAGCGGCCAGGCAAACGTCCACCGCGGCCTCGCCAACCGGTTCTACAACTGGCTGGCCAGCCACATGACCGGCTTCGAAGTGAAGGACCTGACCTCCGGGTTCCGTGCGGTGCGCGCAGGACGCTTCCGCGAGTTCCTGCACCTGCTGCCGAACGGGTTCAGCTATCCCACCACCAGCACCATGGCTTTCTTCCGCAGCGCATACCCGGTGGCCTACGTGCCGATCCCGGTGGCCAAGCGGGTCGGCAACGGCAGCCACATCCGTCCCATCAAGGACGGCATCCGCTTCCTCCTGATCATCTTCAAGATCGCCACCCTGTACTCGCCGCTGAAGCTGTTCGCGCCGGTGGCAGTAGCGTTCTTCCTGGTGGGCCTGGGCTACTACGGCTATACCTTCGCGACCATGCACCGCTTCACCAACATGAGCACGCTGCTGTTCAGTGCATCGGTGATCATTTTCCTGATAGGGCTGGTTTCAGAGCAGATCACCGGCCTGACCTACCTGGCGTCGCGGGGCGGGCGGGATCAGCAGTGAGCGTGGCGCCGCCGCAGCGTGCCCGCCTGTTACTGGCAGCCCGGAACCTGCCGCCGCTGCAGGGCGGCATGGAACGTCTCAACTGGCACCTGTTGCAGCAACTTCAACAGGCCGCCGACGTCCACGCGGTCGGCCCAGAGGGTGCAGCCCGACTAGCTCCGCCGGGCACAGACATGCGCGAGGCTCCGCTGCGCCCACTGTCCCGTTTCATGCTTGCCGCATTCTGGCACTGCCTGGCCTTGGGCCTTCGCCGGCGTCCCGGGTTGTACCTTGCCGGAAGCGGGCTCACTGCTCCGCATGTGTGGCTTGCAAGCCGAATATTCGGCGGCCGTAGCGCCGCGTATCTGCACGGCTTGGATATCACGGTCGACAACGTCGCCTACCAACGTCTCTGGCTGCCCATACTGCGCCGCTTGGACGTGGTCATCGTCAACAGCAGTGCTACCGCCGCCCTGGCCATCGAGGCCGGCATCGCCCCGGCAAGAATCCATCAGGTGCACCCGGGTGTGGCTCTGCCAGAAGTACTGGCCCCTTCTCGCCGCTTGGCCGAGAGTGAGGCTTTTCGGGTACGGCATGCTTTGGGTGAAGGTGCGCTACTCCTCTCGGTCGGCCGGTTGACACCGCGCAAGGGCCTGCTCGAATTCGTCGGCGATGCATTCCCGACGATTCTTCAGGCCCATCCTGATGCGACCCTCGTAGTCATCGGAGGCGTCGCCAGCCAAGCGCTGGGGTCCGGAATGCTCACCCCGGACCAGGTCCTGATCGCCGCTGCCCCTTGCGCCCGGCCCCGCATCCGCTTCATTGGCGAAGTCAGTGACGAGGAACTGTCTGCTGCCATGCACTGCGCAGCCGTGCATGTTTTCCCAGTCCGTTCCCAGCGCAGCGACCCGGAGGGCTTTGGAATGGTTGCCATCGAAGCAGCCGCTCATGGGTTGCCTACGGTAGCCTACGCCAGCGGCGGCGTTGTGGACGCGGTTGCTGCAGGCACCTCGGGCACACTGGTTGCACCAGGTGACAGTGGTGCATTTGCCGATGCGGTGATCAAGATGATCCATCATCCACTGCCATCGGCGCCCATGCGTTCCTTCGCCTCGACTTTCGACTGGAATGCCTTCGGTCGCCAAGTGCGCCAAGCATTGGGCTTGATGGGTCAGACTGCCCCATGAAGGTCTGGCTGCCAGCCATCCGTACGGGCAGTGGCACCGATGTTTTTACCGAACGCCTGGCCGACGCGCTGGCCGCGCGGGGTCACGAACCGGTCCCGCAGTTCTTCGAGCATCGCAACGAACCCTGGCCCTACCACCTTCGGCGCGTTCCGGCGCCGCCAGGCACACAACTTGTCCATGGCAACAGTTGGACCGCTCATGTTTTCAAGCGCCCGCGGCTTCCTCTGCTGGTCACCGAGCACCACTACATCCGCGACCCTGCGTTCGCGCCGTTCCGTACGCCCTTGCAGCGCCTCTACCATCGTGTCCTTGTTCAGCGCCAAGTGCAGGCGTCCTATCGACTGGCCGATGGCCTGACCACCGTAAGTCGGCATACCGCCGATGCCATGCAGCGGAACCTGCATCGACCGATCACGCACATCCACAACTGGGTGGATCTTTGGCAGTTCTCACCGAATTGCCGGGCGAGGCAAGAGAATGCGAAGTTGCGCTGCCTGTTCGTGGGCAACCCCTCGAAGCGCAAGGGAAGCGATGTTCTTCCTGCGCTGGCCGAACGGCTGGGCGATCGATTCCAGGTGCTGTGTCTGGGCGGCCTGCGCAGTGACGCCGGCTCAACAAAAGGGCGGATCGAGGTATTGCCGCGCCACCTGCCGGAGGAAATGCCCCACCTCTACAACAGCGTGGACGTGGTATTGCTCCCCACCCGCTATGAAGCCTTCGGCTACGTTGCACTTGAAGCCATGGCCTGCGGCATCCCGGTCGTGGGCTTCGACAGCACTGGCACAGCGGAAGTGTGCCGCCATGAAGAGACCGCGCTGCTGGGCCCGGTGGACGACCTCGACAGGATGGTCATCCACCTCCAGCGGCTCGCGTCCGATGCGGACTTACGCCAAAGACTGGGGACCAATGCGCGCCATCGGGCAGAAGCCCTGTTCGGTGAAGACCAGGCCATGGACCGTTACATCGCGCTGTACGTTCAGCTCACTTCCGGCGCTCACGCAGGCCACTAAGTGCAGCCATCACGGTCGGATGCTGCTTGACGCATTCCCCCACTGCGGTGCGTAACCGATTGGTCGCGCGGCGCAGGAATTTGCGCGTCCTGCTCTCGGCTGCTTTCTCGGCGCGGATGCGGCGCAACCCAGCCAGCAATTGCGCCAACACGGGAGGCGCAGTCGCATCGATAGCAGCAGGCACACACTGAGCTGAGGCTGACCGAATGGCAGGAGGATCGAACCCGATGACGGTCAAGCCGGCATCGGACGCCATACCTTCATGCAGGATAGCCGCGCAGATGCGCATCGCGCTGCCGCCATCCGCACAGGGCAGGAATCGCGCCCTGCACTCGGCCAGCGCCCCGCTGTCGATCTGACCGTCCACGACCGCCTCCACGAATGCAGCGACCTGATGTATTGCCGAGGCGGCACCCGAAGCTTCCACCAATGCCGAAGCCTCCTCGTTGAGCGGCTCGCCCTCGGGATTCAACAACGCCAACAAGGGCCGCTGCATCGCCAGGTAATCAAACAGGAACGACCCAGGGTCACTGATCAAGGCATGCGAACATGCAAATGCGGCCAAGTGCCCGGGCGATTCGTCCAGCACGATCCCCTGCCCGCGCAGCTCATCGCGCAGGACAGGCAACTGCCCCGCACTCAACAACCCCTGCTCCAGCAACGCAGGAAACAGAGCCGGATGTGGCCGCCATATCAGACAGAGCGATGTCCGTCGGGCCAGGAAGTACTCGAACATCTCCGGCCCCAGAAGATCGAAGGTGGAGAAGTTGGACGATTGCGAGTATCGATGGCCAAAACTGAAATGACTGTTCCAGAGGAACGCCACGCGGTCACCGATCCGTTCCTGCAGTCCGGCATCGAGCGGCGCCTGCAGAGCCTGAACCATGCGATCAAAGCGAGGGTGTCCCAGCACTTGAACGTGCCCATCGGAGCGCGGGCAATGCCGTGCATACATGGCCTTCTCGCCCGGTGCGCGTGCCACGATGAGATCGGCACCGATCTGCAGAGGTTGGGCAAACTGCAGACGCAGGTTTTTCGCGCCCGCCCCCACGGTCAAGCCGTAGGGTATGTAGATCACGCGATCCACACTGCGGCGCACCCGATGGAACCACAACACTGGCGGACGCTCCCGGTCGTAGGGATGGGTAAACACGGCTATGTCGAACTGCTCGGCCTGGATTTCCATCCCCGGCAGCCACTCTACGAAGGGAACCCCTTCTGATTCAAGCAATGCCCGATGGATATCCGCACGCGAGGCACTCAAACGGGGGGCATCGAAGTTGTACGGCAACAGCCACGCCAACGGCGCAAAGCGCGGATCTGCGTGCATCTGAGCCCATAGCGCAGCCACGTTGCCCCAGGCTTCTGGGCGCTGCAGCAGGAACAGCACACGCAATGCGGGCGACACCGATCACTCCGACCTGGCAAAGCCGTTGATGCCGGCCTGTGCCAAGGCGAGGTCTTCCGGCGTATCCACTTCAAACAGCTCCAACGCCCGCGCTGCCGCCGGCAGCAGTGGCTCAATGCACTCGTATACGTAGCGCGTGCCAGGGACCAGAAGGTCCGGTGGACCAGCAAAGATATTGGCCCACTCCCATGCGGTGACCGGATCGCGGTGGAAGGCGGACACCTGATCGACCGAGCCGTCGGCACCGTCAGCGGTGCTGACGAACACTGCCTGGGTGCTCTTGGCGCGAGTCACCCCTACCAGCAGCGGTACGGTGGCGGCTGCCTCGACGAAGGCAGCCAGCGATGAAGGCTCGATGATCAGGTCACCATCCAGGTACAACACGCGGCTCTGCATCCCGACCGAACCCATGCGGATGCTGTGCGCGGTATTGGTGGTCCGATAGTCAGGGTTTCGCACCAGCACCACATCGCGGTGATGACGGGCGCAGTGATCGATGATCAGCTCCTCTCGATACCCGACCACCACCTGGATGCGCGGTACCAGTGGTTGCAGGGCATGGATCAGCCGCGAGAGAAGGGTGACCCCATCAATCTCGATCATGCATTTGGGCATGCCCATACCCAGGCGCGAGCCCAGGCCGGCACAGGCGATCACAGCGCCTTCAAGAGCTTGCATAGGCTACTCGCATCGTTCACGACTATATCGGCTACGGCGATGGTCTGGGGTGCGGGTGCGTGCACGCCGCCGTATGCGACGCCGATGTCTGCCTCGCGCAGCATCGGCACGTCGTTGGCACCGTCACCGACGGCGACGATTCGTTCGTATCCGCCCTGGCGACGCAATAAGCGCACAGCGTCATCCTTGGCCAAGATGGAATGCAGCTGTACACCGCCTGGCGTGACCACCGCGCTCGAACTGAACGCCCTGCAGCCGAGACGCGCGACCATCGGCGCTATCCACACATCCAGGTTACCAGTCACCACGAAGCAACGGTCCGCATTGTCCCTGACAAATGACTGCAATTCGGCCGACAGCGGGACCGCCTCGATAATCTCGTGCACGCGCACCAATGGCACCTGCCCCAGGATCAGGGTGCGCAGGCGCATCGAATCCTCGAAGGGCACGTGGCCATCCATTGTCAGCCGGGTCAGCGTGGCAATCTCTCCGGCGATACCCAGCTCGGCGGCGATGCATGGCAGGATCTCGGTGGATGTCAGCGTTCCGTCCAGGTCGAAACAGAAGGCAGTGCCGCTCATGCTCGCTCCAACAGGAACCAGCGCTGGCGGGTTTCGGCACGGTTGTTCAGGCCATCCTGCGCGTAGACATCACCATCGCCGACCAGGCGGAAACCCGCCTCGATCAACGTTGGCTGGAGCAGCGCGATGAACTCCGGCGCGCTGCGGTAGATGGCGTGATAATCATGCTCCAGCTCTGCGGAAAAGTGCGCCTTCAGAGTGAGCCGTGAATCGACCGACACAGGCTCGCGCAGCAACACCAGCGCACCAGTGGTGGTGACGTCACCGATCGCGTTGAACAACATGGTCAGCTGCGCGTCATTGAGGTACATGCAGATGCCAGCACACAGCACCCTGTCGAAATCCGCTTCACCCAATAGCGCCGCCGACAGTTGCTCGGCGTGCAGATGCGTGAAGCGGCAGTTCGTATCGTCCCGATGTTGATCACGTGCATGCGCGAGCAAGCCGTCGGTGGAATCAATGCCGTGGTAGCGCGCCAAGTGCGGCACCAACCGCCTGCTCCAGCGCCCAGTCCCACAACCCACGTCCAGCAATGCCTGGTGTCCATCCAAGCGCAGGATCGGCATTATACGCTCGACCTCGGCCGCGTCGCGACGCTCGGCCAGGTCGCCCTGCTTGTCCTGATAGATGACCGCGCGCGTGGGTCCTACTTCGTCCATGCGCCGCGCGCGATCGGCGAAGAAGGCGGCGACCTCCTGCGGATCGATTTCGGGCGGCGATGCTTCGCCGAGTGTTGTCGTAATCCTTGCCACAACTGTTCCCCAGTTCTCATACCTGCCGTGGGCGCCACACGATCCACCACAGCGCGGCGACCAGCAGCAGATAGGTCGTCCCCAGCGCCAGAATTGCCCCGGTCCCGGCAAATGCCGGCACCAAGGCCACCATAAGTACCAGCAACAGCAGCAACGCCCCAAGCTGCAGGCCGATTCGTACCCGCTTGCGCCCGAGCGCCATCAGCATGGTACAGCCTAGTGCCGACAAGCCGAGCAGCGCCGGGAACACACAGTTTAGACGGGCCAGCTCGGCGGCATGCGTGAACCCGGGACCGAACAGCCAGGGCAGCGCAAAGGAAAGTGCCCACGCCCCAGGAATGCTGACAAGGCCCAGGGCGATACCCGCCCCTGCCAGCCGCCGCAGAAAGCGTGACTGCTCCTCGGTGCTGCCCAGACGGCGGAACAACCTCGGTGCGGTAGTGATTGCCAGGGAGACCGCCGGCAGAGCAATCAATGTGGCCAGCCGGTAGGCCGCTGTGTAGTGACCGGCCACGTCCGCACCGGCCAAGCGATAGACCAGCGACTTGTCAAGGGTACCCAAGCCGGTGTCGACCACGCGCATGGCCAGGAAGCCGCTTGCGTCCCCATATTCATCGGCAGTGGCCGTCGCTGGCGCCCATCCGGGCCGGAGCCGCCGCGCGACCGCCAGCAATGCCAATGCCGTAGCTGCCACGGCCAGCAGCACGTGCCACCGAAGGTACTGTTCCAGGGATACCGATGCCGACAACGCCACGCAGACCAACAGCGCGACCACGTTACCGAACGGCCCCAATGCATACATCGCCCCGGCCCATCCCATCCGCTCGTGGGCTTGGAATGCATAGCTGGCCAGGGTGACCAGAGGCACCAGCAGCAGCTCGGGTGCGGCGATGGCCACGAGAGCAGCCAGCTCGACCGGACTATCCAGCCAGTGAACCGCAAGAACGAGATAGACCACACCCAACACCACGCTGCTGCCCAGCAACCGCCACAGCGCCTTGCGCCACTGCAATGCGAACGCATCCGCATCGCGCGAAACGGCCTGCAGCATATGCAGGCCGAATCCGATGCCACTCAGTGCGCCCAGCGCCGTGGCCAAGCCAGCCAGCCCGGCGAATGTTCCATAGCCCCCCAGTCCCAGAACCCGTGCCAGCCCAATCGCCCACACCGCCTGGAGACCGGCCCGAAGGACCTGCCAGACGATCATCAGCACCGTGCTGCGGGCAAGAAAAGATGACATGAGAGGGAGCTGGAAAATGTCCGTCAGCGATGAGAAAGCAAGCGTGCCGCAGGGTACCCGGATCGTAGCGGACTCCAACGGCAGTCAGTCACCCGAGGCCGCATCCGGAGAGGTACCGAAGCCGGGCATCTGCATCGCCTTCGCCTTCGCACGCGCCAGGGCTGCCTGCCGGTGCCACCCCTTCTCGTCAAGGGTATCAACAACCTTCCGCGCATAGTCGGGCTGCCCCGCGCTGGCCTCGACGGCACGGACAAACATCTGGTCAGCGAACAAGGGGTTCTGAGCGTGCACCATGGCAAAATCACCCACCTGCGCGTAGCTGTAGGGCGGCATCAAAGTCCGGTCAAACAGCGCTGCAAACGCCTCTAGAAGTTTCGCGTCATCAAGCGGCACGCCCTTGTAGCGGTTGTCCAGCAGCGAGAACAGCGCCCCGGTTGTTTCCGGACTCAATGCCCCATTGCGGACCTTGCCGATCAACCTGTCCCACCAGGCAGCAGGCACAGGCCGGCCGTTGTGTGCAGCGATCAGGATCAGGCCCTGGTCACTGATGATCGAAGCCCCAGGCAAGCCCGCACCGCGCTGGAACTCAGCGATGGCCATGTCGACGAAGGGGGACGTCGCGTACCCATCGGACATCTCAGAGTACCGGGCTGCGAGATCCGCACTGGCACGCGCCGAGCTACGATTCTCAACGGCCAATTCGGTCGCCAGCAGCAACGGGTCGCCCCAGGTTGCTGAGCGGATCAGGGTAAGACCCATGCACGCCACCACGATGGCGGCAGCTGTGGCCGGCACCACGAACTGGCGCGATGCCGCCGGGAGGCGCAGCCCAAGATCGCACAGTACCAGCAGCACGCCGAGAAGGGCCAGATAGTTGCGGTGTTCGAACACCAGTTCCAGACCGATCACGTTACTGGTAAGCAAGTGAGAGACCATGAACCACATCACACCCAGCGCAAACAACGGCGCTCGTCGGCGGAGCCAAGCGGCAAGGGCCACAAGGATAGACAGCAGCAGTCCGCCCAGCATGGTCGTCATCGGCTGCAACAGGCCGCGAGAAGGCAGCACGTTGTCGTAGTAGAAGACCAGCGTGCCCGGCGTGGGCAGCAGTATCTGCTGAAGGTACATTGGCAGGATCCGGAGCTGGGTCAGCAGTCGTTCCGCGGTCCCGAAGCTCCGCGCGACATAGTGTCCGGTCCAGTAACGCGGGATTACCAGCGCAACGAACACCACGACCGCGATCACGACCATTGCCGCATACAGCACCCGCCAGCCATGCCGCACGCGCGGATTGGCCGCTGCAAAGCGGAGCACGGTCAACTCCATAGCCAGCGCGTACACGGGCACCAGCACCGCTGTCTCCTTCGAGAGCAGGCCTGTCAGAGTCAGCAGGCCAGCGGCAAGTATCCACGTCCATGCACGCGTGCCCTGGACCTGGCGCAAGCGTCCCTGCAGATAGCAGATGAGCGCCGCCAACATGAAGGTCGCAGCCAACGTCTCCATGCGTTGCACCACGTAGAGCACGCTGGACACCTGGATGGGATGGATCGCCCAGAGAAGCGCGACGGTCAACGCGACCAGGCGCCGACCACGGGTGGCCATGCCGGTTGAGGCACCCAGTAGAAGTGCAACCAGCAGGTACACCAGCAGCGCGTTAGCGGCATGCACCAACAAGCCGCCCAGCTTGTAACCCCAGGGATCCAGCCCGCCCAGGACATGGTTGAGCGCCAACGTGGCCATTGCCAAAGGCCGGGCACCGAGCGTGCCGCCAGGGTCGAAGGAGGTGGCCGCGCGCCATATCGACGACGGCTGCAGCGTCTCCACGTGCAACCGCGTGTTGTCCACGATCGTGCTGTAGTCATCAAAGATGAAGCCACCGGCCAGACCTGGCCAGTAGATGCCCAGTACCACAATCACAAGCAACGCGGGACCCGCCCACTGCATCCATCGCTTCATTTGACGCTCACCTTTCAACTACGCTCCCTCCCTCGACTGCGGGTCGATCAACTGCAACCCGCTGGAAGCAGATCTGCATCAAGCGAGGCGTCAGCCTTGCAGCGCCATTCCCCTGACCGACTGCGCGCGATCTCGATGGTCTTGTTGGCCACGCTTGGATTGCCGCGGAGGGTGCACCGAATGAAGCCCTCTTCGGTGGACAGCATGCTCAACTGGCACCGTGATGTGCTGCTGGGCAACCCGATCGCAGCCAGATCGAAAGTAGTGACGTTGTTGGCCAGCACTTGGGATTCGAACATCGTGCGCCCGCCAGTCACTTCAGCCAGACCTGCCGTCACCTGCGATTTCGCCACGTACGTCTGGTACGCCGGAAATGCAATGGCCGCAAGCACCGCGATGATCGCAATCACGATCATCAGTTCAATCAACGTGAAACCACGCTCCCCTCGCATGGCACTTCCCCCTGAGTCCTTTTCCCCGTGATGGACAATAAAAAAAGGGGGCGAATTCGCCCCCTTCTTCAGACAACTGCAGGGCAGCTATCAGCAGCCAGCCGGCTTGTAGTTGGCCAGCGGGGCCGAAGCGGTGCAGTTCCAGGCACCCGAAGCATTGCGGGTCAGCGTGACGGTTTCGCCTGCGACCTTCGGATTGCCCTTCAGGGTGCACACAATCGACTGGTCCGCATCATCACCCCAGGCGCCGGTGGCATTGATGGCACAACGCGGGGTGCTGGCGTTCAGGCCCAGATCGGCGACGACCGGCGTGCCGGTCTTGGTGCCCGACTGAATGCCTTCTTCATAGGCAGTCACGCCGCCGCGGATGTCGGCCAGGCCGGCAGTGACCTGCGACTTGGCGACGTAGTTCTGGTAGGCCGGCAGAGCGATGGCAGCCAGGATGGCGATGATCGCAACGACGATCATCAGTTCGATAAGGGTGAAGCCCTTCTGGTTCTTCATACGTACGTCCCCAAGATAGTGGTGGTTGAGTTCAGTGCACAGGAGCGTACCGGCCTCTGGCCGGCTGAGCAGATCCTGCACCCTGCGGGTGGATCAACGCAGGTTGCGTGCCAACCCCGGCACGCCTCCCCCTGGATTTCCCCGGCGCCAATGATGGCAGCAAATTGTTGTATGTGAAGCCCCCCGATCAGGAAATGCGACGAATCCGCCAATGTGACGCGGTGCGTCACCTTTCGCCCCGTCACGACGAAAATCCCACGAAACGTCACGCTGGCGGACTCCCCGGACGCCCCCGAACCGGCTAACATCGTCGGTCATGATGCCCGCCTGGGGATGGCGGGCCTTGGGGAGCCAACATGTCTGTCAGTCGCAGTGCGATAAAGAAAGAGCCCGTGGCGCGTAGCACCACGGACCTTCAGCCGTTTGTCTGGGAGGGGACCGACAAGCGCGGCGTAAAGATGAAAGGGGAGCAGGCCGCGAAGAACGCGAACCTGCTGCGGGCCGAACTCCGCCGCCAGGGCATCAACCCCGGCGTGGTCAAGCTCAAGCCCAAGCCGCTGTTCGGCTCAGCCGGCAAGAAGATCTCGCCGAAGGACATCGCGTTTTTCAGCCGACAGATGGCCACCATGATGAAATCGGGCGTGCCGATCGTTGGCGCACTGGACATCATTGCCAGCGGGCACAAGAACCCGCGCATGAAGAAGATGGTCGATTCGGTCCGTACCGACATCGAGGGCGGCTCCTCGCTCTACGAGGCCGTCAGCAGGCACCCGGTGCAGTTCGACGAGCTCTACCGCAACCTCGTGCGGGCCGGCGAAGGTGCCGGCGTGCTGGAAACAGTGCTGGACACCGTGGCCACGTACAAGGAGAACATCGAAGCGCTGAAGGGCAAGATCAAGAAGGCGCTGTTCTATCCGGCCATGGTCATGGCCGTCGCCCTGCTGGTCAGCAGCATCCTGCTGGTGTGGGTGGTTCCGCAGTTCGAGGATGTCTTCAAGGGATTCGGCGCAGACTTGCCCGCCTTTACCCAGATGATCGTCAACCTGTCCCGCTTCATGGTTGCATGGTGGTGGGTGATGCTGCTGGTCCTGATCGGTGCTTCCGTCGGACTGGTCGCCGCTTACAAGCGATCACCCAAGATGCAGCACAGCATGGACCGGCTGATCCTGAAGGTTCCGGTGATCGGGCAGATCATGCACAACAGTGCCATCGCCCGCTTCGCCCGCACCACAGCGGTGACCTTCAAGGCAGGCGTGCCCCTGGTGGAGGCCTTGAGCATCGTTGCCGGCGCAACCGGCAACGCGGTGTACGAAGATGCCGTTCTGCGCATGCGCGATGACGTGTCAGTGGGCTACCCGGTCAATATGGCGATGAAGCAGACCAACCTTTTCCCGCACATGGTCATCCAGATGACCGGTATTGGTGAAGAGGCAGGTGCTCTCGACGCCATGCTGTTCAAAGTAGCGGAATACTATGAGCAAGAAGTCAACAACGCGGTTGATGCCCTCAGCAGCCTGCTCGAACCGATGATCATGGTTTTCATTGGTACCATCGTAGGCGGCATGGTCATCGGCATGTACCTGCCGATCTTCAAGCTCGCTTCCGTCGTCGGATAATCAATACATGGCATTTCTCGACCAGCATCCCGGCCTCGGCTACCCCGCCGCGGCCGCCCTGGGCCTGCTCATCGGCAGTTTCCTCAACGTGGTCATCCTGCGCCTGCCCAGGCGGATGATGTGGGAGTGGAAGCGCGAGGCGCGTGAGGTCCTGGAGCAGCCGGACATCTACGACCCGCCTCCACCCGGCATCGTGGTCGAGCCGTCGCACTGCCCGCACTGCAAGCACAAGCTGTCCTGGTACGAAAACATCCCGCTGTTCAGCTGGATCATCCAGGGCGGCAAGTGCCGCCACTGCAAGGCGCCCATTTCCATCCAGTACCCACTGGTGGAGGCGCTGACCGCGGTGTTGGTGCTGGCCTGCGTCTGGCAGTTCGGCTTCGGCTGGCAGGGCTTCGGCGCCATCGTGCTGACCTGTTTTCTGATCGCCTTGTCGGGTATCGACCTGCGCACGCAGTACCTGCCGGACCAGGTCACCCTGCCATTGATGTGGCTGGGCCTGGTCGGGAGCATGGACAACCTGTACATGCCAGCCAAGCCCGCCCTGATCGGCGCCGCTGCCGGCTTCCTCGTGCTGTGGGTCGTGGCCAAGGCTTACAAGCTGGTGACCAACCGCGACGGCATGGGCGGCGGCGATGCCAAGCTGCTCGCGGCACTGGGCGCCTGGTGCGGGCTGAAGGGCATCCTGCCCATCATCCTGCTGTCGTCCGTGCTGGGCGCCGTCATCGGCTCGATCTGGCTGTACACCCGCGGCCGCGACAAGGCCACGCCGATCCCCTTCGGCCCCTATCTGGCGCTGGCTGGCTGGGTGTACTTCATGTGGGGCGAGCCGGTGGTGAACCAGTACCTGGTCATGAGCGGGCTGCGCTGACGCTGCCGTCATGAGCCGCTACGTGGTCGGCCTGACCGGCGGCATCGCCGCCGGCAAGAGCGAGGTGACCCGGCGCTTCGAGGCGCTGGGGATCGTGGTCGCCGACGCGGATCTGGCCGCGCGTGCGGTGGTCGCTGCCGGCAGCCCGGCGCTGGCCATGATCGCCGAGCGCTTCGGCGCCACCATGCTGCTGCCCGATGGCAGCCTGGACCGGGCCCGCCTGCGGGCCCATGTGTTCGCCGACCCCGCCGAACGGGTGGCCCTTGAGGCAATCACCCATCCCGCGATTCGCCGCCTGATGCAGCAGCAGTGCGAACAGGCAGCCAGCCCCTATGCGCTGGCGGCCATTCCCTTGCTGACCGAGGTCGGCGGCCGCCAGGCCTACCCTTGGCTGGACCGCATCCTGCTGGTTGATGCGCCCGAGGCCGTGCAGCACGCGCGGTTGATGCAGCGCGACGGCATCGATGCTGCATTGGCGGACCGGATGATTGCCGCCCAGGCCAGCCGCGCACAGCGCCAGGCCCTGGCCGATGACGTGGTGGTCAATGATGGCCACCCGGAAGACCTGCAGGCACAGGTGGAAGCCCTGCACGCGCACTACCTTGAACTGGCCCCGCCGTAAGGCCTTGGCGGCCAAACCGCTGTAACCGGACAGACACACACCGTCTTCTCACGCCGCCCGCTATGGTCCTGCGCCTGTCATTGCGCCTGCCTGTGAGATCACCCGTGCCCACCGCCTCTCTCCGTTCCTATACCGCCCGCGTGGTGGTGACCCTGGCGCTGGTCGCCCTCGGCCTGCTGCTGTGGCAACTGTCGCAACTGGTGCTGCTGATCTTCGGCGCCGTGGTCGTGGCCGCGCTGCTGCGGACGATCGTCGGCGCGGTGCTTCGTTACACGCCGCTGTCGGAAGGGTGGGCACTGGGCCTGACCGTACTGCTGCTGATGGTGCTGTTTGCGCTGGCGATGTGGCTGTTCGGGTCGCAGCTGAGTGCACAGATGGCCACCCTGCGGCAGACGCTGCCGGCCGCATGGGAGAACTTCCAGACGTGGTTGGCGGACAGCCCCATCGGGCCCACGGTCCATGAGCTGACCCAGAACGCACAATCCAGCGTATCAACGATGGCGGCCCGCGCCGGGTCACTGGCGATGTCGGCCACCGGCGGTGTGGCGGACCTGTTCCTGGTGCTGATCGGCGGCATCTATCTGGCCGCGCAACCGGCGCTGTACCGCACGGGCCTGCTGAAGCTGCTGCCGACGCGGCAGCGTCCGGCCGTGGACGATGCACTCCACGCCAGCGGCAATGCACTGAAGGCCTGGCTGGGCGGCCAGCTGCTGGCCATGGCGGTCGTCGGCCTGCTGACCGGTCTGGGCCTGTGGGCACTGGGCGTGCCGGTCGCCTTCGGGCTGGGCATCATCACTGCGCTGCTGGATTTCGTACCGATCGTCGGCCCCATCCTCGCGGCGGTTCCGGCCATCCTGCTGGCCTTCACCGTCAGCCCGGAGATTGCCCTGGCCACGGTGGCACTGTTCGTGGTGGTGCAGCAGATGGAGGGACATCTGCTGCAGCCGCTTATCCAGCAGCGTGCGGTTGATCTTCCCCCTGCCCTGCTGCTGTTCTCCCTGTTCGGCATCGGCTCGCTGCTGGGCCCGGCCGGCGTGCTGCTGGCGGCGCCGCTGACGGTGGTGCTGTATGTGCTGGTCAAGCGGCTCTATGTCGTCGAAGCGCTCGGCACAGCGACGCCGATTCCAGGCGAGCCCACGGCCACGAAGGCCCGGTAGATCCACGCCATGCGTGGATGAGAGCATCAGCAATGCGGACCAACGGTCCGCACCCACCGTCCACCGGGCTCGATTCCCGGTGCAGCGCCCGAGCAGATGCTCGGGCATGGGCTCGGCTCTACTGCAGCGTCGCAGCGCCCCGCATGCGCTCGGCCTGCAGCTGCTGCTGCACATGGCGCGCCAGCTCACGCGCGGCCACCATCAGGCCTTCCATCGTCTCTGATGGCACGGCCTGCAGCGGGCCGCCACGCGTCCGCGCGATGTGCGCGGCATGCATGAGCCGGGTCAGCGTGCTGATACCGGACACGGTACGCCTCAGGCCCGCCATGGTGCCGGTCTGCGGCTCGCTGAGCCCGGCGCGCTGGGCGGCCTGGCTGGTTGCAACATCGGCTTCCATCCTTTCCTGCAGGACGTTCATCAGGTCACCAGGTTCCGTGAGGACGGCTTCGACGCGTTCGGCGACCTCCGCAGACAGAAGGTCGATCGAATCGCCGACCAGCTGGTGCAGGTTCGGGTAACGGGTGCGATGGGACATGGCCGGGCTCCGTGCAGGTGGTAGGCCATCTGGCCAGCTGCGCGGGGCGATGTCAGCAGGCAAATGCGTCAAAGCGCTCTGCGGCAAGGGAATGGATGGACTTCCACTGACAGAAGCAAGACCCAGACACGCCGGTTACGACAGTAGATCCACGCCATGCGTGGATGAGGATGCCTGCGGTGCGGACCAACGGTCCGCACCCACCATCACCGGACTTAACCTCGGTGCGGACCAACGGTCCGCACGCACCACCCACCGCACCCACCATCACCGGACTCATCCGCCGTGCGGACCAACGGTCCACACCCACCGCCAGCAGGGTTCAGTAGATCCACGCCATGCGTGGATGATCAGAGCGGTTTTGGCGAGAACGTCAGGGTCGCGATCACGCCGCGGTCGCCACCGGGGCGCACGCTCACCTGCCAGCCGTACAGGTCGCACAGGCGACTGACGATCGACAAGCCGATGCCGCCGCCCTGCGAGTGGCCGGCATGGGTACCGCGATAGCCGCGCTGGAACAGCTTGGCGGCATCTTCTTCACTCAGGCCAGGGCCACTGTCGGTCACCGAAACCGCATTGCTGCTGACGTGCACGCGCACGCTGCCATCCTGCGAATACTTCACGGCGTTGCCGATGAGGTTGCCCAGCGCCACCGACAACGCGGCTTCGGGAGCATCGATCACCAGGTCGCGCTCGCCTTCCAGCACCAGCTCCAGCGGCTTGCCGCCCAGCTGGGCGCGGTGGGCATCCAGCAGCTGATCGGCCACGCGCGCCACATTGCTGGTGCCCTGCCCGCGCTCGTTGCGCGACAGCAGCAGCAAGGCGCCGATCAGGTCGCTGCACTGTTGTTCGGCACGCTGGATGCGCTGCAGCCGCTGCAGCACCTTCTCGTCCAGGCCGGGGCGGGTCAGCAGCAGCTCGGTCGCGCCACGGATGACCGCCAGCGGTGTACGCAGCTCGTGGCTGACATCGGCATTGAATTCGCGATCGCGCTGCACGACCTCGGTAAGGCGCGAGGAATAGTCATCCAGCGCCTGCGCCAGCTGGCCCACCTCGTCATCCGGGAAGCGCGGTGCCAGCGGCTCGGGATCGCTGGTGCCTCCTCGGTAGGCACGCAGCCGCGCGGCCAGGTCGGACACCGGCTTCATCACCTTCGATGCTGACCACCAGCCCAGCACCAGCGACAGCAGGCTGAACACCAGTACCGACAACACCAGCGCGCGGTTGAGCTGCTGCCCGCCGCGCACGCTGTCGGTCATGTCATAGGCGAGGAAGAACCAGGCGTCAGGGGTCTTGCGCACGGCCAACTTGTACGAATACTGCTCGCCATGCTCGTCACCGGTGACCGTGTGGATGCCATCGGGGAACGCTGCCCACTGCGCGCGCTCTTCCCTGACCCTCTCGAACTTGTCTTTCGGGTAGGCGAATGCGCGGATCTGCTGCACCGGGAGATCGGGGCTGCGCAGGGGGTCTTCGTAGTAACGCCGCGCGTACTCGTTGATGTTGCGGTTCATCACGTCTTCGACCAGCTGGGTTTCCACGCGCATGCGGGCCCAGTTGGTGGCGAACGCGAAGAGTGTCGTCAGGCAGAAGCCCAACAACACGAACGAGACGATGATGCGACTGCGCAGGCGCCGCCGGTAAGGCGTGCGCCGACGCTCCCCCCTGGTTGCCACTGGATCAGGCTTCCGGGGTGGCGATTCGGTATCCGATGCCATGGCGGGTCTGGATCAGCGGCACTTCAAACGGCTTGTCGACCACCGCGCGCAGGCCGTGGATGTGCACACGCAGGGAATCCGAATCCGGCAGCTCCTCGCCCCAGACGCGGGTTTCCAGTTCCTGGCGGGTCACTACCGCCGGAGCGGCCTCCATCAGCGCCTGCAGGATCTTCAACGCGGTCGGGTTGAGCTGCAGCAGCTTGCCCTGGCGGCGCACTTCCAGCGTGTCCAGGTTGTATTCCAGATCGCCGGTTTCCAGCACGCGGGTCTGCACGCCCTTGCCGCGGCGCGACAAGGCGTTGAGGCGGACTTCCACTTCCTGCAGCGCGAACGGCTTGATGAGGTAGTCATCGGCGCCGGAATCAAAACCGGCCAGCTTGTTGTCCAGCGAATCACGCGCGGTCAGCATCAGCACCGGGGTCTGCTTGCGGGCTTCATTGCGAAGCTTGCGGCAGACTTCGATGCCGTCCATGCCCGGCAGGTTCAGATCCAGCACGATCGCGTCGAACTCGTGCACCACGGCAAGATGCAGGCCGGTGACCCCGTCAGCAGCGAAGTCCACCGTGTGGCCCCGATCCTCGAGGTAATCGCCAAGATTGGCTGCGATGTCGCTGTTGTCTTCGATTACGAGAATACGCACTGGGACCTCTGATTCAGTAAGGGTCGTCGGGGGATGTCGACCCGCTCAGGATGCAACCGAGCGGGTGGACGCCACGTCTACCCGCTGAACGATACAGGTTCCATTCTTAACATTTCGTACGGGACACGGGACCGGCAGATCAGCGCCTCAGGTTGCCCGTCCGGTTGCTGTCTTCGAACGACCTGCGGCTGGCCTCGTCGATCCGGCGCCGCTGGGCCGCCGTGGTGCAAACGCGCTTGGCCATGTTGCTGCCGACGGTGCGCTCGCGACTGCAGACCATCCGGCTGTCGGACCAGGCCCGGGCCAGGATGGTGTTGACCACGTCCTGGTCCTTGAGGATCTCGGCGCGGCCCTGCGGGTCGAGCTGGTCCACCCGCTCCTGGTCGCCCAGCCGGGTCTGGATGCGGCCCAGCGCCTGCTGCAGGTTGGTCTTGTCTTCCCTGGCGATCTCGCTGTAATCCTCGGAATCGATCGCTTTTTCAATGGCGCTCACCTGCGCGGCAACCGGCAGGTTCGCATCCAGCTTCACTTCAGCATCCTTGTCGGGTTTGGCCTGGGCGGTGGCCGCCAGCGTCACTCCAATGCAGAACACCAGGCCAAGCGAGGTCATACGGCGCATAGTTTCCCTTGTTATCGTCCATGAAGAATGACCCACTCTACGGAGCTGCCGGTGTACCTACAAGGGACGACCGGCAGGGGGCCCAACGGCCGTCCGTCAGCGCCCGGCAGGGGGCGGCGAGAGGGTCTTGTAGCTGCGCTCGTCGTTGAGCAGCGCCTTGCCCTTCTCCTCGATCCGGCGGCGCTCGGCCACGGTCAGGCAGCGGCTCTTGGGCATGTTGCTGCCGGTGGTACGGGTGTGCTGGCAGACCTGCCGGCTGTCGGCGTGGGCGCGGGTGAGGATGGTGTTGATCCGCTCCTGGTCGTTGAAGACCTCGTTCTGTACCGTCGCGGGCAGTTCCTGCACCGTCTGGCGGTCACCCATCCGCTGGGTGATGCGGGCCAGCGACTGCCGCACCTGCGCACGGTCATCCGTTGAAATTTCGGCGTACTCGCCGTTGTCCAGCGCCTTTTCGACCTGGCGCACCTGGTCGGCTACCGGCGCCTGCCGGTCCATCTGCACGACGGGCTTTTCCGACCCGGCCTGTGCGGCCGCGGACAGCCCCAGCAACATTGCAAACACGGTGATGCGGTACATCGCCAGCCTCCCGATCCATCCCGGAACGAAGGTCCAACTCTACGAGCCGCCCTGCGCCACCACAAGGGACCTTTGGCAGGAGCTGGACGGGCATAAAAAAGACCCAGGCGGTCTACCCGCCTGGGCCTGAAGTCGTATCCCGATTACCGATCCTGCTGAGAGGCAGAGCTGCGGTTCGCTGAAGCCTACGCCGGCCCCGATTAAAGCCTTGTTAAACCCGCCCGGCAATCTTCAGGAGAATTACAAACTACTGATAATCAAGGTTTTTTAATCTTCTCGACGTGGGCAATGATGCGTGAGGCCACGTCCACCTGGCAGGCCGCTTCGATGCCTTCCAGGCCCGGCGTGGAGTTCACCTCCAGCACCAGCGGGCCGCGTTCGGATCGGATCAGGTCGACCCCGCAGACCGACAGGCCCAAGGCCTTGGCCGAGCGCACCGCCACCTGCTGTTCAGCCCGGCTGGCCTTGGCCGCCACCGCCGTGCCACCGGCATGCAGGTTGGAACGGAAGTCACCCTCCGGAGCCTGCCGCTGCATCGAGGCCACCACCTGGTCGCCGACGACGAAGCAGCGCAGGTCCGCGCCCTTCGCCTCGCCGATGAATTCCTGCATGAGGAAGTTGGCATACAGGCCGCGCAGGGCCTCGACGATGCCGCGCGAGGCGCTGGCCTTCTCGGTGAGGATGACCCCGCGGCCCTGCGTGCCCTCGTTGAGTTTCACCACGTGCGGCGGCGGGCCGAGCATGGAGAGCAGGTCGACCGTATCGTCCGGGTTGTCGCCGAACACCGTGACCGGCATGTCGATGCCCTTGGCCGCCAGCAGCTGGTGCGCGCGCAGCTTGTCGCGCGAGCGCAGGATCGCGTCGGACGGATTGGGTGTCCGCGCGCCCATCAG
>Ga0308172_1001163_pt1 | contig 20886 bp, 18 predicted proteins | sample PhyGR2_FD_202134 | JGI IMG/M metagenome (GOLD analysis project Ga0308172, IMG submission 202134) | Phyllosphere microbial communities from UC Gill Tract Community Farm, Albany, California, United States - DLSLSG.R2 | ecosystem: Host-associated > Plants > Phyllosphere > Unclassified | place: USA... | reverse complement strand
CGCAATCGGGTGGTTTCCGCTTCCCCGTACAGCGCGTGTCGCGCCCCGGCGAAAGTTTCCGCGGTTATCAGGGCACGGTTGCCGGCGGCTCGGTCAAGCCGGGCGACAGCGTTGTCGTGCTGCCGTCGGGCATGGTCGCGAATGTCAAGCAGATCGTCACTTTCGATCTGGTGCGTAACGCCGCCGTTGCTGGTGACGCGGTCACGCTCGTTCTCGACCGTCAGGTGGACGTCTCGCGCGGCGACATGATCGTGTCCATCGAGGCACAACCGCAGACAGGGCTTGCCTTCGACGCGCAGATCGTGGCGTTGCAGCCGGGCGGCATCGAGGCCGGCAAACGTTACTGGCTGAAAAGCGGCAGCCGCCGCCAGCGCGTCAGCGTGCAGCCGGTCAGCCAGCTCAACCTGAAAGAAGGCGAATGGCAGGCGCACGAGACATCGCTGCCGATGAACGCCATCGGCAAGGTGCGGCTCTCCTTCGACGAGACGGCGATCTTCGATGCCTATGAGCAGAACCGGGCAACCGGCTCTTTCATCCTGATCGACCCCGACACCAACAACACGGTGGCGGGTGGCATGATTGCCGGCAAACGCAGCGTTGGCGCGACGGAAGAACAGGGTGACCGCGTCATTCTCTCCCTGCCCGCCCATCTGGCCGAGAAGCTTCTGGCAAGCGAACTGCTGGCCAAGCACCGCGACGAGATCGACATCCGCCGCACGGATGGTGCGACAGCCTCACGGCTGATCAGCGATCTGGACTGACAGACAAGCGCGCACAACAAAAAGGCGACCGTCCAAGCGGTCGCCTTTTTTGTTTGAAAGCCTTTGGATCAGGCCTCGTTTAAAACACGAACATGTAAAGCAGGATGATCACAAAAATCGGAACACCCATCGCCCACAGTGCAATACCTTTTAGCATGTTATCCTCCATCGTTGTTGTGGTGGGATAACGGTTGAGGCGCAGTTGCGTTCCCTGCGACTGCGCTGGCGACGGGTTCATCGCAGTCGATAACGTCAAACGCATCAAGTTTTCGACGCTTGGCAGAGCCTATAACATGGCCAGCGTCATGGCGCTGTGTTCAGGCCCGGTTAATGACCGACAACTCACTCTCTCAGCAATGGAACTGCGTGGTTCAGCGCACGTTAGTGTCCGTCATTGGGAGATGAAGATTATGAAAATTCTGACTGCAGCGATCTGCCTGGTTTCGGTGGGCATCCTAAGCGGCTGTGTCGATGATCGAGGCTACCGTAGCGGCGGATATTATACGACAGGCGTGTACTACCGCACCTATGAACGCGATCGTCACTACCGTGACTATGACCGTCGTGACTGGCGCGACCGGAGGGATTGGCGTGATCGTCGCGACTGGCGCGGTGATTACCGCTACCGATGATCGACTGGACCTACATTCAAGACCATTGGGATTGGGCGGGGCACATTCTAGAGGCCGTCATCATGGCGGCGATTGTCGCCGTTCTGTTTCGCCTGCTCGTTAGCTGGCGAATGGCGTGGATAATCGGGCTGGCCTTCGCCGCCGGTCATTTTCATGGCCGGGAAAAGCGGGACTACGAGGTGTCCGTAGAAATGCCTCCTCCCCATCTGGAAGGTTATTACTTCTGGAATTGGTCCTGGGATGGTTTAACCGACTTCTGGCCGACGGCTCTTGTTTGCGTTTTGCTCATTCTCCCGTTGGCGAGGAGGAGAAATTGACATTCCGTGCAATCACCAAAGTCGTGATTTGCAGCCGCGGACGCCGAATGCGTTTACCCGTCCGGTTTTAAACGGTCAGGTCTCCGTACGATGCCTTGATCCAGGGATCTTCAGAAGTGTTGGGATCATTTGAAAGCCCCGGGAAATATTGGGCTTAAGCTGGTCGGAGTGAGAGGATTCGAACCTCCGACCCCGTCGTCCCGAACGACGTGCGCTACCAGACTGCGCTACACTCCGTGACCAGCGGCGCTTCTATAGACCAGCCTCCAGCATTCGACAAGCGGCATATTGCATTTTTTGTGACAAGTTTTCAACGCGCTGCGAAGGGCGGTCGCCAAGTGCCTGCCGCACCGGGCGGCGTGTGGGAAAACGTTACAAAAAAGCAATTGTGGCAGGAAATTTTCGTCAAGCGGCACAGCTCCCCTGCCCGTCGCCGCCAAATCTGCTAGGGGAACGTAATGACCGGCGGGAAGCCGGACACGGCACAAAGGACATTTCACCATGCTATTTCGCAGCGTAACGCTCGCAGGGCTCGCCATTGCGCTCTCCGCCTGCACGACATCGACGGGCTCTGCCCCTTCCTTCACCCAGAAGAGCCCCGTTGAAACGCGGTGGGTCGGTCAGTCCGCAGGTATTTTCTTTGCAAAATTCGGCCCGCCGCTGAGCGACACGGAAACCGGCAGCTCGACCATCTATAACTGGCGCGGCGGTTACAAGAAGGCCACCATTCCGGCCAAGTTCGAAGAAGGCAAGGACGGCAAGAAGGGTCGCCAGATTTCGCCCGCCCGCACCGCCTCGCTCTCCTGCACGGTTCAGCTCACCGTCTCCAGCGACTACACGATCACTTCGGTACGCACGGTTTCCGACCGCCCCGGCGTCAACGGCCCGAGCTATTGCGCGGAATTCCTCGCCGCAAACTGAGTTTTCGTCCAGCAGACGAAACGAGCCAAGGCCTGCCCTAACCGGCGGGCCTTTTCACTTTTTTGCGATTATTCTCATTTTTCCTGAATTTTTTTCACACGGACCAGCGCAACCTGATCCGCCAAGCGCGGCAAACGCCGAATTGACGGCGTTTTCGCGATATTCGCGCTTGAGACACTTTCAACCGTTTGAAAGCACCGTCTAATCCTCGCGACCACAAAAATGACAATCCGCAAAATGGCAAAAACTGCCAATGCGACCTTATGTCCCGGCAAAATCCCCGCAAAAGCGCTTGAACTGGAGTGAATAAGTCAGGGTTGTGCCTGTTTCGGCTTTGCTGTAACGGGGCGGCTGGGAGGAGTGTTTTTAACACAAAACAAGAATCAGGTATGGCCGTGACTCCCATCGATCAAGACAAATCCCAGCTCACTGATCTTTCCTCAGACGCGCTTCCCTCCCATGCGCTTCCAATGAACCGCAGACAGGTTCTCGGCACTGCGCTCGCAGGGCTTGCAGCGACAGCGCTGCCGACATCCTCGCTTCTCGCCAATACGGCTACCAAGAAGGTCGACGTGCTTCTGATCGGTGGCGGCATCATGAGCGCGACGCTCGGCGTGTGGCTGCGTGAACTGGAGCCAACCTGGTCGATGCAGATGCTCGAGCGGCTGGACGGCGTGGCGCTTGAAAGCTCCAACGGCTGGAACAATGCCGGCACCGGCCATTCCGCGCTTGCCGAGCTGAACTACACGCCGGAAGACGACAACGGCAACATCAAGATCAGCCAAGCCGTCAACATCAACGAATCCTTCCAGATTTCCCGGCAGTTCTGGGCATGGCAGGTGCGTAACGGCGTTTTGAAGAACCCGCGCTCCTTCATCAACCACACGCCGCATATGAGCTTCGTCTGGGGCGATGAGAACATCGCCTATCTCGAAAAGCGCTACGAGGCGCTGAAGGCAAGCCCGCTTTTTGCCGGCATGGAATATTCCAGCGACCCCGAGCAGCTTAAGAAATGGGTGCCGCTGATGATGGAAGGCCGCGATCCTTCCCAGAAGATCGGCGCGACCTGGTCGCCGCTCGGCACCGACATGGAGTTCGGCGAGATCACCCGCCAGTTCGTTTCTCATCTGCAAAGCGACCGGAATTTCGACCTGCAGGTCAACAGCGAGGTTTCCGATATCCAGCGCAATGCCGATGGCAGCTGGCGCGTGACCTATAGCAACCTGAAGACCGATGCTGAGCAGACCGTGGATGCGAAATTCGTGTTCATCGGCGCCGGCGGCGGTGCGCTGCATCTGTTGCAGATGTCTGGTATTCCGGAAGGCGACAATTACGCCGGTTTCCCGGTTGGTGGCTCGTTCCTGATCAACGACAATCCTGACGTGACGATGCAGCATCTGGCCAAAGCCTACGGCAAGGCCTCGGTCGGCTCGCCGCCCATGTCGGTTCCACACCTGGATACCCGCGTGCTTGGTGGCAAGCGCGTCATCCTGTTTGGACCTTTCGCCACCTTCTCCACCAAGTTCCTGAAGGAAGGCTCCTATTTCGATCTCGTCTCCTCAGTCACGACAAGCAATGCCTGGCCGATGGTGCGCGTCGGCATCGATGAATATCCGCTGGTGGAATATCTCGCCGGCCAGCTGATGATGTCGGACGACGACCGCTTTGCCGCGTTGAAGGAATATTTCCCGAACGCGAAGCAGGGCGAATGGCGCCTGTGGCAGGCGGGCCAGCGCGTGCAGATCATCAAGCGCGACGAGGAAAAGGGCGGTGTACTCAGGCTCGGCACGGAAATCGTCGCCGCGCAGGATGGCAGCATCGCCGGTCTGCTCGGCGCCTCCCCTGGCGCCTCCACGGCCGCACCGATCATGCTGAGCGTTCTGGAAAAGGTCTTCAAGGACAAGGTGGCAACACCGGAATGGCAGGCCAAGATCCGCCAGATCGTTCCGAGCTACGGCACCAAGCTCAATGACGACCCGGAAAAAGTGCAGCAGGAATGGGCCTATACGGCCGAGCACCTGCAATTGCCGACCCCGCCGCAGATCGATCTTGGCGCGCTGAAGGGCGCGGGAGCGGCACCTGCTGGCGCGCCGGTGAAGAAGGTTCCGGATATCGCGCTTTAAGGCTTAGCCGCGATTTTAAGTTTGGACGCCGCGTGTCTTTGGATGCGCGGCGTTTCTGTTTAAGCAGGCCTTTAACACACACGCGTCATCCTGGCCTCTTCGCGAGGATCCATGGATTTCAACGGCTTGTGGATCCTTGGGTCAAGCCTGGTGATGACGGAGGACAGGTTTTCGCGCGTCACAACATCCGGGATCGCAGTGAAATGGTACGGCTGATAGATGCCCGCCGGCACCTGTGCACGCTGTTCTGATTTTGGAAGTGATGGCTGGGGCGCCAGGATTCGAACCTGGGAATGCCGGTACCAAAAACCGGTGCCTTACCGCTTGGCGACGCCCCAACAGGGCAGCTTGGGCGAAACGCTGCTGCCTGAACCGGGCCTGATTAGCAAAGCCTGCCCGACGCGGCAATGACCTGACGGCTTATTTTTTCACAAAATCCAAGCTTTTTGGATGCCGTGCCTGACATGGCATGTTAGGGCTTGGCGATTGCGCGGCTGAGGCTGCGGCTCTGCGTGGCATGGCATATTTCAGGAGGTCTTGATGGCGGACCCGGCATTCGATCTCGATTTCAGGCCGGCCTATGGTGAGGCGGTTCCCGTTGCCCCGCTCATCCAGCGCATCACCGTCAACAATCCTTCCGCGTTTACCTTCCATGGCACCAACTCCTATATCGTCGGCGACCGGTCCGTTGCCGTCATCGATCCCGGCCCGGAGGATGAGGCGCATTTTCAGGCGCTGACGGCGGCGCTTGATGGCCGCGAGGTTACCCATATCTTCGTCAGCCACACACATCGCGATCACTCGCCGCTTGCGCAGCGGCTGCGGCAGGCGACCGGCGCTATCACAGTTGCGGAAGGCCCGCACCGCGCCGCCCGGCCACTGCATGTGGGTGAGACCAATCCCTTTGCCGAAAGTTCCGATACGGCTTTCGTGCCGGATGTGGCACTTGGCGACGGGCAGAGCCTTTGCGGCGACGGCTGGGCGCTGACGGCGCTGCACACGCCGGGGCACACCGCCAACCACGCCGCTTTCGCACTTGATGGCAGCGGCATCGTCTTTTCCGCCGATCACGTCATGGCCTGGGCCACCACCATCGTCGCACCGCCTGATGGGTCGATGAGCGATTACATGGCCTCGCTGGAGCGCCTGCTCGCCCGCGACGACCGGCTGTTCCTGCCCGGCCATGGCGGCCCGGTCAACGATCCCGCAGCCTTCATGCGCGGGCTTCGCGCCCACCGCCGCATGCGGGAACGGGCAGTTCTGAAGCGCATCCGGGAAGGCGACCGGCGGATCGCCGATATGGTGAAGGTGATCTATGCCAGCACCGACAAACGTCTGCACGGGGCTGCGGCACTTTCCGTACTGGCCCATATCGAAGACCTGATTGAAAAGGGCGAGGTGCGGACCGAGGGTGCGCCTTCGTTGCTGGGGGAATATTTTCCGGCGTGAGGCTGGCGTGTGGGCGCAACGCTCATATCGGCGTCATCATATCCGGTTCAAATATTCAACCACCATCGCATTTTCCCGTCGTTCCGGCATTGAGCCGGAATGACGAAGAAGGAAACTAAGCCTCAATTGTCGTTCAGGCCTTGCATTTCCGCATCCAGCGCATCGAGATAGGCTTCTGCGATTGCTGCTCCCATGCCAAGATCGTGCGGGCCGTAACGGGAGGCAACGCGCACATCGACGATCGTGGTTTCCGCCTCCTCTTTCAGGCGGATGAGGATGTCGAAACGCAGGCCCCAGATGCGCGTGCGCTTTTCGCCCTGCATCAGCACCACGCCGCTGCCGTTAAAGAAGGTGGGCTGCGGTGCCTCGACCGGCCGTGCCATGGGAACCGGCACGATGGAGGGCAGGTCCTCTACCGGCGCTTCCTCGGTGGGCTGCGACTTGTCCTGTTCGGGAACGCCGACGGAGGGCGGCTCCACCGTGCCGATGACGCCTTTGGTATGGGTGATGCGGATGCTCTGGGCGGCGGCCATTTTTTTGGCGGCTGTGTAGATGCGGTCTATCGCACCTTCATAACGGCGTCCGGCAAGGCTCGCATAGGCCACGGCCTGCGCATCCCGGTCCGCTTTTGCAACAGTGGCCGGTCTTGCCAGCCATTGCTGATTGGCAACGGGCGGCACCAGCCATTCCGGCGCATCGGCAAGATCGGTGGAGATGTCGTAAATCTTCGGCTGCTGCCAGTACAGAAATGCGCCGTAACCGACGACGCCGAGCGGCAACGCCGACAACAGCAGCGCGGCAAGCGCAGAAAGGCCGCCGCGCGCACCCGTGGTCCATAGTCGTTCAAGACCAACCAACGCCAGAAGCATCGCCACCAGAGCGATTCCAGCGGCTATCATCAGCAGGCCGACGAGATCGGGCGTCGTCAACGGTCCGAAACGGTGGATGCCGGCGGCGACAAGAAAAAGCGCCAGCGCCGCCATACCGAGATAGCGGGAAAGATAGGCTGCAACTGAAAAAGGCCGGACGAAACGCACAGTCATGGAAGCGGATATCCGTTAGATCGCATTGGCGTAAAAGCGTTGCACCCGAAATCTGGCAAGGGAATCACCTGCATATGATGTCATAGACCGGATTTGCGGTTAGGAAAACAAGGACGGGTCTGATCTGCGGGTAAAGTGCGTAAACCCACGTTTGTCGCGCCGGACTTGATCCGGCATCCAGCCACGGTGCGTCTGCATGCTGAAAGAAGCCTCCCGCGATCAACGACTTGATCGCAAGGGACCCCGGATTTGGTCCGGGGTGACGGAGTGGGAACGCAACGGCCTCAGCAAACGCAAACGCTCTTCCAGCCTCCGACATCGTTTTTGAGCGCGTAAAAGGCCGCGTCCACGATAGAGCGGAATATTTTTCCGCATTATCTCCCTTTAAGAGAATAATGCATCGGCAGTGCAACAAATACGCAAGCTCATCCCTTATTTGCTGAGGAAATCGGCGTATTCTTCGTCACTTCCTTCGAGAATGCGTGTAAAAAGTGCATTATCCTCGTTTTCTTGCATAAAAAAGAGACAAGCCATGTCACAGGCAACGACGCCAGCCCGCTCATCCGGGTCAAAACCCTTTTATCGCAACTTCGGCTTTCAGGTTCTGATCGCCATGGTCATCGGCCTGCTGCTCGGGCTCGTTGCGCGCAATATCGGTCCTGATGCCGCCGGCAGCCCGAACTGGCTTTCCGTGACTTTGCAGACCATCGGCAGCATTTTCGTGCAGCTGTTGCGCGCGCTGGTGCCGCCGCTGATTTTCACGGCCATCGTCGCCTCCATCGCCAATCTCAAGAACCTCTCCAATGCGGCAAAGCTCGTCTGGCAGACGCTTCTGTGGTTCGCCATCACGGCGCTGATCGCCGTGGTCATCGGCATCGTCCTTGGCCTCGTCATTCAGCCGGGCGTGAACACCGCGATTGCCAATACCGCAACGGCAGCACCCTCCTCCACCGGTTCCTGGCTCGACTTCCTGAAGGGTCTCGTCCCGGCCAACGTGTTCGGCCTCGAGGCCTCGACCAAGGTCAATAACGGTTCCGCCAGCACCTCGCTGAACTTCAACGTGTTGCAGCTGCTCGTGGTGTCGATTGCCTTTGGTGTCGCGGCGCTGAAAGCGGGCAAGGCGGCGGAGCCGTTCCTTGCCTTCAACCAGTCGCTGCTTGCCATCGTGCGCAAGATCCTGTGGTGGGTCATCCGCCTCACGCCCATTGGCACCATCGGCCTGCTCGGTCGCGCCGTTGACCAATATGGCTGGACGACGCTTTCGCAGCTTGGCTGGTATGCGGCGGCCGTTTATATCGGTCTGGCGCTGGTTCTCTTCGTGGTCTATCCGGCGCTGCTTCTCGCCCATGGCCTGAAACCATCGCGCTTCTTTGCGGGCGCATGGCCGGCAATCCAGCTCGCCTTCGTGTCGCGCTCCTCCATCGGCACCCTGCCCGTCACCGAAACCGTGACGGAAAAGAGCCTCGGCGTGCCGCGCGAATATGCCGCCTTCGCCGTGCCGCTCGGCGCCACCACCAAGATGGACGGCTGCGCCGCCATCTATCCGGCGATTTCGGCGATCTTCATCGCCCAGTTCTTCCAGGTGCCGCTCGGCATTCAGGACTATGTGCTGATCGTGTTCGTCTCGGTGCTTGGCTCGGCCGCAACGGCGGGCCTGACGGGTGCCGTGGTGATGCTGACGCTGACGCTCTCCACGCTCGGTCTCCCGCTCGAAGGTGTTGGCCTGCTGCTCGCCATCGACCCGATCCTCGACATGGGCCGCACGGCCGTCAACGTCGCCGGTCAGGCGCTGGTGCCCACCATCGTCGCCAAACGTGAAGGCATTCTGGACGAGGCAGTCTATAACAACGCCAAGGACATCGAGGCACTCGATGACCGCGACGCGGTTCCTGCCTGAACAAAGAACGACTGAAAGTGGTGCCGCCGGGGTGGTACCTTCATATCTCTATGATGGGCGTCGCTATCACTTTAGCGACGCCCACATTGACAATAATCCCAAAAATATTGAAGTATAAATTTGCGAATCATCAATTTTAACTGCAATTATCCTAATATAATTATGGAAACAAAATTGCACCGAGAGAAAATATGAAAAAATCGTCTATAATTCTCCTGAGTATTTTCTCCTTCATTGCATTCCCCAATTTGACCGCAGCAGCGGGAACAACTGTTGATTCCGTGTCCTATTCGTGCGCCAACAACGAAGTCCTACGTGTAGTTTACGTCAACGGCGCCGATGGAAAAAGCTTCGCGATCCTGCAGCAGATGGAAGAAATGATACCTATGGCGGAAACAATATCGGCGTCCGGAGCGGTTTATAACGCAATAGACCCGAACTATAGCTACACTTTGCGCACGAAAGGCAGCAACGCCTCGCTTGAAGATAGCAGGGGCACGATACTGGACGACTGCTCAGAGTAATAATGCAAAACAAGAACGGGTGGCGGCCGCGGCCATCCCTGGCGTGAAAAGAAGATTGCGGCATCAGGCAATAATGGACGATGCAACTTTCCAGTCTTCACCCGCTTTTCCCGATCATGAAACAGGCGTATCAATCGCGGCAATAAAAGTGCCGCCCGGCTGTCATGTTCTAGGGAGAAACAAAATGCGCGTTTCCATCGTCTTAGGTTCGCTCGCCGCTCTACTGGCGCTCACCGCCTGCCAGACGCTGACGCCGGAAGAGCGCCGGGCGCGGGATGAGGCGACATGCCGGGGTTATGGTTTCCGCCCCGGCACCGACCCCATGGCGGGTTGCCTTCTCGATTTGGAAATGGATCGCCGCGCCGACAACCGCGCCTGGCAGGCGCAGATGAACCGCGACATGTTCTATCGTCCGGTGGTGGTGGAGCGGCGGATCATCGTCCAACCAAACCCCTGACCGGAATGAAGGCGACATTGCTGGCGGTTTCACCCTGCCTTGCCCTTGCGGCAAGTGTCGCCTGCGCGGCGGCAAGACGCGCGATGGGCACGCGGAAGGGTGAGCAGGACACGTAGTCGAGATCCGCATCCTCGCAGAAATGGATCGAGGCCGGGTCGCCGCCATGTTCGCCGCAGATGCCGAGTTTCAGCTCCGGACGCGTCTGGCGGCCGCGCTCGGCGGCAATGCGGATCAGTTCTCCCACACCGTCGAAATCGAGCGAGATGAACGGATCGCGTTCAATAATGCCCTTGCGCTGATAGGTGTTGATGAAACGTGCCGCGTCATCGCGGGAAATGCCGAAGGTCGTCTGCGTCAGATCGTTGGTGCCGAAGGAGAAGAACTCCGCAGCTTCCGCAATCACATGTGCGCGCAGCGCCGCACGCGGCAACTCGATCATGGTGCCGGTCAGATATTCGAGCGTCATGCCGGTCTCTTCCGCCACCTCGGCGGCCACCGTGTCGATGACAGCCTTGACGTAATCGAGTTCGGACCGGAGGCCGACCAGCGGCACCATGATCTCAGGCACGACAGGCGCACCGGTGATGCGCGCCGCCGCAACCGCAGCCTCAAAAATGGCGCGCGCCTGCATTTCGGCAATTTCGGGATAGGAAATGGCAAGCCGGCAGCCGCGATGGCCGAGCATGGGGTTGAATTCGTGCAGCGCATCCAGCCGCTGGCGGAATACGGTCTGCGGCATGCCCATGGCGGCGGCGACCTCTACGATCTCGCCATCGCTCTTCGGAAGGAATTCGTGCAGCGGCGGATCAAGCAGGCGGATCGTCACCGGCAGGCCGTGCATGATCTGGAAAAGCTCGGTGAAATCCGAACGCTGCATCGGCAAAAGCCGGTCAAGCGCTGCCCTCCTGCCCTTTTCGCTTTCGGCAAGAATCATCTCGCGCATCACATGAATGCGGTCGCCTTCGAAGAACATATGCTCGGTGCGGCAAAGACCTATACCTTCTGCACCGAAAGCACGGGCGGCGCGGGCATCGGCCGGTGTATCGGCGTTGGTGCGCACTGTCATACGGCGCAGATTATCGGCCCATTGCATCAGCTTGCCGAAGTCGCCTGACAGTTCAGGCTGCGTCATCGGCACTTCACCTTTCATCACCCGGCCGGAAGAGCCGTCGATGGTGATGACATCGCCGCGTTTCAGCATGCAGCCAACGCCGATCAGCACCTTGTTGCGCATATCGACGCGCATCGAACCCGCACCGGTAACGCAGGGAATGCCCATGCCGCGCGCTACCACGGCAGCGTGGCTGGTCATGCCGCCGCGCGTGGTCAAAATGCCCTCGGCGGCATGCATGCCGTGAATATCTTCCGGACTGGTTTCGATGCGGACCAGAATGACGCTTCGGCCTTCAGCTTCCGCAGCGACCGCTTCTTCCGAGGTAAAGACGATCTCGCCGGTTGCCGCCCCCGGGGAGGCAGGCAGGCCGGAGCCGATGATGGGCCGGGAAATACCGGGATCGATGGTGGGGTGCAGCAATTGGTCGAGCGATGACGGCTCGATGCGGCAGACGGCTTCCTCCTGCGAAATCAGCCCATCCTCGACCATATCGACGGCGATTTTCATGGCGGCGCGTGTGGTGCGCTTGCCGGAACGGGTCTGGAGCATCCAGAGCTTGCCGCGCTCGATGGTAAATTCCAGATCCTGCATGTCGCGATAGTGGGTCTCCAGCCGCTTGCAGATCACCATGAACTCGGCGAAAGCCTCCGGCATCAGCTTTTCCATGGAGGGTTTGTCGGAACCCGACGCCAGCCTCGCGGCCTCGGTGATGGATTGCGGCGTGCGGATGCCCGCCACCACATCTTCACCCTGGGCATTGACGAGGAACTCGCCGTAAAGCTCCGCCTCTCCGGTGGAGGGATTGCGGGTGAAGGCAACGCCGGTTGCCGATGACGAGCCGAGATTGCCAAAGACCATGGCCTGGACGTTGACCGCCGTGCCCCAATCGCCGGGAATATTGTGCAGGTGCCGGTAGGTTACGGCGCGATGGTTCGTCCAGCTGGCAAAGACTGCACCGATCGCGCCCCAGAGCTGAACATGGCAATCCTGCGGGAAAGCCTCTCCCAGCTCGTCCTCGATCAGTTGCTTGTAAAGCGCAACGACATGCTGCCACTCGACCGCCGACATATCGGTATCGTATTCATGGCCGAGCCGGCCTTTCTCGTCTTCGAGAATTTCCTCGAACAGCTCATGGTCGAGACCCATGACGACATCGGCATACATCTGGATGAAGCGGCGATAGCTGTCCCAGGCGAAACGGGCGTCGCCCGCATCGTGGCCCAGCGCCTGCACCGTGCGGTCGTTGAGGCCGAGATTGAGCACCGTGTCCATCATACCCGGCATTGAGGCACGCGCGCCTGATCGGACCGACAACAGCAACGGCGTCTGGCTGCCGCCGAATGTCTTGCCGGTCACGGCTTCCATGCCGTGAAGGCCGGCCATGACCTGCAGCTTCAGCTCTTCGGGGAGATCGCGGCCGTTCTTGTGATAAAGGGCGCAGGCATCGGTTATGATGGTGAGGCCGGGGGGAACGGGAAGGCCGAGACTTGCCATTTCGGCAAGGTTTGCACCCTTGCCGCCCAATATAGCAACGTCACCTGCCCGGCCTTCGGCAGCACCGTTGCCGAAGGTATAAACCCACTTTTTCATTCCACGCTCTCCACCCAGAAGCGTTGTCATTTTTCTATCATCTACAGCATTGGCAGCATGTTGGAAACGCCACAACGTCCAGTTTACATCGCAGTGCAGCATAATTGCGGCGAATTGCGCGCCAGAATTGCCGCAAAAGCAAAATAACAGCGTTACTGACGCATTCGTGTAGTGCGCAGAAACGGAGTGTTCCCTAAGCCATCCACATCGCCCAAAAAGAGATTATTCATGCAATTTACTCGCCGCCATACGTTGAAATTTGCCGGAATTTCTTGCGCCGCCACCGCCCTTGCTGGTGCTCTTAGAGCAGAAGGCGACCCACCCGCAGCAAGTGCAGGCACCGCCCTTCCCTTTGCGCTGACCACGCCGATGCATGTCAGTCAGGCGGCGCTTCGGGTGCGCGATCTCGATCCGATGATCGATTATTACCGTTCCGTGCTCGGGTTGAATGAGGTTGCGCGCAACGCACGGGGCGTGACGCTCGGCGCCGGCACCGTTCCCCTGCTTGATCTCGTTCACAAGCCAACGGCGGATTATGAAAGCCCCACCTCAGCCGGCCTGTTCCACATCGCCTACCTGATGCCCACCCGCAAGGATCTGGCGCGGTGGCTGGTACATGCGGCGTTAAGGCAGGTGCCGCTCACAGGCTTTGCGGACCATAATGTCAGTGAAGCGGTCTATCTCAACGATCCCGAAGGCAACGGCATCGAGGTTTACAGCGACCGGCCGAAGGACACATGGGTCTGGAGCGGCAGCGTGGTTAAGATGGGGACCGAACCGCTCGACGTCGATGATCTCGTAACGCTGACCGACACCAAAAAGAGCGATTACGAGGCCGCACCTTGCGGCATGCGCATCGGGCATATTCACCTGCGGGTCGGCGAGATTGCCACCGCACGCGCCTTTTACGAGGAAGCCGTTGGTCTCAAACCGACGCAGGATGCCCGTTCGGATGCCTCCTTCCTGTCATCGGGCGGATATCACCACCATCTAGCCGTCAACACATGGAACAGCCGGGGCGCGAAAGAGCGCAACGCCACTGAAACCGGCCTCGACTGGTTCTCTCTTGCCATCAAAAATCCCACGGACCTTGAAGCGCAGAAAACGCGGCTGCGGGCGGCCGGTTATGTGCTGGTGGAGATGGAAAACAAGGTTGTGGAAGCGATTGATCCGTGGGGCACGCGGCTGCGGTTGGTGCCGGTATAAGAGGGCGGCAAGTCGGCTGGTTTCCTGTGACTGGTTGAGGAACGACGGACGCTAGGCACAAGACCAAAAAAAAGCCTTGCGAGGCCACGGCAGCGACCTCGCAAGGCTTTCCATCCGGTACAGGAAACCGGATGGGGGGTCTGGAAAGAGCCCAAATTCCTTTCAAAAAGACATAGCAAAATGCCGCGCATTGTCGCCCACCCGAATGGGTGATGCGGCCAGATAAATTCGCGATGGAAAAGGCTTAAGGGGTAGACCCGGAACGGGAAACTCAGACGGCTTCGCGCAGTTGCTCGGCAGTCTGCAAATCCACGGAAACCAGTTGCGACACGCCCTGTTCGGCCATGGTGACGCCGAAGAGGCGGTTCATGCGCGCCATGGTGATGGGATTGTGGGTGATGATGACGAAACGCGTTTCGGTGGAGGCAACCATTTCGTCCATCAGGTTGCAGTAACGCTCGACATTATGGTCGTCGAGCGGCGCGTCCACCTCGTCCAGCACGCAGATCGGTGCGGGATTGGTGAGGAAGACCGCAAAGATCAGCGCCATGGCCGTTAGCGCCTGTTCACCGCCGGAAAGCAGCGTCATGGTCTGTGGCTTCTTGCCAGGAGGACGGGCGAGAATTTCCAGGCCGGCTTCCAGCGGATCGTCGGATTCGATCAGCTGCAATTCCGCCGTGCCGCCACCAAACAGATGGGTGAAAAGCCGCTGGAACTGCGAATTGACCACATCGAAGGCCGCAATCAACCGTTCACGGCCTTCGCGGTTGAGGTTCTGGATACCGGCGCGCAGCTTGCGCACCGCGTCGATGATATCGTCGCGTTCCTTGATGAGGGCCGCGAGCTTGGCGGACAGCTCCGCCTGCTCTTCCTCGGCACGCAGGTTGACGGCGCCCAGCCTCTCACGCTCGATCTTCAGCCGGTCGAGATCGCGCTCGACATCGCGAATATCTGGCTTCGGCTGGTCGGGACCAAGGCCGGTCAGGCGCAACGCCATATGCGGCTCGGTATTCAGCGTTTCGCGGATGCGATGTTCGGTTTCCTGCCGCTTCTCGCGGGCGGAAACAAGCCGCTCTTCGGCGCGGCCGCGCTTTTCACGGGCTTCTGCCAGTTCGGAAAGGGCGGTGGTTGCAACGCGGTCGGCGGCGCGTTGCAGGTTTTCCGCCTCCGCCAGCCGGTCCGCGGCCAAGCGGCGGGCGTCTTCGGTTTTCTGAAGCTCGGTCAGGAGGTTGCGGCGTTTCTCGTCAAACTCTTCCGGCGCAATGTCCAGTTCGGCGATTTCCTCGCGCGCCTCTTCCTCACGCTCGCGCAGGGTGGCGATGTGATCGGCGGCACTGGCGGCCCGCGATGCCCACGTGGAGCGCTCCTGCGCGATTGCCTGAAGCCGGCGCTGGCGGCTTTCCGCCTCGCGGCTCACCCCCTCGTGGCGGGCGCGCGCTTCTGCCAGCAGGCCACGGTCTGTGGCGACTTCCAGCTGGCTTTCACGCAGGCGCAGATCAAGGGCGGAAAGATCCGGTGCATCTTCCATTTCGATGCGGGCGTTTTCTTCCTGAACGACGATCTCGTCGATCTGCGCGCCGATCTGGTTCAGCGCTTCCGAAACGATATCCCGGCGGCGCAGAAGATCGCCCGAGGCGCGTTCGGCTGATGTCAGCGCCTCGCGTGCCTCGGCAAGATGACGCGTCACCAGCCGGCTTCTGTCGCGCACTTCCGAAAGCCGCAACTCGGCGCTTTTGATGTCGTCGGTCCTGATGGAGAGCTGTTCTTCGGCCTCCTCCAGACTGAAACGGGCCTCTTCCAGTTCCGTCTCGATTTCGGCAAGCCGGTTCTTTTGTGCCAGACGAAGGGCGGCGGCTCCCGGCGCATCAGCGCTGGCGATGTGGCCATCCCAGCGAAACAGCGCGCCCTCGCGCGTCACCAGCCGCTGACCGGCCTTCAGCGACGGCATCAGGCGCAAGGCTTCCGCAGTGTCGGCTGCAACGCCGATCTGGGCGAGACCGCGCCTTAATGCGTCCGGCGCCTGCGCATAGTTCAAAAGCGGCTTGACGCCCTGCGGCAAAGCAGGATCGCCCGCACCATCGCCGTTGCCGGCCCAATAGGCGGGAGCAGCGGGATCAAGGGCACTTTCGAGGTCGTCGCCAAGGGCTGCACCAAGCGCTGCCTCAAAACCACGTTCCACCGTCATTTCTTCCGCCACCGGCGTGAAGCTGCCATTGGCGGCAGCACTGGCCGCCAGGATTTTAGTGATAGTGCGCGCTTCCGTATCCAGAGCGTTCAGCCGGTTTCTCGCCGTTTCCAGCGGGCCGCGCGCCAGCGCTTCGGCGGAACGCGCCTCGGCAACGGCGGCTTCGGCTTCCTCCGCCACGATCAGAGCATCTTCCACCGCGATCTCGGCTGCCTCGACCGCCTCGCGGCGCTCCGAAGGATCGGGAAGGCCGGAGAGTTTTTCATCGACGGCATCGATCTCGGAGGATGCCTCCTGCGACTGGCGTTCCAGCCGGAGTTTACGATCGGAAAGCTCGCGGATCGCCCGTTCCAGCTGCTGGCGCCCGGCGGCGGCCTCGGCGCGCTCGGCGGTGATGGCAGTGAAAACGGTTTCGCTTTCAGTCAGTTTAGCGGCAGCTGCCTCAAAGGCTTCGCGCATCTCTTCGGCATGACGACCGGAATCGGCGAGAATTTCGAGAAGGTCTGCCTCTTCCTCATCGAGCCGCGCAAGGATCTGGGCGTTATCAGAGACAAGCCGTTCTTCGCGAACGATGTCTTCGCCAAGCTGCGACAGACGGCGCGCCAGCTCATCACGGCGGCGCAGCAGGCGGTTCGCCTCGTCATCCAGCTGGGTGCGGGCAATCTGCAGACGTTGCAGGGCGGCAGCGACACGCGCTTCATCCTCGCGCAGTTCCGGCAGCTTCAGGCTGGCAATGCCCTGCTGTTTGGCCGCCTCCATCTGCGCCTGCGCCTTTTCGGCAACGATGTTCGTGGCCTGATTAAGCGCGCTTTCCGCTTCGCCTTCGGCTTCCTTGGCTTCTACCCAGCGGATATGCAGCAGGGTCGCCTCGCGGGCGCGGATATCCGCCGACAGCATCTTGAAACGGTTGGCCTGCCGCGCCTGGCGTTTCAGGCTTTCGATCTGGCTTTCAAGCTGGGCGGTCACATCCTCCAGCCGCTCCAGATTTGTTTCGGCAGCGCGCAGGCGAAGCTCCGCTTCATGGCGGCGGGAATGCAGGCCGGAAATGCCAGCCGCCTCTTCCAGAAGCTGGCGGCGGGCCTGCGGCTTGGCATTGATGAGTTCACCGATACGCCCCTGCCCCACCATCGAGGGCGAACGCGCGCCGGTGGAGGCATCGGCAAACAGAAGCTGCACATCCTTGGCGCGCGCTTCCTTGCCGTTGATGCGATAGACCGAGCCGTTTTCGCGCTCGATGCGGCGCGTCACCTGAATTTCATCGGCATCGTTGAAGGCGGCGGGCGCGGTGCGATCGGAATTGTCGAGATAAAGGCCGACCTCCGCGGTGTTGCGGGCCGGGCGATTGCCGGAACCAGAGAAGATGACGTCATCCATGCCGGATGCGCGCATGTTCTTATAGGAGTTTTCGCCCATCACCCAGCGAAGCGCTTCGACCAGATTGGACTTGCCGCAACCATTGGGACCGACGACACCGGTCAGACCCGGCTCGATGATGAATTCCGAGGGTTCAACGAAGGATTTGAAACCGACGACGCGGAGCTTGTTGAACTTCATGCCGCTCCGCTCCGCCTGAAATAACGGCAATAAAAAACGGGCGAACGGAAATATCCGCCGCCCGTTGCTTTAAGGGTTCGGCGATCAGAGCAGCTTGTCGATGACAGCCGACATGGTTTCAACCGACATGTCTCCCGCGTATTTCTTGCCGTTGATGATGAAAGTCGGCGTGGAGTTGACGCCGAATTCCGTCGCACCGCGTTGCATCGTTGCGTTCACATCATCCAGAAGCTTCTGGTTCGTCAAGCAGGCCTCGAAAGACTCCTGTGAGAAACCGGCCATTTTCGACAATTGCAGCAGGGCCGCACGGGCATCCTGGGCTGTTGCCCAGCTCTGCTGCTGCTTGAACAGCATGGAAACGAACGGGAAATACTGTCCTTCCGGTGCGCAGCGCGCCAGCATGAAGGCAGCAGCGGCACGCGGATCGAACGGGAATTCGCGGATGACGAAATAGGCCTTGCCGGTATCGATGTATTTCTTCTTGATCTCGTCAAAGGTCTTGTTGTGGAAATTGGCGCAATGCGGGCAGGTCATCGACATATATTCGACGATCTTGACGGGAGCGTTCGCATCGCCGAGCGCCGCTTCCGGCAGCGGACCGGGCTTCAACACCGCAGCCATATCCACGTCACCGGTGGATTCAGGCAATTCCTGCGCCTGGGCAACGCCCGGCGTGAAGGCAAACGGCAGGGCCGTGGCAAGGGCAGCAAGTGCAACGCCGCCGAGAAGGCTGCGACGGGAAATGGTCAGTTCGGAAAAATGCATGAAAGCACCTGTTGGTAATAGACTCTATTGTCTGTTGATTCCGATATAGCGACGGCCTGTTCATCACAAGCGGGGTTTTGAACTCTTCTTGTCAAAGAATTGTGACCAGTCAAGGACCGTGCGCGACATCAAATCGTCCCGCCCCGCGGCTTCTTCTTCTGCATCACCGCCGTGCCGAGCCTTTCCACTGCCTTGCGCAGCGCTTCGCTCTCTATGCCGTCCATCATGTCGTCGAGACGTTTTGCCGCATCACCGCGCAGCGGCGGCGGCTTTCGCCGGCGGGGAACGGGCTGCGATACCGGCTTCTGCACGATCCTGATCTGGCGTACCGCCGGAAAGCCAAAAAAGCCGTTGATGCGGGCGATGAGCTCGCCCTGTGCATGGGTGAGGAACAGAGCCCGCGCGCCTTCGCAGGCAATCGTCAGCACGCCCGGCTGGTAACCGCCGCGATCCGGCCCTTCGTCGCGACGCGGCCAGGTGATCTTTTCCGGCCGCGTGCAATCGGCAAAGTCATCGCCGGCTATCTCGTCCCACGAGCCGAGCAGCGCCGTGTTGATGCCCGCCCGTTTCGACAGGAGGGGATCCATGATGCCATTGGCTATTTCGGCAATCTGGATGACGCCTTTGCGTGGATATCGCATTTTTCACTCGGGTTTCAGGACCGGACAGTCCGGAGCTTCTTGATAGGTCGGTATGAATGGCCCAACTATAGGCCGAATCGAAGAGAAACGGCAAACCATGCTTCAAAAAACCGCCCCGTCATCGCACGCGCAGATGCTGCTCGCATGGTACGACCGCCACCATCGCGAGTTGCCTTGGCGCACCTCGCCGGCCATGGCGGCACAAGGAAAACGTGCCGATCCCTATCATGTCTGGCTTTCCGAAGTGATGTTGCAGCAGACGACGGTGCAGGCGGTTAAACCCTATTTCCTGAAGTTCCTCGCAACGTGGCCTCATGTCAGCGATCTGGCGGCGGCACCGGTTGAGGATGTGATGGCTGCATGGGCGGGACTTGGTTATTACGCCCGCGCCCGCAACCTGAAAAAATGTGCGGAAGCTGTGGCGAAAGAGCATGGCGGCGTCTTTCCCGATACCGAAGAGGGCCTGAAGAAGCTGCCCGGCATCGGCGACTATACATCTGCTGCCGTGGCGGCCATTGCGTTCAACCGGCAGGCGGCGGTGATGGACGGTAATGTGGAGCGCGTCATCTCCCGCCTTTTCGCCATAGATGCACCCCTGCCCGGCTCGAAACCCGCCATGAAGGCGAAGGTGGCGGAGCTTACGCCTCCCGACCGGCCGGGCGATTTTGCGCAGGCGATGATGGATCTCGGTGCGACGATCTGCACGCCGAAGCGCCCTGCCTGCGCGCTCTGTCCGTTCAATGGCGGCTGTCTGGCGCTTGCCCATGACGAGCCGGAGCGGTTTCCGGTCAAGGCCGCGAAAAAGGCAAAACCGGTGCGGCTGGGAGCCGCCTTCGTGGCGGTGAATGCAAGCGGCGAAATTCTTCTGCGGCGGCGCATAGAAAGCGGCCTTCTCGGTGGCATGACGGAGGTGCCGACAACGGCATGGACCGCCCGCGTGGATGGCGGCACCGACACGAGCCACGCGCCTTTTGCCGCGTCTTGGCAAGCGGCGGGCGTCATCGTGCATGTCTTCACCCATTTCGAGCTGCGGCTCACCGTCTATCGGGCACAGGTGCCGGATGGGCTTGAAACCGGCGCGGATGACGGATGGTGGGAGCCGGTTACAAATCTTGACGCGCAAGCCTTGCCGACGGTGATGAAAAAAGTCATCGCACAGGCTATTCCATCCGCATTCGATGAAAGCAGGAAGTTTCGATGACCAAGATTGAGCATATCGTATTCGACATCGGCAAGGTACTGATCCACTACGATCCGCATATTCCCTATAGCCGCCTCATTCCCGATGCCGACGAGCGCAAATGGTTCTTCGAGAATGTCTGCACCCATGACTGGAACCTCGAACAGGATCGCGGACGCGGCTGGGAAGACGCCGAGGCGCTGCTGATGGAGCAGTTTCCCGAGCGGGAAGAGCATATCCGCGCCTTCCGCAAGTTCTGGCATGAGATGGTCTCGCATTCCTATGACGACAGCGTCGCGATCATGACCGGCCTGATCGATAACGGTCACGACGTGACGATGCTGACCAACTTCGCCTCAGATACCTTCCGCGAAGCGCAGAAGATGTTCCCCTTCCTCACCCTGCCGCGCGGCGTGACGGTCTCTGGCGATGTGAAGCTGCTTAAACCGGATGTGGCGATCTACGAGTTGCACGCGAAGGAATTTGGCCTCGACCCTGCCGCAAGCATCTTCATTGACGATACGCTT
>Ga0308172_1001162_pt1 | contig 20925 bp, 21 predicted proteins | sample PhyGR2_FD_202134 | JGI IMG/M metagenome (GOLD analysis project Ga0308172, IMG submission 202134) | Phyllosphere microbial communities from UC Gill Tract Community Farm, Albany, California, United States - DLSLSG.R2 | ecosystem: Host-associated > Plants > Phyllosphere > Unclassified | place: USA... | reverse complement strand
CAGCCCTCCGGCTTGCCGGTGGTGACTATCGAGTGCGGTCGTGGCGGAATTGGTAGACGCGCAACGTTGAGGTCGTTGTGGCCGAAAGGCCGTGGAAGTTCGAGTCTTCTCGACCGCACCAGATTTTCCCAGGCGTCCCGATCGGTCGACGCCCTCCCCCCCATCCGAACGCCCCCAGGGTCGATCGCCATTCAGCGATGTCTTCCCTTCCCTCGCCCCTCGTAGAGGGGAGAGGGCTGCGCAGACTTGGTCTTTGCGAAAGCAAAGGCTTAGTCGGAGCTGGGTGAGGGGTGGGCGCTCGTTTGGCGAGCGCGCGAGCCTTTGGGCTCGCTGTACCCCTCACCCAAGCTGCGCTAGCCCTCTCCCCTGTCCAGGGGAGAGGGGAAGAAGCAATACCGCATGTCGATCGGCCCGAAGGCCCGGCGCGGCTCAGCGCCGCGCGACGATCGCCGCGAGCGTGTCGATGGGCAGCGGTGAGACGAAGCGGAAGCCGAAGCGGCCGTCCTTCACCCAGCAGATCGTGCCGAAGATCGCCGTGCCCATCGGCCGCAGGATGATCTGCCCCGCCAGACCCGGCTGGACCGGATGCGCGGCGGCCAGCTTGGCGCCCCCCGCCGACACATCGACCATCTCGGCGGCGAATTTGCGGTCGCCCAACCGGACATCGGCGGTCAGCGTCACCGGAAAGCGCGGCGGGCGCGGGATCGTGCCGTCGGCATTCTCGGTCGAGAAAATCTGCTCATAGGGCTGGGGCGAATCGAACTGGACGCCCGCCTTCTTGCCGCGCACCCAGCGGACCGTGCCGCGCGCCGGGGCCAGCCCGCGCACCTCGACACAGATCGAGTCGCCGACCTGCGGCGGGTCGACGAACCGCGCCATCAGGCCATGGGCGGAGATATTATGGACCAGGCACACGCCGGGCACGTCGCCGCACAGCTTGCCCAGGAGGAGGACGGCCGAATGCCGCTTGCCCACCCGCCGTTCGGCGGTCGCGCCCTGCTGCTGCTCGACCTGTTCCATCGTCGTCCTTTCCGCCACCTTCTCCCCCGAGGATGGCATCCCGCCCTACTACCGGAACCGGTATAAAAAATTAAGAGCGGCATTTCAGGCCGAACCGCTTCGGCGCGGCGCCTTTGGCCGGGGCGTTCAGCGGCGCGCAAGCCGCCATCGGGCATCGGCGGCTTGTGGTCATGTTCAAAGCCCTGTAATTCGCGATCCGTCCCATGCCTCGCGCGTCGTCTTCCCGGTCCCCCCGGCCCCGCTCGTCCAAGCCCCGCTCTCCCTGGCGGCGCCGGATCGTCGTAACCCTGCAGATCCTGATCGGCCTGGCCGTGCTGGCGGTCGGCGCGCTGGCGATCGCGGTGTTCGTCGCCAAGTCGCAACTGCCCAGCTTCGACGAACTGAAGTCGTCGCCCAACGGACAGATGATCCGCGTCCATGCCGCCGACGGCACGGTGATCGTGTCGCTCGGGCCGAGCTATGGCGAATGGTTGCCCTATGACCGGATTCCCGAGGTCATGCGCGACGCGACGATCGCGGTCGAGGATCGCCGTTTCCGCCAGCATCCCGGCGTCGATCCGATCGGCATCGCCCGCTCGGTCGAGGTCCGGCTGGAAAAGGGTCGCTGGAAACAGGGCGGCTCGACCATCACCCAACAGATCACGCGCACCATCTTCCTGAACAACCAGAAGAAGTTCGGTCGCAAGTTCCGCGAGGCGATCCTGGCGCTGGCGATGGAGCTGAAATTCTCGAAGGACCAGATCCTCGAGCTGTATCTGAACAAGGTCTATTATGGCGGCGGCGCCTATGGCATCGACGCAGCCAGCCGGAAATTCTTCGGGCATGGCGCGGACCATCTGAGCCTGTCCGAAGCGGCGGTGATCGCCGGGCTGGTCAAGGCGCCCTCCAACTATTCGCCGACCGCCGATGCCGCCGCTGCGGTGGGCCGCGCGGGCGTGGTGATCGACCAGATGAAGCGCAACGGCTTCATCACCGCCGACCAGGCCGCGAATGCCGACCCGCAGACGCTGAAGCTGGCGCCCGAGCCCAGGCAGAATTCGGTCCGCTACTTCACCGACTGGGCGCTGCCCCAGCTCGACCTGCTGATCGACGAGCAGACCGCGCCGCTCGACGTGTGGACCACGCTCGACCTCAACATGCAGCGGGCGGCCGACGCGGCGATCCGCGCCAATGCGCCCGAGGGGACGCAGGGCGCGCTGGTCAGCCTGGACCGCGACGGCGCGGTGCGCGCGATGGTGGGGGGCAAGGATTATGTCTCCACCAACTATAACCGCGCGGTGACGGCGGTCCGCCAGCCGGGTTCGGCGTTCAAGCTGTTCGTCTATCTCGCCGCGCTGGAGGCGGGTCACAAGCCCGAGGACCAGGTCGTCGACGAACCGGTCACCATCGACGGCTGGTCCCCACGCAACGATTCGCGCCGCAATTCGGGCAGCGTCAGCCTGCGCACCGCCTTCGCCTATTCGCTGAACACGGTCGCGGCGAAGCTGGGGCAGGAAGTGGGCTTCCAGACGGTCGCCGACATGGCGCGCCGCTTCGGCATCACCACCCCGGTCAACACCCATCCCTCGATGGTGCTCGGCACCTCGGAAGTGCGGGTGATCGACATGACCAGCGCCTTTGCCAGCATCGCGAACAAGGGGGTGAAGGTGACGCCCTATGGCATCACCAAGGTCGTGGCGAACGGCCAGACCATCTATACCCATGAGGTCGACCGCAGCCATGTGCTGGTCGCCCCCTATATCGCCGCCGAGATGACCGACCTGCTCCAGACCACGGTCAACACCGGCACCGGCCGCGCCGCGCAGATCGGGCGGCCGGTCGCGGGCAAGACGGGCACGACGACCAGCCTGAAGGACGGCTGGTTCCTGGGCTTCTCCAGCGGGATCACCACCGGCGTGTGGATGGGCCGCGACAATGCCAAGCCGGTGGCGGGCCTGCATGGCGGCGCCGCGCCCGCCAAGGCCTTTGCCGACTATATGAAGGTCGCGGTCGCCGACCGCCCGATCGAGCAGTTCGACACCCAGGTCACGCTGCCCGAATGGCAGCTGGAGCCTGACGAGGAGAGCTATTTCGGCCAGCCCGACAATGGCACGGCCGGGGTCGATGCCGACGGCAACCCGCTGCCCGCCCCCGTTCCGGGCGAGTCGCAGCCGGGTGACGAGACGATGGAGATCCCGACCCGTCGCGATCCCGCCACGCCGCCACAGCCGCTCCAGCAACCCGTGCCCGGCACGACCACGCCGCAGGCCCCCGCACCGGTGGTGCCGCAGCAGCGGCTGGATCAGGCGTGGATCGACCGGGTGACCGGACGGGGCGGCGCAGGCGCGGCGCGCGATCCCCGCGCCGCCGCTCCCCCGCCGCGTCCGTCAGCGCGCGACCGTCAGGACCGTCAGGACGACCGGCCGTACCAGTGAAGCCCCGCGCCATGCTGCCGCAGCCAGGCGGTGGCGGGCGCGGGATCGGCCCCCAGCAGCTCGGCGACCAGCGCGTGGAAGGCGGGGGCGTGGTTCATATGGACCCGGTGCGCGACCTCATGCGCCACCGTCGCGCGGCGGACAAAGGCCGGGGCCAGGATCAGCCGCCAGCTATAGCGGATCGCCCCCGACGAGGCGCAGCTGCCCCAGCGCGCCTTGGGATCGGCGACGCTGACCCGCGATACCGCGACGCCCGCGGTGCGCGCGATCTCCGCCGTCTCGCGCGACAGCGTTTCCAGCGCCTGCCGTTTCAGCCAGGTCTCGACCCGGCGGTTCAGCGTCTCGATCGGGCCGGAGGCGGACAGGCGATCATGCTCGCACTGGATCACCCGGCGGCTGCCAGGCTCCCAGACCAGGGTCAGCACCGTGTCGCCGAACGGGATCAGCGCGCCGGGGACGAAGGGGCGCGGTTCGGGCAGGCGCGCGCGCTGGTCCGCGATCCAGTCCTTCTTCTCCTCGGCCCAAGCCAGCGCGGTCTTCAGCGGGGCGCGCTTGGGCACCACCAGCCGTGCGGTGCCGGTGGCGGGATCGACGCTCAGCCGGATGCGCTTGGCAGTCGGGTGACGCACCACCTCGTCGATCACAATTCCCGCTCCACGATATGATTCTCGAAATCGCCCGCATCGTCCTCGCTGATCGTCCAGCCGCGGACCGATTGCCCGGCACGGTGCACCGCCTCGCGGTCGCCGCAGACCAGATAATGCCATTCGGGCAGCGCCTCGCCCGCCGCGCGCAGGCGATAGGCGCAGGTCGAGGGCAGCCAGTCGATCGAGCGGACATTGCCCATGGTCAGCCGCACGCACTCGCTGACAAAGGCGCGGCGGTGGCGATAGTTGGAGCATTGCCCGCTGCGCCGGTCGAGCAGGCGGCAGGCGACGTTGGTCGGCACCAGCTCGCCCGTCTCCTCGTCCTCCAGCTTGTGGATGCAGCATTTGCCGCACCCGTCGCACAGCGCCTCCCACTGGGCGCGGTCGAGGCTTTCGATCGGCTTTTCCCAGAAACGCTCCATCAGCGCACCCATTGGTCGAGCGTGGCGGCGACCGCCTGCGGCCCCTGGTCCGACGGGACCAGCGCCAGCGGCTTGCCGTCCGGGTCCATCAGATAGACCTGGTTGCTGTGGTTGACGAGATAGCCGCCGCCCGGCGACGGCGCGCCCTTCTGCGCCCAGACGGCATAGGCCTTGCGCGCCGCATCGACCTGCGCCGGGGTGCCGGTCAGCCCGACGAAGCGCGGGTGGAAAGTCGTGGCGAAGCGGCCGACGATGGCGGGCGTGTCGCGCTCGGGATCGACGGTGATGAAGATCGGCACGATCTTCGCGGCCTTGGCGGGCGCACTCGCCTCCAGCGCCTTCAGCCCGGCGCCCAGCACCTGCATGTCGGTCGGGCAGACATCGGGGCAGAAGGTGTAGCCGAAATAGACGATGCGGTAGCGCCCGGCGAAGTCGCGATCGGTGACGGTCTTGCCGGTGGCATCGACCAGCCGGAACGGGCCGCCGATCTTCGCCCCCGCCAACGGGGGTTGCGCCTGGGGATCGGACGCGCCGCACCCGGCCAGCGCGACCGCCAGCGGAACCAGCAGGGACAGATATAATCGGGTCATGACGCCGACAGCCTTGCTGTGATAAATCGCCGGTTGCAAGCCATGCTCCATTGCTCAGGATCGATCCCCATGTCCCTTCGCCCCCTGCTCGCCGCCGCGCTTCTGGGCGCCATCGCCACGCCGGTCGCGGCGCAGATGATGCAGTCGGAAAGCTACAAGTTTCTCCAGGCGGTGCGCGAGGCCAAGGGCAATGACGTCACCAACATGCTCGACCGTCCGGGCGCCAGCATCATCAACACCCGCGACGTGACCAGCGGCGAGGGCGCGCTGCACATCGTCATCAAGCGCGGCGACGAGACGTATCTGCGCTTCCTGCTGCAAAAGGGCGCCGATCCGAACCTGCGCGACGGGCGCGGCAACACGCCGCTGCTGCTGGCGGTGGCGGGGGGACAGCCCGAGATGATCCGCATCCTGACCGCGGCCAAGGCCAATCCCAACCTGCCCAATGCGGCGGGCGAGACCCCGCTGATCCGCGCGGTACAGCGCCACGACATGGCGATGGTGCGCGAACTAATGAATGCGGGCGCCGATCCCGACCAGCCCGACAATATCGCCGGCCTGTCGGCGCGCGACTATGCGACGCAGGACAGCCGCAACGTCGCGATCGCCAAGCTGTTCGCCGAAACCCCCAAAAAGGCGCGCGCGGCGGTGGCCGGGCCGAAACTCTAAGGACTGGGCACGAGAATCCTCCCCTGCAAGGGGAGGGGGACCATGCGAAGCATGGTGGAGGGGTGTCCCCGGCGGCGGTCGTTGACCAACCTCTCCCACCGGGACACCCCTCCGTCAGGCCTTCGGCCTGCCACCTCCCCTTGCAGGGGAGGAAGATCATGAGTGCCGCCCCCTAGATCAGCCCCAGCTCGACCAGCTTGCCGACCAGCACTGGCGGCATCGTCTCGATCCCCGTCGCGGCCCCGCTCAGGTCGGGCGGGGCATCCCCCGCCTCCAGATAGCGCCAGCCCTGATGCGCGCGGCGCGGCAGCGCCTGGACCAGGACCAGCGCGGGGTCGATATGGATGGCGCAGCGCCCGCCCTCCGCCTCGCCGAACGACAGGATCGGCGAGCGCGCCACCAGCTGGTGCTTCAGGATCCAGAACAGCGAGCCCTGCCCCGCCACCTCCTCGTGCCGCTTGGGCAGATAGCGGGTGGTGAGGAAGACCGGCCCGTCCTGCGCCCGCATCGCCAGTCGTTCGGCCAGGTGATCGATACTGGCCGCCCCGAACGCGACCTTGGTCAGATGAAGCGCCATGTCGGGGGACCATGTGGGGGCGCGCGGGCGGCATGGCTAGGGCGGAGAGCCCCGAATTGTGCCGCGTCATCCATGGGCGAAGTCGCTGATCGCAAAAGCCTTTCCTGCTTTCGATACTGACTTGCAATAACAGCCCGCCACTCCTAGGACGCGCCGCATAACAGGGAGTCCCCGAATGCCGTTCTTGATGACGCTGGCCGCCAATGCCGCCGCCATGGCCGCACCCTTGCCGTCCACCGTGCCGGTGGCGACCGATCCCCAGACCGCGCGCGACGATATCGTGGTCACCGGCCAGCGGACCGAGGGCTCCGACGACTATACGATCGGCGGCCAGACGACCGCGACGCGCATCCCGCTGACGCTGCGCGAGACGCCGCAGTCGGTGAGCATCGTCACCCGCCAGCAGATCCAGGATTTCCAGCTCAACGACGTCAACCAGCTGCTGACGACGGTGCCGGGCATCAACGTCCAGGCGAACGAGACCGACCGCGTCTATTATTCGGCGCGCGGCTTCGACATCCAGACCTTCCAGATCGACGGCATCGGCATTCCCTTCGCCTTCGGAATCCAGACCGGGTCGATCGACACCGCCATCTACGATCATATCGAGGTGGTGCGCGGCGCGCCCGGCCTGTTGTCGCCGACGGGCAATCCCTCGGCCGTCATCAACTTCGTCCGCAAGCGCCCGACCAAGGACCTGCAGGCGACCGCCAGCGCGCAATATGGCTCGTTCAACAGCCTGCGCCTGGATGCCGATGTCAGCACGCCGCTGACCAGGGACGGCCATGTCCGCGCCCGCGTCGTGGGCGTCCTTTCCGATGCCGACAGCTATCTCGACCGCTACAGCCTGCGCCGCTGGACCGGGTACGGCGTGGTCGAGGCCGATCTGGGCCCCGACACGGTGCTGAGCGGCGGCTATGGCCATCAGGATCACCAGAGCCACGGCGCGATGTGGGGCGCACTGCCGCTGACCTATACCGACGGCACCCGCATCGACATGCCGCGATCGACCAATGTCGCACCCGAATGGGCGGGCTGGAACGTGATCGACCGGCAGATCTTCGGCGACCTGACCCATCATTTCGGCAATGACTGGGTCGCGCGGATCAGCGCGGTGCGCCGCGCGACCAGCGAGGCGGACGAGCTGTTCTACGTCTATGACAATCCGGTGCGCGGCGCGCCCAACGGCATTGCCCCTGACCCCACCAAGCCCGGCCAGTTTCTGGGTATCAAGAGCTATCCCGGCGCCTTCCGCGCGCAGACGCGCAACCTGACCATGGAAGCCTATGCCACCGGCCCCTTCTCGCTGTTCGGGCGCGAGCATCAGCTGATGTTCGGCGTCAACCGCAGCGCGCAGAATTACAAGCAGCAATCCTCTTACGACTATTCGCAGGTCGGCCTGGCCCTGCCCTTCCCGGACCTGTTCCAGGGGACCTTCCCCAAGGTCAATTTCCCGACGACCTTCTCGACCGACTATGCATCGAGCCAGAATACCCAGACCCGGCGCGAGACCGCCTATGGCCTGGTCCGCTTCAGCCTGGCCGATCCGTTGAAGCTGATGCTGGGCGGCAACGTCACCCATGCGCGCAGCGTCGGCTTTTCCTACGGCGTCGACACCAATTTCGACAATACGCGCTTCTCGCCCTTCGCGGGCGTCACCTATGACCTGAACCGCGCGCTCAGCCTCTATGCCAGCTATACGACGATCTTCAATCCGCAGGACGCGATCGGCCAGGACGGGCGCATCCTGGCCCCCATCAGCGGCAAGAATATCGAGGCGGGGATCAAGGGCGACTGGTTCGGCGGACGGCTGAACGCCAGCGCGGCGATCTTCCGCGTCCATCAGAACAACACGGCCGAGAGCATCGGCTTCTTCAACGGCCGTACCCTCTATCGCGGGGTGAACGCCCGGTCGGAGGGGATCGAGCTGGAGATCGGCGGACGCCTGACCGAAGGGATGCAGGTCACCGGCGGCTATACGCTGATGCGGATCGAGGATCAGAAGGGCGACCCCGCGCGGCTGTTCGTGCCGCGCAACACCGGGCGGCTGAACATCGTCTATGCCCCGCCCGCCCTGCCCGCGCTGAAGCTGGGTATGTCGGCCCAGTATCAGAGCGTGATCTATACCCAGACCCGCTCGGTGCGACAGGACGGCTATGCGCTGGTCGACCTGATGGCGAAATACGACATTACGCCGCGCGTCGCGGTGTCGGCGAATCTACGCAACCTGACCAACGCGAAATATCTGACCGCGCTGACCTTCGACGGCGGCTATTACGGCGCGCCCCGCTCGATCCTGGGGACGATCAGCGTCCGGTATTGAGGCCGTCCCATTCCTCCCCTGCAAGGGGAGGGGGACCGCCGCGAAGCGGTGGTGGAGGGGTACCACCCGTGGCGAGGCAAGCGAATCCTCGCCGACCGGGACACCCCTCCGTCAGGCCTTCGGCCTGCCACCTCCCCTTGCAGGGGAGGAATATTCCCAAAGGAAAAGGGCGCCGGTGGAACCCACCGACGCCCTTTCCTGATTTCCGGCGCTTAACCGTCAGTCGCGAATTACGCGGCCTGCGGCAGAGCGGCCTTCGCCTGCGCGACGATCGCCGCAAAGGCTTCGCCCTCGTGCATCGCGATGTCGGCCAGGACCTTCCGGTCCAGTTCGACGCCCGCCAGCTTCAGGCCGTGCATGAACTGCGAATAGGTCAGGCCCTCGGCCCGGACACCGGCGTTGATACGCTGGATCCACAGACCACGGAAGGTCCGCTTCTTAACCTTACGGTCGCGATACGCATATTGACCGGCCTTTTCGACGGCCTGGCGTGCGATGCGGATGGTGTTCTTGCGACGGCCATAATAGCCCTTCGCCTGATCCAAAATCCGCTTATGCTTCGCCTTGGTGGTCGTGCCCCGCTTGACGCGTGCCATATCTCTCTATCCTTCCAGAAATCAGTTCAGGCCGTAAGGCGCCCAGGCCTTCACGGTCTTGGTGTCGGCATCGGACAGGACCGAGGTGCCGCGGTTCTGGCGGATATACTTGCCGTTATGGCTGATCAGGCGGTGGCGCTTGCCGGCGACGCCGTGCTTGAGCTTGCCGGTCGCGGTGAGCTTGAAGCGCTTCTTGACGCCGCTCTTGGTCTTGAGCTTGGGCATTTTGGTCCTTTCGCTGTGAGCAAGGCAGAAACGGCCGCGGCAGCCCTGATGGCCGGGCCGTTCGTGACACCTCGCTCGGGAAGCGGACCGCTTAGACGAACCGGGCGCGGATTGCAACCGAAGAGGGCGGACCGCCGCAAAGGAACAAGCGCCTCGCTCGGGCGATTGGGAATGCCATGGATCAGGCGCCAGCGGCCGACACCTCCGCCAGCCCGACCGCCGCCCGTGCGGGCTGGCGGCGATGGGCGTTGCGCGTCGCGATCGGGCTGCTGCTCGCCATCGCCGCGATCTGGCTGGTGCTGTTCGTCACCAAGGGGCGGTTCCTGCGCCACCCCTTCGAGTCGATCGCGGGCAGGCTGACCCACCGGGCGGTGACGGTGGGCGGCGATTTCCAGCTCTATTTCGCGCCCTGGCGGATCAAGTTCGTCGCCGAGCGGATCGCCATCTCCAACCCCGGCTGGGCCAGCCGCCCCTATCTGTTCACCGCCGACCGGATCGATTCGCGGATCGCGCCGCTGTCGCTGTTGTTCGGCAAGCGGCGCTTCACCTGGCTGGCGCTGACCAACGGCGCGGTCGATCTGGAATGGACGCCCGACCACCGCACGAACAGCTGGACCTTCAGCGAGAAGAAGGGCGGCAAGCCGCTGGAGTTCCCGCGAATCGACACGGCCGAGATCAACGGCACGACGGTGCGCTATCGCGATCCCCGGATGCGCGTGACCGCCGACCTGGCGCTGGAGGATTTCCGGTCGCAGGATGCCCGGATCGGCAAGGCGGTCGGGCTGCGCGGCAAGGGCGTGATCCGCGCGACGCCCTTCACCCTGACCGCGCAGTTGCTGTCGCCCGACGCCACCGCCAATCGGGGCAGGAACGAACTGATCGCGCGGATGCGCGCGGCGGGCAATGTGGTCGATGTCGCGGGCACCCTGCCCTCGATCGCCGATATCGAGGATGTGCCGCTGCGCACCCGCGCGCGGGGCAAGGACCTGTCGACGCTGCTCGAGGTCATCGGCGTCGTCATTCCGCGCACCCGCACCTATGACCTGCGCGCGCAGCTGGTGAAGGACGGCGACGTCTATCGCTTCACCCGCATGAAGGGGACGTTCGGCGACAGCGACCTGGCGGGGACGCTGACCGTCACCCATGGCGAGCGGCTGCATCTCGATTCGCAGCTGACGACCGGCAAGCTCGACATCGTCGATGCCGCGCCCTTTATCGGCTATAACCCCGACATCGTCGCGACCAGGGGCGCGCAGGCCGCCGCCGCCGCGACCGGAGCGGGGGCGCAAAGGCTGTTGCCCGATGCCGCGCTGCCGGTGGCGACGATGCAGCGGTTCGACGCGAACCTGAAATGGACGATCCGCACCGTCCGCTCGCGCCGCGTGCCCATCTCCGACGTCGACCTGACGCTGGCGCTGGATCGCGGCAAGCTGACCCTGTCGCCGCTCCGCTTCGCGATGGCGCGCGGCGACGTCGCGTCCGACCTGCTGTTCGACACGCGCCAGCGGCCCAGCCTGGTCCGTTACGACATCCGCCTGTCGCCGACGCCGCTCGGGCGGCTGCTGGCGGGATGGGGCGTGGCGGAGGCGGGGACGACCGGTACGGTCAAGGGCCGCATCCAGCTTCAGGGGCGCGGCGACACCATCCATGATTCGCTGGCCAGCGCGAACGGGCGGATGGCCTTCATCCTGCCCGCCGGTTCGCTATGGACCCGCAACGCGCAGCTGGCCGAGCTGGACCTCGGCACCTTCGTCCAGAAGATGTTCGAGGATCGCCTGAAGGAGCCGGTGCGGATCAATTGCGGGCTGATCGCCTTCACCGTGCGCGGCGGGATCGCGGCGGCGGATCCGATCCTGATCGACACCTCCAAGAACGTCATCGTCGGGCGCGGCGGCTTCAGCTTCCGCAACGAGGCCATCGACATGGCGATCCGCGCCGATGCGAAGAAGTTCAGCCTGTTTTCGGGCCAGTCCCCGGTCGGCCTGACCGGCAGCTTCGCCAGCCCCGGTATCGATCCGATCAGCGGCGACCTGCTGGCGCGCGCCGGGGCCGGGCTGGGCCTGGCGGTGGTGGCGACGCCGCTGGCGGGGGTGCTGGCCTTTGTCGATGTCGGCGATGCCAAGGCGGCGGCCTGCGGCCCGGTCCTGTCGGGCGCCCGTGCCAGCGCGCAGCGGACCACCAAGGGGCAGCCGCGCCAGGATGTCGGCAACGGCACCACCGCCAAGTCGAAGGACGGCCGCCAGAGCGAAGGCGAGGCCAAGAGTCAGCGCAAGAAGTTCCTGGGGATCTTCTAGGCCGTGCCGACCCAGCGCGCTTCGATGACTGACCTGCGATCAGTGATCGTGATGATCATGCCCGTGCGGCACGTTGCGCAGCGCCTCCAGCACCTCTTCGGTCCGCGCCGGATCGCCGATCGCCAGCACATGCCCGGCGCTGTCGGCGGTCAGCGGATCGCCGTTCCAGTCGCACATCCGGCCCCCGGCCCCCTCGACCACCGGCACCAGCGCCGCGAAGTCGTGGAGCTTCAGGCCAGATTCGCATACAATATCGACATGGCCGCTGGCGAGCAGACCGTAATTATAGCAGTCCCCGCCATAGACCGGCCCCTGGCGCGGGCTGTCGCCGCTGATCGCCGCGACCAGCGCCATGAAATGCGGCACGTCGTCATCCTCGAACAGATGCGGGCTGGTCGTCGCGATCGTCGCGCCCTCCAGCGCCGGACAGCGGCGCGTCCGCACGGGCTGGCCGTTGAACAGCGTCGGGCGGCCCATCACGCCCAGCCAGCGTTCCTTCGCGATCGGCTGGTCGATGATGCCCAGCACGGGCCAGCCATTGTCGACCAGCGCGATCAGCGTGCCGAAGATCGGCCGCCCCACGGTGAAGCTGCGCGTGCCGTCGATCGGGTCGAGCACCCATTGCCGCCCGGTGACGCCGTCCTTGACGCCATATTCCTCGCCGTGAATCCCGTCACCCGAGCGCTCCGCCTCCAGGATGCGGCGCATCGCCGCCTCGGCCTCGCGGTCGGCGAGCGTGACGGGGGAGCGATCCTCCTTGATCTCCAGCCCCATCTCGCGGCGAAAATAGGGTCGGATGGCGGCGCCGGCGGCGTCGGCCAGCTTCAACGCCAGATCGATATCGGCTGTATGAACGGACATGATGCAACCGATAGGATAGCGACGCACGATCAGCAATGGACGGCATCCCGGCGACAGGATAGGCGTTAACCATATTACCGGAAGGATTGGGGTGATGAAGGCAGTCTTGGGCGTTCTTCTTGCAATGGCGGCGTTTCCCGCCGCCGCGGCCTTGCGTCCCGGCGCCACCGCCCCCGATTTCACGACGCGCGGCGCGGTCGCGGGCAAGGTCTTCACGCTCAAGCTGAAGGATCAACTGCGCCACGGCCCGGTCGTTTTGTATTTCTTCCCCGCCGCCTTCACCAGCGGATGCAGCGCCGAGGCGCGCGCCTTTGCCGAGAAGATCGACGCCTTCCGCGCGGCGGGCGCGCGGGTGATCGGCATGTCGGCCGATCCGGTGGACAAGCTCGCCGCCTTTTCCAAGGCCGAATGCGCGGGCAAGTTCCCGGTCGCCAGCGCGGGGCCTGCGATCGTCAAGGGCTATGACGTGGCGCTGGGTCGCCAGATGGAAGGCCGCGATATCACCTCGCGCACCAGCTATGTGATCGGTCGCGACGGGCGCATCCTGTTCGTCCATGACGACATGAACCCCGCCGAACATGTCGCCACGACGCTGGCGGCGGTCCGCGGTCTGGCGGCCAAGCGCTAAGGCGCCGGACATGACAGGGGGCATGCCAGCAGGGCGCAGGGCGATGACGGCACAGGGGTGCGCCGTCGATCGCCGTCTCGCGATGACGGAAAACGGGTCACACGCGGAACGGACATGCGACAGGTCGGGAGGGGGCGGATGCCGATGAGCACCGACCTCTATCGTCGGATCGGCCGGTTTCTCGACGATCATCGCCTGTCCCCCGATCCGTCGCATTATGCGTTCGTCCACGCCATCCTGACCGATCCGAACGGCGGCCTGGCGCGCGCCGCCGCGTCGCTGATCGATGGTGGCGTGCGGTTGCACCAGGACGATATCGTCCGGCTGGGAGGGGGCACTTCGGCGGCCCGTCCGGAACCGGTCGAGCCGAAGGTCGAGGCCCCGCCCGTGCGCGATCATGCGGTGCCCACGGTCGACAGCCAGTCCGATTCGCTGGCCGCGCAGACCCAGGGCCATGTCGAGACGTTCCTGGCCATCCTCCGCTCGGTCCAGGCCGACGCCACGGCCTTTGGCGCCGACCTGGCCCGCAGCGCCGCGAAGATGAACCGTGCCGAAGCGATCGGGCTGTCGGCGCTGGCCGCGCTGACCGGCGAGATGCTGGAGCGGATCCACGCCAGCGAACGGCGGCTGCAACAGGCCACCGCCGAGGCGGACGCGCTGCGCGAAAAGCTGGCGGAGGCGCGGGCGGCCGCCCGGCGCGATCCGCTGACCGGGCTGGCGAACCGGCTGGCGTTCAACGAGTCGCTCGGCCAGTGTTTCGAGGCGGTCGATCCCTGCCATCTGGCGCTGTGCGATATCGACCGGTTCAAGCGGATCAACGACGAACATGGCCATGCGGTGGGCGACCGGGTGCTGACCGCGATCGGTCAGATCCTGGCCGAGGAAGGGCAGGGCCATCTGGTGTGCCGCCATGGCGGTGAGGAATTCGCCATCCTGATGTCGGGCATTTCCAAGCGGGACGCCACCGCCCTGGTCGAACGCGCCCGGCAGGCGGTGCGCGAGCGGCGGCTGCGCGTCCGCGAAACCGACCAGTCGATCGGCCAGATCACCATCTCGGCGGGGATCACGACCTTCCGTCCGGACGATACGCAGGAGACGCTGTTCGCGCGCGCCGACGAGCTTTTGTACCGGGCCAAGAATGACGGTCGCGATCTGGCCTATGCGGATTGACGGATTGCGCCATCCCGTGGCGGATTTTCCGGTATCGGCTTGGCGCAATTTGCCAGATTTTCTCGTGTCAAATAATTAAACGTTGAATATCAACGCTTTATAAAACTGGCACGCTCTCTGCAAAGCTCCCGGCATCGGTCGCCAAAGGGTTGGCGACCCGATCGAAAAGGGAGTTCCACCATGTTCCAGACCATCCAGGCCCGCCAGTTCCTCGTCTCCTGCATCGGCGCGCTGCTGTTCGCCGGACTGGCCATCACCTCGGCGACGCCGATCCTGCCGATCGCCTGAGGCGTGACGCGCGATCGCGTCGGGATCGACGCCGCCGATCCTGTCATCCTCGTCCCACGGCCGGACCGTCGCCTGTCGACGCCCGGCCGCCCGCTCTTCCCCGATCAGGCGGACGCGACCACCCCGACCGGCCCCACCGGCGCCTCCTCCTCGCGCGAATAGGTGCCGGTCAGCACCCCGGCGGCGAGTACATGCCCCGCCATCGCCTCGATCATCGCGCTGCGTCCGGGACTCTGCCCGCCGATATCGACCGCCGAGTCGAGCGCGAACAGCTGAAAGACATAGCGATGCTCGCCATGACCGCGCGGCGGGTCGGGCGGCAGCCAGCCTTCGCCCAGATAGGAATTGCGTCCGACATCGCCCTGTCCGGGTGAGCTCGCGCCATCCGCGACGATCGCGCCCTCGGCCAGATCGCCCGCCCGGGGCGGCAGGTTCCAGACGATCGCATGGACCAGCGGCTGCGGCGTCGGTGCGTCGGCATCCTCGACCAGCAGCGCCAGCCGCGCGGTCCCCTCGGGCGGGTCGCCCCAGACCAAAGGCGGCGACACGCCCGCGCCATCGGCGGTGAAACGTTCAGGCAGCCGCGCCTGGTCGGCAAAGGCCGGGCTGCTCAACGCCAGGCTGGCGGGCGGGGCCAGTTCGGGGCGGACGAGCGCGACCGACTCGACCCCGGCGCGCCACCCGCTCATCGCCTTGCCCAGCCAGGCGGGCAGATGTTCCAGCATGATCCTGTCTCCCTCGGCCTATCGCGCGGACATGGGACGCGCCCGCCAGACGTGCAGCGTGTCGATCGCACCGCGACATTCGGTCATGCTCGCCGCCTCGATCAGCCGGAACCGAGTGCCGTCCCAGCCGAAGCTCTGGCGATCGCCGCAATCGCCCAGCCCCCGGCCCTTGCCCCAGCTCGACAGGCGACCCGCGGGCGACCACTGGGTGTTGACCAGCGTCACCGCGCCGCCCGGTTGCGGTTCGTCGGCAAAGGGAAAGGCATAGTCGAACCGCGCGGGCGCCAGCCGCCCGTCGCGCCAGATCAGCGGCTTGACCAGATAATTATACGCCCCCGCCCCGCAGGACAGCAGGACCAGAGTCGCGCGTCCGTCGAGCCGATAGGATTCGGCGCTGACCGGGCTGCCCAGGCTGTTCAGGCAGTCGAGCCGCCGCCGCATGTCGTTGATCGCGGCCGAGGGGATGGCGGGCGCATCACCCGGCGGCGGCGTCACCACCCGCACCAGGGGCAGCTCGGGCGGCTTGCCGCGATAGCGCGCCGCGCCCCTCGCAACGAAGGCGGCGGTGGTGCCCGCCCGTCGCTGCCGATCGTCCATATAGCGCAGCGCGGCGGCGACGCCGTTCAGCGAGACGGGCTTGGCATCGGGCGTCAGGATCGCGGCCCGCCGTCCCCGGACCAGCGCCGCGACCAGCCTGTCGGCCGCCGCCCCGCTCACCCGACCCCGGGCTTCGCGGGCCAGCGGAACGGTGGCGACGGGGCGGCCATCGACCCGGATCGTGGCGACCCGCGCCTTGCCCGTCATGTCGGCCAGCTCGACCGCGACCATGCCATCGGCGGCGCGCCGGATCAGCAATCCGGCATCCTGCAACATGCCGTCTTGCGGCGACAGCGACGCCGCCTCGCACCCGCCGCCATTGTCGCAGGCGACGATCCAGTCGCGAAACAGCTTCGGCTTGGCCGGGACCGGCGTGTCCGGCGCGGCGGCGGCCACAGGCATGGCGAACGCCAGGAAAGCCGTGAAGGCAGCGGTGCGAATCATGGGCATATCAACCCCTTTGCTGGCGGTGACGTTCCGAAACGGATAGGGCAACGGTCAAAGAACAAGGAGAGCAGAGCGATGAAGTCAGTGGGCGTGATCGGTGCCGGTCAGATGGGTGCGGGCATCGCGCAAGTGTCGGCGGCGGCGGGCCATGCGGTCAAGCTGGCCGATGTGTCGGCGGAACGGGCCGAGGCGGGCAAGGCGGGAATCGCCAGGGCGCTCGACCGGCTGGTGACGAAGGAAAAGATCACCCGCGCCGATGCCGATGCGCTGCTCTCCCGCATCGCGCCGGTCGGCGACCTGTCCGCCATGGCGGATTGCGAACTGGTGATCGAGGCGGCGACCGAGCGCGAGGCCATCAAGCGCGCGATCTTCGAGGAGGTCGGCAAGGTGATGGCCGACACCGCGATCCTGGCGACCAACACCTCCTCCATCCCGATCACCCGGCTGGCGCAGGCCGCGCCCGATGCGGGCCGGTTCGTCGGCGTCCATTTCTTCAATCCCGTGCCCGTCATGGGGCTGATCGAGCTGATCCGCGGCCTCGCCACCTCGGACGAGACGGTCGCGCGGGTCGAGGCCTTCGCCCAGGCGCTGGGCAAGCGCGTCGTCCATGCCAATGACGCGCCGGGCTTCATCGTGAACCGCGTGCTGATGCCGATGATCAACGAGGCGATCTTCGCATTGGGCGAGGGCGTGGCGACGATCCCCGACATCGACGCAGCGTGCCAGCTGGGGCTCAACCACCCGATGGGGCCGCTGACGCTGGCGGATTTCATCGGGCTCGACACCTGTCTGGAGATCACCCGCGTCCTGTTCGAAGGGACGGGCGACCCCAAATTCCGCCCCGCCCCGCTGCTGATCAAATATGTCGAGGCGGGCTGGTATGGCCGCAAGACCAAGCGGGGCTTCTACGATTATTCGGGCGCGGAGCCCGTACCGACGCGCTAATCCCCCGATCCTCCCCATCGGAGATGGGGAGGTGGCAGGCCGAAGGCCTGACGGAGGGGCCTCGCCGTGGGCGAGGATGCCCCTCCACCACGCCCTCCGGGCGCGGTCCCCCTCCCCAAGCGGAGCTTGGGGAGGATTCAGAATGCGCCGTGGATGCGCAGCGCGAAGACCTCCGCAGGCCCGCGATCGCGGTTATAGCCGGGGTTGCCGACATATTGCGCATCCAGCGTCACCGCGAGCGCGCGGGTCAGCGCCACGTCGTAATAGGCCTCGGCAATCTCCTCCGCGCCCGCATTAGGCAATCGCCCGTCGCCGACCAGCACGCCCAGGCCGCCTGCCGCCAGATAGCGGCGATGCTCGGCCGAAATGCCGTTGGCGACCAGCGCCAGCCCGACCCGGTCCTGCGCCCGGCCCCAGCCCTTGCCGTTCAGTGCCGCGCCGATCTGCGCCGTCCGGTCGATATCGGTGAAGTCATAGGGCTCGATCGACCCGTCGCTGACCCCGACCCGCGCGAACAGGCCCAGCGTGTCGGTCAGCGCCTGGTCCATGTTCATATAGCCGCCGATCCGCGTCAGCCGCCGCCGGGTAAAGGACGGATCGACCGCCTTGCCGGTCGCGGCGGCATAGGCCAGCGCCTCGTCGAAGCGGCTGAAATTGCCCCGGTTGCGGAAGAAGCCGAAGCGCACCGATCCCGGCCGCCCGGCCAGCCGATGGCGATGCTCGACCTCGGCATCCAGCTGATACTGGCCGAAACCATGTTCCAGCCGCTCGCCATTGGGGATGGTCGACAGGTTGAACAGCCCGGTCCGCAACGTCCAGTCGCCGCGATAGAGTTCCGCGGCGATGCCGGTGGTATAGCCCCAGGCATCGGCGGCGTAATCGAAGCTGCCGGTATCGACGACCGACCAGTTGAGGAAATCGCCGCGCGGGTCGTGCGCATAGGGGTTGGTGTCGAACACGTCGCCGACGCCGAACTTGCCGATGGTCAGCATGACCCGGTCGACGCTCCGCGATCCGCCAAGCTGGTTGGCGATCCCCGCCACCGCCTCGCGCGCGCCGCCCAGCCCCAGGGTCTGGCGGAAAAAGGCGCGTTGCAGCCGGACATAGGGCTCGGCCTTGCCGACCTTATAAGCCTCCGCGCTGGGAAAGCCCGCCACGCCCAGCGTGTCGGACAGGCCGAAGCCCTGGTCGATCTCGGGATTCACCCAGATCTCGGCCCCCGCCCAGGGTCGCGCGCCGAGATAGGCAGTGACGTCGGCGGTTTCCTTCAGCTGGTGCGGGGTCAGGCTGTTCGTCCCGGCATAGGGCGAGGCGAAACCGCCCACCCCCTGCGCGACGAGGGTCGCCTGGCCGTGGATGGCGAAATCCTGCGGTGTGCCGGTCGGCGGGGCAAGGTCCTGCGCGGCGGCGGCGCGCGCGAACAGCAACAGGCCGCACAGCGCGGCCCGCGAAACGATACGGGTCATCGGGTTCGTCCTTGAAAGCGGGGCGGTCAGGCCGAGGGGTGGGTCCGGCGGATCGCCTGGGGACGGCTGGACGCCACGGCGCGGAGCAACCGCGCGCGCTCAAGGGGAACGCTGGCCATGACGGTGGCGAGCGACTGGGCGCGGACATGCGCGCGGAACATCATGCGGGTCATGACAGACCTCCTTCGGGTTCGTGTGGTCGAGCCCGGCGGAAGGTCGGCGAGGAACGGCGTTAGCGGGCCGACATCGTCGACCCCGTCAGGCCCGTCAGACGGTCGGCAAGAACGTGGACGCCGAAGCGTCTACTGTCCTCGTCGCCGGACAAGGGACTAGATCGGGGCATTGTGATCCTGTGCAGTGAGTCGGCCACGAGCGCGACCGACCGGGCGCCCATAGCGTGCCCACCTGCAGGATCAACCCCGAAAGCGCCCTACCCGATCAGGAGGCCCGCCAGCGCCGCCGACATCAGGTTGGCGAGGCTCCCCGCGATCAGCGCGCGGATGCCGAGGCGCGCGATGGTCGGGCGCTGGTTCGGCGCCAGGCTGCCCGTCACCGCCATCTGGATCGCGATCGAGGAGAAATTGGCAAAGCCGCACAGCGCGAAGGTGACGACCGCGACGGTGCGCGGCGACAGCTGCGCGGCCTGCTTGCCCAGGTCGATATAGGCGACGAACTCGTTGAGCACGATCTTCTCGCCGAACAGGCCGCCCGCGATCCCCGCTTCCTTCCACGGCACGTTGAGCAGCGCCATGATCGGCTGAAAGACATAGCCCAGCAGCGCCTGGAAGCTGAGCCCCGGTATCCCGACCAGATTGCCCAGCCCGCCCAGCAGCCCGTTCGCCAGGGCGACCAGCGCGACGAAGGCCAGCACCATCGCACCGACCGCCACCGCCAGCTTGACGCCGGTCTGCGCGCCCTGCGCGGCGGCCATGATGATATTGGCGGGCTTTTCCTCGTCATGGCTCGCTTCGGGAAGAGGCTCGCCCGCCGCGCCCTCGCTGGGCAGGGCCGCTAACCCGAGCCCAGGACCGATCCGGCGGCTGGCGGCCAGGCGGATGTCCCGATCCTCACCTGACATGTCCTCCAGCGGCAACTCGCCCACGGGCGGCTCGATCCGGTCGGGCATGATGATCTTGGCCATCAGGATGCCGCCGGGCGCCGCCATGAAGCTGGCCGCGAGCAGATATTCGATCGAGATGCCCATCGAGGCATAGGCTGCCAGGATCGTGCCCGCCACGCCCGCCATGCCGCTGGTCATCACGGTGAACAGCTGCGCCGGGGTGAGGCTGGCCAGATAGGGCCGGATGACGAGCGGCGATTCGGACTGGCCGACGAAGACATTGGCGGCCGCGCAGAGCGATTCCACCTTGGACACGCCGATCACCTTCTCGATCGCGCCGCCCAGCCAGCGCACGACCAGCTGCATGATCCCCAGATAATAGAGGATCGAGACGAGCGCGGCGAAGAAGATGATGACCGGCAGCGCCTGGATCGCGAAATTGCGCCCCAGCGGGTCGGAGGCGAGCGCCCCGAACAGGAACTTCGTCCCCTCATTGGCATAGCCGAGCAGCCCGGCGACCCCGGCGGACAGCGTCTGCAGCACCTTCTTGCCCCAGGGGACATAGAGGACGAGCACCGCGATCCCCGCCTGCAACGCAAAGGCCGCACCGACCACGCGCAGGCGGATGGCGCGACGATCGGTGGACAGGGCGACCGCGATCGCCAGGATGACAAGGATACCGGCGATACCGATGGCAAAACGATTCATGCGCGCTGCTTAACTATCCGCGTTGACGGGTGGTGACACGACGCGGCCCCCCGGCTGCGCGGGGGTGCATCATAAGCATGGTCCGGGGCGACCGCCATAGTTTTGATCGGAGGAGGTAATTCCTCACCTATAAGGAGATCATTGCAAAACCCGATTGCGGTGAACCGGGCGGGTATTTCGGATTGGCTGGGTGTCAGCGGCCCCGCCCGCTGACCAGCGGGCGGTGGATGGCGGGGTACTCGAGCTCTGGTGA
>Ga0308172_1001161_pt1 | contig 20925 bp, 19 predicted proteins | sample PhyGR2_FD_202134 | JGI IMG/M metagenome (GOLD analysis project Ga0308172, IMG submission 202134) | Phyllosphere microbial communities from UC Gill Tract Community Farm, Albany, California, United States - DLSLSG.R2 | ecosystem: Host-associated > Plants > Phyllosphere > Unclassified | place: USA... | reverse complement strand
CGACGGTAGGTTCCACGCTAAATCTCCTGCTTTGATTGTTTACCCGCGCCGCTCACGGCGGCAAAGGCCACACGTAGAGTTTCGGGAATGGCCCGAGGTTTCAAACTGTTGGTGCGTACACACGCCACCAAAAACTGCCCCTCACAGAGCAGCGTTGCATCCGTTGCCCGCCTGACCTGCTGTTTGAAGCGCAGGCTGGCACGGTTCAATTCGATGACTTCAGCGCTAACCAGCAGTTCATCATCCAGTCGCGCCGGGGCGTGATAACGCGCCTCGCTGGAATGCACGACGAATAACAGGTCCTCCCCTGCCAGCTGGGATTGGGCAAAGCCCAGCTCCCGTAGCCGCTCGGTTCGAGCCCGCTCCATGAACTTAAGGTAATTGACGTAATAAACGATGCCGCCGGCATCGGTGTCCTCGTAATAAACGCGACAGCGATGTGCGAACGACTGATCCCCGTTTTGCGCGCGCATACTCTAGTGCTTACTCCTGAGGTTGCCAATCCGGCCAGGCAACTGTTTTTTCATTCTCTGAAACATTTTCACTGACAGAATGACGACGCCAGTCACTGGGACAGCACAAACCTCGAATAAATCGTCGAGCCAAGCGCTTTTAATCGTCCACTGCATCGAGGAATTCGTCTACTACGGGCATTTCGCCCAATCGTGACGGAATGTTTAATCCAAAATGCAGATAAGCATGACGCGTCACCACCCGCCCCCTTGGCGTGCGCATGATGTAGCCCTGCTGGATCAGGTAAGGCTCAAGCACATCCTCGATGGTGTGGCGCTCTTCGCTGATGGCAGCGGCCAGGCTGTCCACGCCTACCGGGCCACCGTCGAACTTTTCGATCATGGTCAAGAGTAGACGCCGATCCTGATGATCGAAGCCATGTTCGTCCACATCCAGCAGGTTGAGCGCCAGGTCGGCCACCGCCTTGGTAATGTGCCCCTTGGCGCGCACTTCGGCGAAGTCCCGCACCCGCCGCAGCAAACGGTTGGCGATACGCGGTGTGCCCCGGGCACGCCGAGCGATTTCAAACGAGCCTTCAGGGTCCAGCGGCAAGCCAAGGATGCTCGCCGAACGACTGACGATCGTGGCCAGATCCGCCGTGCTATAGAACTCCAGACGTTGAACAATCCCAAAACGGTCTCGCAGCGGATTGGTCAGCATCCCCGCTCGCGTGGTGGCGCCCACCAAAGTGAACGGCGGCAAATCGAGCTTGATCGAGCGAGCCGCCGGGCCTTCGCCAATCATGATGTCGAGCTGGAAATCTTCCATCGCCGGGTACAACACTTCTTCGACAATCGGCGAGAGCCGGTGGATTTCGTCGATAAACAGCACATCGTGCGGCTCTAGGTTGGTCAACAACGCTGCCAGATCACCGGGACGTTCCAGCACCGGACCTGAGGTGGACTTGATCGACACCCCCATTTCCTGAGCAATGATGTTGGCCAGGGTGGTCTTACCCAGCCCCGGCGGACCGAAGATCAACGTGTGATCCAGGGATTCACTGCGCCCGCGCGCCGCCTGGATGAACAGCTCCATCTGCTCGCGCACAGTGGGCTGGCCGATGTATTCAGCCAGGCTCAGGGGGCGGATGGCCCGGTCCTGGATTTCTTCACGGTCGCGCGGGCCGGTGGCCGCGATCAGACGATCAGCTTCAATCACTTAAATCATTCCCTTCAGGGCGCGGCGGATCATGTCTTCACTGCTCAGGTTCTTATCCTTGATGGCCGATACCGCTTTGCTCGCCTCCTGGGGTTTGTAGCCCAAAGAAATCAACGCGCTGACGGCATCGCTTTCGGCGCTGGCAACCTGGGACGCCGGCATATCAGGCTGGTTCGGCACCAAGGCAAACATGCTCGGCACCACCTCCCAGGCCTTGAAGCGGTCCTTGAGTTCCACCAGCAAACGCTCGGCGGTTTTCTTGCCGACGCCCGGCACCTTGGTCAGCGCCGAGGTATCCTGCGCCGATACGGCGCGCACCAGTTCGTCTACTTCCAGACTGGACATCAAGGCCAGCGCCAGTTTCGGTCCCACGCCATTGAGGCGGATCAGTTCGCGGAAGAAGTCACGGTCGCGCTTGCCAATGAAACCATAGAGCAATTGCGCGTCTTCGCGCACCACCAGATGGGTATGCAGCGTGAGCGGCTCGCCGACCGACGGCAGGCGATACAGGGTGGTCATGGGCACTTCCAGCTCATAGCCCAGCCCGTTGACATCCAAAATAAGGTGCGGCGGCTGCTTTTCAGCCAGGGTGCCGCGCAAACGTCCAATCACGGTACAGATCCTTAACACTTAGGGTCAGATCAACGCCTGACCGGAAATCACGATTGCGCTGATGCTATCAGAGACGCAGGCGACCGCCACGACTGCGTGCCGTACCCAGGCCATGAGGCAGCAGACTGGAACGGGTGTGCGCATGGCAGATGGCAATGGCCAGGGCGTCGGAGGCGTCGATTTGCGGTTTAGCCGTGAGTTTGAGCATGTGCATGACCATCATCTGCACCTGCTCTTTATTGGCACCACCAGTACCGACCACAGCCTGCTTGACTTGGGTCGCGGTGTATTCGGCGATCTCCATGCCCTCCTCCGCGCCAGCAACAATGGCCGCACCACGGGCCTGGCCGAGTTTGAGCGCCGAGTCGGCGTTCTTGGCCATAAACACTTTTTCGATACCCATGGTCACCGGCCCGTAGGTCTGGATCACTTCACGCACGCCGCGATAGACGATCTGTAAGCGCTCGGCCAACTCCCCCGAACCGGTACGAATACAACCCGACGCAACGTAGACGCAGCCACGCGGAGTCTGCTGCACCACGCCAAAACCGGTGATGCGCGAACCGGGGTCGATACCTAGGATTAAAGTCATAACGCCTGCGGGTTGGGTTAAACACATTTTTTGATACAGGGAAGATTCAATGTGGGAGAGGGCTTGCCCCCGATTGCAGAGTATCAGTCGCCACATACAGCGACTGATACACCGCTATCGGGGACAAGCCCCCTCCCACCATCAATCCACATCGTGCTTCAGCCTAGCTGTTCGGCCACTGACTCTGGAATATCGGCATTCGAATAGACGTTTTGTACATCGTCCAAGTCTTCAAGCATATCCAGCAGCTTCAACACTTTCTGCGCGCCTTCCAGGTCCAGTTCGGCACTGGTCGTCGGCAGCATCACGATTTCTGCGTCGGTGCCTTTAAAGCCCGCAGCTTCCAATGCATTGCGCACAGCATAGAAACTGGCAAACGAGGTGAAAACATCGATGGAACCGTCGTCGTTGGTGACCACGTCGTCGGCATCCGCCTCCATCGCCGCTTCCATCAGCGCGTCTTCATTGGTGCCCGGCGCGAAGGTGATCTGCCCCTTGCGCTCGAACAGATAGGCCACCGAACCGTCTGTGCCGAGGTTGCCACCGCACTTGCTGAACGCATGGCGTACGGCTGCGGCGGTACGGTTACGGTTATCGGTCATGCACTCGACCATCACCGCCACGCCGCCCGGGCCGTAGCCTTCGTAGGTCAGCTCGACCATGTCGTCGGTATCGGCAGCACCGGCACCACGGGCCACGGCGCGATCAATAATGTCGCGGCTCATATTGGCGCCCAGCGCCTTGTCCAGCGCCAGGCGCAGACGCGGGTTGGAGCCCGGATCACCGCCGCCCTGACGGGCAGCGACGGTCAATTCGCGAATCCACTTGGTGAAGATCTTGCCTTTCTTGGCATCCTGACGCTCTTTGCGGTGCTTGATGTTCGCCCACTTGGAATGGCCAGCCATAACACAACTCCGAATTCTCTAGAAACCTGATCAATCCCGCCCCAGGCCGGACCTTTTTCTTTAAAACACAACCCTTGTAACGCAAAGGCGCATCCGAAGATGCGCCTTTTTAGACTGCGTAAACCTCAGTGCGCTTTCACGCAGCGGCTTTACTCAGCCTTTGGCGTCTCGCGCAGGCGGATATGCAGCTCGCGCAATGCCTTGGCATCCACTACGCCCGGTGCCTGGGTCATGACGTCCGCGGCACTCTGGGTTTTCGGGAAAGCGATCACTTCACGGATCGACTGGGCACCGGTCATCAGCATCACCAGACGGTCCAGACCGAAGGCCAGGCCACCGTGGGGCGGGGCCCCGTACTTCAGGGCGTCAAGCAGGAAGCCGAATTTCTCTTCCTGTTCCGCTTCGTCGATGCCCAGCAGACGGAAGACCGCTTGCTGCATCTCTTTACGGTGGATACGGATCGAACCGCCACCCAGCTCAGTGCCGTTGAGCACCATGTCGTAAGCGCGCGACAGTGCGCCCGCCGGGTTGGCCTCCAACTCGGCCGGGGAGCATTTCGGCGCGGTGAACGGGTGGTGCAAGGCGCTGAAGCTGCCGTCGTCGTTCTCTTCGAACATCGGGAAGTCAACGACCCACATCGGCGCCCATTCGCAGGTCAGCAGGTTCAGGTCGTGGCCCAGCTTGATCCGCAGCGCGCCCAGCGCTTCGCTGACAATCTTGGCCTTGTCGGCACCGAAGAACACGATGTCGCCATCGACCGCACCCACGCGATCGAGGATCACGTTCAGATTGGCTTCCGGGATGTTCTTCACGATCGGCGATTGCAGGCCATCAACGCCGTTGGCGCGCTCGTTGACCTTGATGTACGCCAGGCCCTTGGCACCGTAGATGCCGACAAACTTGGTGTAGTCGTCGATCTGCTTGCGCGGCATGCTCGCGCCGCCAGGCACGCGCAGGGCAGCGATGCGGCATTTAGGGTCGTTGGCCGGGCCGCTGAACACCTTGAATTCAACCTCTTTGAGCTGGTCGGCCACGTCCACCAGTTCCAGCGGGTTACGCAGGTCAGGCTTATCGGAACCGTAGCGACGCATGGCTTCTTCGAAGGTCATGTGCGGGAAGTCACCGAACTCCAAGCCCAATACTTCCTTGAACAGGTTGCGGATCATCTGCTCGGTCAGGCCCATGATCTCTTTTTCATCGAGGAAACTGGTCTCGATGTCGATCTGGGTGAATTCCGGCTGACGGTCGGCGCGCAGATCTTCGTCGCGGAAGCACTTGGCGATCTGGTAGTAACGGTCGAAGCCGGCCACCATCAGCAACTGTTTGAACAGCTGCGGCGATTGCGGCAGGGCAAAGAAGCTGCCGGCGTGGGTGCGGCTAGGCACCAGGTAGTCACGCGCGCCTTCCGGGGTGGCCCGGGTCAGGATCGGCGTTTCAACGTCGAGGAAGCCGTTCTCGTCGAGGAAGCGACGGATGCTGGTGGTCATGCGCGAGCGCAGACGCAGCTTCTCGGCCATTTCCGGACGACGCAGGTCCAGGAAGCGGTAGCGCAGGCGGGTTTCTTCGCCGACGTCGGAGTATTCGTTGAGTGGGAACGGCGGGGTTTCCGACTCGTTCAACACTTCCAGTTCGTAGCCCAACACCTCGATACCGCCGGAGGCCATGTTCTTGTTCACGGCACCTGCCGGACGCAGACGCACCTTGCCGGTGATTTTCACCACGTATTCGCTGCGCACCCGGTCGGCGGCGGCAAAGCTCTCGGCGCGGTCCGGGTCGAACACCACTTGGGCCAGACCGTCACGATCACGGATATCGAGGAAGATCACCCCGCCGTGGTCGCGGCGACGGTGAACCCATCCGCAAAGGGTAATTTCCTGACCTTCCAGGGTCTCGTTCAGTTGGCCGCAATAGTGGCTGCGCATCATGGTCGTGGTTTCACTTCTCGTAATTCGAAATTCGGTGGAGGCCCGCCTCGTCACCGTTCATATAAGCCAGGTGACGGATAATGCAGGAGCCTGCGCGTAGAGTTCAACTCAGTCTGCTTTGTCGCCGCCCGCCAGATTCTTCTTGGCGCCGGTCTTGAAATCGGTCTCGTACCAGCCGCTGCCACTGAGGCGAAAGCCCGGCATGGACAACATCTTCTTGAGTTCAGGAGCCTGGCAGGCCGGGCAATCGACCAACGGCGCGGCGCTGATCTTCTGGATGGCTTCCAACTGATGACCACAGGAAGCACATTGATAGTCGTACATGGGCATGGCGATGTCTCGGCGAACAGATCGTTACTGCGCCACGCCTGCCCGAAGGGTAAAGCCCCGGCCTGCGCAGCAAAGCGCGGGATTATATCTGGTAAATCGAGCCAGCGCAGCCGGCTTTCTGCCCGGGAGCCAGCCCGCCAACACAGCGAGCCGACCCCGGGCACCTTTGTTTACTCCGGGTCGGGCGCAGCCGTACGGCCTTTTAACAGGTGAACCACGCACACCACCCTGACCAAACCGCTGAAGTTCTTTACACCTCCATAACGCAAGTGCACCTCCCGATCGACATAAGACAGTAACGCACTGACTGAACAGGCGTTGATCCTGGCGATTTCCGTAAGGATATTCCAATAGATCTGCTCAAGTCGCAGGCACGTCGAAAACCCGTTGAGCCTGACTGATCGGGACAATGGCCTTGCCAACCCCATATCGAACCCTTTGGCAAAGGGATCGATCTTTATCTGATGAAAGCCACAGGATTCCATGACTCCATTACTCACTGCGCGTGACATACACCTGACACTCCATTGCCAAACAGCAGCCAATGGGTTGCTCCCATTGGACAGTGGGCTTATCAAACAGCAGGAAGCGCGGGGTCAGCCAGAAGACGGGGAGTCGATACCTGTAGGACAACGCCAGGAAGCGTGCAGAAACGAGCGAGCGACGCCAGGACGGCGCCGCTCAGGCTCGGCTTACTTGGCTTCGAGCAGGGAGCGCAACATCCACGCGGTCTTTTCGTGGACCTGCATACGCTGGGTGAGCAGATCCGCAGTCGGCTCATCGCTGACCTTGTCGAGCAACGGGAAGATGCCGCGGGCAGTACGCGTAACGGCCTCCTGGCCCGCCACTAGTTGCTGGATCATCTCTTCGGCGCCCGGCACGCCCTCCTCCTCCTTGATCGAGGAAAGACGGGCGTAGATCGAATAAGCGCCCGGCGCCGGGAAGCCCAATGCGCGGATACGTTCGGCAATGGAGTCCACCGCCAGCGCCAGCTCGTTGTACTGTTCCTCAAACATCAGGTGCAGCGTTCGAAACATGGGGCCCGTGACGTTCCAGTGGAAGTTGTGGGTCTTCAAGTACAGTACATAGGTATCGGAAAGCAGACGCGAAAGCCCATCGACGATGGATTTACGATCTTCTTCACTGATACCGATATCGATTGCCATGTTTATCCCCTTCAATTGACAAGCATTCATTGATCAGGTGCAACACCACTCTAGCAAGCGCACAGGTGACGCGCAGCGAGCGAGGTGCGACAAATCGCCCTTGAGTGGTAATTCGCCAATCAAGGTAGGAAATATCCTAAAAAGCCATTCCAAAACAAGCACACCTGTCTAGGACAAGCGTTTGCCAAGGAAATGCCCCGCCCCTTGCAACACCCCGAAATGCTTGATTTGAGAAGGCACGGCCTTTGCTGTTAAATAGGCAGCGTGTCGCCATCGTTAATGTCTGCGATGGCCGGCATAGGCTGATACCCGCGCACGTGCCCAACGCCTCCCATTGTTCAGAAGCGAACCGTGCCAGTCAGCTCTTCCTAGTGATCCGTCTTAACGTGAGTTAATCAAAATGTTGAAAATCGTCCACCTGCTAACGGGCGTTGCAGCTTTGCTGCTGTCCTTTATACCGAGCCTGCAACCAGAGAGCCTGCCGTACCTGCAACAACACGACGCGCTGTACCTGGCACTGTTCGGCCTTCTTAACCTGACGTTGGCACCCGTGGTCCCGTACTGGAACAAGGGCACTCGTCATCAACTGCAAAACCTGGTCAGCGCGCTGTTGGTTCTGACCGTTGTCGTACAAACCCTCACCCTCCTGGCACCCATGCCTGAAGTGGGCGGCCACCCGGCCATCCTGCTCAGCCTGGTCATTGCTGTGGTCGCAATCGCTCTTCATCTGGCTATCAGCTTCTACCGTTCATCTCCGGCGGCCGCGTCGCAAACCTACGACATGACCAATCGGGATACCGGTACCGTCAAGTGGTTCAACACCTCCAAAGGCTTCGGCTTTATTTCCCGCGATTCGGGCGACGACATCTTCGTCCACTTCCGGGCCATTCGCGGCGAAGGCCATCGTGTCCTGGTGGAAGGCCAGCGCGTGGAGTTCTCCGTAATGAATCGCGACAAAGGCTTGCAAGCCGAAGACGTGATCGCTGCACTGCCGCGCCGCTGACTCCAGCCCTGGCAGCAAAAAAAACCGCGATCCAGCCTAGCTGGATCGCGGTTTTTTCATGGCCCCTCTTTAATAGTGAGGCGGTGGCGCTTCCTCTTCGGACGTTTCGAACTGGCCGCCCATCTCTTCCTGACGCTTGAGCAGCGCGGTTATCTGCAGCTGCAGCCGCTCGACCGCGCGTTGCTGGGTGACCAGGATGTCGTTAAGGGTCTCAATGGTGTCATCCTGAAAGGCCAGGCGGCTTTCCAGGTCGGTAACACGGTCTTGCAAGTCCATGATTCAGTCCTGGGCAAAATTGAAATCGGCGGGCAGCAGCTCGCGCAGACGCGCACGCAAGGCCACCACCTGTTCTTGGGTATAAGGGCGAGCCGGATGCTTGCCCCATACCGGAGCAGGCCAGGCGGCGTCGTCGCGTTTGCGCACGATCACATGCACATGCAACTGGCTGACGACGTTACCCAGCGCGCCGATATTCATTTTATCCGCGCCCAGACCATCGTTGAGCAACTGCGCCAGACCGGTCGTCTCTTCCCAGAGCTTTTGTTGATCTGCGACATCCAGGTGAAACACCTCGCTGATACCGTTGATGCGCGGGACCAGGATAAACCAGGGGTAGTTCGAGTCATTGGACAGCAGCAGGCGGCATAACGGGAAGTCCCCGATGACCAGTGTGTCTTGTTGCAGGCGTTGATCTAGGGCGAACACCGCGGGCACTCCATTCGGCAAGTCAGAATCAGGCCCCAGCATACCTTCGAATGCCGGCCGCTTCACAACGATTGAAGATAAGCCCGCGAGGCAGCCGGCCAAAAAACCTGCACCCTTTCGATGCAGGTAAATATTTGAGCTACGCTAGAACGGGCCCTGCCGAGACGCACCAAAATGACCCACCCGTGCCTCAAAGGGATCCGCCGACTACCCACCTAACGGGGTGAACCGGTAACGTTTCACACAAGAACCGATTTTTTACACCTGACAACATGCATTCCACAGAGAGGTCAAGCCCTAACCAAACGGCGTAAAAAGCCCGTACTTATGCGGTTTTCGCAGGCACGGAACTTTTTTCACGAAAAAATGACATTCGGTTACCGCTTTGAGCACGCTTGTTGCATTCACACCCACATCGTCGGCAACGGCACGGGTTCGGAAACCGGTGTTTCGCGATAAAAAACAACAGCGAGTCAGTACGAGGCAAGGATGCATTCGAACTTCTTAGGGAGTTTTGAAACAGTACTGAAGTTGTCAGTCCAGATACATTTTGGGCTGTGAATTTGCGACATGGAGCTAGCAATTTACGACAGCCTCGTAAAGAAGCTGAAAGGAAAGATGGGTAAGTATCGTCAATAGGGTCTGCGTGATATAACTTTGCGCCGACACAAAAAAGAAAGAGCCGCCCAGATAAAAATACAGGTGGGACGGCAGTACTCTTCCGAAAACCAAAGGAGCAAATCACGATGCGCGTGATGAAGTGGAGCATGATCGCACTGGCTGTTTCAGCCGGTACCTCGCAGTTCGCAATGGCGTCCGCCCAGGACGATTCCAAGGGCTTTGTTGAAGACAGCACTTTCAGCATCAATACTCGCGCTCTGTACTTCAGCCGCGATTTCCGTAACAACCCGTCGGGCCCTGGCAGCAAGAGCCGTGCAGAAGAAACCGGCCTGGGCTTCAACGCCCTGTACGAGTCGGGCTTCACCCAGGGGACTATCGGGGTGGGTGTGGATGTAATCGGCCTGATGGGTGTCAAACTCGACAGCGGTAAAGGTCGCGCAGGCACCGGTCTGTTCCCAACCGGCTCAGACGGTCGCTCGCAAGACGATTACTCCAAAGGCGGCGGCGCTGTTAAGTTCCGTATCTCCAATACCGTGCTGAAAATCGGTGACCAGTACACCACCGCTCCTGTGTTCGCTTCCGATGACAGCCGTCTGCTGCCTGAGCTGCCACAAGGTATCTCGATCACCAGCAACGAAATCAAGGGCCTGAAACTGGAAGGCGGTCACTTCACTTCCAGCGTCGCGCAGAACCAAACCTACCATGACAGCCTTGGCCTGACCAAGACTGACTTTGTCGGCGGCGTCTACTCGTTTACCCCAGAGTTCACCGGCAGCCTGTACTACGCGAAAACCGAAGACTACTTCCGCAAGTACTACAGCAACCTGAACTGGACCCATGCCCTGAGCGATGACCAGTCCTTTGCCCTTGACTTCAACATCTACGACACCAAGAGCGACGGCGCAGGCCTTCAGCGTGCCGAGAAAGATGGTGTAACCAAGCTCGACAACCGCGCATTCAGCTTGCAGGGTGCGTACACCATCGGCGCTCACACCTTCACTCTGGCAGCCCAGAAGGTCACCGGCGACGGCGACTACGGCTATGGTGTAGACGGCGGCGGCTCGGTCTTCCTGGCCAACTCCGTGGCTCGCTCCGACTTCAACGCTGAAGGCGAGAAGTCCTACCAGGCACGTTACGACATCAACATGGCCACCTTCGGCATTCCTGGCCTGAGCTTCATGACTCGCTACGTGACCGGCAGCGGCGCCAACACCGGCACTACCTCGAACGGCAAAGAGTGGGAACGCGACATCGAAGCCAAGTACGTTGTACAGAGCGGTCCAGCTAAAAACCTCAGCTTGCGTCTGCGTCAAGCAACCTATCGCTCCGGGGATGGCGTTTACTACGGTTCGCCTTCGATCGACGAACTGCGTCTGATCGCGAACTACCCGCTGAACATCTTGTAATTGCCGGTTCAATTACAACGATGACTTAAGGCCCTGGCCTTAAATAAAAAGCCGCTCCCTTGCTTTCAAGGGAGCGGCTTTTTTATTGCGGAGCTTTAAATAAATAACTAGCAAGCTAACTAACTAAACTAAAGTGATACGTTTAACCTGACCTTTCGGCCAAGTTAAACGCGCCTAAGTTTTTTACTTCGACGCAGCTTCCTGCATTACACGAATAACCCGCTGCGGAAATGGAATATCAATCCCCGCCGCTTTCAAACGGTCACGTGCGAATTCATTGAGCATAAACATCACGTCCCAATAATCCGCGGTCTTGGTCCAGCAGCGCAGCGAAACGGTGATCGAGCTGTCACCCAAAGTGGACACCACAGCCACAGCAGCTGGATCTGCGAGTACGCGAGGATCCTTGGCCAGCTCCAGTAGCACTTCGCGGGCTTTCTGCAGGTCGGCTTCATAGTCCACACCGACGTCGAACACCACCTTGCGGGTCGGTTGACGGTTGGTGTTGGTGATGATCCCGTTGGACAGGATGCCGTTCGGCACGATGACAGTTTTGTTGTCGCCCGTACGCAGCACCGTGTGGAAAATCTGAATGCTGTCGACGGTGCCCGAGGTACCTTGGGCTTCGATCCAGTCGCCGATGCGGAACGGGCGGAACAGCAGAATCAGCACCCCACCGGCAAAGTTCGCCAGGCTGCCTTGCAACGCCAGACCAATGGCCAGGGTGGCGGCACCAATAGCGGCGACGAAGGAGGTGGTTTCTACACCGATCATCGAGGCCACGCTGACAATCAGCATCACCTTGAGCACGATGTTCGCCAGGCTGGTGATGAAATGCTGCAACGCCAGGTCAGCGTTGCGTACCGCCAGCAAACGGCCCACGCGATGGGTCAATTTATTGATCAACCACCAGCCGATGGCCAGGGTGATAACGGCGAGCAAAACCCGGCTGCCGTATTCCATGATCATCGGGATCCAGGACTGGGAAGTCTTGACCAGACGATCTACTTCAGCGTTCAAGTCCATTGCTGTTCTCCTGTTTATGGACGGTCGGCGCTTAAAGCAATTGAGCCCCGCAGGGCTCAAGAGTAGGCGCAATTATTGGGGGGTGGGACGTCAAAAACGCCCTTGGGTTCCCCAGGCAGCCATCAGTCTCGGAAGTTATTGAACTGCAGCGGCATGTCGAAGGACTTGGCGCGCAGGGCCGCGATGGCCTCTTGCAGGTCGTCACGCTTCTTACCGGTGACGCGTACCTGCTCGCCCTGGATGGCGGCCTGGACCTTGAGCTTGGCGTCCTTGATATGCGCGACGATTTTCTTCGCCAGCTCCTTGTCGATACCTTCTTTGAGGATGACTTCCTGCTTCATCAGCTTGCCGGAGGCGTAGGCGTCCTTGATTTCCAGGCACTGCGCGTCGATCTTGCGCTTGACCAGGGACAGCTTGAGGATCTCGATCATCGTGTTTGTCCAGTTCAGATACCACGTCGAACGAAGGCATGTGATTTCTCCAATATAAGGGGCGGGTTCAGTAGAGATGGAGCGCGCCCGAGCTAAAATGCCGGGGCATTATAGCGGTTCTTTCGTCCCGTTCACTGTGAGCGACCTTGCGGAGTACAAACTGATGTCGACCACCTGGCATATTCTCGGCGCCGGCAGCCTGGGCACACTCTGGGCCACACGGCTGGCGCGCGCGGGCGTGCCTGTGCGCTTGATCCTGCGCGACGAGACGCGCCTGGCCAGTTATCAGGCGGGCAACGGGCTGACCCTGGTGGAGCATGGTGAAGCACATACCTACCCGGTGATTGGCGAAACGCCCGACAGCCCGACGCCGATCCATCGCCTTCTGGTGGCGTGCAAAGCCTACGACGCCCAAGCGGCAATCGCACAGCTGCAACCGCGCCTGGTACCGGATGCCGAGTTGATTCTGCTGCAGAACGGCCTGGGCAGTCAGGACGCGGTGGCCGCGCAGTTGCCCCTGGCGCGTTGCATCTTTGCCTCCAGCACCGAGGGCGCTTTCCGCGACGGCGACTGGCGCGTGGTATTCGCCGGCCATGGTTACACCTGGCTGGGAGACGCCCGCCATCCGACGCCCCCACTCTGGCTGGATGACCTGCACATCGCCGGCATCCCCCACGCCTGGAGTACCGATATCCTGACGCGCCTGTGGCGCAAGCTGGCGCTCAATTGCGCGATCAACCCACTGACCGTGCTTTACCAATGCCGTAACGGCGGCCTGCAAAACCATCGCTGTGAAGTGGCAACCTTGTGTGGGGAGTTGAGCGAACTGCTGGAATGCGCTGGCCAGCCTGCCGCAGCCCTGGATTTACAGGATGAAGTGGAGCGGGTGATTCACGCCACTGCCGCCAATTATTCGTCCATGTATCAGGACGTCGCCAATGCTCGACGCACCGAAATCAGCTATCTGTTGGGCTATGCTTGCCAGGCGGCAGCCCGTCACCAATTGAAGCTGCCTCACTTGCAGCAGTTGCACGAGCGTCTGGTCGACGAGCTGCGCGCGCGCGGATTGCCCCGCGACTGAACCACGCGCTACCCTGCCCGCCTGTCTATCTCCTGGAAAAACCCTGATGCCGCTGCGCCAGCGTCTAGAAAACCTACCGGTCGGGCAGAAACTGCTGGCGGCCTTGCTGGTGCTGCTGACCACCGTCCTGCTGGTGGCCAACCTGACCTTTATCAGCGCCGCCTACTGGATCTCCCAGGAAAGCATGGCCCCCCAGGCCTTGCAGGCTATCGGGCGGCTGGTCTCCAACCCGGCGCTGGCCGCCGAAGCGCTCGAATCTCCCGCCAAGGCCAATGCCCTGCTCAATGAGTTGACCAGCTACTCACCTTTGCGCGCCGCCGCTTTATATGACAGCGCAGGCAACCGCCTGGCACAGATGCAACACGGTGATCGCCTGCACCTGCCGGACAATTACAGACATATCGAAGCCTGGCGCGTGACTGAGTTTCGCACTAACCAAGTGATCACCCTGCCCCGCCCTGGGCAGCCATCCGGGCATCTGCTGCTGGTCGCCAGTAGCGAACTGCCGGTAGCGTTTTACACCGGCACGCTGACCGCCAGCCTGGGCATCCTGATTTTCAGTGTGCTGCTGTGGCTGGTCATCGCGCGTCAGATCAAACGCCTGATCACAAAACCGATCCACGAACTGGAAGAACTATCGCGCCAAGTGACCCGCGAAGAGAACTATGCCCTGCGCGCCCGGCGTGGCAATCACGATGAGATCGGCAGCTTGGCCGAAGCCTTCAATACCATGCTTTCGCGCATCGAAGCCCGCGAGCAGCAACTCAAGCGCGCCCGCGACGACTCTCAGGCTGCCTACGATCAAGCCCAAGGCCTGGCGGAAGAGACGCGTCATACCAATCGCAAACTGGAACTGGAAGTCCAGGTTCGCAGCAAGATCGAGAAAAAACTCACCGGCTTCCAGAATTACCTCAACAGCATCATCGACTCGATGCCTTCGGCGCTGATTGCCCTGGACGAACAGCTCTATGTCACCCAGTGGAACCAGGAAGCCAGCGCACTTTCCGGCACGCGTCTGGATGAAGCCTTGAACCAACCGATCTACCTGGCCTTTCAGCCGCTCAAACCGTTTCTGCCGCAGATCAAGGCCACGGTCGAGCAACACACCGTGGAGCGTATCGAGCGGGTGACCTGGTTCAAGGACGACGAGCCCAAGCATTACGCCCTGACCTTTTACCCGCTGACAGGCGGTGCCGGTCGTGGCGTCGTGATCCGTATCGATGACATCACCCAGCGCCTGTCCCTGGAAGAAATGATGGTGCAGTCGGAAAAAATGCTCTCCGTCGGCGGGCTTGCCGCCGGTATGGCCCACGAGATCAATAACCCGCTGGGGGCGATCCTGCACAACGTGCAGAACATCCGCCGCCGCCTGTCCGCAGACTTGCCCAAGAACCTGGAACACGCCGAACAGGTCGGCGTCGAACTGGCCATGGTCAACCGTTACCTGCAAAGCCGCGAAGTACCGCAATTGCTCGATGGCATCCAGCAAGCGGGCGCGCGGGCGGCGAAGATCGTGACCCATATGCTCAGTTTCAGCCGCCGCAGCAATCGACAGATGGCCCCTTGCGATTTGCCGGCGCTGATCGATCAGGCCGTGGAAATTGCCGGCAATGACTTCGACTTGACCATCGGCTTTGACTTCAAGGGCCAGGCGATCATCCGTCAGTTCGATCCGCAACTGGGCCCGGTACCCGGTACAGCCAACGAACTGGAACAGGTCCTGCTCAACCTGCTGAAAAACGCAGCTCAAGCCATTCACCTGCGTGAAGATGACCGCGAGCCGGGCCGCATCATCCTGCGCACCCGCCTGAATCCGCCCTGGGCCGAGATCCAGGTGGAAGACAACGGCATCGGCATGAGCGAAAACGTGCGCAAACGCACCTTCGAACCCTTCTTCACCACCAAGGAAATCGGCCAGGGCACCGGGCTGGGGCTGTCGGTGTCGTACTTCATCATCACCAACAACCACAAAGGCCAGATGGAAGTGCAATCCACCCTTGGCCAAGGCACCTGTATTACCCTGCGCCTCCCCTTGGCCGGCAGCCAACTGCCGGCCCACGAACTGACCCCACTGGAGCAATGACCATGGGCTTTCGCCTGTCGAAAATCTATACCCGCACCGGCGACACAGGTGAAACCGGCCTGGGTGACGGTCGCCGCGTGCCCAAGGACCACCCACGTGTCGAAGCCATTGGCGAAGTCGATACGCTGAATAGCCAGTTGGGATTACTGCTGGCCGGCCTTGAAGAACAGAGCGGGCAGCACCCGGCGCTCAACGATGTGATCGAAGTGCTCGCGCCGTGCCAGCATCGGCTGTTCGACCTGGGTGGTGAGCTGGCGATGCCGGTGTACAAAGCGTTGAATGCGGCGGAAGTGGATCGCCTGGAAGCGGCGATCGATCGCTGGAATGAGGAAGTCGGGCCGCTGGAAAACTTTATCTTGCCGGGTGGTTCCGCGCTGATTGCCCAGGCCCATATGTGTCGAAGCCTGGCCCGCAGTGCCGAGCGACGGTGTCAGCACCTGAATGCTATCGAGCCGCTGGAAGGCGTGGGGTTGGCGTATATCAATCGTCTGTCGGATTTGCTGTTTGTGGCGGCGCGGGTGATAGCCAAGCGCCAGGGTGTCGCGGAGGTTTTGTGGCAGGCTGCGGCGAAGCCCCACTGATCATGGCTCGGTGACCGGGAGGGCCCAATCGGGGGCAAGCCCCCTCCCACCTTTGATCTGTGAATACATTCCAATGTGGGAGGGGGCTTGCCCCCGATAAGGCCCGCCGGAGCAACCTCAAGCCTGCGGCCAGAACGCCCTGATACCCGCCACACCCTGGGCACCGGCTTCCCAAGCCCGCTCCCGCTCCGCAGGCCCGACCCCACCCAGCAAAAATACCGGCTTGTTGAACCCACGGATCAATTCCATCGCCTGCTCCCAACCCAATGGCTGCGCATCGGGATGGGTCTGGGTCGGCTGAACCGGCGACAGGGTGACAAAATCCACGTCCATCAATTCAGCCAACGCCAGTTCTTCAGCGTTGTGGCACGAAGCCGCCAACCAGCGATCCTTCGGCAAAGGGCGGCCCTTGCTTGCATATTTGCGCAGTTGGGCCGAGGTCATGTGCCAGCCGGCGGAAGGGAAATCCCCCAGCCACTCGAACGGCCCTTTGAGCATCAATTGCGCCTTGCCGGCGCAAAGCCCCACCGCATCCACCGCCAGGTCACGGTATTTGGGGTCGTAGCCATTAGGCGCACGCAGTTGCACCAGCTTGATCCCACCGGCGATGGCTTTTTGGATACCGCGCAACAGGGGCGCGGCGTCCAGCTCGCCGGGGGTGATCAGGTACTCGGCCGGCAACCGTGCGGCCGCAACGATCGGCGCGTTGGCCGCCGGGAACTCATAGTTGAGCAGATCCCGCGGGGCCACCCACTCCAACGGTTGCCCTTCGGCGCCATGGGGCTCGCCGGTGAAGGCCGAGACTTCCCAGACATCCAGTAACACCTGCTTGTCCGGATAGTCATGTTGCACGTTGATCAGCGGTCGCGCCGTGGTGACCTGGATACCCAACTCTTCGTGCAACTCGCGGGACAACGCGGCGGAGACAGATTCATCAGCCTCCACCTTGCCCCCGGGAAACTCCCAGAGGCCGCCCTGGTGTTGGGTGTCGGCACGTCGCGCCAGCAGGATTCTGCCGTCGGCGCCGCGGATCACCGCTGCTGCTACATGCACGCGTTTCACCGTGTGTGTCCTCCGGCTATCAGGTGCGGTATTCCGCGTTGATTTTCACGTATTCGTGGGACAGGTCGGTGGTCCAGATGGTTTCGCTGCAATCGCCGCGCCCCAGCTCGATGCGGATGGTGATTTCTTCCTGCTGCATCACCGCCGAACCCTGGGCTTCGGTGTAGCTTTCAGCACGGGCACCACGGCTGGCGATGCACACGTCGCCGAGGAATACGTCGATCTTGCTCACGTCCAGGTCTGGCACACCGGCACGGCCAACCGCGGCCAGGATACGGCCCCAGTTCGGGTCCGAGGCGAACAGCGCGGTTTTGATCAGCGGCGAATGGGCCACGGTGTAGCCGACATTCAGGCATTCCTGATGGTTGCCGCCGCCGTTGACCTGCACGGTAACGAACTTGGTAGCGCCCTCGCCGTCACGCACGATGGCCTGGGCCACGTCCATGCACACTTCGAACACTGCTTGCTTGAGGGCGGCGAAATAAGCGCCGCTGGCCTCGGTGATTTCCGGCAGATCAGCCTTACCGGTGGCGATCAGCATGCAGCAGTCGTTGGTCGAAGTGTCGCCATCGATGGTGATGCGGTTGAACGACTTGTTGGCACCGTCCAGCATCAGATTCTGCAGCACGCTGCGCGAAACCTTGGCGTCGGTGGCGATGTAGCCCAGCATGGTCGCCATGTTCGGTCGGATCATGCCCGCGCCCTTGCTGATACCGGTCACGGTTACGGTCACACCGTCGTGCACGAACTGACGGCTCGCGCCTTTTGGCAGGGTGTCGGTGGTCATGATGCCAGTGGCGGCCGCGGCCCAGTTATCCACAGACAGGTCATCCAGCGCCGCTTGCAGGGCACCTTCGATTTTTTCCACAGGCAGAGGCTCGCCGATCACACCCGTGGAGTACGGCAGCACCTGGCTGGCGTCCACGCCGGTCAGTTGGGCCAGCTTGGCGCAGGTGCGCGCGGCGGCCACCAGGCCAGGCTCACCGGTACCCGCGTTGGCGTTGCCGGTGTTGGTCAACAGGTAACGGATCGGCCCGGCAACGCGTTGCTTGGCCAGGATCACCGGCGCGGCGCAAAACGCATTGAGAGTAAACACACCTGCCACCGTCGAGCCTTCGGCGCAGCGCATCACCACCACATCCTTGCGGCCCGGGCGCTTGATACCGGCCGAAGCGATGCCGAGTTCAAAACCGGCAACCGGGTGCAATGTGGGCAAAGGACCAAGACCAACAGCCATGAATGCGCTCCTAAAATAAGGTGATGTCTGTGCCGTCGCTATCGACGGTGGGAATTAATGGCAAAACGCCGCGACGGCAAAGGCCGGTCGCGGCGCGGGGTGCTGCAGCGTCAGGCAAAAATCTTAGTTGATTTCGCCGTGGCAGTGTTTGAACTTCTTGCCCGAACCGCACCAGCACAGCTCGTTGCGGCCCAGCTTCTGCTCATTGCGAACCGGGGTTGGCGCCACGGCCACTTCGACCTCTTCACCCAACGCTTCCGGCTGATCGAGGCCTGGCGCTTCGTCATGCTGGAATTGCATGCGCGCGGCCAAGGCTTCCGCCTCCTGGCGCAGGCGTGCTTCTTCCTCGGCCGGGTCTTCGCGGCGCACTTGGACGTGGGAGAGCACGCGAATCGAATCGCGCTTGATCGAATCCAGCAGCTCGGAGAACAGGGTGAACGACTCGCGTTTGTACTCCTGCTTCGGGTTTTTCTGGGCGTAGCCCCGTAGGTGGATGCCGTGACGCAGGTGATCCATGGTCGACAGGTGGTCTTTCCACAGGTCGTCCAGCACGCGCAGTACGATTTGCTTCTCGAAGGTGCGCAGTGCTTCGGCACTTGCCTGCTCTTCTTTCTCGTTGTACGCGGCGAGCAACTCGGCCATCAGTTTTTCGCGCAGGGTTTCTTCGTACAGGTGGTCGTCTTCGTCGAGCCACTGCTGGACCGGCAGATCCACACCGAAGTCGCTCTTCAATGCAGCTTCCAGACCGGCCACATCCCACTGCTCAGGCAGCGATTGCGGTGGAATATGCGCGCTGACGGTGGCGTTGAGCACGTCCTGGCGGAAATCGGCGATGGTTTCGCCAATGTTGTCGGCGGCCAGCAACGTGTTACGCATGTGATAGATCACTTTACGTTGTTCGTTGTTGACGTCGTCGAACTCCAGCAGTTGCTTACGAATGTCGAAGTTGCGCCCTTCAACCTTGCGCTGGGCCTTCTCGATGGCATTGGTCACCATGCGGTGCTCAATGGCTTCACCGGACTGCATGCCCAGGGCCTTCATGAAGTTTTTCACCCGATCCGAAGCGAAAATGCGCATCAGGCTGTCTTCGAGGGACAGATAGAAACGGCTCGAACCGGCGTCACCCTGGCGACCGGCACGGCCACGCAGCTGGTTGTCGATACGGCGCGATTCATGACGCTCGGAAGCGATCACCTGCAGACCGCCGGACTCCAGTACCGCCTGATGGCGCTTCTGCCAGTCGGCTTTGATCTGGGCGATCTGCTCGGGGGTAGGGTTGTCCAGGGATGCCACTTCCACTTCCCAGTTGCCGCCCAGCAGGATGTCGGTACCACGACCGGCCATGTTGGTAGCGATGGTCAGTGCGCCTGGGCGACCGGCCTGGGCGATGATTTCGGCTTCTTTTTCGTGGAACTTGGCGTTGAGCACCTTGTGTTCGATACCTTCCTTATTAAGCAGGTTGGACACATGCTCGGAAGTCTCGATGGTGGCGGTACCCACCAGGATCGGACGGCCCTTGGCCATGCCGTCCTTGATGTCGTTGATGATCGCCGCGTATTTCTCTTCGGCGGTCAGGAACACCAGGTCGTTGTAATCCTTACGCGCCAACGGTTTGTTCGGCGGGATAACCATCACCGCCAGACCGTAGATCTGGTGGAACTCGAACGCTTCGGTGTCGGCCGTACCGGTCATGCCGGACAGCTTGTTGTACAGACGGAAGTAGTTCTGGAAGGTGGTGGACGCCAACGTCTGGCTTTCTGCCTGGATGTTGAGGTTTTCTTTGGCCTCGATGGCCTGGTGCAGGCCTTCGGACAAACGGCGCCCCGGCATGGTACGGCCGGTGTGTTCGTCAACCAGTACGACCTGGCCGTCCTGCACGATGTATTCGACGTTGCGGTGGAACAGCTTGTGAGCACGCAGACCGGCGTAGACGTGAGTCAACAGGCCCAGGTTATGCGCCGAGTACAGGCTCTCGCCCTCGGCCAGCAGACCGATCTGGGTGAGCATGTCCTCAACGAACTGGTGACCGGCTTCATTGAGTTCGACCTGGCGGGTCTTTTCGTCAATGGTGAAGTGACCTTCTTTGGTCACCACGCCTTCCACTTCTTCGATGTGCTGGGTCAGACGCGGAATCAGCTTGTTGATTTCGGTGTACAGGCGCGAACTGTCTTCGGCCTGGCCGGAGATGATCAGCGGCGTACGGGCTTCGTCGATGAGGATGGAGTCGACTTCGTCGATCACGGCAAAATTGAGTTCGCGCTGGAATTTTTCTTCCATGCTGAACGCCATGTTGTCGCGCAGGTAGTCGAAACCGAATTCGTTGTTGGTGCCGTAGGTGATGTCGGCGGCATAGGCGGCGCGTTTTTCTTCCGGCGGCTGGAACGGCGTCACGACGCCGACGGTCAGGCCGAGGAATTCATACAGCGGGCGCATCCAGTTGGCGTCCCGGCGAGCCAGGTAGTCGTTCACCGTCACAACGTGCACGCCC
>Ga0308172_1001158_pt1 | contig 20976 bp, 21 predicted proteins | sample PhyGR2_FD_202134 | JGI IMG/M metagenome (GOLD analysis project Ga0308172, IMG submission 202134) | Phyllosphere microbial communities from UC Gill Tract Community Farm, Albany, California, United States - DLSLSG.R2 | ecosystem: Host-associated > Plants > Phyllosphere > Unclassified | place: USA... | reverse complement strand
ACCAACATCAACTTGTCTGAAACCGTGCGCGACGTGCTGGCCGGCCTCACCCCGAGGGAAGCCAAGGTGCTGCGCATGCGCTTCGGCATCGACATGAACACCGACCACACCCTCGAGGAAGTGGGCAAGCAGTTCGACGTCACCCGCGAGCGTATCCGCCAGATCGAAGCGAAGGCGCTGCGCAAGCTGCGTCACCCGAGCCGATCCGAGCAGCTGCGCAGCTTCCTGGATATCGATTGATCGAGTCCGGCAGTTCGCGTTGAAACACCAACAGACCCCGCGCAAGCGGGGTTTGTTGTTTGGGGCGGCAAGTGTCGCTGCGTGTGCAGCGGGCGCGAATGCGGATGCGGTAGGATGCGCGTCGCTTTGCACCTGTGGATCAATGGAATGACGATGAAAAGAGCCTTGCTTGTCCTTGCTCTGTGCCCCTTCGCCGCGCTGGCTGCGGAGCCGCAGCAGCCTGCCTGCAACGCAGCGGATTTCTTCCAGACCCAGCCCGACCTCACGATCGGCCGCGTCGTGGATGCCGGCAACGTGGCCTTGGTGGGTGAGCGCGCCGGCTGCCTGGACACGCCGCAGGATGGCTGCCGCAGCGGCGATGAAGTCGAACCGGGCAGCAGTCTGGTGATCGGCAGCCGCTGGAACGACTACTACTGCGTGCAGGTCCTGCCACCTGGCAAAGCGGTGGTGGGCTGGGCGCCGGAACAGCGCGTCATGAAGACCGGCCACATGGCCGACACCGACTTCAGCAGCTGGCTGGGTCAGTGGGACGGCAGCGCCGGGCGCGTGCTGGAGATCCAGGCCAAGGGCGACACGCTGCATGTGCGCATGCTGCCATCGGGCGGCAAAGGCGAGGGCACCCTGATCGGTAGCGCCGAGCCGATGGGCGATGAGCTCTTCCTGGGCGAGGAGCCGTGCGCAATGCGGGCCTCGCTGCAAGGGGCGAAGCTGGTGGTCACCGACAACGGGCAGTGCGTGATCGGCGGCGCCAGCCCGGGGGGTGTGTACTCGAGCCGGGCGGCGGCGCAGCGGATGGAGCGGTTGTTCGAGGGCTTGGGGGATCGCTAGGCGGAACGCGTGATTTCGTTGCGCGTTTCGTAACTTAATTGCGAGTGTTCTCTCGATGCTATTCGGTACGATGCTATTTTAATCAATGGCTTATGGTTGGAGTGAGGTTGCGGTTCGCCGAAGATTGGCGTATATATTCGTAACTTAATTCGTCCCGAAACTCAGGCCATGGCCCGTCCCCGTACCGTCCAGCTCCAGACGCTGTTCGACAACCTGCCTGCCGGCGAGGTCGTATCAGCTGCCGATCTCGTCGATCGCCTGGGGGTTACCCGGACAACGTTGAGTCGTCTTGTCGCCGAGGCCGGGGACCGCGTGGTGCGACTTGGCCGCACCCGCACCACGGCCTATGCCGTCCGCCAGCAGACCGCCGCGGGCAGCGAGTGGCCGCTGTTCCGGCTGGGGCCGGACGCCACCCTGGAAGAACTGGGCACGGTCGTGGCACTCACGGGCGAGACCTTCCACGTGGCGGCCACCGCCGCACGCCCCAATCTGACCCGTTCGCCAGACGAGACCGTCGACGGCCACTTCCCGGGGCTGCCGTGGTACCTGGACGACCTGCGCCCGCAGGGCTTCCTCGGTCGCACCTTCGCGCATCGTCGCGGCCGGGATCTGGGCGTTCCCGACGACCTCAATCGATGGCAGCTGGCCGATACCCTGCAGGCACTCGTCCGTGCAGGCGGAACCGAAATCGGTGATCTCCTGCTCGGCGGCGATGCGGTGCAGATGGCGCTGCGCGGGCTGGACGCGCCCGGTGACCGGGTCCCAGCAGGGGAGCGTGCACGCCGCTATCCCGAGCGTGCCGCGGCAGCACTGGAAGGCGAAGACGTCGGCTCGTCGCCCGGTGGCGAACAACCGAAGTTCACCGCGACGGTCGAGCATGACGGCGGCCGCTACGCCGCGCTGGTCAAGTTCGCGCAGCCCACCGCAGGGCAAGCCGCAGAGCGCTGGGCGGACCTGCTGGTCTGCGAGCACCTGGCCCTGCAGTGCCTGCGCGACGCCGGTATGCAGGCAGCCGCTTCAGAGGTCCTGCAGACCGAAACGCACACCTTCCTGGAGGTGCAGCGCTTCGACCGCACCGTTGACGTGCTCGGTCGGCGCGGTTTCGTCTCGTTGCTGGCGTTGTCATCGGCCTTCGTCGGCGATGTGACCCTGGACTGGGGAACGGCGGGCGACGCGCTGCTGGCGCAGGGCTGGGTCGATCGCGACGCGCAGGCCACCATGGGCAGGCTGCACGCGTTCGGCCGGCTCATCGGCAACAGCGACATGCACCACGGCAATCTAGGTTTCCACTTGGTGGATCGCGGCCCGCTGCCGCTGGCACCGGTCTACGACATGCTGCCGATGTCACTGGCGCCTTCGCGCACCGGGGTCGCGCGCGCGCCCACGCCGCTGGCGTCCGTCGCCCCGGAGCGCAGTGGCCAGCTTGCGCACCTGCACTGGGCGGCACCGCTGGCGGTGGACTACTGGCAGCGCGTGGCGGGCTCGGCGCTGCTGCGCTCGGCTGTACTGCGCGAGTTGGCGGCGGAGAATGCCCGCCGGATGCAGGCGATGGGGCAGCGTTTCGGATGATGCTTGGATGTGTAGTGGAAAGCGTGCAGGGGGCTCCACTACACTGTGCAGCTGCGGGGGCCTATAGCTCAACGGTTAGAGCAGAGGACTCATAATCCTTTGGTTCCAGGTTCGAATCCTGGTGGGCCCACCAATTGAACGTCCTATGTAGTCCAATAAAGGCTGAATTCTCCGCGAAATTAGGGGTTTTCGGCCTTTTTTTTGTCCACTATCGTCCTATGTGATCCGACAGAATCCAGTCTTCTCTGGCGGTAGGTTTGGCGGTAACCTCGTTGCCCAGCAAACTAGTTACCGCCAAGCGAGTTGTCCCCACCATGCCTTTGACTGATACAGCCATCCGAAAGACCAAGCCAACCGACACGGTGCAGAAGCTGCGTGATGGAGGTGGTCTGTACTTGCTGCTGCGGCCCGATGGTGCGAAATGGTGGCGCTGGGACTATCGGCGCCCCGTTACCGGAAAGCGCAACACGCTTTCGCTTGGCACATATCCGGAGGTGAGCTTGGCTTCCGTTCGTGAGCGCCACGCCGCCGCGCGAAAGCTGTTGGCCGAGGGAGTCGATCCAGGTGAGCAGCGCAAGGCGCAGAAAGTCGCCAGCTTAGAAAGCGCATCTAACACCTTTGAGGCACTGGCGCGCGAACACCTCGCCATGAGGGCAAAGAAGCTGTCTACTGGGTCGGTGAAGCGTGAGCAGCGGTTGATTGATAAAGATCTGACGCCGTACATCGGTCAACGTCCAATTGCGTCTATCGTCGCGCGCGATTTGTTGGACGTCTTGCGCAGGATTGAAGGTCGCGGTGCAGTCGAAACGGCCCATCGGGCAAGGATGCTAGCCAGCCAGGTATTTCGCTACGCTATTGCAACTGGCCGTGCCGAGCGGAATCCTGCAGAAGATCTGAAGGGCGCGCTCTCTACTCCAGAAGGTCGCCACTTCGCCAGCATGACCGAACCAAAGCTGATCGCTGACCTGCTGCGAGCACCAGCTGGCGCACGCAGTGCGCGATCCGAACGGCCGTGCCTACAACCGCACGGCACACTTGGTCGAGCGCGGCAGGATGATGCAGGCTTGGGCCGACTACTTGGATGGTCTGAAAGCTGGACCGTAGCTCCCTATTGCAGCTCGTTCTATTTCTTCCTTACTGGTTTTGCCGGTAACACCGGTAACGCTGGTAACGACGAAGCAATAATCAATACCAATCAATGGTTTGCGCTCTAAGTCCGAGCGCCCGGCGGGCTGGTAACGCGCGGTAACGGCGGTAACGCCGAGCGATGTTGGGCTGGCATCGGACGCGTACGGATTAAGGGCGTCGCAGCAGGCCGACCCCACAAACTACGTGGTCATCGGATCGATGCCCGCAGTGACCTGTACCCGAGTAGGCGGCTCCGTGTGTATTCCGGGCTCGCTTCGCTTTCCTGGTCGGACGGCCCGTGCATCCGGGCCAAATCACTCATACCCGTATCGACGCCGCGCATGAGCTGCGAGCCCGCCTCCCTCGCTTCCATCGGCGGTGGACTCAGCCGCAGTCCGCTTGCATCCGATGGTGTCCAGTAGCGGTTGTAAAACACATCCTTACATACCCAGTTGCGTGAGTTCTGGAGCGGCGGAATCTAGCCTGTGACCAAGCCCATCACACACGGCGGCGGTTGACGCTAGTCACCGACGTAGCCCGACACATGCTTGGTTCTCAAACATCGCCTGCAACCACGCCAGGTCACCCCGCTGAAAACCAGCGACGACAGCCTGCCCGCAACGAACGATTCCTGCGTAAAACCGAAGTGCTCAATCGTGTGGGCGTATCTCGCTCGCACCTGTACTGGCTCATGGATCGGGGAAGGTTCCCCAAGTCCATTCCTATATCCGCGCGTGTATCCGTCTGGCTGGAGTCCGACGTAGACGCATGGATCAGCGCCCAAATCCCCACCACTCACCCGCGAGTCAATCCATGAAAGACGCCATCAAACTCACCATTTCCGGCAAGAAGTTCACTCTGACGCGGGCCGAGGCTGAGTTCATCGCCCAACACCTTCGCACCGCTGTTGCCCAACCTGACCTGGGTTTGCACTTCGCTCACGCTCGTACGGTGGAGCGTGGAGAGATTGTGCTGGCACGCGGCAACGCTGAACTCGCGACGGATTGCTGAGGCCTATATGACTGTTTCCAAAGCCTTCATGCGCTGTCCCCACTGTGACGAGCCGGCTATCGTCCGCACAAGCATTCTGCACAGCAAGCTGCTCCGTGAGTCGCTGCTTCAATGCAAGAACGCGATCTGCGGCCACACCTTTTCCGCCTATACCGAAATTGTGCGGACAATCTCTCCCAGTGCATGCCCGAGTGCCGAAATCTGCCTGCCACTGACCACGGCTCAGGAGCGACTCGCGTACAAGGCCAAGTTGGCCCAAGAGCGCGCCGCATCGAGTAAATCGGAGTGAAGCGTGGGCTGTTGACAACCACCACAGGTAGGGCGCAGCATTGCCCTGTCGCCGCACATTCGGCGACCGGGATTGGCGTCCCGCAACCTAAGGCGCACCAGCGCCCATCGACCGATGCACGGCGCTTTTTTTCTGCCTGCTGTGTTGTCGCGGGCGGTTGCTTGCCAGCTCTATGGCGGGCGGTGCGCGGGGGGCTTCGGCCCCACCGGTCCTTAGGCCGGCACGCCAACCGCGTACCGTCCGTCACCCCAATTGGCGTTGGGGCGGCGGATTCCAACCTTCCTAAGGAATCCTGCCATGTCTTACGACACCCTGGCCGCGCCTTCGCGCTTTGCCGTCCGTATTGCGCATCATTTTGGCGAAATCGCCGACACCCTCGACTGGGATCACACCCGCTGGCTGGCGCTCGACGCCTGCCTGCAAGTCTCTGGCAAGCCGCCCGAAGCTCTAACGCTGGGCGAGGTGCAGCAAGCTATTGCGGCGGCCGCGCAGGAGGCCGCGCGATGATCGGCTCGCATTTGGATTCCTTGGTCGGTAACGACGACGCGGTGATGCACGACTTGTTCAGTGCCACCCGTCAGTTGCTGCGCATTTACGAGATGCCGATGACCGCGCTGTACCAGTTGGTTGAGGCGCTGGAGCGCCGCCCTGGTGCGATGGAAGACTTGACGCTGGGGCAGTTGCTTAGGATGGTCGGAAGCGTGGAGGTATCCGGATGAACATCGATACCGCAACGGTGTGTTGCGTTCCGGGCATGTCCGATGGCCAAGTAACGGCGACCGTCGCCGATGGCTGGTTCGACGCGGAGAGTGCCGTACATGTCGTGCAGCTGGCACGCCGCGTTGAGCGCCTGCAACGCAAGGCAGCAAAGCGCTTGGCCGAGGCCTGCGCCGAACTGGATGAGGCCTTGCAGGCTCACCCATTGGAAATGCGATTGCGCGCGCGGCTGCTGTGGCCGTTGCAGCGCGACTGCGACGAACTGAACGCCGTGTCTGAGCGCGTGCGTGTACGCCTCTCGCTGTTCGCACCGGCCCAATCACAGGAGCAGTTCGAGCGCGGGATGGCGTTACAGCTTGCGGACATTCGTGCCGAGGACACCGCACGTGCCGAGCAGGCTCGCGCGGCCGATCCCAGCGCGCCGCCAATGCCGTTTGGCTACTGGGTGAGCGAAGAGAGCTTCAACCGCCTGGAACGCGCCTGCTCAGCCGCGCTACTGCTAGGCAGCATGGGGGCGGGCATTGGCGAAAGCATGGCCATTCCCTTCGATGCAGTTGCCGCCAGCGCCAACTATGTGCACGAAGACCTGGCCGCCATCGTCGCCGACGCCACCCATAGCAGCGAGTTGGCGGTGCGCGATGAGTCGCGTTGACGGATTCGTCGCCGAGCTGCGCGCTACGGGGCTGCTGGTGCAGTCGGTTGTCATCGATGGTCGCCTGCGGCGCGTACGTGCGGCTGGTGACGGCAGCGGACAGCGCAGCGGCTGGTATGTCCTGCATGCGGGGCCGCCCATGGCCGGTGCCTATGGCAACTGGAAGACTGGGGCGAGCGAGCAATGGCGCGATGGCAGCGAAGACCGCCTGAGCGCATCGGAGCGAGCGCAGCTGCAAGCCGCCATGCGACGCGCTCAGCGCCAGCAGCAGGCAGAGCGTGCCCGCCGACAGGGTGCAGCCCGTCAACAGGCTGTGGCGCGCTGGCAGCGCGCCTGTGCGGCCTGCGAGCAGCATCCCTATCTCGTGGGCAAGGGAGTAGGCACGCATGGGCTACGCCAGGCCAACGACCTCCTGCTGGTACCGATGCGCGATGGGGATGGGCGGCTGTGGAGCCTGCAGACCATCGCCGCCGATGGCAGCAAGCGATTCCAAGTCGGTGGCCGCAAGCGCGGCCTTTACTACGCCATCGGGCGCCAGGTCACGGACGTGGTGTGCATTGCTGAGGGTTACGCCACGGCGGCGAGCATCTATGAGGCCACCGGCTACCCCACCGCCGTGGCCTTCGATGCCGGGAATCTTGAGCCAGTGGCGCGCGAGCTACGGTGCAAGTTCCCGCAGGCGCTGATCGTGGTCTGTGCGGACGACGATACGGCCACGGCGCTTCGCCGGGGCATCAACCCCGGCTTGGCCAGCGCTCAGCTAGCCGCAAAGGCTGTCGGTGGCGTCGTGGCACTACCGCCGCGGTCACCCGATGCCGAATGACCCGATGCTTCTTCTGAATTTCAATCGAAAGGCGCGATGCGCCGACGTGGCAATGGAGCCTCGTGCATGAGCAACGTCAAATCCGTGGACTTCAACGATGCCGCCAGGGCGGTGGGAAAGAAGGCCGTGCGCAGCTCAATACAAGCTGCGGTGCGCAAAGGAACCGGCGCAGCAATTAAGCGCCACAGCGAAGCCGATAGCGCTGCGCCCTCAGCGGCACCTAAGGCCCACTATCGTTTGAGCGACGCTGGGGTGTTCTATGTTGGGGTGACCGAGGACGGTGACCCGGCTGAGCCGCAGTTCATCTGCTCGCCGTTGAAGGTGGAGGCCAAGACGCGCAACAGCCAGAGCGAGGAATGGGGCCGGCTTCTGACGTGGACCGACGCCGACGGTCACCGGCACCAATGGGCAGCGCCTGCTGAAATGTTGGTGGGTGACCCGCGCGAGTTCCTGCGCCAGCTGGCGGCAGGCGGCGTGGAAATGTCGGCGCACCGCAACACCATGCAGCGGCTGTTGGCCTACATCATTCAGGAGCGCATCGATACCCGCGCCCGCAACGTGGCCGTGCCGGGTTGGCACGATGGGCGCTATGTCCTGCCTAGCGGTCAGAGCTACGGCACGGGTGAGGAGCTGCTTGCCTACCAGCACAGCGGCGGGCTGCAGCACCACTACGCGGCCGTGGGTTCGCTGGACGACTGGCGGCGCGAGGTGGCCAGCCGTTGCGTAGGTAATTCCCGCCTGGTGCTGGCCGTGTCGGCCATGCTCGCCGGGCCTCTGCTGCACTTCACTGGCGCCACGGGCGGCGGTTTCCACATCGTCGGTGGCAGCAGTAGTGGGAAGACCACCGCGCTGCGTGTGGCGGCCAGCGTGGTGGGGCCACCGGAGTATGCGCGCGAGTGGCGTAGCACCACCAACGGCCTGGAGGGCGTGGCGGTGCTGCACAACGATGCCACGCTAATTCTGGATGAACTGGCGCAGATCGACGCCAAGCAAGCCGGGGACGCCGCCTACCTGCTCGCCAACGGCAACGGCAAGAGCCGGGCCAACCGGGCCGGTGATGCCCGAGCGGCAGCGCGTTGGCGGGTGATGATCCTGTCCGCTGGCGAGGTCGGTCTGGCGCAGCACATGGCCGAGGTCGGCAAGCAGGCGCGCGCCGGGCAGGCCGTGCGCTTGGCTGACGTTCCCGCCGAAGCCGAGGCAGGCCATGGCGTGTTTGAGCGGCTCCACGACGCCAGCGACGGCGCTGCTTTGTCAACCGTCCTCAAGGACGCAGCGTCGCGCACCTATGGCGCTGCCTGGCCGGTGTGGATGGAGTATCTGACCCACATCGACGCCCCCAAGCTCACTGCAGAGCTGCGTGCGTCGACGGATCGGTTTGTGACCGCGCATGTGCCTGATGACGCCTCTGGCGAAGTCCAGCGCGTAGCGGAGCGCTTCGCCATTGTTGCCTTCGCGGGCGAGTTGGCCAGCACCTGCCGCCATCGCCTCACCGGCTGGCCAAAGGGCGAGGCAACCAAGGGCGCAGCGACGTGTTTCAAGGCGTGGCTGCAACGGCGTGGAGGCTCCGGCAGTGCTGATACCGATGCGCTTCTGTCGCGGATACGCGCGTTCTTTGAAGCGCATGGTGAGAGTCGCTTGGAGCAGTACCGTGCGCCGCCCGGCACGCTGGCGGTTCGGGATCGCGCCGGGTTCAAGCGTTTCGATGAGGTTGGCGTCACCGAGTACATGGTGTTGCCAGAGGCCTTCAATCGAGAACTATGCGCCGGTCACGATGCGCGCCTGTCCGCACGCGCCCTCGTCGAATCAGGTTGGCTCAAGCCGGGCAGCGATGGCAGACCGTCACAAGTGGTGCGTATTCCAGGGCTTGGCGCAGTCCGGCTTTTCATCTTCGACTCGCGAAAGGTTCATGACGGTTCTCTCTGACGCGAGAGAGCGCTCAGCGCGTGGGTCATCACCAAACAGCCGTAGCGCCAATCGGCGCTCGGCTGTTCACAAAAGAGCAACAGGAGCACGATCAAATGAGTGGTAACGAGAATGTAAGTCAGGTGGGGAATGGTTGCGAGGAAATAGCGATGACAGGCAAAGCGGTCATCAGCGAGAAGCGCGCGTCCTACGAGGCTAAGGCTCAGGCACTGCATGAGGCGCTGGCACGCAAGACCGCGATGATTGGCAGAATCGCAACGCTGGATCGAGCTCAGCAGGCGGCACAGGCCGAGGCGGCGGCTGCAAGGCTCCAGTGGAGCGAGAAGCTACGTGGCAGCGATGGCGTGCTGACGCGCGAAGTCCAGAAGCTGCGCGTGGCCGAGCGCTCCGCCCTTTCACTGGTAGAGGAGTACCAGGTCTTGCAGAAAGAACTCGCCCCGACATTGGCCGGCGTTGAGCTTGAGGTGGCACGCTTGGCCGATGACTGTATCAGGGGCCGGAGTGATGTCGTCCGGGTCGTTGCCGAGGATGCCTACTCCGTTCTCATTGAAAATGCGGGAAGCCTCATGGCTACCGCCATGGAGTTGCATCGGATCGCCGAAACATCGTCAGTAAATTGGAATTCACGAGCTAGCGACGATGAGATAAGCGGAGCATTTCTGGCTAAGGTCGGAAGGGACCTGAAAGCGCGAGAGGCGCCTACTGATTTGATAGGCGAGGCTATGGGCATCTCCCAGCTCGATCTTGACGGCGTCGATATGCAGTTGGTCAACAGCCCGGCGCGGAGGTCGATTTTGGGAAGGCAAGCGAAAGTTGTGAGCGCAGCCTGATGCTGAAAGCATAATCTAGATGGCCGCCGCCGCTTGGCGGCGGCTTAGAGGCCGATGACAGTCCGACCAGGATGACCGGGCATGGGCTACTTCCAAACACCACGGTCTTTCGCTTCTTTCACGATGTCCAGCATGATTTCTGGCTGTCCAAGTTGGGCCAGGAGCATGAGGTGTTCGACGGCCTTGACCTTCTTCAAATGATCGAGGCGACACGGCCCGCCCGCCCTCAGAGCCGGAGTGAAGGCATACATCTCATCGGGAGCCAAGTGCCCAAGTTGTTTCACTGCTCTTTCAAACAGAGGCTTGCCAGCTTCGTCTTCCTCATCTAGATCGACCTTATCAAGGCGCTCCACCCAACTGGACGCTAAAAAGTCGCCTTTGCCTTGGCTTATCCACTTCGAATTGTCTTTCGGGAAGATCATTGACGTCATCGACAGGATGGTCATGCACGGGCCCGTGCGGGTGCCCCACACCATCAGTCGACCGAATGCCGTTCGACCGATAACGTGAAAGTCGTCCGTCCCGTACAGCGGCGTGCTGTAGATCCAGGCATTGAGGACTTCAGAATACTCGCTTGGATCAGTCATCCAAAATAAGCCGCTTCCGTAGCCGGAAAAGCCATAGGCCTTCCAGTACTCAAGCAGCTTTTCAGGTAGCTTCCCGCGATAGAACGTCAGCGTAGCTTCCCCTACAGGCTGGGTATCCACTGCAGGACCAAAACCCGAGTTTCGATAGAAATACTCAAAATCTTCATCAATCATGCGGGTCATTTGCAACGCTCCAGTCCGCCGTTCATTTTTGTCTTGCTTCTTTCGCTCAAAGGAACTTTGGCTGCTGCCTCGTCCAACTCGTCGATACGCGATGCTCGCCCTTTTTTTGCATGCTTCCACTGCCGCCCAATGGTCGAGTTGACCTGGCCATCACCGAAGTCGGTAATCTTGTCGTTGCCCCCAGCCACGAGGTCTGGATTGTGAAGCGCATGCATCACCTTCATTGTTTCATCTGCGTGCTCGGCAGCCATTCTCTTGCGCGTCTCTCTATCGATTCCGAGATCTTTTAGCTCGTTCTCCTTTTGTTCCAAGATATCGCGTTTGTACTGCTTTCTAGCCGCCTCGGCGACCGTTCTATCCCGATTCTTCGGATCAAATGCCTTCCGCGCCTCAAGGTACTCATCAACGCTCATATCATTGAGCCCCTGCTCCTGCCCCTTCAACTGCCGGTCCATCTCCGGATACTTGGACGCTGGCAGCTTCTGCGGACTGAAGCACGGTAACGTTTTGCGCGGCATCCGCTTGGGCAGCCGCTTGGTTTCCACCGTCCTGTTGCCATCAGGCGTTCGATTCCCATCACCCTGGCGCCGCTTGCGTGCGCGTAATGCCTTCGCCAAGCTCTTGAAGGCGTCTTCCACTTCCTCCATCAAGTGCAGCAACCGCTTGCCGATGCGGGCGGCGGTGTTGCCGGCCTTCGCCGCAGCATAACCAAACCCGCCCGCGCCCCCCAACTCCACGGTCACGGCGGCCAGCAGGATGGAGACCACCACGTCGGTCATGATCTGTGAGCTGAAACGTGCCTGTATGCGCTCCTGTTCATCAGGGGGCACGGCCTCCCACCAGGCCTTGCCGAACTCGGGCAGCTGCAGGGTGATGGCCGGGTCTTCGATGAGGAGGTTGAACAGCTCCTTGGCTTCGCTGGCCACCTCCATCACCTTGCCGCCGGCAGCGCGCATCGCGGCAATCTTGCGGTCCATGCCGTCGCGGTCGCCGGTGAGCAGGAGCCGGGTCCAATCCTTGATCTCGCGGTCGGTTTTGTACATCAGCACGGCGAGGTCCACCGCCGTCTCTACGGTCCCGGCCACATAGTCCCACGCGCCCTGCCCGGTACCCAGGACCTGGTTCCCGCGCTGCAGCCCCCAGCGTTTAGCCGTACCGGCGTCGTCCCATTGGCGCCATTCCGGGGCCAGGTCGGTGCGGGTCTGGGCCACGATGGCATCCAATGCGACCTTGAGCTTCTCGCGGGCAGCCAGAATGGGCGCATCGTCCTCATCGCTCACGTCTGGCTGGAACAATACCTGCACCATCTGCGCGGGGCCGACTGTTACCTGCGGGATGCGTGCGCGGCCCTCGTCATCCAGGCGGCCGGTCACCACGCTGTCGTCCGGCAGCATCACCTGGTACGTCACGCCCCTCACGGGGGTGCGGTCGAGGTCACCATAGTGGTAGTGCAGGACGATGTCTTGTTTGAGCGGGGGCGAGGCTGGGGATGTCTGCGCGGTGGTGCCCTTCGGCACAAACCCGGCGTATGAGGCCATGCCGGTGGATGCGGCAGCAGGGCCGCTGCGTGCACCACCGCTGCCGCCTGATTCCACTGAAACCGTGCTTTGCTTGACCGCCAGTACCTGACAGCCGCAGGCCAGGTAGTCACCGTGCCTGGCTAGAGGCTGGCCGTCGACAATAAAGGTCGGGTCGCCCGTGACGATGGGGAAGGGGCCCTTGTGCTTGGGGCAGAAGGCCTTGTCTCCCACGCGAGCAACCGCCATTCCATTGATATCCGTGAAGGGCGAGCCCGTAAGGACCGTGCCTCCGCTGCTGGTTCTATCACCCACGACAATAGCAATCCGTGCCACGCCAGATCCTTAGCTTTGGTCATACGGAAAGGGTAGCAACGGGTACGGGCCAATTGCTGGCGTTCCGCACAAGATCGGCGTGATGCGGGTTACGCCTACGGTGAATTCGGAAATTCCCTACGCAACGTCGCGGAGTCCATGAAGGAACTTGACCGACAGCAGTTCTGCGTGACGACACCTCACTCTTTGGAGTGCAGCCAGGAGCGGAATTGGTGTTGATCTCGGCGCGCTGGTCGTGCGGAGGAAAAGGCCGTTGGGGTTACCAGCGTTACCAGCTGTTACCAGTCGTTGATTTCGCTCACGTAAGTGTGCAATTCATTGATATAAAAGGACTTTCCGTGGACCGTAACCAGTGTTACCGGCGTTACCGGCAAGAATATCAAGTTGGAGCTGAAATCCCACTCATGGGTGCTGACGCACTACCTGAGTTGGGCTGGAAAGCCTTGAGTAGTCGTGCTTCCGGTGCTGGCAGTGTTCGCGAGGGATTGCGTAGGGCGCGTTACCGAAAAGGCGTTGCCCATCCTCAATTCATAGCGTTCTCGAAACACAGTAAGTAGTGGAGTTCTTTTCTAGGACCCAATTGGACGCTGCTTTTGAGCCCCTTCCCAATCAGCGCTTTCGCGCCGTCTATCTGGCGCCTGGACCGCCTGGCTTGTCATGCCTTTGGTGCAGGGATTCGCAGGTGGCAGGATGCCGCTACGATGCCATGGAGAGCCTTGTGGCGCTTGCACTGTCAGGAGTGCAGGTGGTGCAGAAAAATCACCCCATGAAGAGCGCAGGCGTGGCGGGGAGACTAGTGCGCGCGCCGGGTAGTGGGCGGGCTTCTTCTTGGGGCAGGCGCGAATTAGACTTGCAAAGAAATTAAAGGGGAAGGTCATGAGTGAGGATCCAACTGGCACGCTTGAGCTGATCAAAGAGCAGGTCAAGGCTGCTGTTTTAGACAGATTCAATAGTCCCTTCCTGGGTGCCTTCATTGTCAGCTGGTTGCTCTGGAATCACAGGGTGTTCTTCGTATTGTTTGCGGATTTGTCCGTCGACGAGCGCTTTCACTACATAGATGAACGTCTGTACCCAACGGTAGGCTCGTTCATTTTGCTCAACTTGGTCGGTCCTCTCGCATCCGCGCTTGCTTACATTTTCCTCTTACCTTGGCCGACCGAATGGGTCCACAGGTGGAACCTTCAACGAAAATTGAGGCTGTGGTACTCGGAGAAGCGAGCGGAGGGCAGTCGTTTCCTGACTCAAGTTGAGAGCGATGAACTGCGCTCTCAGGTCTCTGCCCTGAAAGACAAGCTGAACAATAGTCGTATTGAAGTTGCTGTCGCGCAGCGCAGAACGAAGGCTATGGCAATGAAGTCCTTGGCTTATTGCGACGAGAACGAGCAGAGAGATATCCACATGGAGTATCTAACCTCACAAGGTTTCTCTTTGGAGTCAGGGATTTCATCTGGCAATCGTTCCCTGTGGACGTTTGGCCGGGATGGTGCCATGGACGCCAAGGGTTTCGCGGGGGATCTACGATGGCATTTTTCCGATGGCAAAATTCACGTATATGACGCAGATGGAATCGGCGGCGCTATGGGGCATTTAACCTTCAATCAAGTCTCGAACAAGTTTGAAGGGGCGCTTTCTCATTTCGGTGGCACCCGTCTGAGTGGGGTGGCGCGCTCGGTCGATTTCTTCAAGTAGCACTGGCGGGCGTAGCGGTGTGTTGATCGACCCCACTACTTCTAACATGCCGGAGGTGCCTGGTGGATGCGCCCTCAGTAGAGCGGCCGGGGCAGTGGAAGGATGTAGGTTGCCTGTGATTGGGGGTGAGTAGATTGCGGCAACATTACTGTCATCACACGCTCCCAATCCGATCCTGAGGCCGCTGGCGGAGCAGCTACCTCGTCCCTACCCGTGAGCAGTGGTGGGACGTATAGGTCCTCGCGGTTTAGTGGAAGGCCGCCGTCATTGCCGCGCGTTGTGAACCGGGGTGAGTCGTAACTCTTCGATGACTTCGTAGGGCTGGTCACCCCAGTGCTTGTCGCCCGGCAGGGGCGGGATTGCAATCCAGTGAGTTGGCTGTAGAGATTGGTCGCGCTGTCTCGCGGGAAAGAGATCCGGGCGGCATCGCCGTTCCACTACATCGACAATCCCTTTGAAAAGGTCGAGCTCAGTGAAGGCTGATGCACATAGCGAGGCCATCTCAAAGCAGCCCACGAGGGCCTGCCGGGCTATCTCATACCCTGGCGCAACACCACGATGAGCAAATGCATTTCGTGCCTTCCTAACTTCGGTCAGCACGTCGTATGTATGCTCAGGCAGAAGCTCCTTTTGGAACAGAACTTCCAGCTTTGCAGCGGCGGTCCAAGTCCTATGGTCGGAAAGAAACTCTCGGCGGCTCTTTGTCGGCGCTGGTGGATGAGTCATTACGTGACGCGTCCATGCCGTTTCGAGCACCCTTTCGGTCGTTGTCCACAAGTGCAGTAATGACTCAGCCCACTGCTTTCGAACATAGAACGTTGTTCCGTGCAGCATTTGTTCCTGAGGAACCGAGCCAAGCTTGGCAAGGAGGTCGCGGCCTCGCTCAAGCGCGGCTTTCATCTCGGCCACAGTTACGACCTCAGGAGACAGCAAGGTCATGCTATCTAAGCTGCTCAGCATTTTCATACGGGCGGCGTTCCGGACCGATGCGGTGGGGCCTGTCGCACCACCCATGATGCGCGAATAGCCTTCCCAGGAAAGGCTGCCATAGCCAATGTCGTCAGGTTGAGGGGCCTCGCAGTAGATCCCTCCAACCAACAACTCAGCTAGGGTCTGGTTGAACTTGGAGAAGGCACGATCGCGGTCTCGATACGTCTCCGTTGCCGGCAACAGCATGGTGCCGTCATAGCAGATTCCCAATGAGAATGGGGCTATCCCAACGTCGAAGTATGTGGAGATTCGATGTAGCTTTACGTAGTTGTAGGTTCGCGCATTGATCTCGTCGAGAGTTGCCGTCCACGCATCAGACTCATCACGAACTACAAGGCGAAAGGGGCTGGCACTCGCAGTGATGATTGGAACTTCGTTTTCCATTTTGGTCGCTCGCGTGAGTTCACCAGAGGGCTCAAGGCTGGACAGTAGCGGACTGGATAGTGCCTGCCAAGTTGCCTTCATCGCTGGTCCGGCCCGCGCCGCCACCAAGCGCGGTGTTAGAGTGACAGCATGGCCTTGTTGATTCTCACCGCCTTTGTTTTGCTCCTGTTCGCCGTCCTAGGGATGCTCTTCGTTTGGGCTGGGAGTGCGGCTTGCGCCCTTCTGGCGGCACTGCTCACGCCGTAAGCGGCTTACCGCCCTGCATGTCGCCATGCAATGAAGTGAGGTCGTTGGCGTCTAACTCTAGGCTTGTGACGGTAACTTTGGCGGTAACGCGTATCCTATCAAGGCGGTGAAGCCCTGTGCTGCAAGGCATTTAGAGGCTATTGCGGTTGATGGTGGGCCCACCACTTCAACACGCCGTGTTGCCACATGTGCGGGCGAAAAGCATAGGTTGGCCGCTCTAGGGCCCCTCAAAGTCCGGAAGCGAAGCGCGTTGCGTGATGCTTGTTGCTTCCTGACGTAGCTATCGACCGCCGCTCAACGGCGGCGGCTTAGCAGCCATGGTTAGCCGCGCCAGGTCGGGCCTAACATCACGCGACAGCCGTTACTTCCAAAGCCCTCGGTCCTTCGCTTCTTTGACGATGTCCATCATGATTTCGGGTGCCCCAAGTTGGGCCAGGAACATCAGGTGTTCGACAGCTTTGACTTTCTTCAAGTGATCGAGGCGGCATGGGCCTCCCATGGCAAGTGCGGGGACGAAGCCATACATCTCATCGTGCGCTAGTGGGCCGAGATTTTTCAGTGCGCGGTCAAAGAGCGGCTTCCCGTTCTCATCCGTCAGCTCGAACATCGCTCGCTCTTTCGCTCCTATCCACGTTGCAATTAGGAAGTCGCCGCCGTCCTCCTGCAGTGATGCGGAATCGTCGCTTGGAAACAGCATCCCGAATGGACAGTTGATGTCAATGCTCTGACCGGTCTTAGCGCCCCACACCATCAGCTTGCCGAAAGCGCTTCTGCCAATCACGTAGTAAGCATCCCTGGTGTACAGCTCGGTGCCATACAGCCATGACTTCAAAACCTCCGAGTATTCGTCCGGATCGGTCATCCAGAACAGGCCGCTTCCGTAGCCGGCGAATCCATACGCTTGCCAGTACTCCAGAAGCCTGTCGGGTAGCTTTCCCCGGTAATAATCCAACTTTGAGCGGGAGACTGCCTTTGCATCGATCGTCGGTCCGAACCGCTTCCTGTTGAAAAAGAAGTCGAAATCTTCATCCACCATCTTGATCATTTGCAGCGCTCCAATCCGCCGTTGATTTTTGTCCCCTTCCGCTCGCTAGCCTGCACCTTGTGTTCCTGGGCTTGCTTCTCGGCGTCTTCTACGCCTACCCGTTGGCGTCGCAGTTCTTGGTACTTATCCTCTTTCAACTTGGTCTTGTAATCGTCTCTTGCAGCTTGAGCAACCTTTCTGTCCCGGTTCTTAGGATCAAATGCCTTGCGCCCCAAGGTACTCATCAACGCTCATATCATTGAGCCCTTGCTTCCTGGCTCCCAGACTCATGGCGTCAGCCCATGCAGTTCGCGATAGAACTCCTCCAGCGCCTTCAGCTCGTCCTCGTAGTCGACCTCTGCATTCTCCCGCTCCTTCAACAGTTCCAGCACGTCGAAGCGAAGTCCATCCGCGCCGCCATGATTCCACGCGGCTTGCAGCACACGGTCCGCGTGCTTGCCCATAAGCAGTTCAAAGCGAGCGCGATTGAGCGATGCGTGAACGTTGCGGCTTGCGCCAAGCAGGAGGTGGTCGCTTTCGCGATCACGGATGGCATGGATGCCCATGGGCGGGAAGGCATCGCGCGCCTGGCGTGCGGCCGCACCGCTCGCGCGCATCGCGCCCACCACGACGTTGCTCCATCCGAGCAGCAGCACGCTCCAGGCCAACGTGCGCACGATGGTGACCGACAGTTCCAGAACGGGCCCGGGTTCCAGGAAGACGCACAGCGCCAACGGCGCGAGCAGATGCGCGGCAACCACGAACAGAGGGGTGACCATTGCGTTCACGCGCAGTCCCGTAGCCACGATGGCCGGCAGACGTTCCCGTCGTCCAGCGCCGACGGTATGCGCGCGAAAGATGGTGGCGGCAATACCCAGGCTCATGGCGGGGAACTGCACCCAGCTCAGCACCTGCGTCGCTGCGCCGTAGGCGGCGGTTGCGGTTGAGCCGTGACGGTTCACCAGGCTCAGCAGCACTATTTCGGCAAGCGCCATTGCCAGCATCTGCAGGGCGGCAGGCAGTCCGATCTGCAGCATGCGTTTGGCAACGGCTGCACTGGGCCTGCAGTGCTGCCAGCCCGCGCGAGGGTCAAGCGGATGGTGCGTCAGACACGTTCATGCGGCCCTCCTGGCAAACGGGGCATGCGGGGTCCCACCGCGCGGCGGCCCGAGGCCGCGCACTGATTGGAAAGACAAAAGAAAAGAGGCCCGGCTTAGGCGGGTGCAGGCTCAGCGAGCTGCATGACGTACGCCCGCACGTCGTGCGGCCAGCCGCGCATCTGCGCCGTCAGCCGCTCGTGGTCGCCGGCGAACAGTGCCCGCGATGCTTCCTCGAAGCCGGGCAGGTCGCCGGCCAGCGTGGACATTGCGTTGTAGGCACGGTCGCGCGCCTGGCGCGCGCGGTCGTGAGAACCCCCCCGGCGCCGCGCGTCGTATACGAGTTTGCGCAAGGCCACCGATGCGCCGCCCGGTTGCGATGCGAGCCAATCCCAGTGTTCCGGCAGAAGCGTCACTTCCCGCGCTACGACGCCGAGTTTGGGCCGGCCACGTCCTTTTGGAGGTTGGGGCGGCACCACCACGGTGTAGCGTGCTGCAACCGTATCCTCGCCGCCGCGCAGATCCAGATCCACCGTCTGGCCGGTGGCATCGTTCAAGACCAGCGGGTGCGTATCGGGCTGCGTCTGCTGCGCGCGCAGTACGGCCGCAGCTACCTCGTGCAAAGGGCCGCAGATGAGGCGGCGCGTCTCTACGAAGGCGGTATAGGTGGTGGGCGTGGCGTGGTCCATGCCGGAATATCGCCCGGGTAAAACGCTGCCGTCAATAACACCCGGGTAAATTTATGCTCCTCACCGGAAGGGGCCGTCCGCGCGGACCGCAGGTGCAAGCTTCGGACATGCTCAGGCGCCCAGTGCACCCGGTCCACGATCAAATTTGCTATAAAAATTCACTAGACTTTATAGTTCCCTGCCATGAAGATCCCTGTCGATCCACCCAAGCTGAATGACATCATGGAGCAGGATGCGCCCAGCCTTCTGCAGTGGTTGACCACGGGTGCCTCCCGGCCAGATTTGAAGGGTGAGTACATCCACTGGGACACGCTCCGGCACAAAACGCCTCCAGAGGGTCTCACTTGCCGGACGTGGTGGGCCTCCATCAAGTTCGCGCGCCTTGGCCTGAAGCGGCCGTTGCCCTTGCGGGACAAGTACGGCGTGCCGTTCAGTGTTTCAGTCACCGACAGTCTGCAGAAGAGCCTGCACTACATCGATCGAGAGGCCGCCGGCGCGATCCAGGGAATGGAGCGTTCAGGGGGGCAGGGCCGCTTCCTGATCCGCTCGTTGATCGAAGAGTCCATGACGTCCTCCCAGCTGGAAGGTGCGGCGACCACACGCGTGGTCGCTAAAGAGATGCTGAGCACAGGCAGGCAGCCTCGCGATCAAAGCGAGAGGATGATCTACAACAACCACGTCACGATGAAGGTCATTCGGGAGCGAGGAAAGCGGGCGTTCACCGTTGACGAGATTCTTGAGCTGCACGCCATGCTTACCGCAGGGACGCTGGAGTCGGAAGATGATTGTGGGAAGCTCAGAACTGCCGAAGACAACGTGCTGATCTTTGATCGGAGTACAGACAGGGTTCTGCATACGCCGCCGCCGGCAATCGAGGTGCGCGACAGGCTCCAGGCGCTTTGTGATTTTGCCAACGGCAAAGATGAAGAGTCCTTCGTTCACCCGGTGATCAAGGCAATCGCCATCCACTTTCAGCTCGGGTACGACCATCCGTTCTGCGACGGCAACGGACGAACTGCGCGCGTGCTTTTCTACTGGGCAATGATGAATGCCGGGTACTGGCTGACCGGGTACCTGTCGATCTCGAGCGTTCTCAGGAAATCACCCGGCAAGTACATGCGCGCCTACCTCTACGCCGAGCACGATGATGCGGATATGACGTACTTCATTGCTCAACAGCTGGATGTGATTCTGGAGTCGATCGCGGCGCTGCACGCCTACATCATTCGAAAGAACGAACAGGATCGTCGGGCAAGGCGTGTGCTGCGTGAGGCACAGGTTGCGGGCATCGAGCTCAACCATCGCCAACGGGCGCTTCTTGCCAATGCGAACCGGGATCCCGACAGGGCCTATACCGTGGCAACGCATCAAGCTGCGCATCAGATATCCTATCCGACGGCCCTGTCAGATCTGACTGCACTCGTGGGAGCAGGTCTTCTGGAGCGGCACCGGGTGGGGCGCGCGCATGAATTTGTCGCGGTCCCTGCCATGGCGATGCTCCTTCAATAGAAGATCTGGCGACGCACGTCAGTGGTGAGGCAAGTCGGCTGCAGCGCCGATAACGGGAATAGGCAATGAACCTACGCAGGAAATCACTGGCCGAGCTTTACATCGAGCGCGACGCCCTCGAGGCAGAGATGGCGGCTCACGCTGCACGCCTCGCAGCTCGGCAGGCACCGGCCGAGCAGTTTGCGCCGGCACTGATGCCCCAGGCGGAGCGCCTGGTGGCGCTACGGGCGCAGATCCTGCGCAGAACACCGGCCCGTGCATTGATGGCGCGCTACCGCCTGCTTGAGAGGCAGGCCGGTGAAACGTCTGCACGCACGGCGGCCGAGCAACGGACACTCAACGCGGAGCTGCTTGACCTGCAGCTGCATTTCGCCAACCCGCGGCGCCGGCCACTGACCCTGAAGACGTTCCTGATCCTGGCGGCCGTGGTAGCCGCGATGCTCTACCTGCCGAAGCTGATCGTTGCGCTGTTGCCGTAAGCACCGCCTGCCGGGGGCGCTGCGTCCGTCCTGACGACCAGACGGAAGCGGGCGCCAGGGCCGGTCAGTGCACGTTGCAGACGCACTGCCCCACCCATGGCGCCCGATGGTTTCCCGAAGAATCAGGTCGGCGCGAAACCGCGTGCGCTCTTCTTTTCATTCTTCTCTGCCTTCTTTTCCTTGGCAGTCTTGGCAGGCTTCTTCTTCTGCTCTTTCTGCTTGTCCATACCCTTGGC
>Ga0308172_1001148_pt1 | contig 21192 bp, 16 predicted proteins | sample PhyGR2_FD_202134 | JGI IMG/M metagenome (GOLD analysis project Ga0308172, IMG submission 202134) | Phyllosphere microbial communities from UC Gill Tract Community Farm, Albany, California, United States - DLSLSG.R2 | ecosystem: Host-associated > Plants > Phyllosphere > Unclassified | place: USA... | reverse complement strand
AGCAGATCCATAAATGCCGGGTCGCCGGGGTGGCCACGTTCCAGCGTCACGCCTGCGCGGACGGGCAGGCCGAGCAGGCGTGGGAGGTGGACGTGGTGCCGGCCCAGCGCCAGCATGCCGCCCGGATCGAAGCGATCCGGCGAGAACTGGAGGCGCGCAAGCGCGCGCTGGAACTGCAACGCAGGCCGCTGGTCGATCCGCATCCACGCCGCGGAAGCGCCCCGCCACGGCGGCGGACACGCGCACCGCCGGGCGCGGTAATCGCGCTTCACCATCAGCCGCGCGCATGCGCCAAGGCGAAGCGCCAGCGCGATGCCGCCTACCGAAAGGCCGGCATGGCGCGCAGTCTCGCCCTCAGCCGACGCATGGACGACGCGGTGTACGATGCGTGCCGATGAGCCGACCTGGGACTTACCGGGTCGGCTGCGCCATCAGATAGCGGGCCAACGCATCGAAGGCGGGCAGGGTGGTGGGGTCGTTGGCGCTGTTGCCGGCCACTGGGTGCGACCCGAAGCGGGCGATCACCACCTTGGCCGCAGGGTCGATATACAGGGCCTGGCCGTGCACGCCGCGCGCCATGTAGGCGCCGTGTGCGTTGTGACTGACCCACCACATGCCGCGGTAGCTCCAGCCCGGCAGCAGGGGATAGCCGGCCTTGGCGAAGGCGCGCCTGTCACCGCCGGCCCGGATGCGCGCGATGGCGGCCGCCGGTACGACCTGCTCGCCATTGCTGCGCCCGTCCTGCAGCAGGAGCTGGCCAAGCCGGGCCATGTCACGCAGCCCGGCATTGAAGCCGCCGCCGGCGAACGGCGTGCCGCTGGAATCGACGGTGTAGTAGGCGTCCTGCTCGGCGCCCAGGCGGGTCCAGATACGCTCGGACAGCAGCGTGGAGACCGGCTTGCCGGTACGCCGCGCGATGATCCAGCCCAGGGTGTCGGTGTTGATGGTCTTGTAGCCGAACGCCTCGCCGTGACGCCCCTGCTTCCGCACGGTCTGCAGGTAATCGTAGTAACTGCGTGGACCGCTGTAGCCCGGGGCCGGCGGCAGCGTGCTGCCGGCGGCGGCGTACTGCCAGACTTCGGCGCTGGGGTCGGCATAGTCTTCGCTGTAGCGCAGGGCGGTGGTCATCTCCAGCACCTGCCTGACCGTGGCATCGCCGAACGCGCTGTGCGCCAGCTCCGGAATGATCGCGCCGACGGTGTCGTTCTCATCCAGCACGCCTTCGGCGACCAGCATTTCGCCGAGCAGGCCGGTGATCGATTTGGTGACGGACATCGCGCCGTGCTGGCCGTCCGGCTGCAGGCAGCCGGCGTAGCGCTCGTACACCACCACGCCGTCGTGCAGCACGATGATGCCGTCGGTGTAGTTGGCCTGCAGCGATTGCGCCCAGGTCATGCGGGTACGCGTGTTCAAGGGCGTGAACGGCAGCGCGTCGATCGCCGCATCCAGCCGCTGTGGCAGCAGCGCCGCTGCCCCGGGCCCGCGGCTGACGCCCACGGTGGGCATCAGCTGGCGAAAGTGGCAGGCGGTCCAGCGCAGCTTGGGGAAGGCGAAATAGTCGCTGTCGGTGTAGCGGATGCGCTTGGCCTCCGGCGGCGGGAAGCCCTGCATCCAGCCCAATGCGCCCGGGTCGGAGGCCGCGGCGTCCGGCGGTGCCGCGCTGGCGGTGGCCGCGTGGGCACCGGGCAGCAACGCCAGGGCGCCCAACAGCGTGCAGGCAGCGGCCCGTCGCCACTGCGCGCGCGGGAAGTGCAACCGGGTGGGGATCGCCATGGCCGTGTCCTTGTGCGCTACGCCGTTCGTAGAGGCACAGGGTACTGCACCGCACGCGCGCACCGGCCAAGGCGCACCGACAGCAGCAACAGGATGGGGTGTAGCGGAAAGGCGCGGTGATGCGGCGCGCAGCGGCGGCAGGCTCCCTGCAGGGCAGGGAGCCGCGTGGTGTTACGGGTTGCTGGATTCGCCCGTGGGCGCCGGTGCCACGGCCGGTGCGCTGCTTTCCGGCGTGGGCAACGACAACGCCGGATTGCCCTGCTGGGCCTGCAGCGCCTGGATGCGCTGGTTCAGCGCGTCCAGCTGGCTGTGGGTGCTGCGCAGGTCAGTGCTCAGCGTTACCGCCTGCTGCTTGGCCTGCTGGATCGAACTGCTGACCTGCAGCGACTGCTGGCGCTGCAGTTCGGCTTCCTGCTGCAGGCTGCGCAGGCGCTGTTCGTTGAAGGCCACCAGGTTTTCGGTGTAGCGCTTGCCGGCTTCCAGGCGCGTGGTGTCGATGTACACCTGGGCCAGTTCTTCGGTCTGCTGCACGAAGGTGCGGTACACCTTTTCGGCGTTGTCCACCGAATCGGTCTTGATCACGCGCCAGAAATCCTTGTCGTGGAACAAGGCGGCGTAATACTGCAGCGTGCTGGTGTTGAACAGCAGGCTGGCGCCGTAGCTGCCGTTGTAGGTGGTGCGCAGTTCGGTCAGCTGCTTGGAATCGACCAGCTGGCGCAGCTCATCCACGGTGTTGCGGACCACCGGGGCGCTGCGCGCCGGCTCGGTGGCCTCGCCCTTGGGCGCGCGCGCGGCCAGTGCCTGCGGCCCCAGGCCCAGCGACAGCAGCACCAGGCTGCCCACGAGCAGGCGCTGGCGGGTGGAACCCAGGGTTTTTCTCTCTTGCATCATCAGGCCGTCCACGAGTGGCGCATCGGTGAAATTTCGTCTGTGAAATCCAGTCCCCGCCGCAGTCTAGCGTGTCCCGCTGCGGCCTGCATCCTGCGGGCGCAGGCTGCACGGCACTCAATACACCAGCTGGGCGGGATTGCACTGCACCGCCTGCAGGTGCACGTCGGTGCGGCCCAGTTCCAGCCCCAGCACCATCGCAAGGGTCTGGGTCAGCAGGGTACCCACGCCGTTGAGCACGGGCTTGAGCAAGCCTTCCAGCACCGGCCGCAGCAGGGTGCACAGCAGGCCGCTGCAGGCCACGCTGTTGGTGCCGGGATCGGTGACGCTGCCGCTGCCCTGGTGGTTGTCGAGCATGCCGGACGGAGCGGTCTGCAGGTACGTGGCCAGGTTGCCCTTGACGCAGCTGTTGTAGGCCAGCAGCGTGCTGACCAGCCCGCTGCAACGGTTGATCACCAGCCCGCCCAGGACAGTGCCGAGCAGGCCATCCAATACCCCGAGGCCCTGGCCGGTGACCACGGCGCGATAGCCCTCCCAGGCCGAGCCGTCCTTGTAGCAGGTCTTCAGAAGAAGCAGGCCGCAGGCGTATGGCACCCCATCCTTGACCTCCCAGTCACCGAAGGCCTCGATGCCCTGCGCCGACGAACCGTTGCGCAGCAGCGCAATGGTTTTGTCGACGTCGTACAGGCCATTGCCTGGGTTGGCCGCCTTGAGGAACTGGTCGGCCAGCTGGTTGGCGGTATCGGCGTTGCCCATGCCCTTCGACGCGGGGTTGAGCATGCCGCTGAGTACGCGCAGCAGCTCCCGGACCAGGTCGTTGACCGCGGTGCCGATCTGCGCGCCGTTGATCCAGGTCGACTTCGTCTCGCCCGGTGACAGGGTCACCGTTTCATCATGGGTGAGTGCGTTGAGCTTGATCTGGTCGTTGATCAACGGTGCGCCGAGCAGGGTCAGCAGCTGTTCGTTCTGCAGGCTGGCGTCGCACACGTTGCGCGTGGAGAACTGCGTGGCCGCATCCACCTTGCCCACGCACGCGCGCAGCACCGACGACTCCACGCGGATGGTGGCCGTTGCCGGCTGCGCGGCGCACTGCAGCCCGGTCAGGGTGCCCATGGCATTGGTCACATCGGCATACACCGGCAGGCGCAGGCGGATGCCAAGCGCTGCCAGTACCTTGCCCAGGCCCAGCGACAGCTTGTTGCTGTCGATGTCCAGCTTGACCCGCACCTGCGCGTTGTAGGCGCGCGCGCCGACGCCGCCGATGGCGATCGACGGGGGCTCGATGACGGCCGTCTGCGCCTGGACCAGGCCGAGGATGCTGAGGTTGTTGACCGCCACGCCGCGCCCGCCGTTGGCGATGCTGATGCTGGTGGTGATCAGGTCCAGCGCGTTGACCTCGGCCTGCAGCGCCGCCGAGGCGGGGCCGTCGGGGGCGACGATGCTGCCGAACAGGCCGCTGCCGGCCGCGTTGCTGCCCAGCTGCAGGTTGAGCTGGTTGATATCGAGCTTCGCGGCCAGTGCGTCCTTGAGTGCGCGCATATCCACATGGGCCACACCGCTCTGGCTGAGCACGCTGGCGGTGGCATCCAGCAGCTGCCCCAGCGATACCTTGTGCGCGGCCAGCAAGGCGTTGAAATCGCCGACGCTGATGTTGGCGTCCACCGGAATGCCCAGCGCCCTCAGTAACCCGCCGGGGGTGATCTTGGCCTGTGCCAGGCCGTCGTAGCCGAGCAGGGTGGTCTGGTCGAGGTCCACCCCGACCAGTTTCAGCACACCGCCAAGCGGCGTGTTGCCGTTTACCCGCAGCAGTTGCGAGCCCACGCTGAACACTGCCAACGGCGGCGCGCGCGTGGCCACGGCCTGTGCGCGTACCTGCGGCAGCCCGTGGGTCTGGCCGAAGAACGGCAGCACCGGGCGTTCGGCGATGACCTTGACCGCGTTGACCGGTGCCGGGGCGGTGCCGATGAAATGGTCGGCGCTGGCGTGCGTGGGGTTCCACACGCCACAGCTGACCTGCAGCGTGCCGGGGAAACGGTTGGCGGTCAGTGCGTTGCTGCGCGCGGCGGCGTTGTCGGCCCGGTTGGCGGTGCACAGATCCAGCCGTTGTGCGCCGGCCAGCGCGGACAGGTCGGCGATCTTCTGCACATCGCGCTTGGCCCAGTACAGGTAGCCGATTTCCACCAGACCGAGCATCGTGACCAGGCCCAGCATCACCAGCATCATCGTCACCGACATGCCGCCGCGTTGGCGGCGCGCCGGTGGCAGGACAGGGCAGGGCGGGCGCGACCGGTTCATGGGATCACTCTCCGTTGCCGGCACCAGTGACTTGCTTGCGTACGCTGGTGTCGAGGAATTCGGGGATCGGGTGGGTGAAGCTTTCCAGGTAGCGCGCGTAGCTGAGCGAGGCCTGGTCGCCCAGGATGGGCAGGCGTGGGCCGGCGCTGGCGCCACTGGCCTGCAGCTGCAGCAGGGCGCGGGTGGTGTCGCCGATCTGCGGGCGCGGGGGCAGCAGCGGGGCCAACGGCGCACTGGCGGGCAACGGCGGCAGCACCGCCCGTGATGGTGGTGGCAGCGGCGCGGCCGGGTCAGTCATCGGCGCTGCAGGCGCGGCGGTGGGCGGGGCGTCGCCGAGCATCTGCCCGGTCAGGGGCCGCTGCTGCGCCATCGCCCCGGCGCAGGCGAGCAGGGCGGCGGCGAGCAGCGTGGTGCGCATCGCGCAGGGAAGGGGCGTCATGGCGTGCTCTCGTTGGCGTGGTGGGTGGCGCCGAAACGTTCCAGCATCGACGGGGCCAGGCGCGCATCGGCGCGCGTCGCCCGGGGTGTGCCTGTGCTCGACGGTGCGTGGCTGGCCGGGGTTTCAGCGGCGAGCAGGGCCGCCGGCGGCAGCGCGGTGGCGCGCGCGACGGGCGGCTGCCGCAGTTGCTGCGCCAGCCGTTGCACTTCCTGGCGCGCGGTGTCGGGCAGCGCGGCGCTGCGCATGATCTGCTCGGCCATGGTCGGGTCATTGCGCAACAGCGCCCAGACCGCCAGGTTGGCGTTGGCCTTGACGCTGCCCGGTGCCAGCTCGGCCGCCTTGGCCAAGGGCTCGCGTGCCGGTTCGAGCGCGCCAGCGCGCAGCCGGGCGAAACCGAGGTCGCCCAGGTAGTCGGTGTTCAGCGGCTGCAGCTGTACGGCGCGGGCCAGGCTGGCCTCGGCCTGCGTGGCATCACCGGCGCGTGCGGCGATCAGGCCCAGACCGTGCCAGGCGGCCGCGCCCTGCGGGCCGTTGGCCAGGCTGGTGTAGAGCGCACGCGCGGCGTCGGTCTGCTGGGTTTCGCGCAGCGCGTCGGCCTGCAGCAGGCGCAGCGCAGGGCTGTCACCGTAGCGCAGGCGGTAAGCCTCCACATGCGCCAGCGAAGCGTAGTACGCGCCTTGGCGCTGCATCTGTCCGATAAGGTCCAGGTACATGCGCTTGTCGTCCTGGGGCGGCGTGTCCAGCGGCGCCAGGCTGAGCGGGTCGGGCTTGTAGGCGTTGCGCGCCGACCCGCAGGCGGTGCACACCGCCACGGTGATGAGCAGTACTGCGCAGTGGCGGAATAGGATCGGCATGGTGGTCACCCCAGACGGTTCACGGCATTGGCCAAGGCGATGATCGCCGGGCCCGACAACACCAGCATCAGCGCTGGCAACAACGTCAGCATCATCACGATGGTCATCTTCACCGAGAGCTTGCCGACCTTCTCCTTGAGCGCGGAACGGCGCTGTTCGCGCAGGCGCACGCTGAACTGGCGCAGCGGTTCCTGCACCGCGCCGCCGTGTTCGTGTACCTGCAGCATCAGCTGCACCAGGCTGCGCAGGTCTTCGTCGCCGAAGGACTCGGCCAGGCGGCGCAGCGACTGCTGGCGGCTGCGGCCGTGCATGTAGGCGATGTTGGCCTGCTGGATTTCACGCCCGAGGACCGGGATCGCGCTGCGCAGCTTGTCGCCCAGCGTCTGCAGACTCTGGTCCATGCTGAAGCCCACGCCCTGCAGCAGGCGCAGCAGGTCGATGAGCAGCGGCAGTTCGGCCGATACCCGCCGGCGCAGCCGCGTGGCCCAGGCCCGCAGCGCGAACTTCGGCAGCAGCACGCCGGCGCCGAGCGCGGCCCCCATCGCCACCACCCGGCTCAGCCCGTCGCCCTCGTAGACCATCGCGGCCAGCAGCAGGCCGGCCAGCGCGATCAGCAGGCGCAGGGCCAGGAACGTGGCGGTGCCGACCCGCGTGTGCCACCCGGCCTGGTCGAGCAGCAGGCGGTCTTCGGGTGCCAACAGCGCGGCTTCAATGCGGCCGCCGTTGAAGCGCTCGCCCAGCGTGGCCAGCCAGGCCCAGCCGCGCGGCGCGGCGGCCACCGGCGGTGGTGTGCCCGATTCGGCCGGCGCGCGCGGCTCGCGGCTGCGCAGCGCGCCCTGCAGGGTGGCGGCGGTGCGCTGCTGCTGGCCGCTGAGCCACAGCCCGGCAATGCCCAGCAGGCCGACGCCCAGGGCGAGCAGCAGCAAGGCCGCGATGAGCAGGGTGCTGGCGCTCATAGCGAGCGCGCCAGGCGGTACAGCAGGAAGCCGCCGATCAGTTCCATCACCAGCGCCGCGCCGAGGATGCGGTGGCCCAGCGGCACCTCCAGCACCGGGGCGAAGAAGTCCGGGCTGGCGATGGCCATCAGCAGCGCCGACAGCGGCGGCAGCAGGCCGAGCACCCACGCCGACATGCGTGTTTCGGAGGTGGTCGCCATCAGTTCCTGGCGCGCCTGATCGACATCGCGCATGAAATCGCTCATGCGCTGCAGGATCTGGTCCGAGCGCCCGCCGATGCGGATGCTGACCCCAAGCACCACGGCCAGGACGTCCAGCACGTCGAGCCGGTAGGGTTGCGCGGCCTGGCTCAGGGCGCGGTCCAGGTCGAGCCCGCTGCGGGTGCCCGACAGCGTGTCATCGAGCAGCCCGCGCAGCGGCATCGGCACCTGCTGGCTGGCGGTCTGGAAGGACATCTGCAGGCTGTTGCCGAGCCCGGTCAGCCGCACCAGGTTGTCCAGGAAGTCGGGAAGCTGGCGCAGCAGGCGGCGCTGCAGGGCCAGGATGCGCCGCGAGATCCACAGCCCCAGCAGCAACGCGCACAGCCCCAGGGTGATCGGCCACATCCACGCAGTGCCGATGCGCGCGGCCGCAGCCCAGCCCAGCAGGGTCGCGCCCAGCAGCCACAGGATCGGCAGGCGCCAGCCGGTGCGCAGCGCGGCGCGTTGCAGCAGCGCATCCCACGGCAGGCCATTGGCGCGGCGGGTGCTGGTGGGCAGTGCAGCCGGTGCCGTGGGCCGCGCGGGCATGCCGGCCAGTTGCGGCGTGGCGGGGGGGGCGGCCAGCCGTTGTTCGGTGTGCTGCAGCGAGGCGCGCAGGCGTTCGCGCCGGGCCGCGCCCATCCACAGCTCGATGGCCACGGCCGCCAGCACCAGGATCGCACTGCACAGCAGCAGCACCGTGGTCATGCTCAGTAGCCTCCGTCCAGTGCCTCGCGCAGCTGCCGCCGGAACGGCTCGAGCTTGTGCGAATGCGGGTGGAAGCCGAGCCCGATCCAGCGGTCGATCTCCTTGCCGTCGGCATCGATCTGGATTTCGTGGCGGAACATTTCCTGGGTGCTGATCAGGTTGTCGCTGACCCCGGTGATTTCGGTGATGGACACCAGCACGCGGCGACCACTGCCAAGGCGCGAGATCTGCACGATGAAGTCGATCGCGCTGGCGATCTGCCGGCGCAGGCTGTCTTCGCTGCCCTGGAAACCGGCGAAGCCGGCCAGCATCTCGATCCGATACAGGCAGTCACGTGGCGAGTTGGCGTGGATGGTGGCCATCGAGCCGTCGTGGCCGGTGTTCATGGCCTGCAGCATTTCCAGCACTTCGGCGCCGCGCACCTCACCCACCACGATGCGGTCCGGACGCATGCGCAGGCTGTTGCGCACCAGGTCGCGGATGCTCACCGCGCCCTGGCCGTCGGCACCGCCGATGCGGCTTTCCAGGCGCACCACGTGCGGATGGTTGAGCGAGAGCTCGGCGGTGTCTTCCACGGTGATGACGCGTTCGTCGGCCGGGATGTAGCTGGCCAGCGCATTGAGCAGCGAGGTCTTGCCCGAACTGGTGCCGCCCGAGACCAGGATGTTGCAGCGGCCCAGCACCAGTGCATGCAGCAGCGCCTGCATGGGGCGGTCGAAGGTGCCCATGCGCAGCAGTTCATCGGGGGTGAACGGGTCCTTGCGGAACTTGCGGATGGACACCATGGGACCATCCACCGCCAGCGGGGAGATGATCGCGTTGAGGCGCCCGCCGTTGGGCAGGCGCGCATCCACCATCGGGTTGGACTCGTCCAGCCGGCGCCCCAGCGGTGCCAGGATCCGCCGCAGGATCCGCAGCAGGTGGCTGTCGTCGCTGAAGCGCTGTGGCGCGCGCAGCAGGCGGCCGCCCTGGGACACGTGGATGTCCTTGTAGCCGTTGATCAGGATGTCTTCGATGCTGGGATCGTGCAGCAGGTCGTCGAGCGGGCCGAACCCGGTCAGTTCCTTGACCAGCGCCGCGGCCACCACCTCCATCTCGGACTCGTTGACCGGGATGCGCCACTCCTGCACGAAGAGGGCGGTCTGGGTGTGCACGTAGCGCGCCACCGTGTCCGGCGCCCAGGCATCGATGTCGATGCGTTCGTCTTCGATGCTGTTGAGCAGGTGCTCATGGGCGGCGACCAGTACCTTCTGGTACTCGTCGGACTGGGCAAACGGGGAAACCACGGCATCGGCCATCGTGCCGGCATCGGCACGGGCATGCGGCGGCGCGAACGGCATCACTTTGTCTTCCATGGGAGACCACTCAGGCGGAGGACGAGTTTTTCCCGCCAGCCACGCGGCAGGACACCGGCGAGTGCCGGGTCCAGTCGCGCCAGCAGCGGGGTGAGGGCACGCAGGTACGGGTCGCGCGGGGCATCCTGCAGCAACAGATGGCCGTGGTTGGCACTGGCGCGCAGGCGGTTGCAATCGGGCAGGGTGGCCAGCAGCGGCAGGCTGAAGCGCGCGGCGATCTGCTGGGGTGCCAGGCCGCCGGCTTCGTCATGCCGGTTGACCACCAACTGCAGGCGACCGTCGCGCACGCCCAGTGCCTCCAGCTGTTTCAACGCCAGGTCCAGCGATACCAGCGTGCCGATGGCCTGGTCGGCCACCAGCCAGATTTCATCGGCGCTGTTGAGCAGCGAGCGCGGGATCTGCCGGATGGGCGCGCCACCGAGATCGCACAACACGCTTTCGAACACGCCGCGCAGGCGCTGCACGAGCACGGCCGGGTCGGCGATCGGGCCCGCTTCGCTGCCCGCCGGCTGGCCGAGCAGGGCCAGGCCACCGGGGTGGCGGGTCATGGCGGTGCGGACGAAGGTGGCATCGATGCGGGTGGCGTTGCGCAGCGCATCGGTGTAGTGGAACTGGCTGTCCAGGTTGAGGTACAGCGCGGCGTCGCCGGCCGGCAGGCCGAGGTCGAGCAGCAGCAGGCTGTTGTCGGGCGGGACCGGGTCCGCGTTCGCGGTGGTCGGGGCCACCGGATGGCCCAGCTGCTGGGCCAGCACGCCCACGTGCGCGGCCAGGGTGCTGCTGCCGACCCCGGCGCGGACGCCCAGCACCAGCACCAGGCGCGCCTTGCGGGCGGTCTCGGGCGCCACGCTGCGCATGCCGGGCGTGCCGCCGGCGCGGCGCAGCACGGCGTCGATGTCGGCGGTGGGCGCGTCCAGGTCGAGGATGTCGCGGATGCCCGCGCGCAGCGCGGCGACCACGCCGTCGAGTTGATCGTTGGCGGTGGAGCCGACCGCCACCAGCGGCAGGTCGGGCATGGCGCGCTGCAGGTGGCGGGTCAGGTCGGTGGTGGCGCTGGCCTGTTCGTGCCGGAAGTCGAGCAGCACCACGCAGGCCCCGGTGCGCCGGTGCACCTCCAGCGCTGCGATCGACTCGCGGCTGTCCTCCCAGTGCACGCGTGTACCGGCCGGCAGCTTGGCGCCAAGCACGTCCAGCAGGCTGCGGTCAGGCGCGACCAGTACCAGGCTCATCGGCGGCGCCATCGGTTGCAGCAGGTGGAGGGTGGCGGTGGACATGCGGGCTGGTCTCCTGGCATCGGGTCAGCGCGAGAAGCCGGGCAGCTGGTCCGACGAGGCCGGGCTGAGCAGCCACGCGCCCCAGACCGGCAGGTTGGGCTTGGCCTCGCGGTCGCCCGGCAGCGGCACCACCGTGTTGCGGGCCAGCGGCTGCACCAGTCGTGGGGTAACGATGATCACCAGCTCCTTTTCCTCGCGCTTGTAGTTCAGGCTCCGGAAGAATGCGCCGATGATCGGCAGGTCGCCCAGCAGCGGAATCTTGTCGACGCTGGAGCTGACCGTATTGCTGACCAGTCCGCCGATGATGAAGGTTTCGCCATCGCCCAGTTCCACCGTGGTATCGGCACGACGGGTGGTGATCGAGGGAATCTGCACGCCGTTGTAGGAGATGCCCGCGGCGTAGTTCAGATCGCTGGCTTCGGGGGCCACCTTGAGCGCGATGCGGTCGGGGCCGAGCACGGTCGGGGTAACCGTGAGGCCGATACCGAACGGCTTGAAGGTGACCGTGGTGGTGCCCAGGCCCTGCGGTTCCAGGATCGGCAGTTCGCCACCGGCCAGGAAGCTGGCGCTTTGCCCGGACAGGGCCACCAGGGTGGGCTCGGCCAGTACGCGGGCCATGCCGTTGTTCTGCAGCAGATCGATGTTGGCGTCCCAGCCGTGGGTGAGCGACTTGAATACCAGGCCGAACGCGGACGACAACGGATTGGTGATCACCACGTTGTCCGGACCGGTGCCCGGATCGGTGGCCGGCGGTACGCCCGGCAGCGTGCCGCCCGGGCGGGTGATGCCGTAGAAGAAGCCGTTGCTGCCGCTGAAATTCTTGTTGGCAAAGCTCATGCCGATCTGGCGCAGTACCGACTTGTTGAATTCCACCACCTTCACGTCCACCTGCACCACGCCGCCGCTGGCGATGGTGGACACATCGGCGAGCTGGCCTTCTTTGCCCAGTGCCATGGTCGCTGCCTTGCGGCGCTGCTCATGGTCCAACAGGCCGGCCGCACTCCCTTGCAGCAGGCCCTGGCCATCCTGCAGCGTGAGCTGCAGGTCCCCCGACGGTGGCAGCGCCCCCTGGATCGCACTGCGCACTTCGATCTGCATCCGCTGCGGCTCGCTCTGCTGGCGTCGCCACAGCAGCAACGTGGTGGTCCCCGGCGCCTTGCCCACCAGCAGCGCCTGGCGCGGCCCCCGCAGCATCACCACATCGGCGACCCCCGGATCGGCGATGGCGACCCGGTCCAGGTCGGACGGCAACGTCCACGGGCGCTGTTCGCGCGTCTGCAGCACCACATCGGCATTGGCCATGCCCACCACCGGGCAGAGGCCCAGCACCAGCAACAGCAGCAGGCGGGTCGGCCAGTGGCGGGAACGGTGCAGGTGGGCAGGGCGTTGGGTCATGGAGGGTCTCGGCATGGCTCAACGCGAGCCGCTATGGGAGGAAACATCGCCGCGGATGATTTCGACACCGCGGTCCAGGCGCGGTGCCTGGCGCGGTGCACTGGCGCGTACCGGCGCGGGCGACCGGGCCGGGCTGCGGGTGCTGCGGCCGGCCAGTGCGTCGCTGTCGATGCCGGCGTAGGCGCCGTTTTCGGGAGACTGCAGCGCGAGCCGCTGTTCCGGGCTCAGCTCGCGCCGTGCATCCAGCACGCCGCCGGGCTGGGCGAACAATTCCTGGTCGGGTTGGCCCACATCGGCCGGGTTGCGCAGCGCCAGGAACAGGCGGCCCTGCTGTGCGCCCAACAACAGGCGGTTGGCCTCGGCGACCGGCACCGCCAGCACCGCGCTGCGCACCGGTGCGCTGGTGCTGGTGCTGCTGGTGGGCGATGCGCTGCCCTGGATGTCCTGCGCGCGGGCGTCGGTGCTGGCTTCGCCGGCGGTGTCGGTGGGCGCGGCCTGGCCCGGTACGGTGTCTGCGGCGCCGTAGCTGAGCACCCGCATCCGCGACAACAACAGGCGTGCCTGCGCTTGGCCTTCGGTGCCCATGCCCTGCGGCGCGCGCAGGTTGAGAAACACGTCGACGTAGTCGCCCGGCAGGATCCGGTTACCCGCGGCCACCAGCTCATCGACGGGCACGGCAAGGGCGCGCTCGCCCGGATTGAGCCGCAGCGCGTAGCCGCGTGCCATCAGGGCACTGTTGAGTGGGGTACCTGCGGCAATGGTGTGCACGGGCACGGCGCCGGTGGCCTCGGCGATGCTGGCGTAGCCGCCCTGCGGTGCCTGCGGCGCGCTGCCGATGCGCAGGTCGGCGGCATTGATGGGGCGGCCTGCGGGCAGCTCGCCCGCGGCTTCAACCACCGGCCACTGTTGCGGCTGGCCAGTCACCTGCGGCGCGGCCACAACGGTGGGGGCGGCACGCCGACTGACCAGGAAGGCCACCACGGCCAGCAGCAGGGCCAGCGCGATCAGTGCGACGGCGGCAATGCGGGTCAGCTTGAGCATGCAACAGCCTCCACGGTGTCGGTGCGGCGCATCACGGTGTACCCAGGTCGAGTTGGGCCACGGCGGTGCTGCGGATGGGTTCGGTGATCAGCCAGCCATACACCCGGCCGGTACCCGGCAGGAACGGCTTGCTGCGGTAGTCATAGCTGACCGACACCTGCATGCACTGCGCGCTGGCCAGGCCCGCGCACGGCGCCGGCGCACTGACCACGATGGGCGGCGCGCCGGCAGTTGTGCAGTTGGCCTGTTGCCCGGCGAAGTTCAACAGCCATTGCATCGAGCGCTGCGCCGCCTGGCAGGCGGCCACACGGCGTTCATTGGCGCTGGCATAGCGCAGCGAGGCGCGCGCGCCTTCGGCCGATGCCTGGGAAAGGGTCTGCTGGGCGGCCATGATCATCACCCCGGTGTAGGTCAACAGCAGCAACGGGACCACGCCGAGGATCAGCATGAACGCAAATTCGAGGGTCACCACGCCGCGTTGCCGTGTGCGTTGGCGATGCAACCGTGCGTACGCGGTCATGACGATGCTCCATAGGTGCCGTAGGCAATGAAACCCACGGTGGCGAAGGCCAGGTACGCGGCATAGGGAATGCCGGCGCGGCCCTGGCGCGATGCGTGGATCTGGCGCACGAACGGCCGTGCCTGCCACTGCGCCTGTGCACGTGCGTGCAGCCATTGCATGCGCAGCGGCAGTGCCGTGCGCAGGCCGGGCGCCAGCAGCACGCAGCCGGCATGCGCGCCGGCCAGCAGGCTGCTTGCCACCCAGATCGGCAACAGGGCCGGCATCCCCAGCAGCAGGCCCAGCACCGCGAAATACTTCACGTCCCCGGCACCCATCCAGCCGAGCGCATAGAACGGCAGCAGGGCTGCCAGTCCCACCGCCGCGCCGGCCAGATGCATGCCGGGGAACGGTGCGCCGCGCACCGCCCACATCCACAGCAACCCGCCCAGGGCTACCATGCCCACGCACAGCAACCAGCGGTTGGACACGCGCCGGGCGTACAGGTCGCTGATGGCGACCTGTGCACTCAACAACACGGCCAGTACGGGCAGCAGTGACATCCGAGGGCTCCTCCATGGCGCATCGAATACGGGGTGTGGGGCACGCCGTTGGCGTTGCCGCAGGTGCGGGCCTGCGGTCGTCCATTAACCGGGTGAAGCGACTATCAGCCGGTAGGCGGGGTGGGCGTGGTGCCGCCGCCAGCGCTGTCCACCAGCGTCTTGAGCTTGTCGAACAGCGCGGTGAACATCTCGTTGAGGCCGGTTCGCGCGGCAACCACGAGTACGCCGGCGATCACGGCGGCGAGAATGCCGTACTCGAGCGCGGTGACACCATCTTCTTCAGTGAGAAACGTGCGGATTGAGCCTTTCATGACGGTCTACTCCCTGTTCCGTTCAATCGATTGGACTGCCTGCATGTGGATGGTGCGTCCCGGCTCCGCCGGTTCCATCCCGTAATCTGCGCGATCCCTGCGCAGAGGGCGGCTGCCGAAGCAGCCGCCGGCCTACCTGGAAGCGTCCAGGGCGGCCGGGTTCGGATGGCGGGGAGCAGGCGGCGACGCCAGGCGCGGCGTGATCGCCTGCGCATGCGGGGAAGAGAACAGCCACGTAGCAATGAGCGTCTGCATAGGTATCCCCCTGTCGTACATTCCCGGTTTCCGCCACGGAGCTGCCGGGTGATGCCTGCCGTAATGATCGGCGCCAACAAAGTCCTTCAATGCACATAAACGGCAGGCGTCGTTCCAACTTGAGTGCCTGCACTTTCACCCGTTATTCGAGCCGGGCGTTTTGACAACCATTTAATGTTTATAAAGTGAAGGTGGCGTGTTTATAGTGTGAGGGTGGAGTGATGACGAGTTTTTGACGCATTCGCGGCGCAAGCACAGCTGTTTCAAGGCATTGGGCGCGCACGCAGATTCAATTGTGGGCGACGGGTTTACCGCGCGCGCAGTTCATGCATACTTGCCGAAAATGCGCATCGATAATCCGGGGGTAATCAGCTCCGGTCGCGCGGATAAGCTGTTCATGTAGATACTGTGTCCTGCGCACGTGCGCGGGCCAGAAAGTTCAGACGGCGCGTGGCGTTGATTGGCAGCAACAGGAAGTAGCACGGGTGGCGGCAATGGGCTGCCCGCATCCAGGCCAACGGGGGCATCACTGTCATGGTGGACGGTGCAGTGGACGGAAAAGCAGGCGAGCACGGCGCGCTACGGTCCCATGACCTGGCCACGCTGAGCGCGGTGCTGCGCGTCTGCGATCTGGAAACCGTGCTGCTGGATGGCAACGGCCCGCGGGCGGCACTGCACTCGCGCGTGCACGACGAAGCGCTGTTCCTTGCCGCGCACTGTGGCTTCCACTTCCGCGGCCGGTTCATGCTGCCGCAGGACTGGTGCCTGCTTGGGTTCATCCACGCCACCGACGAGGCGCAGAGCTGGTGCCACGGCATTCCGCTCAGTGCCGGCATGGTGGTGACCGTGCTGCCGGAAGGCATCAGCGAGTTCACCTTGAGCGCGGGCACGCGGCTGAGCCTGCTGCTGGCGCCCATGCAGCGCGTGCAGCGCAAGTTGACGGCACTGAGCCTGCGCAGCACGCTGCCGTCCGGCCAGGCGTTGTCGCTGTTCAACCCCGACGTCTCGCGCGCCGGCGCCAGCCTGGTCGAGCGCTACGCGGGGCTGCACGCCACGCTTGCCGACCCCGGCGCGGCACTGGCCGCAGACGCGGTCGAATCGCTGCTGCACGACCACATACAGGCCTTGCTGGGGGCGGGCAATGAAGATCGCCCGTCCAACAGCCGGGCACGGCGCGCGCACTACCTGATCGCGCAGCGTGCGGAGAACTTCATGCGGCTCAATCTGCGTCGCTATATCTACATGCATGAAATCTGTGACGCGGCCGGGGTCAGCGAGCGCGCACTGCGCTATGCGTTTGAAGACCTGTTTGGCACCTCGCCGAACCGCTATCTGTCGATGCTGCGGCTATGCGCGGCGTGCCGTGGGCTGTCCATGGCCGACTCCAGCCGCAAGTCGGTCAAGGCGGTGGCGTTGAGCTGCGGCCTGTGGGATCTGTCCCGTTTTGCCGACAATTATCGTCGTGTATTTGGTGAGCTGCCGCGCGACACCCTGATGCGTGCGCCGGCGCAGATCGGCAGCCCGGCCTGACCACGGCGGCCATCGCCGCCTCCTGCCGCCCCCTGAAATGCACGTTTCCGGCAATCTGCCGGAATTGCGCATGCCACTGCCGGTTTTCGTTCTTGTCTTGCCGGAACGCACGCAGGTGCTGCCGGAATGAAGTGCCCCAGCGACGACGTGGCGACTGTAATGACCTCCAAGTGCCAACAGGCATGGATGCAGTCCACATCGTTCGTACACGGGGGAATACCTGATGAACCGTATCTTTCGACTCGTATGGAGCCACCGGCTGAACGCCCTGGTGGTCGTCTCGGAAGTGGCCACCTCCTCGCGTGGCAGCCTGGTGGCCGGCCCGGTGGTGGTGCACCTGAAGGTGCCGCTGTCGATGCTGTCGATGGGCCTGGCACTGGCCCTGTGCAGCGGAACGGCGTGGGCCGGTGAGAGCCAGACCCGCAACGATCTGGATGCGCTGACCAACAAGTACGCGCCGCTGCCGGTCAAGGTGGATGCCGAGGCCGCGCTGGCCGCGATGGTGCGCACGGGCGACAGCACGCCGGCGTTGAGCGCGGCCGCCAACGTCAACCTCAACCTGGGGCTCGGCAAGCCCGCCGCCGCCACCTCGGCGCAGGCCGCCGTGGACGTGGGGGTCAAGGTCAAGGCGGCGCTGCCGCGGCAGCTGGCGGCGCCGGAGCGCGCAACGCCGGTGGCAGCGCATGCGGGCGTGCACGCCGACGTTGGCACCGCCGTGGCCGTCGCCGCGCCGAAACTGGCCGCCACCGTCGTGGCCGATGCCACGGTGGCGCTGGGCAGCAATGAAACGGTCAGCGAGGGGATCGACGATGCCATCACCTCCACGTTGGCCACCGGCGTCGCCGGCGGAGTAAAGGTGGATGCGCTGGCCCATGGCGTGGTGGTGGCCGACCGCAACCAGAAGCTGGTGGATGCCAATGCCGCGGTGTCGCAGACCAGTTCCTTGGCGCTGTCACCGACCGCCGCGTCCGGCGGGTTGGTGGGCGGCGTGGGCGATCTGCTCGGCGGCGTCGGCAATACGCTGGGCAACGTGGTCGGCGGCGTGAGCAACACCGTCGGCAACGTGGTCGGCGGGGTCAGCGACACGCTCGGCAACGTGGTGGGCGGCGTGGGCAGCACGGTTGGCAATGTCGTGGGCGGTGTGGTGGGCGGGGTGTTCCCGGCACCGACGTCGCTGCCACCGGGCCATCCCAAGGCCCCTGCGGCGCCAGACCCCGATGCCGGGCTGATCATCGGCACCGGCGGCCTGGTCGGTTCGCTGTCGACCCTGGTCGGCCCGACCGCGCAGGGTCTGCTGGGGGGGGACGGGTACGTGCGCAACGGCAAGCTGGCCGTCAGCAGTGCCAACGTGATGCAGACCTACTCGGTCACCAACGTGCTGGGCGTGCCGCTGGTCAACCTGACCCCGGTGGGCACCCTGCTCAACGGGCTGGGCGGCGCCACCACGGGGGGGAGCTCGCACCTGACGCTGATCGGCGGGGTCACCTCGGACAGCTACATCTACAACATCAACAACGGCAACCCGAACGGGTTGCTGGGCCTGCTGCTGCCGGACCAGGCGCCGGGTTGGTCCAACACGTGCGTGGACCTGCTGGTGGCCAGTGTGGATTGCTGGGCCGTCAACGCCGCGCAGGACTACCAGGTGCTGGTCGGTGACGGTGCGTATGCCAACGGCTCGCGCGAGGTGGTGATCGGTGCCAACGCCCGCCACGAGCTGGCCAAGGTGGATGCCAACGTGGCGTTCCCCGGCGCGGGCCAGAACGACCCGAACGATCCGACCGGCGTGCCCACCGCCGACTATGCCGCGCGCATGGGCCATTCGGTGGTGGTCGGCGACAGTGCCATGGGCACGGCCAACGGCCAGGTCCTGCTCGGTGCCGAAGCCACCTCCAGCCAGGCCAACAGCGTCGCGCTGGGCTATCGCACGGTGGCCAACCGCGGTGCGCAGGCCAGTTACAGCGCCTACGGGCTGACCACGCCGCAGGTGTCGGCCGGTGAAGTGTCGGTCGGCTTTGCGGGCGGCGAGCGGCAGATCACCAACGTCGCGGCCGGCAGCGCGGCCACCGACGCGGTCAATGTGCGCCAGCTGCAGGGCGCGATCAACCAGATCGACGCGCTGGACGTGTTCGCGGTGACCTACGACGATGACGGTGCCGGCGGCGCCGATTACCGCCGCATCACCCTGGGCGGCGGCACCGGCACCACCACGCTGGCCAACCTGGCCCCGGGCGCGATCGGCGCGGCCAGCACCGAAGCGGTCAACGGCGCGCAGCTGTTCGCCAGCAACCAGGCCATCGTCGACTACTTCGGCGGGCTGACCGCCTTCGACCCGGCCACCGGCGCCTGGACCGCGCCGAGCTTTGCCATCACCACGGTCTCCAACAGCGGCGCCATCGCCCCGGGCGTGTACGACAACGCCACCGATGCCTTCTCGGCCGTGGACGGTTCGCTGGTCAACCTCAACACGCAGATCACCGACATCCGCAACGGGGTGGGCAGCCGGTTCCTGAAGATCAACTCGACCGGGCTGGACGCCGTGGCCACCGGTGCCGACAGCATTGCAGTGGGCACCGGTGCCACGGCGATGGCGGCCAATGCCATTGCCGTGGGTGCTGGCGCCATGGCCGATCGTGATGGCACGGTGTCGGTCGGTGCGGTGGGCAGCGAGCGCCAGGTGGTGAACGTGGCCGCCGGTACGCAGGCGACCGATGCGGTCAACATGGGCCAGATGCTGGCCTCCGAAGCGGGTGCGCTGCGCTATGACGAAAACCCCGACGGCAGCGTCAACTACGCCAGTGCCACGCTTGGCAACGGCACAGGCACCACCAGCCTGCGCAACCTGCGGGCCGGTGCAGTCAGTGCCATCAGCACCGAGGCTATCAACGGCGCCCAGCTGTTCGATGCCAACCAGGCGCTGGCCACGCACCTGGGTGGCGGTGCCGCGGTCGACGCCAATGGCGTGATCACGGCGCCGACCTACACCATCAATGCGGTGTCCAGCACCGGCCAGGTGACCCCGGGCGACTACAACGACGTGGGCAGTGCCTTCGATGCGGTCAGCCAGTCGCTGGCCAACGTGGCCGACCAGACCGACGCGGTGGACAAGCTGGCGGTGAAGTACGACGTGGACGGCGCCGGCAACGCCACCGACAGCATCACCCTGACCGGCAGCGGCGTCGGCGCGGCGGTGGCGCTGACCAACCTGGCCGATGGCAGCGTGCTGGCCGGCAGCCGCGATGCGGTGACCGGCAACCAGCTGTTCCAGACCAACAACGCCCTGGTGGGCTACTTCGGCGGCACCACCAGCTTCGACCCGACCACCAACATCTGGACCGCGCCCACCTTCAGCATCTCCTCGATCGCCACCGACGGCAGCGTGCTCAGCAATGACTACAGCAACGTCACCGTGGCCTTCGCCGCGGTGGACAATTCGCTGCTCAACCTCAACACCCGCATCGACCAGATCCAGCCGGGTGCGGGCAGCCCGTTCGTGCAGGTCAATTCGACCAAGGCCGCTGCCAGTGCCACCGGCGCCGACAGCATCGCGATCGGTCCGCTGGCCTCAGCCAGCGGCAGCGCCAGCACCGCGATCGGCGATGGGGCTACCGCCAGTGCCGACAACAGCGTGGCGCTGGGCAGCGGATCGGTGGCCAGCGTGGGCGCGCAGAGCGGCTATACCGGCGCGTTCGGCGCGGCCGGCGGCAGCAGTTCGGCCGGCGAAGTGTCGGTGGGCAGCACCGGCGGCGAACGCAAGGTCACCCATGTGGCCGACGGCTCCGAACGCTACGACGCGGTCAACGTGGGCCAGCTGCAGAACGGCGTGAACTACGCCATTGACCAGTCCAAGGCCTACACCGACACCCAGATCAACAACATCAACAACGGCACGTCGGGCATGTTCCAGGTCAACAACAGCAACAACCTGGCCGCCCCCGCGGCGACCGGGGCCAATGCGGCCGCCGGGGGTGCCGGCTCCAGCGCTGCCGGTGCCAACAGCACCGCACTGGGCAATGGCGCCAGCGCGCAGGGCAACAACACGGTGGCCCTGGGCGCCGGGTCGGTGGCCACGCGCGACAACACGGTGTCGGTGGGCAGCGCGGGCGCGGAGCGCCAGATCACCAACGTCGGCGACGGCTCGGCCGCCACCGATGCGGTGAATGTGCGGCAGCTGCAGGCATCGCAGCAGGACACCATCCGCTACGACAGCAACGTCAACGGCACCACCAACCTCAACAGCGTCACCCTGGGCAGCACCAGCACCGGGCCGACCACCGTGCGCAACGTCGCGGCCGGCACCGCCGGTACCGACGCGGTCAACGTGGACCAGCTGCGTGCCGGCATGAACCAGACCCTGGACTGGTCCAAGGCCTATACCGACGAGCGGTTCGATTCGTTCGACCGCAACCTGCGCCGTACCGACGACCGTGCCTCGGCCGGCGTGGCCGCGGCGATGGCGGTGGCCGGGCTGCCGCAGCCGTACGAGGCCGGGCGCAGCATGGCCGCGGTGGCCGCCGGCAGCTACAACGGCGAGTCTGGCGTGGCCGTGGGCATCTCCGGGGTATCCGAGGGCGGGCGGTGGATCTACAAGGTGGCCGGGACCACCAACAGCCGTGGCGAAGGCGGGGTGTCGGTCGGTGCGGGCATCCAGTGGTGAGCACGCCGTACTGAACCGTTCGCAGTGATTCGTTCCCGGTGCCGGCAGCCTGCCGCACCGGGGATTCCAGCGCGGCGTCGCGCACCAGGGGGAAACCATGTCCGCATCATCGATTGCACACGACCACACGCCGTTGCTGCGCTCACTGTCGCTGGGATTGGCGGTG